>ENA-UOJL01000398-UOJL01000398.1-human-gut-metagenome-genome-assembly--contig:-P47-NODE-398-length-66016-cov-9.759024_pt1 | contig 66016 bp, 60 predicted proteins | sample MGYA00242347_ERZ723894 | MGnify/ENA metagenome assembly ERZ723894
AATTTTTCTACCCCTCAGAATTAAAATGTCCTTGACATGGGGTACACTTCAGGTACTGCACCCTGGTATACCCTCTCCGTCCTCGCTTCGCTCGTCCACCTCTCCCATAGGAGAGGCAAGAGGTGCAGTTCATTATCCCACTGCATCTGTTAACTGTCTAATGCGCCCCGGCGTTCACCGGAGCGCATTTCCTTGCTTATGATACCGGAATCAGCAGCATCTGCCCTGCTGCCGGTTCCTCCTGAAGGCCGTTTGCCTTGCGGATGGCGTCCACGGTGGAGCCGCTTTCCTTGGCGATGTCCCACAGCCGTCCGGTTCCCGCTCGGCGCAGAATCAGGGACGGTCGGTTTGTGTCCGGCTCCTTTTCCTCCCCCAGCTCCACGCCGGTAATCATGGAAAAGCCCCGGCTGCTTTCCGACGTCATCTCCAGAGGAACTTCCCCCTTCACGGTCACGCTGCCGTTTCCAAGGCTGGCCTGCATCTGTTCCGGCGGCATGGGGATCGCCGTGATCACGGTGTTTTCGTCCGCGTTCAGAACGCACTGCCCCTCCCAGCGGGTCGTGGCGGAATGGAGGATGCCGTCCTCCCCGTAATACAGCACCAGAAACGAGCCGGGAATCTCCATTTCCACGCCCTTCTGAGTCCTGCGCTGCCGGGGGAAGTCCACGAGAAAGCTGACGTCAACCGTCAGGTTGGCCTCTGCGGGGATGCTCTGTTCGCCGTAGACGCTTTCCCGGCGGCTTTCCAGAATGGCGGGGACTTCCAGCTGCTCCGTTTGCGTGGACAGCTCCCGCCCCGGGCTGTAGGCGTCCTCCGTCAGGGTCAGCATTTCCCGGTCGGAAATCAGATACTGCCCCACAATGCCGCATTTTAAGCGCATATGTCCCTCGTCGTCCACCTCCAGCTCCAGGCTGGTGGGGCTTAGCAGAATGTCCGCCTGGGCGTCGCCGCTGTGTTCCCCCGACAGGTCTGCCAGCTGGGAAAAGGGCAGCTCAAAGTCCCAGCCGTGGAGCTGCCCCTCCTCGGAGCGGTAAAGCACGTGCAGGTTCCCGTTTCCCCGGAACACTACCTTGTTGGAAAGCACCTTTTTCTCCGTCACCTTGGGGTGCAGGCAGTAGTAAACCAGCTTCTCAGGCAATGGGCTTGACTCGGGAAGCGTCAGCTCTTCGTCCAGTGCAAAGGCCTTTTCCCCGGCTTCTCTTGGCATTCTGACCGGGTAGCTGCTTGTCAGCAGCTCCACGCCCTCGATCGGTTCCGCCGGGGCGGCGATTTCCGCGGTCTTCGGCACACAGGCCTCCGCCATGGCGGCGGCACCCACGCGCACCATCAGCTTCCGGGCAGACACCGACCGGGCGTCCACGAACCGGGTGAGGCACTGGATGCGGATGCTCCCCTCCTCCGTCCGTTCCGGCAGATCCCACTTCATCTGGAAGGGAATCCAGCCGTCGATGCACCGCTCCTCGCTGCCATCCTCCGGCGCGTAGAGAATCCAGACCATCATCCCGCCGGAAAAGGAGACGCTGTCGCTGCGCCATTCCTTCCCCCGGAGGATGGTCTGCCCCCAGGCGGCAAGGACTCTGCCAATGTCCGGCATCCCGTCGGGCAGCTTGATCTCCTGGGTCTGCTCCACATTCTGAACCTCCCGCAGCACCGTTTCCAGGCAGGGGCAGGCGGATTTCTGAAACTCAAATTCCAAGTTGGATCACTCCTTATCCCACGTTGTCGATACAGTCTATTCAACGCGGGACAAGTTTATGACTATCTTCTTTTCATGATACAAAATCCCAGCGCCAGAAGCGCGATCCCGCCGCAGCAGCAGACGAACCAGCTGGAAACGCAATGCCCCAGAATCAGCCCCAGCCCGAAAAACAGGCAGCAGCACCCATGCAGGTGGTTTTTCCGGCACATAAAAACACCCCCTGCTTATCCTATGCAGGGGGTGCCAGATAATTAACCGCCGAGGTAGGCCTTCTTCACCGCGTCGGAGCTGGCAAGCTCCGCGCCGGTGCCGCTTAGGGTAATGCTGCCGGTTTCCAGAACATAGGCACGGTCGGCGATTTGCAGCGCCTTCCGGGCGTTCTGCTCCACGAGAAGAATCGTGGTTCCGGCCTTGTGCAGCTCCTTGATGATGTCAAAGATCTGATCGACCAGAATGGGCGCAAGACCCATGGACGGCTCGTCCAGCATCATGAGCTTGGGATGGCTCATCAGGGCGCGGGACATGGCCAGCATCTGCTGCTCGCCGCCGGAAAGGGTTCCCGCGATCTGCTTACGCCGCTCCTTTAAGCGGGGGAAGTAGTTGAACACCGTCTCCAAGTCCTCCTGGGACACGTCCTTTTTGATGTAAGCACCCATTTCCAGGTTCTCCTGAACCGTCATCTGCTGGAAAATCCGCCGTCCTTCCGGGACGTGGGCCAGGCCGGTGCGCAGAAGCTTATAGGCCTCCACATGGGTGATATCCTGGTCAAAGAAGCGGATGGAGCCGCTGCGGGGGTGCATCAGACCGGACACCGTCTTCAGAATGGTGGACTTGCCTGCACCGTTGGCACCGATCAGCGCCACGATCTCGCCCTCGCCGACCTCAAAGGACACGCCCTTCACCGCGTGGATCGCGCCGTAATACACGTGCATGTCTTCAATTTTCAGCATCTGCTTTCCCCTCCTCTTTGCCAAGGTAGGCCTCGATGACCGCGGGATTCGCCTGAATCTCCTCGGGCGTTCCCTTGGCAATGATCCGGCCGTAATTCACCACGGCGATGGCCTCGCACACGTTCATAACCAGGTTCATGTCATGCTCGATCAGGAAAATAGCAACGTGGAAGGTATCCCGGATCCGCCGTATCTGATGCATCAGCTCGGCAGTCTCGCTGGGGTTCATACCGGCAGCGGGTTCATCCAGCAGAATCACGGAAGGATTGGTCGCCAGCGCCCGGACGATCTCCAGCCGGCGCTGAACGCCATAGGGCAGGCTTCCCGCCTTCTCGTTGGCATGTTCCGCAAGCCCCATGAAATCCAGCAGCTCCATGGCCTTCTCATTGGCGCGCTTCTCGGCCTTGAAGTAGCCGGGCAGGTGCAGAACGCTTGAGAAGAAGGAGCACCTCATGGAATTGTGCAGGCCAACCTTGACGTTGTCCAGAACGGTCATGTCCGTAAACAGGCGGATATTCTGGAAGGTTCGGGCAATGCCCAGCTTGTTGACCTTGTATACCGGCATTCCCTTGATGTCGATGCCGTTGACCAGCACGGAGCCGCGGGTGGGCTGATAGACGCCGGTGAGCAGATTGAAAATGGTGGTCTTGCCCGCGCCGTTGGGGCCGATCAGGCCGGAGATCTCGGTGGGGCCGATGGTAATGTTGAAGCTGTCCACAGCCGTCAGGCCGCCGAAGTCGATGCCCAGGTTCCGCACGTCCAGAACGGGCTGCTTGCCCTGATCCTGCTCACGGACGAAGGTCACGGTGGGAACTTTCAGGATTTTCTTGGAATAGTCATTCATTTGTCCCAGCCTCCTTCTTCTTGAAAATACCGGCAAGCTTGTCGGTGACAACGGACATGGCTTCCTTCACCTTGGGAGACCAGGTAAAGAGCATCACGACGATCAGAACCACGGCGTAGAGAATCATCCGGTAATCCTGCAAGCCGCGCATGGCCTCCGGCAGGATATACAGCACCGTGGCGGAGATAATGGAGCCAAGAATGTTGCCCATGCCGCCCAGAACCACGAAGACCAGAATGTTAATAGAGGTATTGAAGTTGAACTTGCTGGCGGTGATGGAGCCGTAATTCATGGCATAAAGCGCACCGGCCATGCCCGCCAGGAATGCGGAGACCACGAAGGCCTTCATCCGGAAGGCGGTGACATTGATGCCCACGGATTCCGCGGCAATCCGGTTATCCCGGACGGCCTTGATCGCCCGGCCTTCCCGGGAGTTGATCAGGTTCTGCACCACGAACAGGGTGAACAGAATCAGCGCAAAGCCCATGGCAAAGGTGGACAGCTTGGTAATGCCGGTAGCGCCTCTGGGGCCGGAGACAATCATCTGGCCGCCTGCGCCCATGGTCAGTCCCGCGGAGCTCATGGTGGCGTGAAGTCCGGTCTCGTCAATGCCCAGATAGAGATTGCCGAAGATATTCTTCATAATCTCACCGAAGGCCAGAGTCACAATTGCCAGATAGTCTCCCCGGAGGCGAAGCACCGGGATGCCGATGAGGAAGCCGATGGCACCGGCCATCACGCCGCCGACCACCATGGCAATCACCAGACGCATAATGCCGTTGGGAACCGCCGTAGAAAGCAGCGCCGTCACGATCACGCCGGTGAACGCGCCGATGCCCATAAAGCCCGCATGACCCAGGCTCAGCTCACCGCAGATGCCTACCAGCAGGTTCAGGGAAATTGCCAGCACGATGTAGGCGCAGGCAGGTACCAGAAAGCCCTTCATGGTACTGCTCAGCTTGCCCTGACTCATAAGCAGCTGGAGAATCACGAACGCCACCGTCACCAGGGTGTAGGTGGACATGTTCATAATCTTGTCCTTAGTCAGTCTTTTTTTCATAACATCCACCTCATACCTTCTCCTGAACCTGCTTTCCCAGCAGGCCTGCGGGCTTCACCAGCAGAATCACAATCAGGACGGCAAACACGATCGCGTCGCTGAACTGGGGGCTGAGATAGGCCTTGCTGAAGGTCTCAATGACGCCCAGCAGAATGCCGCCCAGCATGGCGCCGGGAATGGAGCCGATGCCGCCGAAGACCGCCGCGGTAAAGGCGCGGATACCGGGCATGGAGCCGGTGGTGGGCTGCAAGGTCGGAACGGTGGAGCAAAGCAGCACACCGGCGACGGCCGCCAGAGCGGAGCCGATGGCAAAGGTCATGGAAATGGTCTGGTTCACGTTGATACCCATGAGCTGGGCAGCATCCCGATCCTCGGAAACGGCGCGCATGGCCTTGCCGGTACGGGTACGGGTGGTAAACCAGGTCAGACCCAGCATGATAATGATGGAAGCGGCAATGGTATAGATCACCTCACCGGTAACCACCAGCTGCCCCCCCGCCAGACGCAGGGGCTGGAAGGTAACGATGCTGGTAAAGTTCTTCGGGCTGGAAGACCAGATCAGCTGCGCCGCATTTTGCAGAAAGTAGCTGACGCCGATGGCGGTAATCAGAACCGCCAGACTGGGCGTTCCCCGCAGGGGCTTGTAGGCAAGTCCCTCGATCAGCACACCAAGCAAGGTACACACCGCCATAGCCGCCAGGATGGATACCGCCACCGGCAGCCCCAAATAGTTGGTGACGCAGAAGGAAATGTATGCGCCCACCATGATCACATCGCCATGGGCAAAGTTCAGCATTTTGGCGATGCCGTAGACCATGGTATACCCCAGGGCAATGATGGCGTAGACAGAGCCAATGCTGATGCCGTTGATCAGGTACTGAATAATTTTCATGATTGTCCCTCTCTTTCTTCTTCCTTTACTCAACAGTCTATGAAAGCCCCGTCCGCCAGCGAGGTTTTCATAGACTGCTGATGGATGATACCTCGTTAGGGGATGGGGCGCAAACCGCCCCATCCCCTTTGAGGGAATCTTTTTCAGACCATTAGGCCATGGGAACGTAAACACCATTCTCGATCACCACGGCAGCGGGTGCCTTGGAGATCATGCCGTTCTCGTCCCAGTGCATGCCGGTGCCGGTCAGGCCGTCAACGGTCATGGTAGCGAACTGGCCTTCCAGGATGGTGCACAGCTCCTCGGCGGACTCATTGCCGGTGACACCGGCGGCGGTCATGGCGTTGTACAGAGCATAGATGACGTCGTAGCCGTCAGCGGCGAACTGGTTGGGAACCAGGCCGTTCATCTTCTCCTTGAACTTGGCGACGAAGGACTGGGTAGCCTCATCGGAAGCGTTGGCATCGAAGGGGGTCATCAGAACCAGACCCTCGGCCAGGGTGGTGTCAAAGCCTTCCACGGTCAGGATACCGTCCATGCCGTCGCAGCCGAAGAACTTGGGCGTGTAGCCGATCTTGTTGGCGTAGGACAGAATCTGAGCAGCCTCGGTGTAGTAGATGGGCAGGAACACCAGATCCGCACCGGCATCCTGGCACTGGGTCACCTGAGTGGACAGGTCAGCCTTGTTGTCGGCGGTGAAGGAAGTGGTGGCAACGATCTCCAGACCAAGCTCAGCGGCCTTGTCGGAGAAGCCCTTGTACAGGCCGGAGGAGTAGTCGTCGGAGGAATCGTAGATCACGCCGACCTTGGTGCCCAGCGCCTTGGTGGAAACCAGCTCAGCGGCGGAAGCGCCCTGGTTGGGGTCGGTGAAGCACATCTGGAAGATGTTGGCACCGGACAGAGCCAGAGACTCAGCGGAGGCGGAGGGGGTCAGGTTGAACATGTTGTCGGCAGTGGACTCGGGAGCTACGGCCAGAGCGGAACCGGTGGTAACCTGGCCGGCCATGACCTGCATACCCCAGTCCTTCAGGACGTTGTAAGCGGACACGGCCTTCTCGCCGTCGGCCTCGTCGTCCTGCGCGTTGAACTCGATCTGCAGACCGCCCTTGGCGTTGATCTCCTCAACCGCCACTTCCATGCCGGCCTTCACAGCCAGGCCGTAAGCGGAAGCGCCGCCGGTCAGAGGGCCGGACATACCGATCTTAACAGTGCCGGCAGCATCGGAAGCATCGGCAGCAGCGGCGGTGGTCTCCGTCGCAGGCTTGCTGGAGGAGCATCCGGTGAACATTGCGGCTACCATCAGGGCAGCCATCAGCATAGCAAGTACTTTTTTCATGATAGTATTCTCCTTTTTCATTTCTTACTATAAAAAAGCGGTTCGCCCAGGGCGTAACCGCTTCTTCATACCATGTGAAGCCCCGGTCACGCCGCTGCTGCCAGCAGCAGTCGTACAACGCAAATGGACACCGCCAGAATCATGGCAGTGTCCAGGATGGGGCTAATTCGCGCAGAGGAACATGCCGCTGCCATAGTGCAGCGGGTAGAGCTGTAAGTGGTAGAAAACCGTGCCGTCATCGTCATGTACCTCCCGAAGAATTTTAGCATATTGTATCCCACAGAAAGACATTTGTCAACGAGGAAAAGATTACAGAATCTTTTCCGTTTTTTCGCCTTTTTTGTGTATAACGCACAAGGGAACCTCCGATGAAATCGCCGCCGGTCAAAGGTGATTTCATCAGAGGTTCCCAAGGACATTATTCCCCGTCCAGGACGGACTTGCAGGCGGCGAGAACCTTGCTCAGAACCGGCACGCAGGTGGCGCTGCCGTAGCCGCCGTTTTCCACCACCACGATGAAGGCCAGGGGGTACTGCTCGTCCTCCACGAAGCCCGCGAACATGGCGTTGGATTTCTGTCCGCCCCCCAGCTGGCTGGTGCCGGACTTGGCGCAGACGTTCATGCCGTTAAAATTCCAGTCGCCGTAGACGCTCTGCACGTTGTTGCGCATGTAGGCCTTGACCTGGTCGGCCACGTCCTGAGACATAATGCGGCCGGTGGTTTTCGTTTTTGCCTCGTAGGTCAGCTCTTCGCCGCTGCGAACCTCCGACACCAGATAGGGTTCCGCGCCCACGCCGCCCCCCGCGATGGCGCCCATGAAGGTCATGTAGCGGGCGGGGTTAATCAGGTCGGTGTGCTGGCCGATGCAGCTCCAGGCAAAGGACACCGGGGCGGTGTTGGAAATGTCGTAGTTGCCCTCGGCGGTGGTGACGCCGTCAAAACTCAGGCTGTCCGTGACGCCGAACTGCTTCACATACTTCACCATGTTCTTCTTCCCCACCAGCTCCGCGATCTGGGCAAAGGCGCAGTTGCAGGAATTGGCGAGGGCGGTTTTCAGGGTCAGGGTGCCATGGGCTTTTTCGCAGGTCACCTTTTCCGTGCCGTACTCGTAAGCGCCGTAGCAGGTGAAGGTCTTGTCCAGAATATCCGGGACGCAGTCCAACGCCGCGGCGGTAGTGACCACCTTGAAAATGGAGCCGGGGACGTAGGTGGATTGCAGGAAGCGGTTTAAGTAAACGCCGTCATACTGCCCGGAGGTGTCCGAGGCGATGTCCGGCACATTGTCCGGGTCGTAGGTGGGGGTGGTCAGGGCGCAGAGGATCTCCCCCGTTTTGTAGTTGTACACGCCGACGGTGCCTTTTCTCCCCGCCATGGCGTCCAGCGCCGCGTTCTGCACCCTGGCCGACAGGGTCAGATTCATCTCGCCCCCCTCGCCGCTGCTGTCGTATACGCCGCTGACCAGGTCGAAGCCCGCCATTTTTCCCGCGTAGTGGGAGACGGCGGAGGCGCTGATGTAGCCCTTCCGGTCGCCCAGCCAGTGGAGCGTGGATTTGCGGGTGGTTTCATCGGAGGAATAGGTGCGCTCCTCGGTAATGTCCAGCAGCACGTTCCCGGAACGGTCGGTCACCGTGCCGCAGCCGATGTTGGCGTTGTTATATACATGGGGGGAGCCGGGAAAGGTCACCCATTCCCCCGCCTGGGTCACGTACTCCCACAGGAAGAACATCATGCCCCCCAGAAGCACAGCCAGGAACAAGCCCATGATCCAGGTTCTTTTGGTTACGCGGTTCATCCGCTCACGCTCCCTTCTTGTTCAGGCGGACGGCAAAGCTGGCATTCTGCCGGGTATCCGCCGCCTTGACAAAGGCCAGCAGCCCCCAGGCGCCGACCATGCTGGTGCCGCCGTTGCTCAGAAACGGGAACGTCACGCCGGTGAAGGGCAGAATATCCAGCGTGCCGAGACAGTTCAGAATGGTCTGAATGACCAGGATGCTGGCAGCGGTGCAGGAGCCGATGGAATAGAAGCTGCTCCGGGCGACCCGGGCGGTGCGGATGGCAAAAAAGCCGTAGGCCGCCACGCACAGCACCATCATCACCGCCACGATCAGCCCCCATTCCTCGGAAATGGTGGCAAAGGCGATGTCGGAGTCCGCCGCGAATACGTGCTTCAGGAAGCCCTGTCCCGGCCCCAGACCGAACAGGCCGCCGGAGGCCACGCACATCAGCGCCTGAACCTGCTGATAACCGGCATTCAGGGGGTCGTCCCACACATGCCGCCATACGGAAAACCGCCGCAGGGCGTGAGGCGCGATTTTCAGCGCCAGCACTCCCGCAAAGATCAGCGCCGTAACGGCCAGTGCCACGGTGCCCATACTGCCGGAACGAAGATACGCGATCACAAGGAAGGCGCAGAAGAAAATCAGCGCCGTGCCAAAGTCGTTCATCAGGGCAAGCAGGCCGCAGATGAGAATGGAATAGGCGATAAAAATGTAAATATTCCGCTTACTCATGATTCTGTCCATGGTGGACGCGCCGGCATAGACGAAGCAGACCTTGCTCAGCTCCGACGGCTGCAAGGACAGGCCGCCGATGACCAGCCAGTTTTTCGCGCCGTAATACTCGGTGCCGAACACCAGCGTCACCATCAAAAAGCCCACGCCCGCAACCGTGGCCAGATACCGGACGACCTTCGCCCGCTCCAAGTCCCGCAGCGACCAGCCGATGACGAGAAACGTCACCACCCCCAGCGCCATGGCGGCAAGCTGCTTCATGGTCTCCCCCGGCTTCACCGTGGCGATGGCGGCCATGCCCATGGTACACAGGAAGAAGGCCATGGTCTCCACCTCAAAGGATTTCCGATGAATCACGCAGTAGAACAGGTACAGCAGCCACTGCCCCAGGAAAACGCCGCCGAAACCCATGAGAACGCTGGGAATCGTCTCCTGCTGACCGCCCAGCAGAAAGCCCAGCAGCATCAGGCACTGCAAAATGGACAGCATCATCAGGTTCGCCACGCTGTCCCAACCGCTGGCGGCCTTGGTGCGAAGCTCCGCCTGACGCGCCTCCTGATGCTCCGTAATGGGCTGGAGCTGCATTTCCACGCCGCCGATGGAGATACGGTCTTTGGGCTTTAAGGCGCAAATTTGAACCTTCCTGCCGTTGACAAGAGTTCCGTCCTTGGAACCGGCGTCCGTGATCGTCCAGCTGCCGTCGTCATACCGGGTCAGAACCGCGTGGTTCCGGGACACAGTGGGAAAGTCGATGGTCACGTCGCTGGACTTGCTCCGGCCGATGACGTTCTCCCAATGGGTGATGGGAATCTGGCTGCCGTCGGTCATGTTCAGCCACGCCCAGATTTCCGGCTCCCGCCGGAAGGTCAGCAGGGGCAGGACGCACCGCAGAAGCAGTATGGCGCTGAGCACCGGTACGGCATAGCGCAGAACCCCCACATAGGAGCCTGCGTAATTTTCCTGGGCCAGCGTCAGGGATTCCAGAATATTCTGCATACCATCACCCTCCTTTCTTCGGGTAATTCTTATGTTTAATAAAATGACACATTTTCGTTCAGATGTCAAATGAACATTTTCTTAAGGCGAGCCGCGGTGCTGCCTTAAGCTTCCATTTCCCGCAGAATCCGGATTTCCCCGGCGTAGCCGGGCAGTTCGTTGGGCGTTTCCAGAATCATGGGCTTGTCCTTTAGATACGGGTGATTCACAATGCGGCGGAAGGTTTTCAGCCCCAGGCTGCCTTTTCCCAGGCATTCATGGCGGTCTTTGTGGCTGGCAAAGGGGTTCTTGCTGTCGTTCAGGTGCAGGGCGTGCAGCCTGTCAAGGCCGATCACCCGGTCAAATTCCGCCAGCACGCCGTCCAGGTCATTCACGATGTCGTAGCCGCCGTCGTAGACGTGACAGGTGTCCAGGCATACCCCCACATTTTCGCTTCCCACGGCGTCCAGGATGTCCTTTAATTCCTCAAACCGTCCGCCGATCTCGCTGCCCTTCCCCGCCATGGTTTCCAGCAGCACCGTCACCGGATAGTCGTGGCGCAGGGCGTTTTTCAGCGCGGCGGCAATGTAGTCGATTCCCGCCTGGGTTCCCTGCCCCACATGGCTTCCGGGGTGGAAATTGTAGAAATTTCCGGGAAGCGCCGCCATGCGCCGCAGATCGTCCTCTAAAATTCCCGCGGCAAAGGCTCTGGCGTCCGCATCGGCGGTGCAGAGATTCATGGTATACGCCCCATGGGCGACCAGTTTGCCAAAGCGGTTTTCTTCCAGCATGGCGGCGGCTTTTGCCGTGTCCGCCGGATCCTCCGGCTTGGCCTTGCTGCCCCGGGGATTCCGGGTAAAAAACGCGAAGGTATTCGCTCCGATGGACAGCGCGGTCCTCACCATCGCCGCGTTCCCGCCGGATGCGGAAAGATGACAGCCAAAATAACCCAAAACGATCCCTCCTTTTTGGGTATTATAGCATATTCCACGGGAAAAAGCAAATTTTCTCTTTCCCCCGGCGGCGCAGATGTGCTATAATGTCAGGAATAACCGCCGGGAGGAATCCGCATGCCCAAGTCTGACAATCAGAAGCTGAAAATCCTGTACATCCTCGACTACCTGCAAAAAAATTCTCACCAGGATCACCCGGTGAGATCGTCGGAGCTTCTTTCCATGCTGGAAGAGCACGATATTGTCTGCGACCGCAAAACCGTCTACTCGGATATCGCGGCCTTGCAGGATTACGGCGTGGACATCGTCTCTCTGCCCGGAAAGAACGGCGGCTACTACATCGCCTCCCGGAATTTCGAGCTGCCGGAGCTGAAGCTGCTCATCGATGCCGTCCAGTCCAGCCGCTTCCTCACGGAAAAAAAGTCCCGGGAGCTGATTGAAAAGCTGTGCAGCCAGTGCAGCGTCCACGACGCAAGGCTCATGCGCCGGGACGTGTTGGTTTCCGGGCGGGTCAAAAGCATGAACGAGTCCATATACTTTAACGTGGACGCCGTTCAGGAGGCCATCGCCCAGAACAGGCAGATCACCTTCCGGTATTTTGACTGGGATTTGGGCGGCAAGCGGAAATACCGGGACAGAAGCTATCAGGCAAGCCCCTACGGCCTGTGTCAGGACAATGAAAACTGCTACCTGCTCGCCCACTCCCTGCGCCACGGCGTGACCTCCTACCGCGTTGACCGCATGAGCAATATCCGCCTGACGAAGGAAAGCCGCACCCCCTGCCCGGAGCTGACGGGCAGGGCATTGGCGCAGCACGCTTCCCGGCTGTTTCAGATGTTCTCCGGGGAGGAGATCGCCGTGAAGCTGCGCTTCGACCGGAGTCTCATCAACGTGGTGGTCGACCGCTTCGGCAAGGACATTATCTTAATTCCCGACGGGGACGATCATTTCGTCTTTACCGTCAACGTGGCGGTGTCCCCCATGTTCTTAAGCTGGGTCATCGGCTTCGGCGGCAAGGCGAAAATTCTGTATCCCCAGAGCGTGGCCGATGCCTGCGTGCAGATGTGCCGGGAAGCCATGGCGCAATATCTAGACAATGCAGAATGAATCAAACACGTCCCGCCACACGATCTGGGACTTTTCCGTGGTGTCCGCGTCCCGGAGGACGGACAGGCAGTAGTGGTAGTTCCCGTCGTCCAGAATGACTGCTCTACCCAGCTGGTCGCCGTTCTCCCCCGCCGATGCCCAGACGAAATCATACCGCTTTGCCCCGTCCTGCGCCGTTTCCATCACCGTCAGATTGTCCGGGGTGTAGCCGGAGATCCGCTGAATGGTGGCGCTTAAGTCCCCGCCGCCGACGGTCTCGACGATGATCTCATAGTCCTCGCTGAGGTAGACCTGCTCCGAGTCGCTTTCCAGCACCGGCGCTACGGCGTTGTCCGGGAGCCGAACGGAAATTTCCCCCGGCTGCGCCATCACCGGCTGAATGATATCGTCCGACACGGTTTCCAGCGTTTCCTCCGCAGCGCAGCCGCATAAAAGCAGCGTCAGCGCCAGTAAAATCCAAAGCTTTTTCACAAAAATCCCTCCCGAAAGGAAATCAGTATGAAAGATCTTCTCCTTCTTTACCTCCTTATAATCAATGCGGCCGGTTTTGTGCTTATGCTTGCGGACAAGCGCAAAGCGAAGAAAAACCTCTGGCGCATTCCGGAAGCGACCCTGATGACCGTGGCGGCGCTGGGCGGAAGCGTGGGCAGTCTGCTGGGTATGTACACGGTGCGCCATAAGACGAGGCACCCCAAGTTCACCGTCGGCATCCCGCTGCTTCTGGCGCTTCAGATCATTGCTGCCGTCGTGGTGATGGCGAAATTTCCGGGAATACTTGCGTAAAATGATAGCGCTGTCCGTATCATACGGACAGCGCTATTACCATGTTTATTACCATCAGAACCGTCAGTACAATCACGCCTGCGCTCAGAAAGAAGCATTTCAGGCACCGGCGGTCGATCCATTCGCTTTGGATGTACGCCCGGACACGGACGCGGTTGGCGATCAGGATTGCCACCGCCGCCGCAAAAAATCCGCCGAAAACCGTGAGATTCACTGCCGATACCGCCGTTTCCGAAAAGCTTGCCGTCAGACGGCTCAGAAGGTCGGCCAGCACCAGATTGTTGAAAATATGGAGTGCCATGGACCAGCCGACGGAATACTCCGCCGCCGCATACCCCAGCACCAGCCCCACCAGAAACGCATAGGGCGTTTGCAGCAGGTTCCCATGGAACAGCCCAAAGAGGAACGCGGAACCCAAAATGGCAAACCGCTTGCCGTAGGGCCGCAGCGACCGCAGAATGAAGCCCCGGAAGATCAGCTCCTCCGAAACAGGTGCCAGAAACGATGCGTACAGGAACATGCTGACGGTGTCCGAGCTGCCGGAAACGGCGTCCAGCGTCCCGGTGGCAGACCGGCCGAAGCAGTTCATCACCAGCTCAAGAAGATTGATCCAGACAAAATTTACCATCTGCGTTCCGGCGCACAGGCACACCATGCACAGCAAAGTTCCCGGTTTCATGGGTTTTTCCCGTCTCAGCACTTCCCCGCCCCAGAATTCTCTGCCCTTCCATGCGTACAGGATCACCAGAGCGACGGCCACGGCGGCGATGTACCCCCATGCGTTTCCGGTCAGAGCGGACACGTCCGGGACATACTGATCATTTCCCTCTATGAAAGCATTCAGGTATCCCGCGATCACATCCCGCAGCATCGCCACGGAGACCAGAATGTTCATCAGGACATAATATCCCACCAGCGTCCAGCCCATGGGGCTGAAGCGCTTACGGAGCCATTTGTTGATCTGTTTCTCGTTCATTGCTTTCCTCCATAATGATTGCTTCCGCCGTCATAATGCCGTCGATGGCCGCGGACATGATGCCCCCGGCGTAGCCCGCGCCCTCTCCCGTGGGGTACAGCCCCCGAAGGGAGGACTGCCGGGTCGAATCCCGGATAATCCGCACCGGGGAAGAACTGCGGGTCTCCGGCGCGGTCATCACCGCGTCCGGGTCTGCAAAGCCTCTCAGCTTCCCGTCCAGCCGGGGCAGCGCCCGGGCAATGGCGTCGGTGATCTTCCCGGGAAGCACGCCGCGCAGGTCGCACCAGGTCACCCCCGGACGGTAGGTCGGCGTTACCCGCCCCGCCCGGTCGCTGGGTCTTCCCGCGAGAAAATCTCCCACCTTCTGCGCCGGGGCGCGGTAGCTGCCGCTGACGCGGTAGGCGTTTTCCTCGATTTCTCGCTGCCAGCGCATTCCGCCGAGGTTGCCCTCGTAGGGAAAATCAGCGGGGTTCACCGTCACCAGCAGCGCCGCGTTGGCGTTTTCCCCGTCCCGGTCGGCGTAGCTCATGCCGTTGGTGACCACCCGGCCTTCCTCGCTGGCCGCCGCCACCACGAATCCGCCAGGACACATGCAGAAGGTGTACACCGTCTCCCCGTCCAGATGCTCCACCAGCTTATAGTCCGCCGGGGGCAGGGCGGGATTTTCGCCGCCGTACTGGGCAATGTCGATGTCCCGCTGCTTTTGCTCGATACGCACGCCCATAGCAAAAGGCTTCGGCTCCATGGGAACGCCGGAGGCATCCAGCATTTCAAAGGTGTCCCGGGCGCTGTGTCCGATGGCCAACACCGCCCGGTCGCAGGAAATGACCGTCCCGTCGGCGATTTTCAGCCCGGTCAGGCGGCCGTTTTCCGTACACAGGCCGGTGACCTGGGTGTTGAACCGCACCTCACCCCCCAGAGAGATGATGCGTTTGCGCAGATTCTGCACCACGGTCAGCAGCACGTCGGTGCCGACGTGGGGCTTGGCGTCGTAGAGAATGTCCTCCCTCGCCCCCGCCGCCACGAATTGTTCCAGAATCCAGCCGATCCTGGGATTGTTGACCCCGGTGTTCAGCTTGCCGTCGGAGAAGGTTCCCGCGCCGCCCTCGCCGAACTGGACGTTGCTTTTCGTGTCCAACTCCCCCGTTTGGAAGAATTTTTCCACCTTGGCGTGGCGGGACGCGGCGTCCTCTCCCCGCTCCAGAACCAGCGGCTTCCAGCCCGCCAGCGCCAGAATCAGCGCGGCAAACATTCCCCCGGGGCCGAAGCCCACCACCACCGGCCGTTTTTCCGGCGAACCGGTGGACTTCGGCGGGCGGTAGCGGGTTGCCGGGGCAATGGACGCCCGCTTGCAGCCGCTTTGCTTCAGAATCTTCTTTTCACTGCCATCCACCGTCACGCCGATGGTGTAAATAATTCGCACGTTGGGCTTTTTTCGGGCGTCCACGCTTCGCCGGACGATCCGCACGCCCCGGATTTTGGAGTTGGGGATCCGCAGCATCCGCGCCGCCTCAAAGGGCAGCTGGTGGGCGCTGTGTTCCGGCGGCAAAGAAATATCGCTCAAACGGATCATGTATCGTTCCTCCCGGCGCTCTGTCCGGCCAGACGGCCGGAGCTCCACGCCCACTGCAAATTATAGCCGCCGCAGTCCCCGTCGATGTCCAGAACCTCTCCGCAGGCATAAAGCCCAGGGACAAGGCGGCTTTCCATGGTCATTTCGTCAAATTCCGACGTGAGAATGCCCCCCGCCGTCACCTGTGCGCTGTCCATGCCCATGGGTTCGGTCAGATGGACAGCCAGCGCCTTCGCCGCCTGAGCGGCCTGCCGCAGTTCCTCGTCGGAAAGGTCGGCAACCGCCCCGCTCGGAGAAATTCCCGCCGTCTGGGTCAGCACCCGGCCAAGGCGGTTGTGGAGGATTCCCGTGAACAGCTCCGAGACGGGGAGATTGGTCGTTCTGCGCCGTTTTAGTTCGGATATCAAGGCGTCCTCTGCCATATCCGGCAAAAAATCCAACCGGCAGAGCCACTCGTCGCCGCCCTGGCAGACGTCCCGGGACACCTCAAAAATCACCGGCCCGCTGAGGCCGTACTGGGTAAATTGCAGCTCCCCCGTGCTTTCGGAAAACCGTTTTCCGTCGTGGAGGATGATCGCATGGCAGTTTGCGCGGACGCCTTTCAGACTCGCAGCCGCGTTCCAGCTGCTTTTCAGCTGCACCAGCGCCGGGCGAAGCCGGGTGCAGCTGTGGCCGAAGCTTCGCAGAATTTGATAACCGGACATGCTGCCCCCCAGCTTTGTCCCCGCAAGGCCGCCGCAGGCGACGATGAGCCGGTCGCATTCCACCGTCTCGTCCCCGGAAACGATGCGGAAGCCGGAAGCCGTTTTCTTCACTTTTTTCGCTTCAAACCCCAGCTTAACCGTGATATTCGGCTTTTCCAGAGCAAACCGCAGCACATCCACCACGGAATTTGCCTGGTCGGAGTAGGGATACACCCGCCCGGAATCCTCCGCCACGGTGAGAAGCCCCAGACTCCGGAACCATTCCAGCGCCGCCGCAGGGGGAAACTTTCCCAGCGCATAGTCGGCGAACCCCGGATTTTCCCCGTGGTAGCCGCCGGACGCCCCGTGGAGATTGGACAAATTGCAGCGCCCGTTGCCGGTGGCCTGAAGCTTGCGTCCTACTCTTGCCTGCCGCTCCATGAGGACGACCTGCCCGCTTTCGTTTTCCGCCGCAGCCAGTGCCGCCGCCATTCCCGACGCTCCCGCGCCGATGATTCCTGTCACCATGTCCGATTCCTTTCCGCCCGAGGGCGTTCTTTTCCCCTATTATACTCTACCCGCCGCCGTCATACAAGAAAAACTTCTTTCCACATGGCAAAAGTTGTGGTATAGTACCCTTGGTGATCGCATGGAACGAAGCAACATTGAAAAAATCGCCCAGTCCGCCGAGGATCGGCTGCTTCTGGCAAAGCTCTGGGACAAAATGAACGCGGGAATGCGGAAGAATATCCCCGCCGCCACCTGCTTTCTATCCCCCCGGGAGCTGGAAATGGCAAAATATCTCTTCGGCGAGCAGGAGGGGCTGTATGCCTTCGGCGGCTACAAGGACGCGGAACGAAAAATGCTGATTTTTCTGCCGGACTATCTGGACGAAGCCAGTCTCTACGGCGAAGACAGCCCCTGCGTGTGTCTGCGCGCCGCGTTCTTTCAGGGGGACAGCCCCAGCCACCGGGACTTTCTGGGGGCGCTGATGGGCGCGGGCGTCGGCCGGGAGACGGTGGGCGACATCTGCGTGGACAAGGGCAGCTGCGACTTTTTCGTCACGGCGGAGATTGCCCCCTATTTATTGCAGAACTTCACCTCCGCCGGACGGACGAAGCTGCATTTGCGCCAAATTCCCCTTTCGGACGTCCACATCCCGGAACCGGAAATCAAGGAAATCCGGGACACGCTGGCGTCTTTACGGCTGGACAGCGTCATATCCTCCGGCTTTCGCATCGGGCGGAGTCTCGCCGCCCAATACGTAAGCGCCGGAAAAGCCGCCATTGACGGTCTTCCCTGCGAAAAACCGGACAAGCCCGTCCCGGAGGGCGCGAAAATCTCCGTCCGGGGGCTGGGAAAAATCAAGCTTGCGGCCATCAACGGCCGGACGAAAAAGGACAGAATTTCGGTGGTCATCCACCGGTATGTGTGAGGTTTTACAATATATGAAGATGGACGAAGTGATCGCCAGAATCAATGTTCTGGCAAAAAAGGCGAAGGCCGAGGGTCTGACCCCCGAGGAGCTGGCAGAGCGGGACAAGCTGCGGCGAATCTACATCGATTCCGTTAAGGCCAATCTGGTAGGTCAGCTGGAAAACACCTACATCATCGGCACCGACGGTGTCAAGCGGAAGGTTGAGAAGAAATCCTGAGCGGCGTGGCTTCGGCCACGCCATTTTTCAAAATTTTTTGAAAAATGCGTGAGGTTTTGCGTGCAAAATCGATCTATAGGGGTGAAGGACAAACTACAAGTGAGGTGACCAAACATGGATGACGGCAAAATCATAGATATGTTCTTCGCCAGAAATGAGGACGCCATCCGCCATACCGATGCCGCCTACGGGCGACGGCTGTATCATCTGGCAGACCGGATCGTGGAAAACGGTCAGGACGCGGAGGAAAGCGTCAGCGATACCTACTTAAAAGCGTGGAACACGATCCCGCCAAAGCGTCCGGAGCATTTCTTCGCGTACATCGCCAAGATCTGCCGGAATTTCGCCCTGAAAAAGGTGGTCTGGAAGAACGCCCAGAAGCGAAAGGCGGAGGTCGTGACCCTGACCCAGGAAATGGAAAACTGCATTCCGGATACTTACCGGGACAGCGCGTCGGACGCCCGGGAACTGGGGCGGATTCTGGATGCATTTCTGCGGACCCTGACTCCGGACAATCAGATGGTCTTTCTCCGCCGGTACTGGTACGTGGATACCATTGCGGAGATTGCCGCCCGGTACGGCATCAGCGAAAGCGCCGTACAGATGCGGCTGAACCGGACGAAGCAAAAGCTTTCGGCATATCTTGCAAAGGAGGGCTTTCGCGTATGAACGGAAGGGATATTTTTCGGGGTCTACAGTATATCGGCGACGATCTCATTGAAAACGCGGAAACCGGACAGTTCCCCGCCCAGAATCAAGGGAGCGGGAAGACGCGCCGTCCCATCCGCCGCCCCCTGCTAATTGCGGCGGTGATCGCCCTTCTGCTGCTTCTGGTGGGGTGCGCGGCGGTGTATGTGCTGAAAATGGAGCATGTAAAAATCAGCAGCGGCACCGACCAGCGGGATTACTCACTGGTAGATGGGGTGTACGTGAAAGACCCCCACACCGTCAGCACCACCACCCTGAGCATGGCCGGCCTGAAAGGCTCCAATGCCTATAAGGCGTGCGCGGATTTTTACGCCTACGAGACGGAACTCAGGACGAACGCATCCGCAAGCGGCGACTGGGCAGGCTACGACGATGCCATAAACGCCAAGGCGCAGGAGCTGGCGGAACAATACGGCTTAAAGCCGGAGGGGCAGCCGCTGACATTTCGCACCACCCGGAATCTGTGCGACGCCCTGGGCGTGGAACGGTTCGTCCGGGACAGTCAGGACGTCAGCATTGATATCAGTCAGGGCTTTTGCCGTGATAGCGGAAACTTCTTCGTTCTTCTGAGCTTCGCCTTCCCGGAAGATCAGGGCTATGAAGTGACCTACACCAGCGGCGCGCTCTACTGGAACCGACAGGACACCTTCAGCCGGGAATATTTCACGCTGGAAGACCGGGGCGACTGGGTGGAGCGGAACTACACCACCTCCGCCGGGAACACCGTACTGATTCTGACCTCCCCCAGTCAGGAGCGGGGCTATATCATCTGTGACCGGGGAGACGCGTTGATGACCGTATGGCTGGACGTGAACCCGGAACTTCTCAGCGAAGACGCCGGTGTGGTATCCGCCGAATATCAGCATATGACGGAGAAGCAGCTGAACATGGTTGCCGACGCTCTGGACTTTGCCATCCAGCCGAACGTCCCCACCCAGGCCGACGTGGACGCCCAGGCCGCGCCGCCTCAGGAAGCGACCCAGAACGGCTACACCCTGAAGCTGAAATCCGTGGAAACCGACGGCTATGTGGCTCAGATTCTTATTGGCATCACCGCCCCGGAGGATATCGTTCTTTCCACAGAGAAGCCTTTGCATTTTGCTAATTGGCGGGGTATGCTTGTTCCTGCCGACGGCTCTGAGGCAGCCTTCGGCCCGGTTAATACTCTCGACGATGGTGACGGAAAGGCCAACACCATAGACGTTCTTCTGACGCAATCCGTCACCGCAAAGAATACGGATGCCCCCTTTGCCGCCGGAAGCACATGGACTCTTTATCTGGTTGACCTGGTTTACAGCAGCACAGATGAAACCCTGACCGAGGGAGAATGGCAATTCCCCATTTCCTTCGGGGCGGATAACTGCGATGATCGGGAGCTTGAGCTGCTCACCAGTCCCATCCTCATGAAAGCCGGCACGGGCTGGCTGCCGGACGGAACGGATGTTGTCATGGAATTCCCGGTTTCCTCTTTCAAACTTCGCAAATTCAGCAGCAAGATCGTGCGGGATACCGCCGCCGAGACCGAGGAACAGCGCGCCGAGTCCTATACGGATTTTTATGGGTGGAATGGTCACTTCATTTGTGTCGTCATGAAAGACGGCACAAGAATTGAACTGTGGGATCAGGAAAATGACAGCGCCATCGATCTTACGCAGGTAGACTATGTTCTCCTCCCCGACGGCACAAAGCTGCCCGTTCCTGAGCAATAACCCAACATAAAAGCGGGGCGGTCTGCAATTCCGGCAGGCTGCCCCGCGACTGCGTTATTCCGGGACGGTTTTTCCACTTCCCTTTCTCCCAAAAGTCTGCTATACTGTAAGAAACGTACTTTCAGGAGGCAGTATATGGAATTTCTGCCCATTACCAGACGGGAAATGCTTGACCGCGGGTGGGACGTCTGCGATTTTGTGTACATCATCGGCGACGCCTACGTCGATCACCCGTCCTTCGGCCATGCCATTATCAGCCGGGTTCTGGAAAGCCACGGCTACAATGTTGGCATCATCTCTCAGCCGGATTGGAAAAATCCCAAATCCATCGACATTTTCGGCCGTCCCCGGCTGGGCTTTCTGGTCTCCGGCGGCAATATGGACTCCATGGTCAACCACTATTCCGTCACCAAGCACCGCCGGAAAACCGATGCCTTCACCCCCGGCGGCGTCATGGGCAAACGCCCGGACTATGCCACCACGGTCTACTGCAACCTTATCCGTCAGACCTACAAGGACGTTCCCATCCTCATCGGCGGCATTGAGGCCAGTCTTCGCCGGCTGGGGCATTACGACTACTGGTCGGACACCATGAAGCGCTCCATACTGCTTGACAGTCAGGCCGACCTGCTCATGTACGGCATGGGGGAAAAGACCATTGTAGAGGTGGCCGACGCCCTGAATTCCGGGCTGGACGTGAAGGACATCACCTACATCGACGGCACGGTGTTCAAAACCAGGGAGCCGGACGACAGTCTCCCCACCGTCACCCTGCCCTCCTTCGCCGAGATCAAGGCCGACCGGCGCAAATACGCCGAGAGCTTCCAAATCCAGTACGCCAACTGCGACCCCTTCACCGCCAAGCGGCTGGCAGAGCCTTATGACAATTTCTTCGTGGTGCAGAACCCGCCCCAGAAGCCCCTGACCACAGCGGAAATGGACGCGGTGTACGACCTTCCCTATATGCGCGCCTACCACCCCAGCTACGAAAAGGCGGGGGGAGTCCCCGCCATTGAGGAAGTTAAATTCAGCCTGGTGTCCAACCGGGGCTGCTTCGGTGCCTGCTCCTTCTGCGCTCTGACCTTCCATCAGGGGCGGATCGTCCAGACCCGAAGCCATGAGTCCATCCTCCGGGAAGCGGAAATCATGGTGAAGGACAAGGACTTCAAGGGCTACATCCATGACGTCGGCGGCCCCACCGCCAATTTCCGCCACCCGGCCTGTGAAAAGCAGCTGAGTAAAGGCGCCTGCGGCGGGCGGCAGTGCCTGTACCCCACCCACTGCAAGAACATGAACGCCGACCACTCGGACTACGTTGCCCTGCTTCGCAAGCTGCGAAAGCTCCCCGGGGTCAAAAAAGTGTTCATCCGCAGCGGCATCCGCTTCGACTATCTGCTGGCGGACAAAAAGGACACCTTTTTCCGGGAGCTGGTACAGTATCACATTTCCGGCCAGCTGAAGGTCGCCCCGGAGCACGTATCCGACGCCGTTCTCGCCCGGATGGGCAAGCCCCGGAACGCGGTATATAACCGGTTTGTGGAAAAATATTTTGCCCTGAACCGGCAGTACGGCATGAATCAGTACCTTGTCCCCTACCTCATGTCCAGCCATCCCGGCTCGACACTCAAGGAGGCCGTGGAGCTGGCCGAGTACATCCGGGACATGGGCTATAACCCGGAGCAGGTGCAGGACTTTTATCCCACTCCCTCCACGCTGTCCACCGTCATGTACTGCACCGGCCTCGATCCCCGCACCATGGAGCGGGTCTACGTCCCCACCGACCCCCACGAGAAGGCCATGCAGCGGGCGCTGATTCAGTACCGCGACCCGAAGAATTACGCCCTCGTGCGGGAAGCGCTGATGAAGGTACACCGGGAGGATCTGATCGGTTCCGGCGCAAAATGCCTCATCCGTTCCGCGCCACCCCGTCCCGTGCGGAAAAAGCCGGGACAGGCAAACGGAAAACGCAAGCCGTCCAAGTAAAGAAACACGCTGCCACTTTGGTTTGTCTCAAGTGGCAGCGTGTTTTTACTTTCTTCTATACAGGCACATTTCGTAAGCAATCCCGTTTTCCTCGCCGGATTGGAGCGTTTCCACCAGATACCAGTCCTTATCCTCATCCAGGTTGGGGAAAAAAGTGTCGGATTCCGGCGTCACATGCACCTTTGTGACATAAGCGGCGTCGCAGAAGGGCAGCATCTGCCGGTAAACGCTCCCGCCGCCGATGACGAAGCAGCGCTCAGCGGTGCCGGAAAGCGCCGCCGCATCTTCGGCGCTGCCGCAGACGGTAAAGCCGGGAAGCGCCGTCACGCTTCTGCTCAGCGCCACATTGACCCGACCCGGAAGGGGCTGTTTTCCCGGGAAATCCTCGATGGTGCGTCTGCCCGCGATCACCATCGCCCCCCGGGTGGTCGCCCGGAAAAATTTTCGGTCGGCGGACAGGGCAACGGGCTGCGTCCCGTCCCGGCCGATTCCCCAGTCGTCGTAAACCGCAACGATCAGTTCCATCGTCCCACCTTAGATTGCCATGGGAATTTCAAAATTGAAGGGGTGGAACTGATAATTTTCCACGGAGAAGCTGTCCTTGGTAAAGGCGTAAAAGTCCGTGATGCTCTCGTCCATCCGGAATTTGGGCGCAGGGTAACCGTCTTTTTCCAGCATGGCCTTGACGGCGGGGATATGCCGGTCGTAGATGTGGCAGTCGGCGATAACGTGAACCAGCTCGCCCACCTTTAACCCCGCCACCTGCGCCATCATGTGGGTCAGCACGGCGTACTGCACCACGTTCCAGTTGTTGGCCGTGAGCATATCCTGAGAGCGCTGGTTGAGAATGGCGTTCAGGGTGTCGCCGGTGACGTTGAAGGTCATGGAGTAGGCGCAGGGGTAGAGGTTCATTTCGTGCAGGTCTTCAAAATTGTAGATGTTCGTCAGAATCCGACGGGAGGCGGGGTTGTGCTTCAGGTCGTAGATCACCCGGTCGACCTGGTCGAACATGCCTTCCTTGTACTGATGCCTGATGCCCAGCTGGTAGCCGTAGGCCTTGCCGATGGTGCCGTCCTCTCCCACCCATTCGTCCCAGACATGGCTGCCCAGGTCTGCGACGCGGTTGGACTTTTTCTGCCAGATCCACAGCAGCTCGTCCACGGCGCTTTTCCAGTAGGTGCGCCGCAGGGTCATGATGGGAAATTCCTCAGCCAGGTTGTAGCGGTTCACCACGCCGAATTTTTTAATGGTATGCGCCGGTGTTCCGTCCGCCCAGTGGGGGCGAACCTCCAGATTTTCGTCGGAAAAGCCGTTTTCCAGAATGTCCCGGCACGTTTTCTTATACACTTCGTCAGCATAGCTCATGTTGGATTCCTCCCGATTTCTGTTGGAAGTATCATACCACACTCCCGCCAAGCTGGCAAGAAAAATCTCCCCGCGGTTTCCCGCGGGGAGATAGAAGTGCTGTCTTACAGCAGATTGCCGGTGCTGACCCAGCCCAGATCGGTGCGGGCCATGTCGCCAACGTATTCGTAAATGTCGATGACGGACATTCTGGAATAGGTACCTGCGACGGAGGACGCGGCGTTATCCGTGTAGATGACGGTGTTGTCGGTGTACACCACCCGGGCGTCGATGGCGCTGCTGCCGCCGGCGGGAGTCAGATCAACGTAGTACAGGTAGACCCAGCCTGCGTCGCAGCGACCCCATGCCATATCCTCGGAGATCTTGGTCTCGTAGATCACCAGGTTGGCGCCCTTCTTCAACGTGGTAGCCTTCTTGGCGCCGGTGGAGGCGGTGACGCGGACATTCAGAGACTCGGTGTTGATGACCTTGCCGGTGTACTTGTAGCCGCCGGCGTTATTCACGAAGCCGCCGGTGCCAGTGTTGCCAGTGCTGCCGATGGTGGGCGTGGAAGGCGTCGTAGGTGTAGTGGCCTCTTCCTTCTTCTCGTACAGAGCGCCCTCGGACATGTAGCTCAGGTCGCAGTAGCCCACGATGCCGTCACTGGTTTCCACACGCCCCCAAACGGTGAGGGTTCTGGCGCCGGAATCCTTGACGATCTCCAGCTTGGTCACGGGAACCTGATCGCCCTTCTTCAGCTTGCCAAGGCTATCATTGTTGGTTCCGGCTGCCTTGCGCACATTCAGCTCGGATGCGCCGGTCAGGGTGTGAACCTTCTCGTCAAGCGCGTTCAGGGTGATGTTCGCATCCGGATCCTTAATCCAGCCGTCGTTGATGCGCGCCCAGTAGGAGGTCTGCTTCACAACGGTCTCGATATCGTTGTTCTCATTCTGCTTATCCGTCTTGTCACCCTCGTAAATTTCCAGGGTAACAGTCGTCAGCTCATGGATGGTGATGTTCTCGCCTGTGCCGATGGTACGAACCGTGTTGTTTTCCAGATTCGGATTGGGCGTCTTGTAAACGGTGGTATCAGCTTTGATGGAGCCAGTGTAAACGGCGGTGGTGGTGGTTCTCTCAGCCTCGTCGAAGGAGCTAACCCCGGTACCCTTGTTTCCGCCACTGTTATTACTGTTGTTTCCGGGAATCTCGTCGTAGGAGATCATGGTAACGTAGTCCATGCAGATCCAGCCCTGCTTCACTCGACCCCACTTGGCGGCGCCGACGAGCTTGACCTCCAGAATGGTCACTTCCGTGCCGTTGAGGATCTTTCCAACGATGGCGTTCGCGATGCCTGCGCCGCTGCGGACATTTACGCCGGCGTAGGTGTTGGCAATGATGCCCTTGCCGGTGCCGTCCGTCTTCTGGGTCGTACCGGTGCCGCCGGTGCTGCCGGTGCCGGGCTCCACGACGCCCATCTTGACCTCCAGATACTGGCTGTAAATCCAGCTGTCGGTCTCCTTGTTGTTATCCACGTCGTAGTCGATCATGTACCAGCCATCCTTCTCACCCAGAACGGCCACCTTGGTGCCGCGGTTGATGCTGCCCAGAACCTGGCCGTACAGAGCGCCGGTGATTCGGACACGGACGGAATCCGCGTTCACAACGGTACCGGTGCCGATGGCTGCCTTGGTGCCGCCGTCAATGGCGATCTTGGAGGAACGCTTGACATAATTGGAGGCCAGGTTAATCCAGCCGTCGTAGTCCTCAATGCCGCTGCCGGTCGTCGGAGTATAGCCCACGATCTTGCCCCAGATTTCCTCGCCGACAAGCTTGATCTCGTGGACTTCCACTTCCACGCCCTTGGTGAGCTTGAATACGAACTCGCTGTCGCTGCCAGCAGCCTCTCTGATGTTCAGGCTGTCGCTGACGACCGTGAACTTGGTCGGGACAAGGTTAAAGCTGCTGTAGGTCGCCCAGCCGGACTTGGCAATCACTTTGGTCTTACCGTCCTTGTCGGTCTCCTTGACCGTCCAGTGCGCCTTCACCCAGATCACGCCGTCAACAACCGCCGCGTTGGTGATCTTAAGACCCGTGGTACCCGCCTTGATGGTATCGCTGTTGTTGGAACTGGTAGTGGGCTGCACATAGGTGGAGAGATCGGCGCCGGCGTTCACGAGAGTGACCTCGAAAGCGTAGTCCAGAACGCCCGTGTCGGAAACGTTCTTGTCGGTGAGCATCTTAACACTGGTGTAGGTCAGGCAGATCCAGCCGGTGGAGGTACGACCCCAGCGGTGGCCGTTGACCGTGCGAATCTCGAAAACATTGACCGTGGTATCCTTTGCAAAGCCGCCGACGATCTTGTTGTCCACACCGGGATCGCTGCGGGCGTTCAGGTAGCCGTTATAGGTAACGGTCGCCGTGGCAATGGGGGTGGTGTTGTTGGCGTCGCTGGGAGCGGAGCCGTCATAGACGGTGCTCCAGTCGGTGTACATCAGGGCGACCCAGCCAACCGCCACGCCGTTTTCTTCCACCTGACCCCAGGTCTTGGCTGCGTTGGTGGCGACGATCTTCAGCTTTGTGCCGGCCTTGTAGGAACCGGTCAGGGCGCTGGAAGCGCTGTCGTTGGCACGTCTGTTGACATAGGCGTTGGTGACCGTGACGGTCACATCGATCTTGCCGCCGGTGTATTCGGTATTGCCGCTGCTCTGTCCGGAGGTCTTGAGCAGAACCCATCCGTCTCCTGCGGCGGACAGCTTGCACCATCTGTTGCCATCGTCATCGATAAAGTCCTTGATCGCGGTAACGGTGGCAGTGTCCTTATTGATGGTGCGGAAAGGCTTCACGTTCTTCTTGGTGGGAACGGGGTAGACATCCAGAGAAACCAGCTGGGACACCTTCAATGTCTCATTGATGCTATGCACATAGCTCGCACTGTCAACGCTGTTGGCTGTCAGAGAGGTATCCTGCCAGGCAGCCCACAGCTCTTTGCCGTTGCAGCTTGCCGTCAGAGCGGGAACCCGTTCGCCACCCTCTTTTGCGGTATACCAGCCTATGAACTTGAAGCCGGTGCGGGTGGGGGAAGGAATATGAGCAGAGGTTTTCGTCGTGTCAAAGAGTACGCTGTAGGCGCCCGTTCCGTTCTGCGGAAGGGTGCCGACATTGGGATTGTATGTAACGGTGCCGAAGCTGCTGGGCGTTACATCGGAATAAATCCCGTTCTTGTACATATTGACTTCGATCTTTCTGCGGCGGAAATCATCCTGATCGCTCGCCCAGTCGCTCATGGCCTTCAGCAGGTCATTGGTGCTGGCCTTGCTGACGATGGCGCTCTTGACAACGCCGCTGCCGCTCATCCAGGAATCGCCCACGTCGAAGGTGAACAGAACCAGAGCGTCATGCTGGCACTGGGACAGCGTCAGGCTGTTGGAGGAAGCAAAGGAGTTGACCTTCGCGTCCAGATCCAGAATCAGCTTGCGCAGAGCCTGATCGGCCTGCGCCTGGGTGATGGAGTGCTTGCCTGCATCAGTGCTGTCCTGAACCATTCCGTTCTTATACGTCGTCTTATGCTTCTCAGAGCAGATCGTACCGTAACCAATGCGGAACTCATTGGTACCGGGTACCTGATAGCAGTCCTTCTTAAAAATAGCAAGCTTCTTCATGATCGTAATCGCGGCCTCACTGGTCTTCAGCGAAGCAGCAGACGCGGTCAGAGCGGTGGCAGGCACCAGGCTGACCAGCATGATCAGAGTTAATAATACACACACAATTCTCTTTTTCATAGCTACTTACTCCTTTGCTCTTATGTAAGTAGCCATATTATAACAGAGGTGTTTACAAATTGCAACCCCTTTTTTGAAAAAAATTACATTTTTGTTACAGTTTGTTTTACCAAATAGCTTCCCCTTCTCTTTTCTTCCCGTATTGTATACCATTTCTGTCATAAATCCTGAAAAAACGCCGCTTTTTGCCGCAGAAAATGTCATTCTTTTTTCCTGCCTGTCAGGTTTTCTCCGTTGACATTCTTCTTTTCCGCTGATATACTCAAAAAAACGTTACCGGGAGGGATTTTATGGACGGCAAGAAGGCGCTGATCGGCATGTCCGGGGGCGTGGACAGCTCCGTGGCGGCGCTGCTGATGCTCCGCGCGGGCTACGAGTGCATCGGCGCGACCATGCGGCTGTACGACAATGATATGATCGGTCTGGAAAAGGGTCACACCTGCTGTAGTCTGGACGACGTGGAGGATGCCCGCAGCGTAGCCAGACGTTTGGGAATTCCTCACTACGTGTTCAACTTCAAGGACGATTTCGAGCGGCAGGTCATTCAGAAATTTGTCAGCTGCTACGAATGCGGCGGCACCCCCAACCCCTGCACCGACTGCAACCGGTATCTGAAATTCGACCGGCTTCTCCGCCGCGCTCTGGAGCTGGGGTGCGACTATGTGGTGTCCGGGCATTACGCGCAAGTAAGGAAATCCGGCGACCGATACCTATTATATAAGGCGGCGGACAAGGCCAAGGATCAGACCTATTTTCTCGCCTGTCTGAATCAAGAGCAGCTTTCCCGGATTCAGTTCCCCCTGGGCGGCCTGACCAAGCAGGAGGTGCGCGCCATTGCGGAGGAAAACGGCTTCGTCAACGCCCGGAAGCACGACTCTCAGGACATCTGCTTCGTCCCGGACGGCGACTACCCGGCATTTCTGGAGCGCTACACCGGCAGGCATTACCCCGCCGGGGATTTTCTGGACGAAACCGGCCGCGTGGTGGGGAGACACCGGGGCGCGGTGTGCTACACGCTGGGGCAGCGCAAGGGGCTGGGTCTGGCCATGGGCGCGCCGGTATACGTCTGCGGAAAGGATATGGAGAAGAATACCGTCACCGTGGGGCCGAATGAGGCGCTGTTTTCCTCCGCCCTGCGGGGAAACAACTGGGTCTGGTATCCCTTCCCGGAGCTGACGGAGCCGGTCAGGGTAACGGTCAAGACCCGCCACAGCCAGACGGAGCAGCCCGGCACCGTCTACCCGGAAGCGGACGGCTTCGCCCGGGTGGAGTTCGACGCCCCCCAGCGCGCCGTTACCCCCGGTCAGGCGGTGGTGGTATACCAAGGCGACCTGGTGGTCGGCGGAGGCACCATCACGGAAGCAATCAGATAAATAGCAAATACGCTGCCACCCCCGATTGGGAGATGGCAGCGTATTTGTTATTTTTTGTACTTTTTGTCCGGTCTGTAGACGCTCCATGCCAGCGCCCCGAAAACGGCGGCGCAGGCAAAGCTGATTTTCCAGCCCAGACTGAACGCGGCGTTGTGGTAGGTCAGGCGAACGGTGTGGACGCCCTCCGTCAGATTCACGGCAACCATGCAGTCCCCCACCAGCCTGATCTCAGCGGGCTTTCCGTCCACCTTGACGCTCCAATTTCCGTTTTGGGGAACGGAAGTGTACAGCAAACCGTCCCGGTCGCAGTCAACGGTTCCCTCCACCAGCGTGGAGCGGAATCTGGTCAGATTCAGCCGGGACGCCGACAGAATTTCGTAGCCCCGGGCGAACCGCTCCCCGTTGAGTACGGCGGCGCTGAGGGTCATGGTGCTGCTTTCGTCCTTGTCGCACTCGACGCGGATGTCGATGGTATCTCCGGTCTTCACATCCCCCACCGCGATCATCTGGGGCAGGCTGATGGTCTCCTTGTACAGCTCCACCCCGTTGACGCTGACGTAGAAATCGTTCCGCTTGGGCAGATTCAGATGGACGCACACGAAGCCGTCCCGGTCGGCGGTGTAGGAATAGGTCACATTCGCACCGGAAACGCAGCCGGAATACTTGCAGTAGCCGGTGGAATTGCTCTCCGTGATGTCCGCGCCGTTGCCGGTGATGGTCAGATTCTCGCCCTGAAGCTTGTGCCAGACCTCCTCGTCAATCCCCGTGGCCGCGGTGAACAGATCGTTCTGGAACTGGAAGGTTCCGTTGCCGGCAGAGAAATCCAGGTCTGCCAGTTCCGGCTCCGTCAGAAATCCCAAAGGCAGATACGCGGTATTGACTAGCAAGGACGCTACACCGAAGCGGTTTACCTCGTCAAAATAAGTGCTGGACTTGTCCTTCCCGTCCCGCTCGATCATATATTTGATGCCCAGAAACAGGTTCGCCACCGGGGAGCTCTCCTCGAAGCAGTAGCGGTTATAGGTGTTCTTCGCGCCGTAGCCCAGCGCCCGCATGAATTCCGTCACCCTGACATTGGCGGAGCTGGTGAAGGCGGAAATGCCGTTGTAGCCGTTGAGCGCGCCGTCGTTCAGGGTCTGGGAATGGGTGGTCTCCGCCCGGAAGAACAGGTTGTCGTCCTCCCGCTCGTACATATAGCGGATGACGGAGGCGGTGTAGGTGGTTCCCTTGGGATAGTTGGACACGCCGGTACCCGCAAAATACAGCCCGAAGCACACCAGCGTGGAGACCAGCTCCACGCCCATGACGGACAGCGCCAGAATCCGGGTTCGGGCGCGCTGGCGATTCCGTTTGGCGCGGGCGCGCATCTTCTGACGCTCCGTAATTCCCTCCGGCACCTCCAGCTGACCGTAGAGCATGACGGAGAGATACAGCACCAGAAATATCAGGTTATATATAAAGTAAAGGGGAATTTGCAGCGTCAGGCTGCCAAGCTCCAGCGGCACCGTCTCGAACAGCGCATTGGAGCAGGCCAGCACCCCAGCCGTCAGCATCCCCGCGATCACGATCTGCGCCGGGCGGAACCTCCTGCGCATCAGCCAGGCGCGGTAGGCCATGTACAGCACCACGAAGCTGTACAGGAAGCTGAAGCGGTAGGGAATCATATTGGTAAAGTGGAAGCCGTGCCAGATGAAATCCAGCTGCCGGATGATGAAGCTGACGTTGAAAAACAGCAGCAGCCCCACGGCGCAGCATTTGTCCCTGCGCCTGATGTTCTTCGCCATCAGATACAGGAACATCAGCAGAATGCTGAAAATGCCACAGTAGACATTGGGCAGACCTTCCTTGAAGGTCGGCTCAATGCTGCCGCCCATGTTTCCCGCCACCTGCCGCATGGCGTCCAGAAGCCCCTTGAGGGTATTCTCCTTGGCGATGTTCAGCCGGAAGCCGGTGGGGAAATTGTTCACGCTGGACTGGGTAGTCTGCAAGGCCGACAGCGCCGGGAAGGTCAGAATGGCGGTCATTCCCAGCGCCAGCACGGAAAACAGGGCGATTCTTCCGAAATCCGCAAACAGCTTCTTCCACCCGCCCCAGCGGCAGATTTCATACACGAAAAACAGCAGGAAAACGAAAATACAGGTAAAGAATCCGATATAATAATTGGAATAGACGGACAGAAACAGCGTCACCGTGTAGAGGAAACACTTTTTCTCCTTCAGCAGGCACACCGTCCCCAGCGCCACCAGGGGCAGCAGGGCGAAGGTGTCCAGCCACATCACGTTCCACTGATACCCCAGCGCCCAGGCGCACAGCCCGTAAAAGCCCCCGAATACCGCAATGGACGCATCGTTCTTGCCGAACAGCTTTTTCAGAAAAATGGCAAAGAACATCCCCGCGAATCCCAGCTTCACCGGCACCAGCAGGGAAAAGAATTCCAGCAGCCACCCCTCCGGCACCAGAACGCTGAGCAGATTCAGCGGCGACGCCAGATAGTAGGAGATCAGCCCCAGATAATCCATCCCCATGCCGACGCTCCAGGTGTACAGCAGCCCGCTCCCGCTGCGGATCGCGCGGCGGAACGCCACAAAGAAGGGATAATACTGGTGATACATATCGGAATACAGCATGGAATACTTGCCGAACGGCTCGTATTTGCTGATAAGCATGACAAACAGCATTCCCACGCAGGGAATGGCAAAGGCCAGCGCCGTATAATTCCAATGAATTTTTCTGCCGGTTCGCTTCACAGGGACTCCCCCTCAACAGTTAAATCGTAAAGCACATTGTAACACGAATTTCCCAAAGGGTAAACATTTATTTTCCCGTGCAAAGAAATTCTTAAGGATACCACCGCGCAAAACTGCCCCGCCGCTTTGCAGCGGCGGGGCAAAAGCCTTATCGATCGTCCAGATCGTCATCGTCGTCATGGTCGCAGGTGGTTGCGATCTCGCCGTAGCGAACCCGGCGCTTCAGCTTCATTTCCTCCACCTGCTTGTGGATCAGCTCCTTGACAAAGAGCGGGTCCTTCACATTTTTCAGCACCAGCGTGGGCGTGGTTCTGTCGGAGGACAGCACCGTGATGGTTCCCACGCCGAACAGGCGCTGGAACAAGTTGCGTCTGGTGTCGATATCCCGCACCCGGTAAAGAAGGACTTCATCATCCTTGATGTTCAGAAATCCCTGGGACAGGAACAGCCGATCCTCGGACATCTGATAGCGGGTAAAGGACAGGGGCATCCCCAGATGACGCTTGCGGTCTTTCCAAAGGTATTCAATGGTAATGGACACTGTGCATTCCTCCCTTTTTTCTTTAGTTTACCTCTGCAAACGGGGAATGTCAAGAAAGGAATGCCGGAATGCCCACATTTTCGCCTACAGAATCAAACAGATCAGCCCCGTCGCGCCCTCGTTGACGATTCTCGTCAGTGTCCCCCGGAACTTGCCTCTGACCTCCTCCGGCATTCCCAGCAGCTTTGTGGTCAGCCCCTCCTGAATCAGATCGTACACGGATTTCCCGAAGATGTTGCTCTGCCACAGCTTTTCCGGGTCCTCGCCCATGAGGGAATTGACCAGATCCTGGGATTGCTTTTCGTCCCCCACCATGGGGTTGATCTCCGTGTCGATGTCCACCCGCACCATGTGAATGGAGGGCGCGCCCGCCTTCAGCTTTACGCCGTAAGCGCCGCCCTTGCGGATGATCTCCGGCGTTTCCAGCTTCATTTCCTCCGCCGCGGGCATCACCACGCCGTAGCCCGTCGCCCGGACGGCGGAAAGGGCGTCGGAAATCTTGTCGTATTCCTGCTTGACCTGAGAAAGCTCGGTGAGCAGCTGCAGCAGCTGGGCGTCACTGCGGATGGGCATTCCCGCCCGGGCGCTGAGAATTTCATAGAACAGCGCCTCCGGGAAAACGATGGCGCAGATCACGCTGCCGCTGCCCAAATCCACACTGCGCAGGCTGTAGTCCTGCACCTGGGGCAGCTCCCGCAGTCCGGCCAGCACTCCTTCCGCCTGACCCAGCGTGTGAATTTCCTCGGCCATTTGGAGAAGCGCCTGATACAGCGCCGCCTTCACGGGATGCTCCGGCTCCAGCGCGTCCATCCACCGGGGGAGATGTACCCGCAGCTCACTCATGGGGAAGGTGTACAGCAGCGCCTTCATGAGCTTCCCGATGCCCTCGGCGTCCAGCGCCTGACAGTCCGCCACGATGGGCTCCAGACCGAAGGTGCTTTGCAGATACGCCTTCACTTCCCCCGCCGCCTCCCCCGCCGGGTTGCGGGAGTTGACGATCACCAGGAAGGGCTTCCCCGTTTTCTGCATGTCGGTGATGGCGCGCTTTTCCGCCTGTACGTAATCCTCCCGGGGAATTTCCGTAATGGTTCCGTCGGTAGTCACCACAATGCCGATGGAGCAATGCCCCTCCATGACCTTTTTCGTCCCCAGCTCCGCCGCTTCCGTCATGGGAATTTCATGGTCGTACCAGGGGGTAGTCACCATCCGGGGGGCGCCGTCCTCCTCCGCGCCCACTGCGCCGTCCACCATGTAGCCCACGGAGTCGATCAGCCGCACCCGCAGCTTTGTAACCCCGTCCGGGGAAATCTCCACCGCTTCCTCGGGGACGAACTTCGGCTCCGAGGTCATGATGGTCTTCCCGGAACCGCTCTGGGGCAGCTCATCTCTGGCGCGTTCCTTGCGATAGGGGTCGGAGATGCCGGGAATCACCAGCTCCTCCATAATCCGTTTGATGAGGGTCGATTTTCCGGTACGCACCGGCCCGACCACGCCCACATAAATATTGCCGCCGGTTCTGGCAGCAATGTCCGCATAAATTTGATCCATAGCCAGCCTCCTTCTCGGCAGGAGAAAGGCTCCTGCGCTTGGTTAGTGCATGGTATGTCCCCGGTGGAGGGTTTAGAACCGGGCTTTGGACGATTGCTCTCCCCCATGCGGATATGCCGCGTTTTTCATGGGACAAATACCGGGATTTTATGAAAAAACCATTTGACAAATGACGCAAAAGCCTATATAATATCTAGGCACGACTGTGAGAAGGGGGAAAAGTATGCTGCTGGGGCTTTCTAAAATCATTGATTGTCCGGGCGCGTCGGTTTCCTTTTCCACAAGCGTTGACCTGAGTGATCTTTGTTACGGTGTCAGCTACCCTGTGTCCGAGCCGGTTGCGGCGGAAGGCACGGTGCGGAACACCGCAGGCGTTCTCGTGATGACCGGTGCAATTTCCACCTGCATCCACGGCACCTGCGACCGCTGCGCCAGAGACTTTGACCGGGAAGTCCGCTTCCCCATCGATGTGGTTCTGGTGACGGAATTGGCCGACGAAGAGAACGAAGACGAGTGGGTATTCCCTCTGGAGGGAGACAGCGCCGATCTGGACGACATTGTGCGGACGGTTTTCGTCCTGAGTCTGGATTCCAAGCTGCTGTGCAGGGAGGACTGCAAGGGCATTTGCCAGCGCTGCGGCAAAAACCTGAACGACGGCCCCTGCAATTGCCAGAAGGAGCTGGATCCCCGATTTGCTGCTTTGAAGCAGCTTCTTGAGAAGTAAGTCCAAAATGAATGCTGTAAAAAGCAGTTTGACCAAGGAGGTGTCACCATGGCTGTTCCTAAGTGTAAAGTGTCCAAGGCCCGCCGCGATAAGCGCCGTGGCTCCAACTGGAAGCTGTCCGCTCCCAGCGTAGCGGTTTGCCCCAAGTGCGGCGAGCCTGTCATGCCCCACAGAGCCTGCAAGGCTTGCGGTACCTACAATGGCCGTCAGGTCGTGGCTGTCGAGGCTGAGTAAGCCAACAAGCGGAAAGCAGAGGAAGGTGCGTCGCGCCTTCCTCTTTTTCCATGTCTTTTTGAGGGAAACTCTGATGAAATCGCCTTCGGCTGACAGCGGATCTTTTCCCCCAGCTGTGCGGTTTCAAAAGCGGGAAATACACAAAGTATTCCTCCGCTTTTGAAACCTTCATCTGGTGAAAAATCTCTCGCTGTCAGCTCTCGTCGATTTCATCAGAGCTTCCCTAGAAAGCAATATTCACCAAAAGTGCTCTGTTAAATTTGTATGAATCCCCTTTTTTGCATTGCTTTTGCTGGGAAGATGTGTCATAATAAGTAAGTTAATCGGTCACATGGAAAGGAAGTGTTACCATGGCAAAACCTCTGGTCGCCATCGTCGGGCGACCCAATGTGGGCAAGTCCATGCTTTTCAATAAACTCACAGGGCAGCGCACCTCCATCGTAGAGGACACCCCCGGCGTCACCCGGGACAGAATCTACGGCAGCTGCGAATGGTGCGGGCGCACCTTCTCCCTGGTGGACACCGGCGGCATCGAGCCGGGTACGGACAGTGAAATGCTGAAATTCATGCGCCGTCAGGCGGAAATCGGCATTGAGCTGGCCGACGCCATTATCATGGTGGTGGATGTGCATTCCGGCGTCACCGCCGCCGATCAGGACGTGGCCACCATGCTGAGAAAGTCCGGCAAGCCCATCGCCCTGGCGGTGAACAAGTGCGACTCCGTCGGCCCCGTGAATCCCGATGTGTACGAATTTTATAGTCTCGGCATCGGCGACCTGTTTGAAACCTCCGCCATCCACGGCCACGGTACCGGCGATCTGCTGGACTGGGTTCTGGAAAACATCCCGGAGGACGCCGGCGAGGAGGAGGACAGCGACGTCATCAAAGTCGCCATCGTCGGCAAGCCCAACGTGGGCAAGTCCAGCCTTCTGAACTGCATCCTCGGCGAAGAACGGGTCATCGTCTCCGACGTGGCCGGCACCACCCGGGACGCCATCGACTCCTATTTTGAAAACGAAACCGGGAAATACTGCTTCATCGACACCGCCGGTATGCGCCGGAAAAGCAAGGTGGACGACGCCATCGAAAAATATTCCAACATGCGCTCCATCAGCGCCATCGACCGGGCGGATGTGTGCCTGATTCTCATTGACGCCAACGACGGCGTCACCGAGCAGGACACGAAAATTGCCGGTCTTGTCCATGAAGCAGGAAAAGCCGCCGTCATCGTGGTCAACAAATGGGACGCGGTTGAGGACAAGGAAACCAACACCATGCGGGACATGGAGACAAAGGTTCGTCAGGGCTTAAGCTACATGCTCTACGCCCCGGTGCTGTTCCTCTCCGCTCTCACCGGCCAGCGGGTGGACAGGCTCTTTCAGGTCATTCAGGACGTTCACGCCCAGAATACCAGCCGCATCACCACCGGCGCACTGAACAGCGTCCTCGCCGACGCCACCGCCCGGGTGCAGCCGCCTACGGATAAGGGGCGCCGCCTGAAGATTTTCTACATGACCCAGGCCAGCACCAAGCCGCCTCATTTCGTCATCTTCTGCAACGACGCCCGGTTGTTCCACTTCTCCTATCAGCGCTATCTGGAAAACCAGATCCGGGAGGTCTTCGGCCTGAACGGCACCCCCATCCGTATCACCATCCGGCAGCGGGGCGACAAGGAGGACGAATGATGCTCCAGAGAATTCTTGTTACCGCCCTTGTCTCCTATTTTCTCGGCAACCATAACGGTGCCATCTGCGTCAGCGCCATGCTCCATGACGACGTGCGCAGCCATGGCAGCGGCAACGCGGGGCTGACCAACTTCATCCGCAGCTACGGCGCGGGACGCTCCGCGATGGTCATTGCCATTGACGTAGGGAAAGCCGTCCTTGCCTGTCTGCTGGGCGCTCTTGTGTTTGAGCCTTACGGTCTGCGTCTGGAAGGCATGACCCTTGCAGGTGCCTGCGTGATGCTGGGGCATGATTTTCCCGCCTTGCAGGGCTTCCGGGGCGGCAAGGGCATTTTAAGCGGCTGGTTCATCGCGTGGACGATCGACTGGCGCATCGGGCTGCTCATCGGTGTCGTTTTCTTCGTGACCTATCTCATCACGAAGTACGTCTCTCTGGGCAGCGTGCTGGCCTCCATCACCTTCGCCGTGGGCTTTATCCTCTTTCAGCATGACCACGTGTACGTCATGGCCGGGGGTATTTTCATGGGCGCGCTGTGCGTCTTCATGCACCGGGCAAACATCCTCCGCCTGATTCGGGGCGAGGAACGGAAAACCAATCTCTTTGGGAAAGGAAGCAAATCATGAAAGCAGCAGTTGTTGGCAGCGGCGCCTGGGGTACCGCTCTGGCCGTCCGTCTGTGCAAAAACGGTCACGACGTGACCATGTGGACGTACGAAAAGGACAAGATTCCGGAAATGCTGGAAACCCATCACAATCCCCGCCTTCCCGCGGCGGTATTGCCGGAAGCCTTAAAAATCAGCGGCGATTACGATTGCGTCAGGGGCTGCAAGCTGGTGGTCATGGCAAGCCCCTCCTTCCCTCTGCGCGCCGTCAGCCGGGGCGTGGCGCCTTACATTGACGGCGACGCCGTCGTGGTCTCCGTCACCAAGGGCTTGGAGCAGAACACCCACATGCGCATGAGCCAGGTGGTCGCTCAGGAAACCGGCAAGAACGTCGTCGCTCTCACCGGCCCCAGCCACGCCGAGGAGGTCTGCATCAATCTTCCCACCGGTCTGCTGGCTGCCAGCACCGACCAGGCGCTGGCGGAATTTGTGCAGGACGCCTTTATGGCAGATACCCTCCGGGTGTACACCAGCCCCGACCCCGTGGGCGCAGAGCTGGGCGCGGCGCTGAAAAACGTCATTGCCCTGTGCGCCGGCATCACCGACGGTCTCGGCTTCGGGGACAACGCCAAGGCCATGCTCATGACCCGTGGCCTGACGGAGACAGCCCGTCTGGGCGTGGCGCTGGGTGCGAAAAAGGAAACCTTCGCCGGGCTTGCCGGTGTGGGCGACCTGATCGTCACCTGCACCTCCATGCACTCCCGCAACCGTCGGGCTGGCATCCTCATCGGTCAGGGTAAGGATCCCCAGACCGCCATGAAGGAAGTCGGCGCGGTGGTGGAGGGCTATTATGCCGCCAAATCCGCCTATGAGCTGGGCAAGGCAAAGGGCATCGACATGCCCATCACCGACGCCGCCTACAAGGTGCTTTACGAGGGCGCAGACGTGAAGGACGCCGTTCAGGCGCTTCTCTCCCGCCAGCGCAAATCCGAGTCCGAGGACGCGGGCTGGCAATAGCTGCATACGAAAAATGGCATCCCTCTGGGATGCCATTTTGCCTGTCGAAAAGGGTATGCGCCCTTGCTATCGGGTTTCGTGTGTGCTATACTGAATGTCAGTTCAATAAATCGGAATTTGTAAGGAACAGTAAATTTAAATTTATTCTCTTGGAGTCTGTTTTTAGAGAAATTAAAATATGTTACAGGTTTTTCCCACAGGGTAAAGATATGTGTGACATGTTGCTTTTGTTAAAAAAGCGGAGATTCGTACAAAAGGTGGAAATGGTATGATGGATAAATATAAAATACTTAATCGGGATGCTATTAAGTATATTGCTATGTTTTTAATGTTGTTGAATCATATATCAACGATTTTTATGAAGTCAGGAAAATTATGGTCAGAGCTTTTTATAGATTTGGGATATTTTACAGCAATTGTAATGTGTTACTTTCTTGTTGAAGGATATCAATATACGCATTCAAAAAAGAACTATGCAATCAGATTGTTAATTTTTGCTTTGATCTCTGAATTTCCATATTGTTTTGCTTTTACGGAAAGTGGAATATTGGAATTTCAAGGACTTAATATGCTATTTACCCTATTAATTTGTTTTTGTATTCTGACTGTAGTTGAAAAAGTGTCAAATATAGTTTTAAAAATCATCTGTGTGCTAGGGTTGATTCTGCTCTCTCTGATTTCGAACTGGGCATTATTAGCACCTATATTTACATTGTTATTTATTTGGAGTCGTAATTCAGAAATTAAAATCAAATATGCATTTGCTGTTTCAATGTTGTTATTTGGAACTTTCAATTTCTTAGGCGGTATTGGAAGATTTTCTATAAAAACAAATATAATTTATGCAGTAGGAAGTATGTTGGGTATTGCACTTGCCGGAATTGCAATCATATATTTTTATAATGGCAAACGAATGAATAAAGGAAAGAAATTCTCTAAGTGGTTCTTTTATTTCTTCTATCCTGTACACCTATTTATATTAGGATTGATCAGAGTTTGTTTTTTCTGATATTTTCAAAAGCTGACCGTTTTTCCCTTACACCTTTCCTCCGCAAGCCCTTTGAAATACGCCAAATGGCATCCCATCCGGGATGCCATTTTCATATTTTCACATCGGGAAAATACTGCTCCGCAAAATCCACCTTTTCCACCTGAAAGGACTTGCCGTTCAGGTAGGCCAGCGCCCCTGCATCCGTGGTGAAGGTGAAGGTCAGCTTGTAGGAATACAGCGCCTGATAGTTCCGGTCGAAGCGCTTGTCCAGCTTGCCGTACTTGCCGTCTCCCAGCAGGGGGTGTCCCGCGTGGGCGAACTGGGCGCGGATCTGGTGCGTCCGACCGGTGATCAGCTCGCACTCCACCAGAGAAAGCCCCGCCGCGCTTGCGAGGGTTTTGTAATTGGTCTGGCAGGTCTTGCTGCCGGGCTGGGGCGTGTCCGTGACGTACACCCGGTTTTTCTGGGCGTCCTTGAAGAGATACCCTTTCAGGCTCCCCTCTTTGGGTTTGGGCGTCCCTTCCACAATGGCAAGGTACCGCTTGTCGATCTCCCGATCCTTGATCTTCTGGTTCATCACCCGCAGGGCTTCCGCCGTCTTGGCGGCAATTACAATGCCCCCGGTGTTCCGGTCAATGCGGTTGCACAGCGCCGGGGTAAAGGCGTTTTCCTCCCGGGGACGCCACTCCCGCTTCTGGTACAGGTAAGATTGAATGTGGTCGATCAGGGTGCGGCCGTACTCCGCGCCGTCGTGGGGATGCACCGCAAGACCGGGGCGCTTGTCCACAAGCAGAATGTTTTCGTCCTCGTAGACGATGTTCAGCTTGGGGGTTGCAACGGTGAGATAGGCGTTGTCCTCCCGGGGCTTGTCAAAAAACTCGTCGTTGATATACAGCTGCAAGACGTCGCCCTCTTGCAGCCGGGTGTCCCGGTCGATGCGCTTGCCGTTGCACTTGATGCGCTTGATGCGGATATATTTCTGCGCCAGAGACGCCGGAAGCAGCGGAACTGCCTTCGCAAGAAAGCGATCCAAACGCTGCCCCGCGTCGTTCCGGCCGATGGTAAACTCTTTCATGTGTTTCTTCCCATGTTTTCGTCGAAATGTTGGTTGACCTGCTCCGTGAACTCCAGCGCGGCGTTGTAGCCGAGCTTTTTCTGACGGTTGTTCATGGCCGCCACCTCCAGAATCATGGCAAGGTTCCGCCCCGGGGTGATGGGGATGGTATTCATGGGAACCTTGACCCCCAGCAGCTCCATGTACTGCTCCTCCAGACCCAGCCGGTCATAGACCTCCTGGGTGTTCCACGGAACGATGTTCACGATCAGGTTGATCTCGTTTTCCGTGCGGACGGCGCCCATGCCGAACAGCTTCGCCACGTTGACGATGCCGATGCCCCGCAGCTCGATGTAATTGCGGATCAGCTCGGGAGCGGTACCCACCAGCGAGTTTGTGGAGACCTTGCGGATTTCCACGGCGTCGTCGGCGATCAGCCGGTGGCCGCGCTTGAGCAGCTCCACGGCGGCCTCGCTCTTGCCGATGCCGCTGTCGCCGATCAGGAGAATGCCCTCGCCGTAGACCTCCACCAGCACGCCGTGGCGGGTGATCCGGGGTGCCAGCGCAGCCTTCAGGTAGGTGATGATGGTGGAAACGATGGTGCTGGTGGCTTCCTTGGTGCGCAGGACGGTGACATTGTGCTTCTGCGCCATCTGGAGGCACTCGGCGTGAGGCGGGATGTCCCGGGCAATGAGCAGCGCCGGGAATTTGTAGGAAAACAGCCGGTCGAAAATCGCGCCCCGCTCCTTGGGCTGCAATTTGTCCACATAGCTCATTTCCACGTTGCCCATGACTTGCAGACGCATAGGCTCGTAATGGTCAAAATAGCCCGCCAGCTGAAGGCCGGGTCTTGCCACGTCCTCAACGGTGATGCGGATGGCGTCAAAATCCGTGGACGCATAGGTGACTTCCAGATTAAATTCCTTTACCAGCGTTTTCAGCGGCACACTGTATGTATCCGTCATGGTTTTCACCCCGAAAGCAAGCTTTTCCCCACCATTATACCCGTACGGGGCGGGAATATCAATACATTTCAAAAAAACAAATTATTTTGAAAAAAACACTTGCATTTTACCGCGAAATCTGATATCATATCTAAGCGCCTGTGAATTGGCGTATTTATCGAGTCATTATCGGATGGGAGGTGCTAGAAAATGGCTAAGTGTGATTTTTGTGGTAAGGGCGTAACCTTCGGTATCAAGGTCTCTCACTCCCACAGACGTTCCAACCGTGCATGGAAGCCCAACGTGAAGCGCGTCAAGGCTGTCGTTAACGGGACCCCCTGCCATGTGTACGCTTGTACCAGATGCCTCCGCTCCAACAAGGTTGAGCGCGCCGTCTGATTATCCTGGCATATAAATCCGCCGCTGAAAATTTCAGCGGCGTTTTTATTTTGTCTTCTATTTTGTAAATTCGATTCATACCCATCCGGGGGAGCATGGTTGGGTTGACAAAATACAAATTTACAGCAGCGCCATCACGGCATCGGCGTACTGGGCGGCAGTGGCCGCAGTGCCGTCGCTCCTGACTTCCACTTTGCACGCCTCCATGGCCTTTTCCAGCCGCGCGGCGGCGTCAACCCGGCAGATGTGGCGAAGCAGCATTGCCGCGGCCTTGATGATGCTGGCGGGGTTTGCGTAGTCCCCCATGCCCCGTTCCATCATCCGGGGGGCAGAGCCATGGATCGCCTCGAACATGGCATAGCGGTCGCCTACGTTGGCGCTGCCCGCCGTGCCCACGCCGCCCTGAATCTGGGCGGCCTCGTCGGTGATGATATCGCCGTAGAGGTTGGGCAGCAGCACCACCTGGAACTGCTCCCGCAGCGGCTCCTTCAACAAATTCGCCGTCATAATGTCGATGTAATAATCGTCCACGGTGATGCCGGGATAGTCGGCGGCGACCTCATGGCAGATGGCAGTGAATTTTCCGTCGGTCTTCTTCATGATGTTGGCCTTTGTGACCACCGCCACGTGGGTCTTGCCGTTGTTTTTGGCGTAGTCAAAGGCGGCTCTGGCAATCCGGCGGGTACCCAGATCGGTCGTGATCTTAAAGTCCACCGCCATGCCGGGCAGCTCCACGCCCCGGCTGCCCAGAACGTACTCGCCCTCGGTATTCTCCCGGAAGAACATCCAGTCGATGTTCTTTTCGGGGATACACACGGGACGGCAGTTGGCATACAAATCCAGCTCCCGGCGCATGGCCACGTTGGCACTCTCCATCTTGCCACCCATGGGGGTGGTGGTGGGGCCTTTCAGCAGCACGTCGCAGGTCTTGATCTCCGCCAGAACGTCATCGGGGATGGCCTTCCCACAGGCCATGCGGTTCTCAATGGTCAACCCCTCGATCTGCTTGATGATGATGGAACCCGCCGCAATTTCCTCCGCCAGCAGCTTTTCCAGCACCCGGGTGGCCTGCGCCGTGATGATGGGGCCGATGCCGTCGCCGTCAATAACGCCGATGACAACCTGCTTTTTGGTGGCAAAGTCCGTCTTTTCCCCGTTCATGTTCCGGATTCTGTCCAGCTGCTCCTCCAGCAGCTTCTGAAACGCCTCACAGGCAAGTGTAATTTCCTTCATTATTGTCCGCCCTCCTTTGTGTAGTTCAGCAGTCCACCTGCCATCAGAATCGCCCTTTGACGCTCCGTCAGGGCGCAGTTTACATAAAACGTAAAGCCGTCGTCGGCGGTAACCGCGAGTCTGCCCTGCTCCATGCCGCCGGAAATGTCCGAAATGGTCAGAACCGCGTCCTGGCTCAGCCTGTCGTAGTCCTCCGGATTCTCAAAGGTCACCGGCAAGATGCCCGCGTTGATCAGGTTCGCCACGTGGATTCTGGCAAAGGACTTGGCAATGACGCACCGGATGCCAAGGTACATCGGCACCAGTGCCGCGTGCTCCCGGGAGGAACCCTGCCCGTAGTTGCTGCCGCCCACGACGATGCCGTCTCCCGCCGCCTTGGCTCTCTCGGCGAAGGTGGGGTCGCAAACCTCGAAGCAGAATTTGCTCAGGTAGGGGATGTTCGACCGGTAGGGCAGAATCTTCGCGCCGGCGGGCATGATGTGGTCGGTGGTGATGTTGTCCCCCACTTTCAGCACCAGCTTTGCCGTCAGGCTGTCGGTAAATGGCTTGCTCTTGGGGAATTCCTTGATGTTGGGGCCGCGAAGCACCTGAGCGTCCGCCGCCTTATCCGCGGGGAGGGGGGGCAGCACGGCAGAGTCATTTACAAGGAATTTCTCCGGCATGGTCACGTGCAGCGGCTCGTCAATGGTGGTCGGGTCGGTGATATATCCCGTCAGGGCGGAAGCCACGGCGGTTTCGGGGGAAACCAGGTATACCTGTCCGTCCCGGGTGCCGGAACGACCCAGGAAGTTCCGGTTGAAGGTTCTCAGGGAAACGCCGCCGGAATTGGGGGAGAAGCCCATGCCGATGCAGGGGCCGCAGGCGCATTCCAGCAGCCGCGCGCCGCTGGCGAGAATGTCTGACAGGGCGCCGCAGTCGCTGAGCATGGTCAGCACCTGCCGGGAGCCGGGGGACACGGACAGGCTGACGGAGGGGTGGACGGTCTTGCCCTTGAGCATAGCGGCAACCTTGAGCATGTCGTACAGGGAGGAATTGGTGCAGGAGCCGATGCACACCTGATCGACCTTCACATCCTTCAGCGTCTCCACGGCCACCACGTTGTCCGGGCTGTGGGGGCAGGCGATCATGGGCTTGAGGGTACTCAGGTTAATGCCGATGATCTTATCGTACTCCGCGTCCGGGTCGCTGGACAGGGGAACGTAGTCCCCTTCCCTGCCCTGCGCTGCCAGGAACTTTCTCGTGACCTCGTCGGAGGGGAAAATGGAGGTGGTAGCGCCCAGCTCGGTACCCATGTTGGTGATGGTGCCCCGCTCCGGGACGGACAGGCTGGCAACGCCCTCGCCGCCCCACTCGATAATCGCGCCCACGCCGCCCTTGACGGACAGAATCCGCAGCAGCTCCAGGGACACATCCTTGGCGGTGACGTAGGGTCTGAGCTTGCCCGTCAGGTTCACCTTGTACATTTTCGGCATGGTGATATAATACGCGCCGCCGCCCATGGCCACCGCCACGTCCAGACCGCCCGCGCCGAAGGCCAGCATACCGATGCCGCCGCCGGTGGGAGTGTGGCTGTCGGAGCCGATGAGGGTCTTACCGGGCTTGCCGAAGCGTTCCAGATGCACCTGATGGCAGATGCCGTTGCCCGGGCGGGAGAAATACACGCCGTGCTTTGCGGTGACGGTCTGCAAATAGCGGTGATCGTCGCTGTTCTCAAAGCCGCACTGGAGGGTGTTGTGGTCGACGTAGGCGATGCTCAGTTCCGTCTTCACTCTGGGAATACCCATGGTCTCGAATTCCAGATAGGCCATGGTGCCGGTGGCGTCCTGGGTCAGGGTCTGGTCGATGCGCAGCGCCACCTCGCTGCCGGGGGTCATGTCCCCGGACACCAGATGGGACGCAATGATTTTCTGTGCAATTGTCTTACCCATGATTTATGAATCCTCCCAACATGTGCTTTTTCGCGTTTTCGATATGCTTCGCCATCAGGCTTTCCGCCAAATCCGCGTCGCCGGAGGCCATGGCGTCGAAAATCGCCTTGTGTTCCTTCCGGGTGTTGACGGTGCGGGACCAGTCCTCCATGGAAATACGGCGGTAGCGCCGGGTTTTCCGGTGCAGCGGAATCAGTGTGTCCATGATCACGGTGCGCTCGCTCAGGTAGCAGATCAGGTCGTGGAACTGTTCGTCCACCTGCCGCAGCTGCTCCGCGTCCCCCTTATCATAGTAGAAGTCCTGAAGGTCGACAATGTGGGTCAGCTCGGCAAGCCCCTCGGGGGTCATGTTCTTCGCGGCGTAGTAGGCGGCAAGCCCCTCGATGCGCTGGCGGATGTTCATGATATCCTCCAGGTCTTCCTCGGTGATGCCCACCACCCGGGAGCCTTTTCCGGTGTCTTCAATGAGCCGTTCCTGTTCCAGGCGGCGCAGCGCATCCCGGATGGGGGTGCGGCTGACGCCCAGCTGGTCAACCAGCTTCAGCTCCGTCAGAATCTCTCCCCGGGGATAGACGCCCTGAATGATGTCATTCTCCAGCTTCTCGAAGACCTGATCGGCCAGAGACGTGGTTTTGAATTGATTCATATTCTTCTCCTTACCCTCTTTCGGCAAAGTCCGGGGCAAGCTGCCGGATTTTCTCTTTCAGCTCCCGTTCCGTCATGACCGTTTGGCGGCCGTCCTCGTACTGCCGGTCTACCCACTCCTTCATGGCAATCACCAGCGGCGACTTTTTGTCCAGCTTTTCGCCGTCCTCCAGGCAGTAGGTCTGGTTAATCCAGTAGGCGACGCCCGCAAGGCCGGAGGTTTTGCTGATCTGCACCGTGGCGGGCTTGTTCAGGATTTTCTTGGTGTCGAAAATGGTGTAAATTTCCTCGTCCTTCATCAGTCCGTCGGCGTGGACGCCCGCCCGGGTGACGTTGAAGGCGCTGCCCACAAAGGGCGTCATGGGCGGGATACGGTAGCCGATCTCGTTTTTGAAATAATCGGCGATTTCCGTGATGACCGTGGTGTCCATGCCGTCCAGAGAACCCCGCAGAGACGCGTACTCGAACACCATGGCTTCCAGCGGCACATTGCCCGTCCGCTCGCCGATGCCAAGCAGGGAGCAGTTGACCGCGCAGGCACCATAGAGCCACGCCGTGGAGGCGTTGGCCACGCCCTTATAAAAGTCGTTGTGGCCGTGCCATTCCAGATGCTCGCTGGGGACGTCGGAATAGTGCTGCAAGCCGTAGATAATGCCTGCCACGCTCCTGGGAAGCGCCGCCTCGGTGAAGGGAACGCCGTAGCCCATGGTATCACAGGCGCGAATCTTCACCGGCACCCCCGCTTCCCGGCTCAGCCGCTGCAATTCGTTGACGAAGGGCACCACAAAGCCGTAGAAGTCCGCCCGGGTGATGTCCTCCAGATGGCAGCGGGGAATGACGCCGGCATTGAAGGCTTCCTTCACCGTGGCAAGGTAGTAGTCCATGGCCTGACGTCTCGTCATCTTCATTTTCTTGAAGATGTGGTAGTCCGAGCAGGAGACCAGAATGCCGGTTTCCTTGATGCCCAGGTCATGCACCAGCTGGAAGTCTTCCTTTGTCGCCCGAATCCAGCTGGTGATCTCCGGGAATTTGAGGTCCAGCGCCATACATTTTTCAATGGCCTCCCGGTCTTTTTTACTGTAGATGAAGAATTCCGTCTGGCGGATGATGCCGTAGGGGCCGCCCAGCTTGCTCAGCAGCTTATAGATGTTCACGATCTGGTCAACGGAGTACGGCTCCACGGACTGCTGACCGTCCCGCAGGGAGGTGTCCGTAATCCAGATTTCCTCGGGCATGGACATAGGCACCCGGCGGTGGTTGAACGCCACCTTGGGAATGGTGCCATAGGAATACACATCCCGCTGCAAATTCGGTTCCGCCACATCCTGGAGGGAATATTTGTAGGATTTCTGCTCCAACAGGTTGGTCTTACTGGAAATCTCTAGCATAGAGGAAGCCCCTTTCCGCTTTTCTGTTTCAATGTATACAATTATACAAACATGCAATAATTTGTCAATGCACGAATACAACAAAAAACGGTCTGCCGCAGCAGACCGTTTGGTAATCTTTTTTCCTAGCCAAGCATCACGTCCAGAAGCATCATCACCGCGAACCCCAGGATAATGCCCATGGTGGCGCAGTAGGGCTGCTCCTTCTGATTTTGCTGACACTCCGGTATCAGCTCATGTACCGCAACCAGAATCATCGCGCCGGCGGCAAAGGCAAGGGCATAAGGCAGAATCGCTTCCACCGTCACCACCAGCAGCGCGCCGATCACCCCGGACACCGGCTCCACCAGGCCGGACGCCTGCCCCAGCAGAAAGCTTCTGCGCCGGGAATAGCCCTCGCGGCGCAGCGGCACGGACACCGCCGCCCCCTCCGGGAAATTCTGCAAACCGATGCCCACGGCGATGGACACCGCCCCCATCAGTCCGTCCGGGCTTGCGCCGGTTCCCAGCGCCCCGAAGGCCACGCCCACGGCAAGCCCCTCGGGGATATTGTGCAGGGTGATGGACAGCACCAGCATGATAATGCGGTTCAACCGTTCCCCGGGCATTCCCATGCCCGCTCTCTTTCTGGCAAGGCCTACGGCCTTATCCGACCCCCACAGAAACAGCGCCCCCAGCAGGAACCCGGATACCGCCACAAGCCAGGCAGGGGTATTTCCCGCGGCTTCCGCCCGCTGGATGGCGGGCTGCAACAGCGACCAGAAGCTGGCCGCGATCATCACGCCGGAGGAAAACCCCAACATAAGATTCAGCGCCCTGGCACTGGGGGATTTGAAAAAGACCACCGTGGCAGCGCCAAGTGCCGTCACAAACCAGGTCCCCAGTGTCGCCATCAGCGCCAACCAGACATAATGTTCCACATCGCACCTCCCGTAACCATTATAGCGTTCCGGAGGCGATTCGGTGCATGTGTTTGTCGAAAAAGACGCTTGCACTACCTTTCCAGCCTGGAAATCAGCGCCGTGCCGTTTTCCCGCAGCCATTTCCGCCGGTTTTCGAAATCCGGTAAGACCCGCCCGACCTCCGCCCAGAAGCGGGCGGAGTGGTTCATCTCCTTCCGGTGGCACAGCTCGTGGACGACCACATAGTCCAGCACCTCCGGCGGCGTGAGCATCAGCAGGCAGTTAAAGCTGAGATTGCCCTTGCTGCTGCAGCTTCCCCACAGGGTGTGCTGACTGCGGATGGTGATTCTGCCGTAGGTCACGCCCACCAGCGGGGCAAAATAGGCAGCGCGTTCCGGTACTGTTTGCCGCGCCTGACAGGCAAGCGCCTGCAGCTGCCCGTCCGAAAAAGCAGGAAGCCGCGCCGCAGCAGTTTGTTTTTCCAGATGCTTCTCAATCCAACCGGATTTGCTTTCCACAAATCGACGAATATCCCCATTGGACATCCGCTTTGGGCATCGCACCAGCACCTCGCCGCTTAGGGTTATCTGCACCGAAATGGTTCTGCGGCTGCTGCGGATAACGCGGTATGGGATATTACATTTTTCCATTTTATCGTTCATAATTCCTTCAAATAATCTCATTTTGCTCCGTTTCCAGAATTTACAGCTTGAAAATTGATTACGAATCAGTTACAATCCTTTTGTCTTCGCGAGGCAAATACTGAAACAGGAGGTTGGCAAGATGTTCTTTTTCAATTGCAGCACCAACAATTCTGATTGCAGCTCCATTTGGCAGCTGCTGAGCCGTCTGTGCGGTTTCGGCTGCTGAGGAAATTTTGTAGCCTTGGGCGATCCCGTGTTCTTGCGGGGTCGCCTTTTTTGTCAAGTCCAAAAACGCAGTACCGAAAATTTCCGGTACTGCGTCTTTTGTAGCGTTATACGCCGCCGCGGATTTCCAGGAGCTTGCCCTTGAGGTCGTTCTCCATCTTCGCCATTTCCGCTTCGGCGGCAATGCGCTTCTCCCGGCCCTCGGACTGAATCTTCATCACGTCGTCCAGCGTCTGAATCAGCTCGGCGTTGGTCTTTTTCAGGGTCTCGATGTCCACGATGCCCCGCTCGGCTTCCTTAGCGGTCTCCACGGACGCCATGTGCAGCTTCTCGGCGTTCTGCTTCAGCAGGGCGTTGGTGATGTCGTTGACCTGACGCTGGGCCTGAGCGGCCTCGTTGGAGTGGGCAATGCCCAGCGCAAGAACCATCTGGTTCTTCCACAGGGGGATGGTGTTCATCAGCGTGGTCTGAATCTTCTCCACCATCACATTGTCGTTGTTCTGAATCATCCGGATCTGGGGCGCGGTCTGGATGGAAATGGTGCGGGTCAGCTCCAGATCGTAGATCTTCTTCTCGAACCGGTTGCACTTGTCCGCCAGGTCTTTTGCCGCCTGGGCATCCTCTGCAAGGCCGGTGGCCTGCGCCGTGGCTTCCAGCTCCCTGAGCTTGCCTTCCCGTACCTCCTGGAGCTTCTTCTTGCCCGCCAGAATGTACATGCTCAGCTCCTTGAAGTAGGCAAGGTTCTGCTCGTACATCTTATCCAGCATCGCGGAATCCTTGAGCAGCCGCACCTGATGCTGCTGGAGGGCGTCGCCGATCTTCTCCACGTTGACCTCCGCCTTGGCGTAGCGGCTCTTCATGACCTCCAGCCTGTTCGCCTGCTTGCGGAAGAAGCCAAGGAAGCCCTTTTCCTCCTCGGCGTCGAAGCCCTTCAGCTCGCCCACCACGTTGACGATCAGGTCGCCCACCTCACCCAAGTCCTGGGTGCGCACGTTGGCAAGGGCGGCGTCGGAGAAATCGGCCATTTTCTTCTGGGTTCCCGCGCCGTACTGCAAGATCTGGGCGGTGTTCTCCACATCGATCTTCTGGGCAAAATCATCCACCATCTGCTGCTCCTGGGGCGTCAGCACCGGCTCGGCGACTTTGGTCTGCTGCAGCTTCGTTTCCTCGGCCACGACCAGCTTGGGCGTGTTTTCCAGCTCAGGCTCCAGAGTCAGGCTGGGGATGGGGGCAGATTCGTTCATATCCTTGTATTCAGCGTCCATAATTGATCTCCTCTTCCTAGTTTTTTATAATGTCTGCTGTTTCTTCACTTGGGATAAGCCGTCCTCCGTCAGTCCCTCCTGGGCAAGCAGGGTGTTGAGAACGGAAATGTCGCTGGAAACGTCCATGGCGGAATCCCGGAACAAATCGTCCAGCAGCTTCTCGAAGGCCAGATTCAGCGTATCCAGCGTGGCCTCGATCTCCTTCTTGGAGGCCAGAATATTCTCCCCCTGCACGGGCTGGGCGTCCATGTCCGCGTAGGCGTTCAGGAGCTTCACCGTCATGGGCAGGTAGTAATCCATCAGCTTCTTCAGGTCGGGAACCACCTCCGGGTGCGCCTCCGCCCGCTCAAAAATACGGCGGACGATCAGCTCCATCCGGGAGATTTTTTCAGAAATTTCCTCCCCGGGAATGGCGTCGTTGCAGGCGCGGATCTGGGCAATAAAGGCGTTGCCCCGATCCAGAACCTCCTGCACCCGGGGGTCCTGGGGGTTGGGTACCTTCGGTGCGCTGGCCGCGGCCTCCTGCCGCTGACGTTCTTCCAGCGCCAGACGGCTCTGCTCATAATGCCGGTAGGTCTCGTCGCTGGTGATGAGACAGGTTTCCTCTTTGTCCATATGCCCTTCCAGGAACAGCCCCATGCCGATCATCTTCCGCAATTCCTTACGGACGAACTTCACGTTTTTTCCCACGCTCCGCGCCAGTCGCTCCAGGGTGCAGTGGGTATTTTCTCCCAGGGTTCTTTTGTACATCTTGAACCTGCTGACCCATCCCAGTTTCCGGATGCCGCTGACGATCAGCCAGATTCCGGCGATGACGCCGCCCGCCGTAATCACGGTGGACGCGACCCCCAGACCGGCTCCCATGATCAGCCTGACCAGCAGAGAAATAAAGGACGCAAACCCAACGAGCAGCGCCATGCCGCCGCCTACGATCTTCACCAGTCCCACGGCGGTCTCGCCGCCGGTTCCGGCGTAAAGGGCGGGAAGGTCTTTCTTTTCCTCCACAACCGTGGCCTCGACCTCCCGATAGACGGGTCTGGCCGGTTGGGGCGCGGGGCGGGCAGCGGCTTCCATCGCCTTGCGGACGGCCTCGCTTCCCATATCCACGGCCTTGCCCACGGCCTGGCAAACCGTCTGGTTCAGCTTCTGATAGTCGTGGGAATTGACGGCCTTGTCCACAATGTCCTGAATGCTTCTCCCCAGGTAATCCCAGTCCTGATTTTTATTTGCCATACAATCCTCTCCAAAATATATTCCTTATCATTATAGCGTGATTCCCCGAAAAAAACAAGCGATCTGTAAAAAATATGTAACCCTCTCCCAGTCTCCGGAAAATGGCGCAAAAGCCTTGACTTTTTGCCGGTTTCCGTGTAAAATGGCACCGTTTTGTCGAACTTTTGGAAAGAAAGAGAGGGGCTGCCGTGGACTGGCGAAGCAGAAGTACCCGGAAGCTGCTGGGAAAAATCGTAACGGTGCAGGTTGACCGTCCCATCGGGTATCTTCACGGCGATATCCTGTACCCCGTCAATTACGGGTTTGTCCCGGGGCTGATGGGCGGCGACGGCGAGGAGCAGGACGCCTACATACTGGGCGTGGACACCCCCCTCTCAAGCTTTACCGGCCGGGTCATCGCTGTCATCCGGCGGCACAACGACTGCGAGGACAAGCTGGTGGTCGCGCCGGAGGGGCTTTCGCTCCATCAGGGGCAGATCGCCCAGGCCGTCCGTTTTCAGGAACAGTATTTTATCAGCACCATCGATTCCATATTTCAAAAATCCTGCGGGGTTGTCCCCTTCCGGCGGCTTGGCGGGAACGCGGAAATTCTGCTCCTGTTCCAGCGGGGTTCCGGAACGTGGAGCTTTCCCAAGGGGCACATGGAGGCCGGGGAAACGGGGCAGCAAACCGCCCTCCGGGAGCTTTTTGAGGAAACCGGCTTCCGGACGCGGCTGATTCCCGGCGCCAAAGCCGCCACGGAATACCGCCTCAGCTCTGCCGCCAGGAAGCAGGTCGTTTTCTTCCTGGGCGAGGTTCACGGCGAGCCGAGGCTCCAGGCCAAGGAAATCGAATCCTGCCGCTGGGCAGCGCCCGGCGAACTGGAACAATATCTTCTGCCCCAGGTCGCAAGCGCCGCAAAAGCGCTGCTTGCCCGGATATAAAGCGCCTTTCTACCGTTCATCGGCCAAAATTGACCGATGAACGGATTTTTAACATTTTTGCTTCCCTTTATGATATAGTGTAATCGCAAGGAGGTGTCCCATGAAATTCAAGCTGATTATCGATAAGACTCAGGAAGAAACGGTAGTGGCCACCGTCCATGAGCGCAGCCGTCTTACCGACGAAATGGAGTTGCTCGTCCTGCGGCACGACGGCTCCGACCGGGTCGCGGCCTATACGGAAGACGGTATGCGGATGCTCCCCTTCTCCGATATCGAGTGCATCACCGTTCTGGACGGAAAGACCTATGCCGTTGCTTGCAGCGGCGAGTGCCTCCGGTTAAAGCTGCGGCTGTACGAGCTGGAGGCCATGCTTCCCGCGTCCTTCATCCGCATCAACAAATCGGCGCTTGCCAACGAAGCCCATTTAGAGCGCTTCACCGCTTCCTTCAACGGCGCGGTGGACGCCGTCTTCCGAAGCGGCTACCGGGAATATGTTTCCAGGCGGTGCTTCGCGGAAATCAAAAGGAGGTACGATAACCTATGAAGCAATACTGTCTGACATTTTTGAAGCGGGGTCTGCTGGCCGCATCCGGCGGGCCGCTGATTCTCGCCATGATCTACGGCATTCTGGGTGCCAACGGTCAGGTCACTTCCCTCGCCCCCGGAGAGGTCTGCATGGGGATCGTGACGGTGACGCTGCTGGCCTTCATCGCGGCGGGCATCGGCGTCGTCTATCAGATTGAGCGACTGCCGCTGCTTTCCGCTACGGCCATTCACGCCGGGGCGATGTATCTGGACTATCTGCTGATCTATCTGCTGAACAACTGGATCCCCCGGGACTGGGCGTTTATCGGCGTCTTTACCCTGTGCTTCGCGGTGGGCTACGCCCTGATCTGGGGAATCATTCTGCTTTCCATCCGGCACAGAACCAACCGTATCAACCGCCATCTGCGGGGAGGAAAATCATGAGAAAACCGTTTCTGGACAATCTGCGCTACGGCATCGTGCTGTCCGTTGTGGCATATCACGTATTTTATCAATTCAACAGCGTCGGGGTCATCACCAATGTGGTCATCCCCGGCATTCCGGCGCTGGACGCGCCGCTGTATGTGCTGTACCCCTGGTTCATGGCGGCGCTTTTCATGATCTCCGGCATCTGTGCCCGGTACAGTCTGGAAAAACAGACGGGCAAGCAATACCTGAAAGGCAAGGTTCGCCGCCAGCTCATTCCCTCCGTCGCCATTATTTTCCTCATCGGATGGAGTACCGGCTGGGTCACCGATCAGTACGCAAACATCTTCGGCGGCAATGGCGGTCAGGTTCCGGGGCTTATCAAATATTTTGTGTGGTGCATGTCCGGCATTGGGGTGCTGTGGTTCCTGCATGAGCTGCTGCTGTGCGAGGTGGTGCTGGTGCTGATCCGGAAGCTGGACAAAAACGACCGGCTGTGGCAGCTGGGCGGCAAGGCGAATTTTCCAGTGATCTGCCTTCTGATGCTCGGCCTGTGGGGCAGCGCCTATATTCTGAACACCCCGGTGATCGAGGTTTACCGCAACGGATTTTACCTGTTCTGCTTTCTCGCGGGCTACATTCTGTTCTCCCATGAACATATCCAGTCCCTGCTTGCCAAGTGGGCGCCCTGTCTGCTGGCCGTGAGCGGTGTGCTGGCCGTCGTCTACACGATGCACTTCTGGGGGCAGAATTACGCGGCTCTCGGCAATCTGAAAGCCCCCCTTACCAACCTTTACGCCTGGTTTGCCTGCCTTGGGGTGCTGGGCGCGGGGAAGCGGTGGCTGGATCAGGAGACCGCCTTCACCCGGTACATGGCCGGCCGCAGCTTCGGCATCTACGTTCTGCACAATCCCCTGCTGGTGCTGCTGGCGTGGGGGATGGATAAGCTACTGCATTTCCCCGTTTGGAGCATGTATCTGCTCCTGCCGGTGCTGCTGGCACTGCTCCTGCCACCGCTGATCGCGCTTATCAGGCGCATTCCCGTTCTGCGCACGCTGATTCTCGGCGAAAAGTAAAAGACCGCGCCACGGTTCACTGCGAACCGTGGCGCGGCGTTTTTTGGTTATTCGATGCAGATGCGGTTGTTCTCGGGCAGCTTCTTCTGTCCGGCCTTCGGCACATCCAGCGTCAGGATACCGTTCTCAAACTTGGCGGACACCTCTTCGGGCTTCACATCCCCCACGTAGAAGCTCCGGCTCATGGAACCAGAGTAACGCTCCCGGCGGATGTAGCGACCCTTCTTGTCCTCCTCGTCCTTATCAAGACCCTTTGCGGCCTCAATGGTCAGGTAACCGTTGCTCAGGTCAATGCTGATCTCGTCTTTCTTAAAGCCGGGGAGATCAACTGCCAGCTCGTAGCTGTTTTCCTTCTCACGGATATCGGTCTTCATCAGGTTCTTGGCGTGCTTGCCGTACAGGGGATTGTGTCCCTCGGATACGTTCATCATGCCAAAGGGATCGTTAAAGAAATCATCAAACAAGTTCTCTCCAAAAATGCTGGGCAACATAAGTCATTCCTCCATTCAAATCTTCTATGTTCCCTGCGGAGGGGCTTCCTTTATTTCGCCCCTCTTTTTGGTACGACTACACTATACCACAATTTTTAGCACTGTCAAGGTCCGAGTGCTAAAGTTCATAAAAAGATAAAAATGCGTTCACAGAATATCCGATTTCTCCGGCGACTGGCAGGAAACGGCGGGCACCCCTTGCCTCTCCCCTTGGGAGAGGTGGCTGAGCGAAGCGAAGACGGAGAGGGGAAAACAGGCTGCAATGCCCTCTCAGTCACCTGCGGTGACAGCTCTCCCAGAGGGAGAGCCAAGGGACTGTACCACAAAACGAGAAATGGAGCGCATCTTTGCCGATACGCTCCACAAAAAATCTTGCTTTTCTCCGTTATTCTTAGACCAGCGGCGCAAACAGCCGCAGAATACACTGCCACATCCGCAGAATCGCCCTGCTGCCGGTGCTGTAGCGCTGGGTGACCTCGCTGCATTGGGAGAACAAGGCGTCAAAATCCCGCGCCATGTCGCCGATCGCGTCACAGCCGTAGAGCAGAACGTCGTTCTCAAAGTGGTGATACAGGCTCCGGTAGTCAAAATTCGAGCTGCCTATGGAGGCGATTTTCCCGTCGCACAGGCACTGCTTGGCATGGCAGAAGCCCGGCGTATACTCGTAAATCCGCACACCCTGCCGGGCAAGGCCGGAATAATAGGAGCGGGTGATGGCGAATACCACCTTTTTGTCCGGGATTCCCGGCGTGATGATCCGCACATCCACCCCCCGCTTGGCCGCAAGACGCAGCGCCCGGCTCATTTCATCGGTGATGATCAGGTACGGCGTGGTGATATACAGCGTCTTTTCCGCCTGGGCGATCAGATTCAGATAGACATTTTCCGCCGTGCGCTCCTCAGACAAGGGGTTATCGTTGAAGGGCTGCACGAACCCCTCCGATTCTGCCTTGTGGCAGATGTTAAGGTAGTGCGCAAAATCCTCGTCTTCCTTGGTGGTTACATTCCACAGCTCGAAAAACGACGCCGTCAGACTCCGGACTGCCTCGCCCTCCAGCCGAAGGCCGGTGTCCTTCCACACCCCGTAGGGCTGGGCGCGGCCAAAATATTCGTCCGCCAGGTTGTAGCCGCCGGTGTAGCCCACCTTGCCGTCGATGACCGTGGTTTTCCGGTGATCCCGATGGTTCAAAAACAGATTGACCACCGGCACGGCGGGATTGAACACCCGGCACCGGATGCCGTCCTCGCTCAGCCCTCTGGCAAAGCGCATGTTCACAAAGCCAAGGCTGCCGATGTCGTCGTACATCAGCCGCACTTCGACTCCCTGACGCGCCTTGCGCACCAGAATTTCCCGGATTTCCTGAAAGGCCGAATTGTCCGCCACGATGAAATATTCCATGAAAATGAACTTTTCGGCCTTTTCCAGATCCGCTTTCATGGCTTCCAGGGTCTCGGCTCCGTCGCCAAAATAGCGGACGCGGGTATTTTGGTACACAGGCCAGTTTTCATAGGCGGAAAGATAGCGGAACTGGTTGGCAGCGGCGCGATTTTCCGATTCCAGCCGCGCCAGAACCGCCTCGTCCTGGGGAAGGCAGCCCTTTATTTTCTCCCGGAAACGGCGGATACGCTTCCCCGCCCTGCCCGGGTCTCCCAGAATGTCGAACAGCAGAAACAGGCTCAGTCCCATCACCGGAGCCGCCAGAATCAGCATGATCCAGGGCATCTTCATGGCCGTGGAGGTATGCCTGCCGTACAGGCGCAGCACCACAGCGATGCTCAGCAGGCTGACACATGCGGATATCCATGCGGAGTGGGCATTCAGCTTCACCGCCAGCTCGATCAGCCAGACGACCTGAATGATAATGGTCAGTCCAACGAACACAATCCTTGAGATGCTGTTGCGTTTGCGTTTATGCTCCCTGCTCATTCCGCACTCCCTTTTTCCTTCTCTTCGTTCTGCTCGTCCAGCTCGTGCCAAAGCGCGTCTGCCCGCCGCTGGTTCTCCATCGCCACGTCGATGCCCTCGGTGCTGTCCTTGCTGAAAATGATCCGCAGCGTCAGAATGATCAGCCGGATATCCAATAGCGGCGAATAATTCTCAATATACATCATGTCCAGCCGCAGCTTGTCGTAGGCGCTGGTGTTGTACTTTCCGTAAATCTGGGCATAGCCCGTCAGGCCGCCCCGCACCTTCAGACGGTAGCAGAATTCCGGAATTTCCTTGGAAATTTCCTCCGCCAGGCACTTGCGTTCCGGCCGGGGGCCGACGATGCTCATGTCCCCCTTCAGGATGTTGATCAGCTGGGGCAGCTCGTCTAAGCGGGCGGCTCGGATGACCTTGCCCACCTTCGTGATTCTGGGGTCGTCCTCCGAGGCCAGCACCGCGCCGGCGTATTTTTCCGCGTCCACGATCATGCTGCGGAACTTGAGGATTTCAAATTCCCGGCCGCCCCGGGTCAGGCGCTTCTGCTTATAGAACACCGGGCCGCCGTCCTCGATTTTGATGGCCGCCGCGATAATGAGCATGACCGGCGCGACGGGAATCATGGCAATGCCGCAAAGCACCAAATCCATGGCGCGTTTGATGATGCGCTGCACAGGGGTCAGGCCGGTGCCCTTGACCATCAGCAGCGGGGTATCGAACAGGGTATTGTTTTTCGCGCCCCGGAGCATGATGTCCGTAAGCTTGGGGGCGACGTAGGTGCGGATGCGGTAGCGGTAGCAGTATTTGAGAATATCGTTGCGGGTCTGGGCGGGAATGTCCGTGAGGATGACCGCGTCGTGCTTGCGGGTCTCCCGGCACACCGCTTCCAGCCCCTCGTCAATGTTCATCAGCTTGCTGACGTTATACTTATCCCGGCGGGAGTCCATCTTGATCTTCAGCCCGATGCCCCGCTTGTTGCCGTACACCAGCAGCATGTCATGGGGGGCATACAGCTTATAATACAGCTCCGTGTACACATAAATCAGCACCACCGCCACGACAATCTCCGTCAGGAGCAGCAGAAGCATCGGCCCCACGGGAATCATGGCGTTGACAATCAGGCACAGCTGGAAATAGGTAAGAAAGTTCACCACAAACAGGGAAATGACCTGTCCGATGATCAGATCCAGCCGGTGAAGCTGCCCGAACAGCGTGCAGTCGGAGTTCAGAAACAGGACATACAGCAGCGCCGCATAGACGCCCATCAGCACATATTTGCCCTTGTACGCAAAATGCCCGATTTCGTATCCCTTTCGGAACGCGCCGTAATACAGCAGGGTCATAACCACCACTTCCAGCAGCGTTTCCGCCGCCCGGACAAGTCCCTTGGTGTCCTCATATGCGCTGCGGCTCAGCTTTCTCATTGATAATACACGTCCTCTATGCAAAATATGACACGATTCCAGGAAAATATACTCTTTGCTATCATATCACACCCATCAAAAGAAAGCAACCCCGGAAACGAAACCGATCGTTCCCGGGAGCCCCGCCTCAAATAATGAAATTTTCTCTTTACAAATCCAACAGTTTCTGATACAATCATACCTGTTCTGTGGCCCGGTGGTGCAGTCGGTTAGCACGCCAGCCTGTCACGCTGGAGGTCGACGGTTCGAGTCCGTTCCGGGTCGCCACAAAAAAGCACGCTTTTCAGCGTGCTTTTTTCTTTCTGCTTGGCTGTGGATATTCTTGGGCAATACCGCACAATTTGACAAGAAGACTCAGCCAGGATTTTTGTCCCAATTCAAAGTTTGGAAAATGGAGGAATCCTTCGTGTATTCCCATTTTCCAAACTGAAGAAGTGGGCAAAAGGACGGCTGAGGCTCGCAGGCACAATTGTGCGGTATTGCCCTTGAGAGGATGGATAGCCGAAAAGCGTTTTCTTCTTGCAAAAAGCAAATGTTTGTGCCATAATAACAAGAGTTTGGCCGCTGTTCCCGGAATTTATGGGAACAGGGCAGCAAGGGAAGCTGCGGTGAAATCAATCGGTTTCATTGGCATTTCCTTTATAAGAGAGGAGGAGGGATTTACTTGATTTTCGGCAAGCATATCAACGTCTATTACCGCAAGTACGCGCTGGCTCTGCTGACGGGGCTGCTGGCTCTGTTTACCGTGGACTATTTGAATCTGAAGGTGCCTGAAATTTATCAGCTGGTCATCAACGGGTTGAACCAGGGATACATTGTGGAAAACGGCGTACAGGTGCCCTTTGATATGGCGTTCCTGCTGGACAGAATCTGCATGCCCATGGTCGGCATCATCCTGGTCATTGTCTTCGGCCGGTTCCTGTGGCGGGTAACGATCTTCGGCGCGGCGACCAGGGTGGAGACGGACCTGCGGGATAAGATGTTCCGCCACGCGGAGGATCTGAGCCGGGAGTATTACCAGGTGAACAAGGTGGGCAATCTGATGAGCCTGTTCACCAACGACCTGGACACCGTTCAGGAGTGCTACGGCTGGGGCTTCATGCAGTTCTTTGACCCCATCATTCTGTGTTCCCTGGCCATTACCAAGATGTGGCGCATGGATCACCTGCTCACCGTCCTGTCCCTGATTCCCATGGGTCTGCTGTTCGCCAGCGCCGCAGTGGTGGGCAGGAACATGACCAAAAAGTGGGACTACCGGCAGAAGTGCTTCTCCGACCTGTCCGACTTCGCCCAGGAGAGCTTTTCCGGCATCGCCGTCATCAAGGCCTTTGTGAAGGAGGCCAAGGAGCTGATGGCCTTTGAAAAGCTGAACCGGGACAGCGAGGACTCCAACATCGCCTTCACCAAAACCTCCGTGCTGATGCGGATTCTGGTGACCACCTTCGTGGAGAGCGTCATCTGCGTGATTCTGGGCTATGGCGGCTATCTGGTCTATCAGGGGAAGTTCAACGCCGGTCAGCTTATGGAGTTCATCGGCTACTTCAACGCCGTGGTCTGGCCCATTATGGCAGTGGCCGATCTGATCGACATGACCTCCCGGGGGAAAGCGTCCCTGAAGCGGATCAGTGAGCTGCTGGATGCGCCCAGGAACGTCTTCGACCGCCCGGGCGTTCAGGAGCTGACGAACCCCAAGGGCGAGATCGAGTTCCGGGATCTGAGCTTTACCTACCCCGACGGGGAGATTCCCGCGCTGGAGCATGTGTCCTTTACCATCCACCCCGGCGAGAGCATCGGTCTGCTGGGCAAGACCGGCTCCGGCAAGACCACTCTGGTAGACCTGATTCTGCGCACCTACAATGTAAACGACGGGCAGCTGTTCCTGGACGGCAGGGATGTGAACGACCTCTCCATCCGCTCCGTCCGCGACGCCTGCGCCTACGTGCCCCAGGACAACTTTCTGTTCTCGGACACCATTGAGAATAACATTGCCTTCGGCAAGTCCGGAACCGTCTCCGAGGAGATTCGCCGGGCAGCCAAGCTGGCGGATATTGACGGCAATATCTCCGAATTCCAGATGGGCTATCAGACCGTGCTGGGGGAACGGGGCGTTACCGTCTCCGGCGGTCAGAAGCAGCGTATCTCCATTGCCCGGGCGCTGATGAAGGACGCGCCCATTCTGATTCTGGACGATTCCGTATCCGCCGTGGATACCAAGACGGAAAAGGCCATTCTGGACAATCTGCGCGCCACCCGGGCGGGCAAGACCACCATTCTCATTGCCCACCGTATTTCCACCATCGAGCAGATGGACAAGGTACTGTTCATTGAGGGCGGCCGTCTTGCGGGCTTTGACACCCATGCGCACCTGTATGCAACTAACCCCGCCTACCGGAAAATGGTAGACCTGCAGCGGCTGGAGGAAGAAGGAGGTGCGGTCAATGCGTGAGTATCTTCCCCTTCTGATCGTCTGCGCCGTCATCGGTGTGTTTACGATCCTGTTTCTGGCAGCCTATGCCGTGCTGAAGCGGAAAACCAAGGCGGAGACCAGCGAACGGCATATGTCCGACGGCGAGATCATCAGAAGGCTGCTGCGCTATGCCAAGCCCTACAAAAAGGACTTTGTTCTGGTGTTTCTCATTATGCTGGTGTCCATTGCCTATGACGTGGTGTCCCCCCTGCTGGTGGCGGACATCCAGGGCACCATCAAGCAGAGCTTTGCGCTTTCCCGGCTCTATTCGCTGGTCGCCGTGTACGCGGGCATCCTGGCTGTGTCCATGGTCTGCACCTATTTCCAGGCCATGATCTTGCAGAAGACCGGCCAGAAAATCCTATCCCAGATCCGTCTGGACACCTTTACCCACATTGAGCAGCTGTCCCACGCCCAGCTGAACCAGATTCCCGTGGGCAAGCTGGTGACGAGAGTCACCAACGATCCCAACTCCATCAGCTATCTGTTCACCAACATTCTGGTGACGCTGGCAAAAAACTCTCTGGTGATCATTGGCGTGCTGGCGGCCATGCTGATTCTGAACTACGCCCTGACGCTGATGGTGCTGTGCTTTGTGCCGTTCCTGGTGATCTTTACCATCATCTTCCAGAAGCTCTCCCGCCATGTCCACCGCACGGTCAACAACGCCCGGACGGACGTAAACACCTACCTGTCCGAGAACCTCTCCGGCATGAAGGTCACCCAGATCTTCAATCAGGAGCAGCGGAAGATGGACGAGTTTCTGGTTCGCAGCAAGCGCCTGGAGAAAACCAAGATGAACCGGATGTTCGTCTTCGGTATTTTCCGTCCCATGGTGTACATGCTGTTCGTCACCTCCAACCTGTTCCTCTTCTATATCGGCTGCAAGGGCTATATCAGAGACACCCAATTCCTGGGGCAGACCATTACCAGCGAGACGGTGGTCGCCTTCTATATGTATATTTCCCGGTTCTTTAACCCCATTCAGGCGCTGGCCGAGCAGTTTGATATGCTGGAGCAGTCCTTCGCCGCGGCGGAGAAGATCTTCACCATTCTGGACATGGTTCCCGAGGTGGTGGACGAGCCGGACGCCATCGAGCTGAAGGAAATCAAGGGCGAGATTGAGTTCAAAGACGTGTGGTTCGCCTACAATCCCGGCGAGTGGGTACTGAAGGGCGTTTCCTTCCATGTGTATCCCAAGCAGACCGTGGCCTTTGTGGGGGCTACCGGCTCCGGAAAGTCCACCATTCTGAACCTGATCTGCCGGAACTATGACATCCAGAAGGGGCAGATTCTGATCGACGGCATCGATATCCGGCACATCAAGATCGCCTCTCTGCGCAATCATTTCGGTCAGATGCTCCAGGATGTGTTCCTGTTCGCGGGGGACATCCGCAGCAACATCGTCCTTCGCTCCGACAATGTGACGGATGAGGACGTCTGGCAGGCCTGCCGGTACGTCAACGCCGACGGCTTCATCCAGAAGCTGGAGGGCGGCTTGGACGAGACCGTCCGGGAGCAGGGCAACAACTTCTCCGCCGGCCAGCGGCAGCTGCTGAGCTTCGCCCGGACCATCCTGCACAAGCCCTCCGTCATGATTCTGGACGAGGCCACCGCCAACATCGACACGGAGACGGAGGTTCTCATTCAGGACTCCCTGGAGAAGATGAAAAACATCGGCACCATGCTGATCGTAGCCCACCGCCTGAGCACCATCCAGCACGCGGACAACATTATCCTGCTGTCCCACGGCGAGATCATGGAGCAGGGCACCCATCAGGAGCTTCTCCACCGGAAGGGCCGCTACTACCAGCTCTATACCCTCCAGTTCCGCAAGCAGCAGCTCCAGGAGAGCTGACGGGAGAATCGGATAACAGACACAGCCCGGACACGAGCGATACCACCGCTCCGTGTCCGGGCTTTCATTTCGGCAGAAGGCTGCACGAATGGGGCAAACCCTCTCGCTGCCGGCTCTTCCTAATCATCTACCGGGGCAGAAATGTGTAGTCCCCGGTCAGAATATTGTCCTCTTCTCCCCCTGCGAGGGTGCTTTCGTTGCGCTTGACCTGCATCAACACGAAATCTTCACTGCTGAATGCGAACGCAAGCCCTTCAAACCAATCCGTAATGTCGTTACCCTCCGCGTCCGTCACTGTACGGATTGTCAGCTCCTGGGCGGTGGGCGCGTCCCAATCCGGGTACAAGGTGTAGACCACCTCCTGATATTCCGCGCTTCCGGAGCGGAACATACAGTGCAGGTAGAATTCATCGCTGAACTCGATCCAGTATCTGAGATTTCCGTCGATCACGCAGGCGTAGTTGTTATAATAGTCCCAGTTCTGATACCGGTTTTCCTGCACGGCGGCCACTGTTTCCGGCGCTTTGGTATGGGTCTTCGACACGGACGCGCCGGTTTCCGGCGCCGTTTCCGCTGCGCCGCAGGCGGAAAGCAGCAGGCATCCTGTCAAAATAGCAAGAAATACGCGCAGTTTCATATTCATAACCTCCCGTTATTTCCGTTTCAGTTCCGTCCGGTCAAGATTGGCCGCCACATCCGGGTCGACCCCATTGCCCGACACGCCGATGGTATCCCCATAGCGGTTCTGATACACATGGTCGGCCGTCACATGGAACTCAACCGTCCCGCCGGAGGGCGTGGCGTAGGAATTGACGCCGCGGATGGCCTCGGAATACCCGGTACTCATCCGGCTCTGAGAAGCGCTGCGCTTTTCCCAGGAATCCATAATGCCCGCGGAGATTTCGTCATTGTTCCGGGAAATCTGCCGGGATACCTCCATCTGCCGCTGCATGGTCTGCATCCGCATCTGCTGCGCCTGGGCGGCATACCCCTGCGCTTCCATCACCCGGGTCTGGAACATCTGCTCTACCAATGCGCTTTCCTGCTTCGTAAGCGCCGGATCCGGAGACAGAGTTCCCACAAAACGAAGGAAGATTTCCGTCGCTTCCGCTTCCTTTTCCACAGGGGTCACCATCAGGTACCGCCGCTTGCTGCCCCACTGGATAACATCTACGCTTTTTCCGTACCGCTTCGCGTGACCCAGGGGAATCGCCGCCGGAGTCTGCGGCTGCTGAGGGCTTTGAACGGTCTCACTTCTGCCCCGCAGCATCTGCCCCACCATGCCGCCCTGTTTCAGGAAATCCGTGAAATTTTTCGTCGTTCCCCAACCGGCACCGGCAAACGGATTGAAGAAGGAATTCTGAATCCCGGAAAAGACATGATTGGCATCGTAGTATTCCACGCCCTGCCAATCCGCGCCTGCCAGAACCACCACATCCCGCTCCCCCAGCCGGGCGGAAAATTTCATCAGGATCCCATCACAGACTACGTTCGCCACCTCGATGCGCACGTTGATATTGATGCAGTGGGATTGGAAAAAGGACAGAAGCTTTGTCTTTTCCGCCGGGAGATTTTTCCCGAACAGGCTGGGAAGGGTTGCCCTGGCCACCGGCGTGACCGGCACCCCCAGTACCTGCTGGGCATACTGCTGAAGATAGGCCTCCGGCTCCATGAAATCCCGGAGCCCGGCCTTGATCACCCCCGGCACGGAAAATACCGCTCTTCTCTGCATGGGGTTCCGGTAATCCTCGAAGGTTTCCCGGGAGGAGGACATCAGCACGGTGGAATGATCCGGGCTGACGGCGCGGACGGTGGCGGTAAAGGGAACGCTGTCGCATTGCCATTGGGAAACCAGCGTGCCTTTCAGCGTATAGTCCGGGGGAACCACGGCGCTGGCCAGCGTCACCCCGGTGTCTGACGCCGTGAATTGGCGAAGATCCGGATTTTGGGGTGCCGTCTCCTCTTCATAGGAAATGTGGAGCCTGCACCCGCAGTGGGGGCAGAATGTAAATGTCGTGTCGTAGTTCACGTCCAGCGGCGCGCCGCAGGACGGACAGATATAGGCCTTGATTTTCACGGTTTTGCACTCCTTTTTCCGACTTTGTCCCGGGAAGAATCAACAGGGTAAGATGGGATTATTTCTCGTACCCATCCGGGATGTCAAACCGGGATTCTTCTACATTTCCATCAAAAGCGGTTATTCTGATCTCCGTTTCCGTGGCACCGTCCAGCGTTATGATATACGCAAGCGAACCGTCATCCCTGTACGCAAATTTTACCGTGCTGCCCTCGTTGACCGCTTCCTCGGTCTCGTATTTCACGCCATCGATCGTTACGGTACCCTTTTGATACTCGACATCCGCCTGCCCCAGGGACAGTATGTTGTCAACACCTGAGGAAATCGTCTCCAGGAAGCCTTGAACTTCATCCGTTATTTCCATTTGCTCGGATACCTGATTGGCAGGGTCAAGAACCGTCAGCGTGTTATCCTTGACAATGTAAACAAACCGGTCTTCCCCGATCGTAACGTCAAGAGACAGGCTATCCCCAAGCTGATACAACTCCACCAGGGTATCCATACCGTCATTCTCCATGGACAAGCCCAGATGCACCCCGGTTTCCTTGCTGTATTTGGAAAACAACGCCTGTGTTCTGGATATACCTTCGGACGTGCTTCCGCAGGCCGCAAGGCACAGCGCCAGCAACAGCGCCATTAAAATTGTCAAATACCTTCTTTTCACAAATAAACCTCCGTATTCTCCATTTTTCTTCCTGATCCGTCAGACTCGTACTCTTGATTTTTGGGGCGAAGCGCCCATCAATACCGTTTCATTTTCCAGATATTGGGATATTCGGTCTGCAACGGCTGTGACCGCCCGCTGGACTCCGTCCTCGGACAGGCCTGTACATGGACGCACCATTGTAACAATCATCTGCGTTCCCTCCGCCTGTTCGCTTACGGAAATCGAAAACACGCTTTTGTTTCCGTAAACCGGTATTTCGGAAAGGATCGTTGAGGCGTCCGTTTTTTCATAGGGAGCGCAAAGCTGTTCCAGAACCTCATATATGGCAACGATGACGTACTGCCGGACATATGGGAGCGACCTTCGTGCGGTGTTCATGCTCTGGCCTCCTTTTCCGATGGGCTTAAGCTTTCTGACTCTCTGCCAGTCGGTGCAGAGTCCCGTAACCGACCGTCTCGTAGCACACGCCGTCTTTCAGCAGATTTCCCATCTCAAAGGACAGCGTCCAGACGCTTCCGTCCTGAAATGTGAAAAGGAAGGTTTCTCCCGCGTCCATCCCGCGAATGTCCGTCTTTTCGCCGATCTGAAGCTGCCGCAGCGCTTCCATGCACGCGGTCAGCGTCTGGGCATCCCTGATTTCCCGCTCACTGCGCGCTTCTCCGTCCCGGATATACCGCAGTTTTACAGGTGCGCCAATATAAGCGGTCGTGTCTGCCGGCGAAAGGGGCGGAAGCGCGATCTCAGCTTCTGAAATGTCGTCGCGTCCTCTGCCGGAAGCGTCCACCGTGTACCAGCAGGAGGTCGCCGTATGCCAGGAATCCCCTTCTTCATCCTTGACAATCTCATAGAGATGGATCGTATACGTGCCGTCTTCATTTTCCGTGCAGTCCGCTTCCGGGGCGAAAAAGCATAATACGCCCTTGCCATGGCTACCAGCTCCCCGCTTTCATAGGAAGCCTGAGCCGGTGTATCCCCGGCGCTTGCCTCTTCGGAAATCGGGCTGCCGCACGAAGCGAATGCAGCGCAGCACAGGATACAGGCGGAAAAAGCCGCCATGGTCTGCTTAACCAACATTTTCCCTTTCATGGATACCCTCCTACTTTCGTCGTCGCTATCGGTTTTATACGAGTTTTTAATAAAATTTATCTGGCCGCAGGAATGCGGCCAGCGGCCACTGCCGCAAAAAAACGAAGTCAATACATTTCTTACCGCCGCCCAGGCGGTCTGCCGTGAAACGGCTTAAATAAAATGATGAAATCATTTTATTAGAGCGTATCTGAAAACATAGTATTCTTGTGCTATTTCAACAAAATCCAAA
>ENA-UOJL01000424-UOJL01000424.1-human-gut-metagenome-genome-assembly--contig:-P47-NODE-424-length-63497-cov-16.434728_pt1 | contig 63497 bp, 58 predicted proteins | sample MGYA00242347_ERZ723894 | MGnify/ENA metagenome assembly ERZ723894
GTGCAGGTCGCCTCGACTGCCGGATCAACCACTTCCGTGTGACCAGTCTTTGCAAGCTCTCTCTTTTCCGTTGCTGCGCATCGATCACAGGTGCGCGTTTCCTCGCCCGTTGCTGTGCAGCTTGCGGGAGTTGTTACTGTCCATTCGCCCCAGCTGTGGCCTAGCGCGGGAATTTCCTTCTGCGCGGTAATCACCTCACCGCAGACGGAGCAGTGTTTGCCTTCCGTCTTGCCAGGCTCCGTGCAGGTCGGAGCCTTTGCTGCATCGATTACTTCTGTGTGGCCGGTCGCAGGGATTTCTTCCATACCGGAGAGGATTGCCGCACAAACGGAGCACTTCGTACCGGCCGTATGACCAGCCTCGGTGCAGGTAGCGGGCTGTTCCGCAACTTCAACCGGAGTATGTCCAGTTGCGTCGATTGCTTCGGTCTTGGTTGCATTGCAAACTGTGCAGGTGTAGGTCTTGACGCCGGCATTCTCACAGGTAGGAGAGGTCGTGATCTCGCCCTCATTCCAACTGTGGCCCTTGGCGGGAATCACTTCCTGCGCTTTGATAACCGTTCCGCAGATAGAGCAGCTGATGCCATCCGTCAGACCCGTTTCGGTACAGGTTGCGGGCTTGCCCACAACGGTCTTCTCGGTGTGGCCGGTCGCAGGGATTTCAGTCTGCGCAACGAGAATCTCGTTGCAAACAGAGCAGTGCTTGCCCTCAGTCTTGCCGGGTTCGGTGCAAGTCGGCTCAACAGCCGGATCAATGACCTCGGTATGGCCCTTGGCAGGAATATCTTCCTGCGCTTTGATAACCGTTCCGCAGACAGAGCAGCTGATGCCATCCGTCAGACCCGTTTCGGTACAGGTTGCGGGCTTGCCCACAACGGTCTTCTCAGTGTGACCGGTAGCCGGGATCACTTCCTGTTCAACAATGACTTCGTTGCAAACAGAGCAATGCTTACCTTCGGTCAATCCAGTCTCCGTGCAGGTTGGAGCCTTTGCTGCATCGATTACTTCTGTGTGGCCCTTGGACTGAATGGTTTCACCCTTGGTGTTTTCCTTGCCGCAGATGGCGCAGACCGTATCACCGGTGTAGCCGTCCTCGGTGCAGGTGGCATCCTTCTTGTTGATCACCTTGGTGAGAGAATGATTGTCCTCCCACTGGGCATAAAGAGTGGTGTTCACGGTCAGATTAACAGTCGCACCATCCGCATAGGAGTCGCCAGTACCATCGGCTGCCGTATTCCAGTTCAGGAAGTTGTAGCCTTCACGGGTAAAAGAGTTTGCGTTCAGTGCGGTATCCGTCTTTGCATTTACGGTCTGTGGGGTCATCGTGCCTTCGACCGGGTATTCTACAGTTCCGTTGGCTTCAAAGGTAACCGTCAGCTCCGTAGGCTCTTCGCCGCCCCAAACGCCATTGACATAGTTGATAACATCGCCAGTGTTTGCGGTCGCAGTCTCGGTGTAGGTGCCGTCTGCGTTGTGTAGCTTCGCGGCGGTGATGGGGATGGTCACCGCATTATTGCCATTCGCATTATATTGATAGGTTGCGGTTTCCGTACCGGGTGTGCTCTGCTGCACATATTTGCCGATTCCGTTGCTGCTGCAAATGTCAGCGCCGCCATTGGTGGTATAGATGGCGCCAATAGCTGTTACACTGCCGTTCACATCCATCTTGGCATCGACCAAATCGTTGTTAGAACGGTTATATGCCTTGCCAGGCGCATATGCCACCGACTTAAACTTGCAGGGGCCCCAGACAAAGTTGTCGGAGTTCCACTCATCGCTGTCATAGAAATAGATGTTCTTTCCGTTTGCAACCGTCAGGCCGGCGCTCTCGGCAATATTGACCTCAACGCCTGCCAACAGAGCTGCATCCTGATTGATCGTCACATTGCCGGACTGGATATTGATAGTAATGTTGTTGGTGATTGGCAATACATAGCTTGCAGAGTTAACGCTCATGCCCGCAAGCTTTAGCGACAACGTGTTCAATGCCGCTTCGCCGTTTACTGTGAATACAAGACGATCCGTCTTTTCATCGTAATCCTTAGTAAAGCTACCGGATTCCACTTTGAACATACCGGTGTCGCCAATGAAATTAATAGCAGTAGTATATGTGGTGCTCATTGCATAAACGCCGCTATAAACCTGTTCATTGGCGCCGGCATTCAACGTCAAGGGAACTTCGATGTTTTGTACGAAGTACTGCGAAAATGGGAACACCTCATTGCCCATGTTGGAAGATGCGCTGCCGCCGCGGAAGTCTGCAATCTGATAGAATTCGTACACCGTAGCGCCGGATTCCGCCAGAATAGAACCGCTGCCGGAGATAAAGCCCCAAGCGTACAGATTACCGCCGTTCTTGACCGTGATGGAACTATTGTCCGCCATTTTGATGTATCCATAATCACCAACGGGACGTCCCTGCTGACCGCCGCCAGCGGCAAAATACCTGCCGCCTAGGCTGATGGCGCCATTAACGGTGATAGAAGCGCCTTCGCTCATCGTCAGCGTTCGGAACGGCTTCGAAGCTGGGGCTGTGCGAATTGCCGCAGGAGCATCCGTATACAGCGTTCCCGCCTCATCAAACGGAATCAGAAGTGTAATTCCAGCCGGAATGGTATAGCTGCCGCCGATAGAACCATCGGTTGCCAAGGTAATCTTGGACTGACCGTTTGCCTGTGCATAGGCAACCGCTTCATTCAGGTCTGCAAACCGCTGACCGCCAGTCTCAAAGAGCGCCAGCTCCTTGCTGACGAACCGCGCCGTGATGGTGCAGTCACTTTCGATATTCAGGGCGGTGGTTGCCGCAGTCGCGATGCATTTGCCTGTGGTCGGGTTATACCAGCCCATGAACTGATAACCATCCGCCGGAGTCGCCACTACCTGATAAGCAGTCATGGAGCTTTGCGTGTTGCTATATTCCTCGGTAATGAGTTTTCCGTCTACTGTATAAGTACCGTTTTCAGCAGGCACGAAAGTCGCAGTTGTATTGACATCGCTTACCAGAACCACGTTGGTAAGGGTGATCTTCGTAGCAGCACTGGTGCTGCCAGACTCGATGTATACTTTAACGCTCTCGTTTGTCGCCAGTTCCTTGGTAAAACTGGCATCCGAAGAAACCTCTGTACCATCCACCTGAATTTTTCCGCTGTTCTGCTCAATAGAGTAGTCAAAGGAAAGGGTTGCTGTTGTCGACTTCTTATTTGTAATTGTCAGTGTGGATTTATAGTCTTTACCGTTGCATCCGCCCGTGCTGGTAGCTGCGCCGATAATGCTCATACCATTGGCCGACCAAGCATCATCTGCGTCGCCCGTAAAACTCAGTCCAATGTTCTCGTCGGCTAAGCCTGTCACAGTGCCGCTGGTAGCCGCCAATACCGTTAAGGTCACATTCGGCAGCAGTGCCATGACCATGCACATGCAGAGCACAAGCGAAAGGAATCGCTTCAATGTGCTTTTCATTTCTTTATTTCCTTCTTTCTTTGATGATTTCTGGCGTTTATTTCTATGTAAATGCTGAGTCCCGCCGCAAATGCGATGGCTGCCCAGACATGAGAAAGGTGGAATAGCATCCCCGTAGAGGACGTCCGGAAGAATTCATCAATGAAGCGGAACGCTCCGTAGGATGCCATATAAAGTGGGTAAATGCTGCCGGGGTTCTTGCTCTTTTTCACTCTGGGGATGAGCAGAATCAGCATCACAATGTAATAGAGAATCTCGAGTTCCCTCGTTGGAAAGTGAAAATGCGTTCCCGGTATAACTAAGCCAGCGCAGCAGCCAGAGACGATGCAGTTGATCCGAGCGCACATCACCGTGAAGATCATGCAAATCGTAAAAATATCAAAAACGGCTTTGATATTGCGTTTTGAAACCTTTGCGCTGATGAAATAAAGCACTGGCATAAAGAACACTCCGCCGAATAAGCTCATGTTGCCAGCATCTCCGGTTTCCAGAAACGCAAATGCTTTTACACTCAAAACACCACATACCGTATGCAGCACCGAGAATGCTATCACGGCGTACCATTTCATTTGGAGTTGTCGCCGCATCCTGTACAGCCAAAATATGTTAAAGATTGTTCCAAGCAAGAGAAGAGCACTCAGGGAATAATCTTTCGTCCATGACATGGATAATTCAGCCAGTTGTGTACCCCTCAATTTGCATCACCCCCCTTCACATCTTCTTTAGTCCTCAGGCTATATGTCGTTTTTTTACTTCTCTCAGCATTGCTGCAGCTGCACCAGTGCTGGGAGAAACGGAAAAACCGCATGGGGCAGGGATGGTCTGTCCCTGCCCCATGCGCGGGACACTAATTCAGCACTTCTCTTCGCTTTGCCGTTTCTTTAGCCGATTTTACTCAGCGGGATCCTCCACGCTGTTCTCCACGTCAGAACCCTCCGCAACAGGATTGGCAACAGCATTGACATTGACCTCAACCTCAGCCTTAGGCGCATTGCTCTCACTCAGATCATTGCCACTCTGCGCAGATTGCCCCTGCGTATTGCTGGTATCATACCGCGAGAAGTCAATGTGCATAACCACCACGACCGTTTCCGTTGCCTTGAAGCCCATAGAGCGTTCCAGATCAATTGTCACAGTCACAGGAACAGCATAGTAATTCTTGTCGCTGAATTCGCTACCAGCAACGCCGACAACCTTGAACTGATTGGGCCGCATCGCACCAACACCGTCGCCGACCATTCCGATCACACCGGTCAAGAAGTCCTTCCAAGCATTGTCCGCATTGCCGGGAGTAAAGGTCATGACAAAGTTAGCCTCAGCTCCATTCCTCGCAGTAACCTTAGCAGTCATCTTGCTCAGGATCTTGTTCACAACGTTGACATTGCTATTGACCGTCGTCAGCACAGATTCCACCTCGGCGGCATTGCTTCCCAGCGCCTGATCCAAGGATGTCATGCTCTCGTTCATAATGCCGAGCAGATAAGCAACTGTGGCTTTATCGCTGTTAAATGCATTCGTCGCATTCTCCGCACCATTCATACGATCCACAGCTGCCCGCATCAACTGATCGGGCATCTTCGCAGTAACGACCACAGCCTTGCTCTCATTAACGGTAATACCATAACGGCTGTTGATGGCGTCGCTATCCAGCATCTCCATCTGCAGGTGGTCAGCCAATGTGCCAGCGAGAGACTTCACCTTGGAAACATCTTCACCCTTGAGCTGTACCGCAATCGTAAACGAATAGGCATTCGTACCGGTAACTTTAGCATCGACCTTCTTGTATGTGTAGACACCATCCGCGCCGTTCATATTGCTCAGCGTGTAGAAGAAACCGTCCGCCACAGAGAACAGCGCATTCTTCAGATTGGTGTTATTGAAGGTTCCGCTCGTGTAAACATCCTGATTGTCCACAGACAATGTATAAGAACCGAAGCTGCTATCCAAAGCGGCCTTCAGATTGGTAGCAAGGCCGCTAAGGAAGTTGTCTTCAAACGCCGCAGTGCCGGACTGAATCGCATCCACATCCAGCAGCAGCGTGTATGCAGTACTATTGCGCGCCGCAGTAACCAACGCCGCATCGTTGTTTCCCTTGATCTCAGCCAGCTTCGTATTCAGGGCATCCCAAGCATCTTCGGTAGCCTTGACTTCCGGTGATTTCACGCCACACACGCACACACCATTAGTGAAGGTATGCTCCGCATAGCCGTTCTTATCCGCATTGCTGCTCACGGTGCAGCCCGCCTTCGTGCACTCATGCCAGTGGTGCGTCTCGTTGTGGCTCCACGCCGTCGCCCAGGCATGGGTGTGCTGCGCCGGAGGCGTATAGCTGCCGCCGCCACCGCCGGAACTGGTGGTACCCTTATTCACGGTAGTGGAGGAGCCGGAGCCGGTGGTACCAATCGTGGTATCCTTGCCGCTCTTGTCGGTGACAGTGATCTTCTCATCGCCGATGTTCTTGACGTCGGTGTCCTTGGTCTTAACGGTGATGTCCTTGTCGGACTCCACTTTCTTCACGGTGCCGTTGCCGGTGACGGTGGCATCCTCAGCATGGTTCTCCACATTGCCGACGGTGGTGCCGCTGCCAACATCGACCGTGGCGCCGGGAGCATTCTCGGTTACGATCACATTGTCGATCTTGGCGCCGTTCTTGGTCTCAACTGCGCTCTTTTCACCGTCCAGCGTCACATTGTCCGCGGAGGCGTTGTCCAGAATGACCTTGGAGTTGTCGCCGCTGACCGTGATGTCATCAATGTTCTTGCTGCCCTTAACGGTCACTTCGATGTCATTGGCAGGCACGAGCAGCTTGTCCACGCTGCCGGTCACGGTCACGTCGTCGGCGACGACGAGCACGATGCCCTTGCCGTCAGCCTTGACGGTCGCGCCCGCCTTGTCCGCATAGGTGTCGATGGCGCGGTCAAGGATGGTGACGGTGGCTGCGCGGGTGATGTTGTCCTGCGGGGCAAGCTCGTCAGCCGTCACACCGCCCACGATACCGGCCTCGATCATCGCGGCCACCATGCCCTGCGCGTAGGGCGCGACCTTTGCCGCGTCGGTGTACTTGGTCAGGTCGGGCTTGCGGATCGGCTCGATGCCGAGCGCACGACCGAGCATGACGATAGCGCGCTCGCGGGAGATGGGCGCTTCGGGCGTCACGGTGCCGTCGCCGTTGCCGTTGAGGATGCCGGCAGCCGCGCAGCGGTTGATGGCATCATAGTACCAGGCATCCGCCGTGTTGTCGGTGAAGCCCGCGTCCTTTGCGACGGGCAGCTTCAGCAGCTTTGCGAGGATGGTCGCGAGCTGCGCGCAGGTGAGCTGACCGTTGGGGTCAAACAGACCGTTGCTGCCCTGGATGATGCCATGGCCGCTCCAGCGTTCGATGGAGCTCTCGGCCCAATGGCCTGCGGTGTCGCCGTAGGTCGGTTCGACCGCTCCTGTGCCGACCGTGAGCAGACTAACTGTCATGGCGAACACAAGAATGAGGGATAAGATTTTGCGTTTCATTTTGGTCCTCCTAATGTATTTTTTCCACGGCTCCCCGCGGTTGGGATACTTATTTTGCTGGCGCTTCGTTCACAATCGCTGTGCATTGACTCAGCGGCCGGCCTGCGCAGATCGGACAGCCGCAGCGCTGTTTTCCCGTGCGGCTGTTGACGACCGCCCGCCACGCATGACCCTTATCGCAGAGCCACCAGACCTTGCGGCGGCTGCCGGGCGTCACCTGCTGCGGTGTAAGGCTGCCGTTGCGCGTCGGGTGCCATTGCGAGGCAACGACCGGCTCTATCGTCGCGAGGTCGTTGAAGCCGGGCAGAACCTTGTGGTTGGAGCAATACGGACAATCGCTTCCACTCCGCACGCGGTGAGCTATAACAGCCGGATAGGAATGTCCCTTTTCGCAGCGCCACCACACGCGGCGGTTGGAGCCGGCAGTCACCAGCTCCGGCGTCAGAGCGCCGTTTTTCTGTCGGTCCCATTGGGCGGCAAGCTGCGGGTATTGGGTAGCGAGGTCGTTTTCGCCCTGTATGACCTTTTGCCCTGCGCAGAACGGGCAGCCTGTTCCACCACCCGCGCGGGATGAGATGGCGGCACGGTAGCTGTGCCCCTTGGGACAGCGCCACCAGGCCTTTCTCACCGTTCCCGGGGCGACCAGCGTCGGCAATAGAGGAGCGTTCTTCTCGGTATCCCATTCGGCAACAAGTGCGGGATACCTTGCCGCGAGGGAGTTTTCGTCCGGCAGAACAACACGTCCCGCGCAGACGGGACAGCCGGTGCCCAGCACACGGCTCTTGACCTCGGAGCAGTAGGAATGCCCTGCAGGACACCGCCACCAGACCTTTTTGTGGCTGCCGATGGTCAGGTCGGCGAACTTCAGCGGGGCGTTTTTCTCCGCGTCCCACTCGGCTTCAAGCGAGGGGACTTGCACCGCCAGCGAGTTTTCAGGCACTTCTTTGCGTCCGGTACAGTACGGACAGCCACTGCCCGCCGAACGGGAGTAGACCTTCGCCTGCCAACTGTGACCCTTAGAGCACTGCCACCATACCTTTTGATGACTTCCGAAGGAAACGTTTCCAGTCGTAAGCGGTGCGTTGCGAACCTCGTCCCACTGCGCCAGCAGAGCCCTATGGCCCTGCTTTACGCAAAAGTCGTAGAACGATGTTCGCATCCATGCTCACCCCTTGCTTCTGATCCGCCAGCCCGTCCTTTCGGCGCTCAAACCGGCAATCTCCCTTATAGCCGGACAGTGGTCAATAATGTAGACCTTTTTGGGCACCTTACTATTGATATTTTGGGCAAAACATGATACTGTAAAGTCCTAAAAGAATCGTTTATTGGGTAATGGTCAACAAAGCCTACTTTTTTATCCGACAATTCTTGCGTTTAACGACTTTTTAACATATATTGCCGTGCGCCCAGTGTAAAAACGTGCTGTGTGCAATGCGCAATTCCTTGCCCGCCGCCCGCGCCGACAGTTCACCGCGCTTCCAGCGCGCCTTGACCTCCTGAAATCCCGCGGGCAGTTCCTTATAGGGTCGCCCGAATTTTACGCCACGCGCCTTAGCCGCAGCGATGCCCTCCGCCTGCCGCTGGTGGATGAATTCGCGCTCTGTCTGCGCTACATAGCTCAGAAGCTGGAGCACGATGTCCGCGATCAGCGTACCGGTCAGGTCGCGGCTCCGGCGCGTGTCGAGCAGCGGCATATCCAGCACGACGATAGCCGCACCCTTCTCCTTGGTGATGACGCGCCATTGCTCCAAAATCTCTTCATAATTTCGCCCAAGACGGTCGATGCTCTTGATGACAAGGGTATCGCCGTCTTTCAATTTTCGCAGCAGCCGCCTGTAGCCGCGCCGGTCGAAATCCTTGCCAGACTGCTTATCCAGAATGATTTGACCATTGTTCAGCCCGAACTCCCGCAGGGCGATGAGCTGACGCTCCTCGTTTTGTTCTCTTGTGGATACTCTTGCGTAACCGTATTCCATGTGCTGACCTCCCAATTTATTCGGTGGGATAAATTGTAAGTCAGTTGCTGACCATTCGCACGATATAGTGATATGTCACTACTATAGCACAAATTTCGGAGTTAGTGAAGTATCACTAATAACTTTTTTTCAAATCTTATACCATAGTGATAAATCGTCCATTGGAGGTTCGCTATGGATACCAGAGAGGCCGTCGCTTTCCGCATTCGTCAGCTATGTGCCGCACGGAAAATCACGCCGAACGGATTAGCCAATTTGTCGGCCGTTCCGCAGGCGACCATCAAGAGCATTCTCAATGACGAGAGCAAAAATCCGGGCGTCGTGACGATTAAGAAACTCTGTGATGGTCTTGAGATTACCCTCGGTGAGTTCTTTTCCACACCTGAATTCGATACGCTGGAGCAGGAAATCAAATAAGGTCTCCTAGTCTCAAAATTTTTGGTACAATGTTCGATCATCATGCGTGTCTATACACGGATAAGCTTGACGCTTGCACTGCTTGCACCATCCACGCACTCCCACATGAAATAAAAGGCTCCCACCGAGAAATTCTCGGCAGGAGTCTTTTGGTTATCTATAAAAGATTTTCCGCATTACTTCACATAGACAATATACAGTGCCTACTCTGTTATCCGGCAGTTCAAACGGTGATTCCCGCTATGTACCTTACCTCGGTCTCGTGCCCCACAGCGGTGCGGTCTGCCCGCCGAAAGCTCATGGTTCGTACGGTACACATCTTCTTGGAAGAGGCGGAGCAAAGCGGATATCTTTTTCCAGTAATTATAAAAGATATTGTTGCAGAAAATAAGAAAGTTGAGTACCATGCAGCTATTGCAGTTCAGCAGCATGATTTAGTCGTTGATCAGTTCGGAGCTAACGCATGGGATAATGTTTCATATACTTTGAAGGAGATTGAACCTGTAGATGGAGAGTTGGGATATCGAGTGAAGTCGACAGGAAAGCTCGTTGATAAAGCGGAATACGAAGAAATCCTGTATGAGTATTGGGGAAATGTTGCAGCACAAGAGGGAACTTCCTACGCCGATATTTTCTTGACTGAAGGTGAACCCTCTGAAAATATTGCAAACAAGCGTGTAGATATTATTGCGAAGTATAGCCATGATATTCCTGTTGAGCTTGTAACGGTGTCGGATTCCCAAACATACGAGGTCTTTTTGTCTTTCAACAGTAAAACTATATCGGCCGATGGATACGAAGATTTCCATTTTGTGATTGATAACGAAGATGGCGAATGGAAAGTGTTTCAGGGACTTTCTTGGGCTGAGCCCTACCCCGAAAATCCGACTGGAGACTAAAAAAGTGAAATGGAAAAGCACTCTGAGTTCATGTTCGACGTCGAATTTGTATCGCCTGTTATTTAACAGAGATATACATTTGTCACGCATTTACTAAAAATTAGCGAGGGTATCGGCTACAAGCCGATACCCTCGCTAATTTTTTATTTATGCTGCCCTTTGCTGAAATCGCTGGCTGCGGATACTGTTCGCTCTGATCTGGAGCTCCTGCGAGAGCAGCTTCAGGACGGAGAACTCGTCATCCAGCCCACACAGTTCTCTTTGCAGCACCCCCTCGTAGTGCAGTTTCTTTTCCTCCAAAGCCCGCACCTTCAATACCCAGCGGTCCATGACCGCAGGACTCTGGCTGCTGCTCTTGATGAGGTAATCGCATTTTTCCTGATAGGCGGCGATCTCTTTCTTGACGGCCAGATAAAACTCTTCCGTCATTTTCTCGCGCTGCTTGGCGTCGTCGATGATATAGAAGCTGTTGACGACCAGCGGCGTCGCCTTTTTATTGAGCCCGCTGAGGAGCAAAATGAAGTCCTCAAAAATGTCTACCTGATCCATATAGGTACGGGGGACAAAGTACATGTGGCCGGTGATGCTCAGCTTCGTTGCCTCAAGCGCTCGCAGGTAGTTGACGCAGATCGTCTCGATTTGCTTGCGGTTGGCGCAGCGCTGGTAGAGCTCAAAGAGCTCCTCGGCGCGGCGGCAGCACTCCGGTACATCCACGGCGTCATCATATACCATATTGTCACAGCGGAAAATGCCGTCTGCCTTATCGTAGCTGATGTTCGCCAGCTTTTCATACTGATTTGTATGGCGGTTCAGGGTCTCCTTTACCAGTTCGCGGGAGAGAATGCCTGCCATGTGCTTATTGTCACGACAGTAGGCGAGGTAGATATTCGTCTCGCCGTCCGTGGTGACCGGAACACGTTCCCGAATGTCTCCTGTGGCGGACCGAAACGCATCCGACACCGAGAGTCGGTTGCACCCGGCGTAAGCAATGCCCATGCTCTCACAGAGCGCGGAAAGTTCCTCTTTCTCTACCAGAAGGTTGGAAAGAGAAAAATAAAGAAACTTTCCCAACATATGCCGCTTATCACCGGTGGCGGCACCGATAAATTCACCCATGTTTATGACATTGTCCATATTCGTGTCGTTCCTTTCTATGGTGAGATGCCTCACCAATTTTTGATGACCTCCGGGAGCTTATCATACTGCCCGGAGATCAGCAGCCCACATTCGTAGTGGAAATTGATGTAGGTGAGATGGTACTCGATTTTTTCCATCGTTTTTTTGTCACCAATTTCCCGCGCGTGCTGATGCTTCTTGAAATACTGCTTCATTTGCTCCAGCGTAATGCCATAGCTGTCTTTTCGGATCTTCGCCATGATCCGCGCTTCCTCTTGTGCTGTTAACATTTCTTTCTCCTTTACATCGTTGCCGCCCGGCTCAGGAGGTAGTCGTCCACTCCCTTGTAGGCGGGATTCCATGTGTACTTTGAATAGCGAATGCCCGGTATCTTCTGCACTTCCTTCCGCATGGTGAGAACAGCCTTCCGCACATTGGGATTGGTCATCTGATCCATGTCCATCGCCTCGACAACCTCTCGGACGCCAAGCGCCCGAATGGTATCGGTCAGCCCGTGCAGCGCGTTGACGCCGCCAATGCAGAGGAACAGCTCGTCATTTGCGAGAAAGCTCGCCACATCGCCCTTGAGCGGTCCTTCTGTCAAAAAAGCCCGCTTTCGGGACCTGCCTCCGGTCACATGCACCCAGGAATAGCTGCGCGTACCGTTCGGAAGCCCACGGCTGGAGAGCCAACGATACTTTCGGTTTGGAGCGTCCGCGTCGTCCAGCCGTATTTTCAGCCCTTGTATGAGCCCATCCTTATTCCGAACCGGAATAAGAAAGCCGTTGGGACCGGAGAGCGTCCACTCGCCGTAATAGGTGCGAAAGCCGGGGAGTCCGCTTAGCTCATGCCCGCAGGAGCGGAGCAGGTCGGCTATCAGCCGGCGGCCCCGTTCCGTCTCGGGCATACTCTTATATCCGTTCTCTCGGATGCGTTCCTCGGACAAGCCCCTCTCTAACAGGTTTTCGCCATGACGGTCGAGAAGCGTCAGATGGTCCAGCATATCCGAATACGCGGCATGGCGCTGCTGCAACGCAGCAGGCTGCCGCTCCTGTGTTTGGGGAGGTGGTGTCTGAGGCATGGGATATACCTTTGTCTCCTCCACCAGCTCCAGATAAGCCTCCTTGTTGCTCATCCCTTTGAGCCTTGCATACAGACTTACGCTGTTGCCATGCGCGCCGCAGAGATTGCAGCGGTATTGGTCTGTATCCGTATTGAGGCTCAGATGATGTTTTCCCACGCCGCGGTCACCGCAGAAGGGGCAGCTTGCCTCGACCTCCGTCCGCCGCAGCGTTCGGGAGTCGAGGACAAGCCCGCACCGTCTGGCCGTTTCCACGATGGGGATCTTATCGTATTGTCGGACGGCCAAACGGAATCACCATCCTATCAGGCGGCCTGCTGCTCCACACAGACGACAGGCTTTATCGGCCGCACCTGCAGGGGTGCATTGCTCACGCACTTTGCCATGATGACCTGTCCCGTGGGACGGACGTTGGCAAGGTCGTCTACCGACTCCATGTTGTCCACAAAAGTCGGATAGTTGCGCCCCGTGAGCCGCTTCATCAGCTCCGACACCTCCATGCCCGCCCGGATCTTCTCGGAAAGAGAGAGCCGGTCATAACGGCGGCCGCCGTAGGTAAACTTGAAGGTGTCTTTCACTTCGCCGGTGGATTTCACCACGTCGTAGAGAGATATTTCGACCTTATTCATCCTCAGCTGCGAGAAGGTCAGCTCCGCGCGCTTGCTGATATAGGCGATCACATTGGTCATGATCCGCTTGATCTCACCGATGCGATCCTGCGCCTGACAGATTTCGCTGTCGAGATCAGACGGCTCCTCCGCCGTCATGCTCTCAAGAGCAGACAGCTTTGCTTCGACCTCGCGGCACTCCTCGCGGCACGCGCTGAGGCGGTCATACTCCGCCTGCGTGAGCTTGCCATATTCCAGCTCCGTCGTGAGGCTTTGGATCTCATTGCGGATCAAACTGCTCTCTGCGGCGCCGCTGCGGGATCGCTCCGCGCAGCTTTGCTCCAGCACAGAGATCTCGGCCTCCCACCTGCGAAGGTCTTCGCCCTTGAATTGTTCAAAGGTCTCCATGGCCTTCCTGTCCAGCTCCTGAAGCTCGTTGAGCTGATTTCTCTGCTCCGTTCCCGCGGCGTACAGCTCAGAGAGCGTCTTTTTGATCGCGGTCTGCACCTCCGGCAAGGTCTGCTCCGTCACGCTGCGGTGACAGGTGGGACACTCCATGCCGGCGTGAAATGCCTTGTAGATCGCGCTCTCCCGCTGATAGTGTGCGCCCAGCTCCAGAACCTTGGCAGAAAGCTCCGCCAAGGGCTTCGTGTATTTCGACTGGTATTGCTCCGCCTGTCTGCGGACGAGCTTCTCACGCAGTGCGTGAAGCTCCTTCTGCTGCTCGGCAGCTTCTCCCCGCGCGTCCTGCGCCGTCTCGTCGTAGCGCCTGCTCAGCTCTACGAGCCGCTCCTGCATACGCTCGACATCAAGACCGGCAAACTGCTTTGCCTCCAGTGCCGCGGCTTCTTCCTTGAGAGCCTTTTGCTGATCGGTCAACTCCTGCCATGCCTTGTCGCGCTTTTCCGACTGCGATACCGCCATGTCCTTCTGACCGTTTAGGTAGGTGATGCGCTCCTCCAGACCACGGATATCCTCACGGCGGCGCTTGAGATAAGCGTCCGGGGAGAGAAGAAACTCGTCCTTCAAGGTTTCCCGCACCGACTCGGAAAGCTGTGCAAGGATCGTTTCCTGCGGGATATGCGGCAGATAGCGCTCCAGCAGGTTCTTGCCGTCCTCACCCAGCTCCTCGATGAAGTACAGGGGGTTGAGAATGGAGAGAAACACATCCCGCTCACCAAAAAGGTCGGTGAGATCGAGCTGGCGGATCTCATAGCCGTCGTAGGTGATGGTCATGCGGTTTTTTCTTCTCGTGCGCGTCAGCTCATGGGCCGCGCCTCTCTCATCCACAAAGCGCATCTGAATGGAAACATCAGGGTTGCTCTCGTTGTGGAGCCGGTCGATCCCACGCTCCCCGAAGAAGGGAAGCCCGGTCACGACAAAGGCGATGGCGTCCGCGATGCTGGTTTTGCCCCGCCCGTTCCCGCCTGTGATGACGGTGGGATTGCCGAAGGTCAGCTCGGTGGGGTCCTCGTAGGATTTGAAGCCGGAAATCGTCATGCCGGTGATGCGGAATTGTTCGATCTTGTTCAACTGTCTGCTCCTTTCTGTTGTTCCAAATGAATCTCTTTATGCCGCCTGCTGCCCGGACCGGAAGACCTCATAGGTCTCCAGCACATAGAAAATCACGGTGTCCTGCTTGCGGGTCGTGAGCTTCACATGGGAAAGCTGCACCCCTGACACCAGCTCGGGCCGTGCTCCGCGCACATAGGCATAAAGCTGCTTTTTCTCCGGCGTTTCCAGATTGACTAATGTATTGCTGCCGCTCATGCCGCCCTGCACCTTAGCGCCCAGCACCGTGTAGAGCTCGATTGCGGGTGCTATCTGCGCCGCGCCTCCAAAGGAGACGGTCTTGCCACCCTGTCCATCGCTCCTATCCTGTGCCGGAGGCTGCGTCCGCTGCGTCTGCGCCGGTGCTGCCGGACTCTGCGCAGGGAGCTCCTGTGCCCTTGGCGCCGGCTGTGCGCTGCCGCTTTTTGCCTGCTGCGGCTCTTGCCCGTGCGTACTCGGCGGGGCCTTATCGTTGGCGGTATTCTGTTCCGATGCGGTCTTGGGCGTCAGCAGGGATTGGATGCCGCACGCTTTGGCAGGTTCCAGCCCGAGGCTTTCGAGTGTGCTCAGGTAGGCGTTGTCCAGCTTCCGGCGCTCGCTGTCTTTAATGACATAGCTTTTGCCGCGCCGTTCGATGTCCACCCACACGGTATCGAGGCTGTAAAGAACGCGTCCGATGCCCCACTGATATGCCGCGCGCTTCATACTGTCTGAAAGCCCGCCTTTGATGGGCTCGATGTCCGAGTCCTCGGCGCCGTCCCACTTGGTGATAAAGCCTTTGCCCTCAAAGTGGATGGCGATGCCGCAGAGCTGCGAATCCTTTTTCCCGTTGGAGTGCCACGGCTTGAACTCGTTGTACCAGTTTTCCGGACCGCAGACCTCGTCGAGACGGTTCTGAATGGCGCGGTTGGTCACATAGGGGACTGCCATACCGCGCATCTTTTCCTCGTTAGTATTTTGAAGCCTCCATTCCAGATCCTCCGGTGCAAAGGGCTTTGCGAGAGCCGCCTGCATTTTCCTTGTCGTTTTCGCTTCCATCCTTACCTCCTGTTGATAAAGTCGCTTAGTGTGTGTCCGTTTGGAACAAGAATATCCGTATAGTAATACGCGGGGTCCTTGTCCCTCAAAAGCTCCATAAGCTCCTTGTGCTCCAGCTCTTTGCGGTTGTGCCTGCGGTCAAACATATCATCGTTATCCGGCAGGCCGAGCAGATAGCGGGGAAAGTTTTTCAGCGCCGAAAGCTTTTTATAACGGGGCAGCACATTGTTTCCCGTACACACACGGTCGTCCTCATAGACATTGGAGAAGGGATAAAAAAACATCGGCGTATCCTCGGTGGGCGTTTCATCAGCGACGACGCCCATAGAGCAGTCTGCAACTTTCCCGTTGCCGAGGACCCGGAGACCAAATATCAGCCGCGGGAGCGGGAAGCTCCGGTATTCGGTGTCGCGGTAAATAACATCCGCCCGCAGCTCCGGATTCCAGATGACATAGTGGCGCTCCTCCGCGTTCATGGAAATGTGGAGACAGTGCTCCGGCAGGAACCCGCTGCGCTGATACACATTGCTGATGCAGCTCCCGTTGAGTGCAAAGTAGAACTCGATCGGATCGATCTCTCGATAGCTCACCACGCCGTTTGCGCTGCATTCCTGCACGGTGATCGTATTCCGACCGGGCGAAATGCGGACGATCATATCCTCCGGCATGTCCTTTCTCTTATACTCCGCCATTATGCGGCCTCCTTTCTAATGCTGGCATGAGCTGCCTGCGCCTTTGCTTCAGCAGACTCTTCTATACGCGCAAGCTCTCTCTTACAGTAAAGAATCATGTTGATGATAGAATTCAGAAAGATCCTCGGCTCATAGCAATCGGGCGAGAGCGTAATGTCAAACTTCACACCGTCACCGGAGAAATGATAACGAATATCAAAGACGGAATAGGAAGTCCCCGCCACATAGAAGAGAAAGACATCCTTGATCTTTTCCTGCCATGCGTTGATCTGATAGGGCAGTATTTCACTATGCTTACAGCCCTGCGTGTAGAGGCGGTCGATCCGCTCATCGGAAAAACGCACGGTCATCATATCGTCACCCTCGTCCGGCGCACCTTCATCGAAAACGGCCATCAACAATTCATCAAGGATCATCCAAATATCTTCCTCATCCGCTGTCGGGTAATCCTTGATGATCTGCTCCAATACAAACGGATGTTCCGTGTGCAGGAACTTCAGAAGCCGCAGAAACAGCAGGACATCGTTTTCATATTCGTAATCGTACATCCTGCCACCTCAAAAGAAGACGCGTCGTCGGGACTGAAAGATCGGAGCCGTTCGCGTCATTCCGACAAGCCCCTTGATCCAGCTCCTTGAGGTGTCATCAGCGTTGTCCTGAAAGAAGGGGATGGTAACATCCGCCATCTCAAAGGCAGACCAATCGATCGCGGCAAGGTCAAGGCTCTCTTCCTCCTTTAACCGATCTATCAGCGATTGAATGTAGGGGCTGTACTGCGGCTCGGGAAACAGCACATCCTTTTCCGGGACCTCCCGCAAGAGCTGTGCAAAGCGATCCTTATCAAGCTCAAGCACTCTCCTTCACCCCCTGACTCAGCACGACCATGCACGCCGCGTATTCGTCAGAATGGTCTATGACCTCACGCCGCTCCTCCTCGGTTGCGGATGCACGGTGCAGCGCGGCATAGTAAATGCCGCAGTCCGGAACGGGAGTGCCTTTTTGCATGAGAATATGCCAGACGCCATGTGCCAGCAGCTCGGGATCGCTGCCGTCCACAACCGCAGAATAGACCTGCGTATCGCCGATTTTCTGCGCGCTGCCAAGGTCTGCCTTGCGGAGCATCGCCTCCAGATGAAAGGCGACTGCCTCATGCTGCGCTTCCTCTCCTGCTTTGAGAAGCTCACGGAACACCCCCGGCTCCTGCCGGCCCAACACAACGCCGAAAGGGCGCGGGTATTTGCGCTCCCAAGCGCTGCCCGATGGGTTAAATTGTCGGTACAGCTTTCCGAGGCCGGGACGCAGCAGCTCGGAGACCTCTCCCCATGCTTGCAGGCGCAAGACCTCGTCATTTCCGGTATGTTTGTCCACGGGGACAACGATCACCATATCGCAGGATCTCATTTTTCCTTCCTCCTTTATCAATATTCTTCGGACAACATGATCGTAGTGGCTGAGCGGTCAGCCTCCGTGATGATCAGAACGCGGGTCTTACCGCTGAGCTGATACCACGACACGATCCGATCTCCGTTGCAAATTGCACGTTCATTGGCTATCCGGTCATTTTTGCAGGTATCACCCCAATCCCCGCGCAGGTGCCGCTCCAAAAGCTGAAGCAGATGCGCTCGTGAGAGCACCTCCAAAGCGGCCGGTGTGGCACATACGGCCCCGGGCAAAAAACGGGCAGGACTGTTATCCATGGCGTATTTGTCTCCTTTCTTCATGTCAATGCCTTGAAGCCGTTTGGCGTCAGGACATTGAAGATCATTTTATTCGAGATGGTCTCCTTGATCTCGCTGCCCATGTGGTCGCCGCGATAGTTGAATTTCTCTTCGCTCTCCGTGCGCACGACCTTGATGATGCGGCCCTTGATGATGTGCGGGGTGTAGCATTCGATCAGGCCGTTGATCATGCCGGAGCCGCCGATCAGTCCGATTTGACTGATGGACAGCGGGAGCAGCGGGCGCTTGACGCCGCTATCCAATTCGCTGCGTGCCATCATCTGGGCGAAGCTGTCAGATCTTCTAAGCTGCTGCTCCAATTCCTTTTGATTGAACCGTTCCCCCTTGAAGGTACTGACCTCCAAGGGCTGCGCGGGGAGCGCATAGCGGCTCTCCGGAAGCTGTGATAGGAGCGGTATCGAGGCAGGGGCGTAAGCATACTGCTCCAGCCATAGCGTATCCTGCAATTCCGTGCCTCGCTTTTTCCGAATCCCCATTACCGCCACCTGCTTAAATTTCTTAAACTCAGCGTCGGCAAAGCGCCAGACGGAGAGCTTGTCAAAATTGTCCACAAGAATGCGGCAGATGTCCGAGGTCAGCCGGTAGTAGGGAATAACATAGATCAGCAGCCCGCCAAACATCAGCGTGGGAATGCTTTCGATCAGAAAACGCTTTTCATGGCGGGAACGCCCACCGTTTTCGTTGATGACCGACAGATACGGCGGGTTCAGAAAAAGCAGGTGAAACGCCTCGTGACTGATGCGGCTGTGAAAGAAGCTGCCGAAGCCGACGCGGTGCAGCCTTGTCTGCGCTTCCTCCGCGCGGCTCTCGTCCAGCTCCACGCCGTAGGCGTAGCAGTTATTCCCCTGCGCCAACTGACGCAGGGCCTTGCCGCAGCCGCAGCAGGGATCAAAAAGATTTGTCGTGACGCCTTCGGGAAATCGGATGCCGCGCAGGATCAGTGAGATGTGGTCGGGATCGGTGGGATAGTACCCGAGCTTAATATTGTTCATGAGCCGACCGACAATCGCGGCGTTGGTTTTCTGCCCCGTAGGAAACGACGCGGTAAACTTGGCGAGCGCTTCATAGATCGGCTTATAGCCTATGCTCATTAGGTTAAAGCCCGCAAGCCCACGCCGAAGCTGATCGGCTGCCGCTGCGAGAGGATACTCCTCCATCTCCAGCAGGAACAGCTCAGACTTGGAGAGCTGCTCGATCAAACGCCCGCGGGCGCGGTCAAGCTCCGTGTAGGTGTCCCGCGCCGCTTCTATATTGCTACGGCGCTGCTTTTCGATCCTTGCCCGCAGCACGACCATGCCCTGTATCGTCTGCATGATCTGCGACTGAAGCATGGTGAGCTGATCGAGGGCGTAGGGCCTTTGCGCCTGCAATTCAAGCGGCTCGCTCATTATCATCCACCCGATCCTTTCTCAGCCTGCTCAGAGTCTCCAGCAAATGCACATAGGAGCCTCCTTCAAGGTCTCTGCGGGAGAGGAAGCGGTTATAGCCGCCCTTATAGTCCCGACAGTGGCGGACGGTGCGGTAGAGAAGCACATCATTGCCGCCACCGGCGCTCTGGTAAAGGCAGACATAAATGCCGCCTGTCTCCCACATCCCGATCAGGGTACACTCTCCCGATACGGCGATGCCGCCGGGATTGGCGCTGACCGTGGCGTCGCGGAGTCCCAGATCCTTGGCGAGCGCACGAAGAAAGGTTTTTCCCACATTGAGGAAGACCTTTTTGCTGCCATTCGGTCTGCACTCGCTATCGCCATAAGCGTAGCTGGGGTCATGACTGAGCAGCATGGACAAGCGCCGCATATTGCTCTCCTGCGATTTCACTGACATAATGGTTCCTCCATTCTTAAAGATAGAAGAAAGGCAAGGAACGCTTTGCTCCTTGCCTTCTGCTCGCGCGGCTCATGCCGCGCCCTTCCAATTTCTTGCGGTCTGCGCAGATGCTTTGGCTTCGGTTACCGTGCCAAGTGGGATACGCTTGGCGCAGTATGCCTTCAGCCGGACGCTGCCATTCTCGGTCAGAACGCCGTGATAGCGCTTTTCATAGAGAATGACATTGCCGTTTTCGCTGATCTGTGTTCTGCTCACAAAGATGATCTCACTCATAGGCGCTTACGCTGCGGGACGGAGGATGCGCTCGTTTTCAAAGTCGAACGCGGGCGCGTTCTCCTCCGGTGTGCCGGGAATGAGCTTGAGGGTGTAGCCCTGCTCGCGCGCCAGCTTGAAGATGCCGACGATGCGGTTAAGCTCTTCATCCACGGCTTCCGGCTCGACGGCGTTCTCTTCCTCACACGGCGCGGCCTGTTCCGCCTCGGGCTCCTGTGTTTCCTCCTGCGTCGATTCGGTAACACCCTCCGGCATCGCTTCGCAGGCGTCGGTCATGACCGTCGGCTCCTTTTGACCGTGGACGGTCAAGGCTATCCAAAACGAGCGGAGCAGGGAAGCGAGGAGCGTACCGAAAAGCGTACGCTTTTTCGGCGTCAGGTTGACGACCTCCTCGGCCTTCACCTCGTCGATCTCGCTGAGTGTCACTGTCAGCCTTCCGGTCTCCACATAAGCTGCGGAGAGGAAGCAGGACACGGTGGCGCTCTCTGAGGCGAAAACCTCCGGGGACTGCACGCGCTTGGCGAGCAGGCGCTTGCAGACGATGCTGCCGGCTTCCACATCATCGACGCGGATCACATCCGCGTCGATGGTTCCGGCGCTGATCGTCCCCTGGCCCGTGATCGTTCTGGCTTTGATGCCGTTGGACACCTGAAGGCAGCCGTGAACGACCAGATGCTCCGTCATGAGCGACTCATAGCGGACGATTTCTCCCTTGGGAATGTAGACGGTTTTCATATTGCATTTCTCCTTTTCCTTATATGGGCGGCGTGTGCCTCCCATTTTCTTTTGGTACTCAGGCAGCCCTCTCCTCACGCAGACGGACGGGCAGCACCAGCGCAAAATCGCTGCGACCCTCCGTCTCGATCACGATGGGGGTGTAGATGCCGCTGAGCTTAATCCGTACCTCCGTTTCCTTCCGGAACTGCTTCAGGGCGTCGAGCATATAGCGAAGATCAAAGCCTACGACCATATCGCCCCGTCCGGACATGGAGACATGGGTCGCCAAATGGCCGGAGGGCGCGTTCATGGAAAGCTCTTCCCCCGCAAAGCGTACATACGGATATGCACAGACACCGGCGCACTCTTTGAGATAGGTAAGCTCACGGATCAGCTCATCCGTTCGCACCGTGATCACTTCCTGATACTTTTTGGGGATCGCGGTATCGGGATCATAGGTGTCCGCGCCATACCTGCGGGCATACAATTTCAGCGTGCCGCTCGAAAAGCAGACGGCACGTTCATCGACCTGCATCGTGACCTCACAATCCCCAAATGCCTTCAGGTGCACAAGCGCATCGCCCGAAAGCAGACACGGAAGGGGAAAGACAGTATCCGGCTGCGTGTCACAGGCCATGCGGCGCCCATCCAGCGAAAAGATCCGGTTACCGCGAAACTGAATACAGGCGGCCTTCGGATTTGTGCTCGGATCGGCTCTCTGCACAGCATAGCGCACACGCTCGACGCTGCGGAAAAGCTCTGCGGCGTTCACACGCAGGGATGCATCATTCTCTACGGTCCTGCACTCCGGACAATCTTCATGGGAGGCAGCGGTGAATGTCGCAGCCCTTTGCCCACAGTGCAGTTCCAGCTTCCAATTCTTTTTGTCCTCCGTATCAAGGGTAAGTGCCAATTCCCCCTCGAAATGGACGCAGGCTTTCATTACATCCTTTGTCCTCTGAAAAACGAAGGACATATCATCGCCTTGAGCCGGAAGCTCCGCTACGAGCCATGTGTCCATGTCTGTTGCGGCCAGCGTGCAGCGTCCGTCCTTGACGCTGACGGCGATCTCCTCCAGCATGGGGAGCGCGCTCTTTTTCAGCACCCTGCTGACCTTACTCATGGCGTCCGCGAACGCGCAGGCGTCTACGGTTACCTTCTTCATGCGGCGTTCCTCCTCGACTGCTTTTCCAATACCGTCTGCATGCGGATCGTCCTCGTTGAGAAATCTGTTTGAAGGGCGATATTCTCTCCGTGCGTCAGGATGTTGTAGACCATTGTCAAAACGGCCGTGGCCGCCGTGACATTGGCAACGATGCTCTGCGGGTCCGCCTGCGCTGCCTCTGCGCAGCTCAGCTCCGACGGGAACTTATCCGTGACCTTCATCATTTCCGGGTGAACGCTGCCGATGGGCTTTCGCATGGTATGCCCGTTTCGACGCACGCCACAGACCACTTGACCGGTGTAGCTGCCGTTGCCACTGTCGATGTAGACGAGATCCTCGCTTTGGCGGAACGCCTCATGGCAGAGCTGGCGCGTCCGATTGTTGTCCACGCAGCCGAGCAGGATCACCATTTCCGCAGCGTACCGATTCAAAAATCCGCCGGTCTCCCACAAGTTCGGCGCAATCAGCGCCATCAGCTCCGGGAGCGTCTCGATGAAATTAGGGACGTATTCTGTTTCCATACCAAGGACTGTGGAATAGCGTTCTGCCAGAATACGGGCTTTGTTTTCTCCGAGATCCGCCGGGACAAAATTTTGCCGGTCAAGGTTCTTCAGTTCCACAATGTCCCCATCGCAGATGACGAAACGTGCCGGGCGATCCAGCATGTGCAGCAGGCGATAGAGGTACGGCGCGATATAGCCGCCCGTTCCGCCAGCGCCCAGCATCACGATCTTGACCGGGCGATCCATCGGGAATTTCACCACTTCACCTCCGCGAGACGGTCCATGAAGCCGCGTTTCTTTTCCACTCTTACGCTCTCTTTTCTGCGGATGCTGACCTGCTCCAGCCACTCTCTCGGAAACTGGCGCTCCAACCCTTCGACGACCGTATCGGGGTCAATGGGAACAAAGCTGTCGCCGCAGAAGATGCGGGCCTTGATCTCCGGGTAGAAATGATCGAGCCTTCCGAGGACAAGGTAGAGCCCCGTGGAGCACTCATCCCTATCATCCTTTCCGGAGAAAAAGGCATCCATGCTGTTATGGGAGTGAATATCTGCATAGCAGATATATCGCTCCTCATCATCGTACGGGCAGTCGTGGAGGTTGGCCTCAACCTCTTCTTTACATACGCTCTGCTTGGGAACATAGGCAAAAAAACGTTTTTCTGCCTTATCCCAATAGATCTGCGCCATCGCTTCATTTTCCTCGCTCTCCGTCATAAAGGAGCGGAAAAACGCAATGATCTCGCCCATGAGCTGTGCGGGGATCTTCGGCAGAGCTGGGATAAACCCAGCCCTGATCTCCGAAAAATCAACTACGTTGTTTTTGGGGGCGATGAACTCGCCCTGCTCCATTTTGCGAAGCTCGTAGATCCTGCCGTCGCGGGAGGGGATCAGGCAGATGACCTTATCCGATTCCCGCGCCTCCTCCAAGGTGCCGAATCTGCCCTTGTAGGCGGCGTTGCCCTTGGTCTTCATCTCCACCTTGGGCTTAACATAGCAGCAGGGGTCCTTCTCTTTCGATTTTTTGAGTGCTTCCAGAAATTCACGGGAACGCTCGATGGTCTCCTTCATGGAAATGATCGTGGTACCCTTGGGGTCCTTGATCTCCTTGCGAATACCGCAGTATTCCACGCTCCAGGAAACGCGCTTGCCCTCCTCCAGATCGGTGAAGTCCTCAGACTTTAGGATACGGAGGTCCTCAAAGGTCATAGAGGCGTCCTCGATGTCCTCCTTCACGCCCTTGTGATAGAAGACAGGCGGCTTTTCCAAAAGCCCCTTCTTGGTATTCTCCGCCGTTTTCTGCTCAAAAGCCGCGGCAATGGGGTTTCCTGCGGCTGCATTTGACTCCGGCTGTGCGGGAGCGGGAGCTTCCTTCGGCGGGGCAACAGCTGGCATCGGTGCGGCTGCTTCCACAGCGGGCGCCGCCGGCATTTCCTGCGTCGCAGGTGCCGGTGCGGGTGCTGCGGCAGCCGCCTGCGCTTCAAAGGGGTTGCCCTGATTGGCTGTATCCGTGCTGTCTCCGAAAATCGCGTTAATGTCCAGTCCTTCCTCGGCAGAGATCTCGGTAAAGGGCCATGCGTTGGTACTGTTGAGTTCGCTCATAAAATGCTTGCTCCTTTCGATTTTGAGACAAAAAAAGACCGCAATCGCCCCTATGAGCAATTACGGTTTCATTCTTGTCCTTTATTGAGTTCCAGTTCGTTTGAGTCTGACGGAGGGCGCAATAACCCCCTTTCTGTCGCCGTTCCTCCCTAACTTACTCCGCCCTAACTTACTTCGCCCTGAAATACAGTCTTAGTGTATCAGACCTGCGCGGGGCTGTATAGTTGGAGTTTTTCCATAGCTGCACTGTGGGGCAGTTTGCTTTTTGGGGGGAGCTTGCTATAATGAGCTCAATATCCCCGTAGAGCTATCTCATTTTGGGAGGCGCATGAAATTCTTACAGGATGCGACGTATCGCCGCACTCTCAAAAGCAAGAAAACAGCCTCCCCTGGATGTGGCCTGTACCCGCCCCGAAGCGCGAGCTTTTGGAGCTTACTTGCGCGGCTAATAACATAAGTTCCTTGCATGAGCCTCTGTGGGTTATTCCTGTGGGGGCGCTTTACTTTCCCAGTGAGGGCGGAGTGCTCTGCCCTCACTGTCGATCACCTCCGATCAGCACGATGATCCTTCATTCCCAAACCAAACCAAGACGAGAAAAGGAGGCTATTATGAGTGCTGATATGAAAAGCTATGTTTCTGAATTGCTGGAAGGCTACCGCGCCCGTGAGCGGAAGATCGCCGTTTTGCGCTATGATCTGGAGCATCCCTCCGAGGTTGGCGTGACGGAGCAAATCGAGGCCATGAACTATGGAAGCGGAGAAGGTGTAGGTCATTCCAAAGGACATATTTCCAACAAGACACTCTATATTGCCCTCAACTATGAGGAGCAGGCCAAGCAACTGAATGCTGAATCTGCCAAGGAGATCACCGATGAACTCTTTATTCTCGAACGGAGGCAGAAGAAGCTCCTATACTACATCTCGCTTCTTGAAAAGCGCCAGGCAGAGGTTGTGCGCATGGTTTACATGGAAGGGGTATCTACGAAAAAAGCGGCAGAACAACACGGCCTGACTGTTCGCACCATCGAACGGATCAGAAAGGATGCTGTTGATAATCTTGCGGAAATGTACGCTTACTCGGAACGCTACAACGGGTAAGACGCTCATATTTTCAGAATGTCGCAAAAATGTCGCGGTTGATGTACTTGCGCTGTCGCATAGTCATGTGATATGATTATACTCGTCAAAAGAGGAGATGCTCCCGTTCGCGGGAGCATCTCCTCTTTGTCGTCAGCTATTTTTCCGGCGTAAGGATTTCAAAATATTTGTGCCAAAGGGCGATGAGATATATTGATTAGCTCAGGGAGTTGTCGTAAAATAGCTTTATGAGTCAGCAATGTACCTCGAAAAATGAATAGACCTTGGCATGCAACGCAGAAAGGAGCTTTTTATGTGTGAAGCAAAATACGACTTTTTGACCGTGAGAGATATTCAGCGAACTCTCAAAATCGGGACAAATGTTGCTTATAATTTAATTCACAGCAAGGCATTTCCGGTCATCAAAATTGGGAAGAATTACCGGATACCGGCAGAGGGCTTTTACGCATGGCTCGAAAGCGCCGGCGTTGCGAAACAATGAGGCAAAATCTTCAATTATCATAATGAAAGATGAGAATTGGAGGTTACCATGGCAAATAAGCGTCGTGCAAATGGCGAAGGGAGCTGGTGGCAGCTCCCCGATCGCACATGGGTACATCAAATCACGATCGGCAGGAAAGAAAACGGCTCTCCGGAAAGGAAATCGTTTAAGGGGAAAACAAAGGCGATCTGCAAGCAGAGAAAGGAAGAGTGGCTTGCGGAACAGGAACACATGAAGGCTTTGGAGGAGGCTTCAAAACGAGAGGATGCCCAAAAGGAAGAAATGCAAAAACGCCTTGGGCATTCATTGGAGTCGGAAGCGCAATTCAAGGATGCTTTTATGGACTGGCTTCGTCTTTACAAGTCCCCGCCGACCAGAAAGCCATCGACCTACGCAAGCTATTTAGACATCTACCACACGCACTTTGCTCCTGCCTTTGATGAAATGTTCCTGTATCAGATCAGTCCGGATGTGATACAGGAATATTACCAAAAGAAACAACTCAACGGTGCGCGTATGGACGGGCGGAACGGCGGACTGTCCCCCAAAACGATTCGCAATCATCACATGATCCTCAAGGACTTTTTCACATACGCTCAAAGCAAGTACAAGCTCCCGTGCAACCCGACACTGAGCACAACAAGGCCGGAGGTCGTCGCAAAGGAGATGCGTGTTTTGAGTCCCACTGAAATGCAGATTTTTATGGAGGAGGTCATGAAGGAAACGCAGCGCATAGCGATCTTGACCGATCTGTTCGTTGGCTTCCGTGTGGGCGAGCTGCTTGCGTTGGAGATTGCGGACCTTGACTTGGAACGGCAGACACTGCGGATCAACAAAAATCTGATTCGTGTAAAAACAGAGGCGCTGTCGTTGGATAATCCGAACATCAGGATTTTGAATTACGACCCAAAGAAGAAAACACATCTGATCGTTCAAAGTACGCCCAAGACAAAGACATCGAACCGCGAGATCGCTATTTCGGACGGCTTGTGCGAGCTGTTGATCCGACATCTCTACACGCTTGCTCACTCCAGCTGGCCCAATCCAGATAATCTGTTGTTTCCGTCAAGAGCAGGGACGCACATTGACCCCAAGAGCTTTGAGATCCGACTCAACGCCATATCAAAGCGATGTGAGATCAAAAAGGTTAATCCTCATGCTCTGCGGCACACACTGGCAACGCGGCTGGTGGAGGAACGGACGCCGCTCAACATTGTTCAGGGAATCTTGGGACACTCGTCCATTGAGACGACAAGGAAGTATCTTCACAAGAGCGAGGACATCGAACGGGAGGCGATTACCTCCATGACGGACTACCTGAATGGAGAGCAGTTCAACAACGCGCCACGGCTCAACGGAGCGAAAAAAAGAGCGAAATTTGCCGGCATCCCGCTGCCGGATTTCTCGCAGCGGGAAAGAATAACAGCAAATAACGCTTGAAGGGAAATGCAATTCCCGTCGCACTGCCTACTTTACTGCAAACGCTAATAGCGGGCGGGCTGAAGAATTAAAATAGAACGACAAAGGAGATATTTTGTATGAGGGATAATGTTTGGTGAAAAAATGGGGCAAGGCTCTTCGGGAAAAAGAAATGCAAATTGCAATAGAGCAAAGAAAAAACCCCGAAACCGTTGAGATTTCAGGGTTTTCTGGTTGCGGAGACAGGACTTGAACCTGCGACCTCCGGGTTATGAGCCCGACGAGCTACCAGCTGCTCTACTCCGCGATATTCAGTTTTGCGCGGTTCCCGGCGCTGCCCCGAGAATGGAGGTAACTACTTGGGTTATGAGCCCGACGAGCTACCAGCTGCTCTATCCCGCGATATGGAATTGTGGAAATACTGGTGCCGGTGACCGGACTCGAACCGGTACAGTATCGCTACCGGGGGATTTTAAGTCCCCTGTGTCTACCTATTCCACCACACCGGCGGATATCGGCAACGATTAATATACCATATTTCGGTCACCGTGTCAACACCTGAAACGAAAAAATATAGCGAATGTTCCGTCGAACGGCGGCGAGGGGAGAAGTTTCGATGGACAAGCCCCGGTGCGTTTGCTATACTGAGAGCAGAATTTCCGCTCTTGCCGGCTTGTTCCGGCGAGGGGAGAGGAGCCGAGACTATGCCGCACATCATCGAAGTGACCGACCTGGCCGCGCCGGAGCTGGACGTCTACGCCCGCCTGACCGAGGCGCAGCTGCGAAACCGTCTGGAGCCGGACAAGGGCGTTTTCATCGCCGAGAGTCCCAAGGTCATCGCCACCGCGCTCGACGCAGGCTATGAGCCGCTCTCGCTTTTGATGGAGCGGCGGCACATCGAGGGCGACGCGCAGCCCATCCTTGCGCGCTGCGGCGGCATTCCCGTCTACACCGCCGAACGCGAAACGCTCGCACGGCTGACGGGCTTTGAACTCACGCGCGGGGTGCTGTGCGCCATGCGCCGGCCAAGGCTCCCGAGCGTGGAGGAGGTCTGCGCGAGGGCGCGGCGCGTGGCGGTGCTTGAGGGCATCGTGGACCACACGAATGTGGGGGCGATCTTCCGCTCGGCGGCGGCGCTCGGTATCGACGCGGTGCTGGTGACGCCGACCTGCTGCGACCCCTTTTACCGCCGCGCGGTGCGCGTGAGCATGGGCACGGTCTTTCAGGTGCCGTGGGCACGCATCGGCGAGGACGCCGCCGACTGGCCGCAAAAGGGCGTCGAGCGTCTGCACGCGCTCGGCTTCCGGACCGCGGCGATGGCGCTGACGGACGACTCCGTAAGCATTGACGACGCGCGGCTCGCTGCCGAGCCGCGGCTGGCGATCGTGCTCGGCACGGAGGGCGACGGCCTTTCGCCGCGCACCATTGCCGCGTGCGACTACACGGTGAAGATCCCCATGGCGCACGGCGTGAATTCGCTCAACGTGGCGGCGGCGAGCGCCGTGGCATTCTGGCAGCTTCGGACAAAATGAGGACCGAATACCAAAGCCTATAAGAAAACGCTCCGACCGAAAATCGGTCGGAGCGTTTTTATCGGCGGAAGCAGTGCGCGGAGCCTTGCGCTCAAGCGGTCTTCCTGCTCTGCACGGAGCGGATGACCAGCAGCGTGCCGATGACCATGACCACGCCGATGGCGAGGCTGATGACCACGTTGCGGATGAACGCTGCGAGGATGTAGTTCACAAAGCAGATGGCAGCCACGGTGACGGCGTAGGGGATCTGCGTGGAGACATGGTCAATGTGGTTGCAGTTTGCGCCGGCGGACGCCATGATGGTGGTGTCGGAGATGGGGGAGCAGTGGTCGCCGCAGACCGCACCGGCGAGACAGGCGGAAATGCCCATGATCTGCAGGTCGGGAGCCGCGTTGAAGATAGGAAGCACGATGGGGATGAGAATGCCGAAGGTGCCCCAGCTGGTGCCGGTGGCGAAGGCCAGCAGGCAGGCGACCACGAAGATGATAGCGGGCAGCAGCATGAAGAGGCCTTCGGACGCCTGCTTCATCAGACCCTCCACATAATCGGCGGCGCCGAGGAGACCCGTCATGCTCTTGAGGGAGACGGCGAAGGTGAGGATCAGAATGGCGGGGACCATGGCGTTGAAGCCCTTGGTCATGCAGCCCATAGCGCCCTTGAAGGTGATGACACGGCGCGCGCAGAGGTAGATGATGGACAGGACCAGCGCAATCAACGCGCCCCAGGGCAGACCCACAAAGGCATCAGTATCACCGAAGGCTGCGATGAAGTCGCCCGCGTTGGTCTCAGGATCCCAGAAGCCGCCGACGTAGATGAGGCCGATGACGCAGAAGATGATGAGCAGGATGATGGGAATGAGCATATCCCACATATTCGCGCGGGAGGAGCCCTCCTCCTGCTCCTCGCTCAGCGCGCCGAGGTCGCCGGTCTGGGCAGCCTTGAGCTCTGCCGCGGCCATGGGACCGTAGTCCACACCGAGAACGACCATGGTGATGACAAACACGATGGTGAGCAGAGAGTAGAAGTTATAGGGAATGGCCTCGATGAAAAGCTGAATGCCGGACACGCCGGTGTCGAGCTTCGCGGCGACGCCAGAGACGGCGGCCGCCCACGAGGAGATCGGCGCGATCATGCAGATCGGCGCGGCGGTGGCGTCAATGAGGTAGGCGAGCTTCACACGGGAGATGCGCTGGCTGTCGGTCACGGGGGTCATGACGGAGCCGACGGTGAGGCAGTTGAAGTAGTCGTCGATGAAGATCAGCACACCGAGGGCGAAGGTGGCGAGCAGCGCGCCGGCCTTGGAATGGATGTGGCTCGCGGCCCAGCGGCCGAACGCGGCGGAGCCGCCGGTGGCGTTGACGAGCGCGACCATCACGCCGAGGATCACGAGGAAGAGGAAGATGCCGGCGTTATCGGCGATGGCGGCGGTCAGACCGTCGTTGATGATGGTGTCGAGCGCGCCGATGGGGCTGAAGTCCGTGGCGAGCAGGGCGCCGACGACGATGCCGATGAAGAGGGAGGAGTAGGTCTCCTTCGTCAGCAGGGCAAGGCCGATGGCGACGATCGGGGGAACGAGGGACCAGAAGGTGTTGACAAACATGAGGGATTCTCCTTTCGTGCGTCTGCACAAAAAATTTAAGCCATGATGCTTCCATCATGACTTAAACACAACACCCTTTGCAAATACGCTTTCGGTCGTATTCCGATCATGACAGCTCTCCGCCTTTCGGCGACAGTCCGACGGATGTTATCCCCCGGCCCGGTGAACGCACGCACAGGAATCCGTGTGTCCCCTCGGCGGCCGCCCCTTTCGCTCTCCGGTTCCTGCCGGTCATGCAGAGCTACTGATGTTGGCCGCGCCTCTATCAAGACTTATTAAAAACAAGGACAGTATACACCCTCACAGCGTTTTGTCAAGAGAAAATGTAAAATTTTTGTGTCTTTTTTTGGTCATTCCGCGAATTCTGCCGCTTTCGGTGGGGTTCAGCTCTGCGGTCCCATGCAGAAGCCACGCGCAAGACAGCGTCCCAGCATCTGCACGAAGGTCACATGGCCCACGTCCTCGCCCGCGAGGATGGGCAGCTCGGCGACCGTGTTCCCCGCCGCGTCGCGCACCGTGAGCTGCCCGAGCGTGTCGCCCGCGTATACCGGCGCGGCGACGCTTTCTGCCAGCGCGACTTCCTTCGTCAGGCCGTTTGCCAGCGTCTTTTCCACCAGCAGGGTGTTCTCGCTCGTGAGCACCGGTTGCACCGTGCCGCGCACGCCGAGCGTCACCGGTACGGGCGGCAGCACCTCGTCGGGCGTGACGGTCACGAGCGACCAGGTCGAAAAGCCGTAGTTGAGCAGGCTCTTGGCGTCGGAGAAGCGCTCGTCGCTCGTCTTGCCCTTGAGCACGACCGCGATGAGCTCCATGCCGTTTTTCTCCGCCGTCGCGCTCAGGCAATAGCCCGCCGAGCCGGTCGAGCCGGTCTTGAGGCCGGTCGCGCCGTCGTAGAAGCGGATGAGCTTGTTTGTATTTACGAGCATGGACTCTCCGCCGCGCAGCGAATCCATCCAGACGGTCGTGAATTGCCGGATGTCGGGGTGCCTGAGGATCAGCTCGCGCGACATGAGCGCGATGTCATAGGCGCTTGTGAGATGCCTCTCGGCGGGCAGGCCCGTGCAGTTGACAAAGTGCGTGTCGTTCATGCCGAGCTCCTGCGCCCGCGCGTTCATGCGCTCCACGAAGGCGTCCTCGCTGCCGGCAAGATGCTCGGCGAGCGCCACCGCCGCGTCGTTGCCCGAGACGATGCACACAGCCTTGAGCAGGTCGCGCACCGTCATCTGTTCGTTCTCCTTGAGCCAGATCTGGCTGCCGCCCATGCCAGCCGCGTGCGCCGAGCCCGTCACCACGTCGTCGTAGGAGAGCGCGCCGGAGTCGATGGCCTCCATCACCAGCAGCAGCGTCATGATCTTCGTCACGCTCGCCGGCTCGCGCGGCGTGTGTTCATCCTGCGCGAAGAGCACCGTGCCGGTCTGCTTTTCCATCAACAGCGCGCTCGGACAGCTCACCGCCGGCCCCACCGCCGCGGCGCTGACGCACAGGGCGAAGGCTGCCAGCAGAGAAAATACCGTTCGTTTCATGGGATGCACTCCTTTTTATGTCCTTTGCCCCATCCTATGCCGCCCGCCGGGGGCATATACGGAAAACTGTGCCGGCAGGCAAATTTCGCCTTGCATTGCGCGGGGAAGTCTGCTATAATAGCCTCACTTTGCAGGGTTAGTACATCGGTAGTGCATCGGCTTCCCAAGCCGAGAAGGCGGGTTCGATTCCCGTACCCTGCTCCAAAAAAGAAGCGGCTTGCAATGCAAGCCGCTTCTTTTTTGGAATCCCGGATCGGGAATTGAAATGCTTGGGCGAAGTGAATTCGCCCTCCGTCAAGGTTTTGCCGCGCAAAACGCTTGCGGCGGCGCACTCGCGCCGGCAGACGAAAACGCGCGAAGCGGCTTGCAATGCAAGCCGCTTCTGCTTTACTTGAAATACGCCACCAGCAGGTCGACGCAGGCGCCGTAGCTCTTGACGCCGATGGTGCCGTAGCTCTTGAGAAAGCCGTCGTAGACGGCGTTGGAGACCGTGTCCGCCAGTCCCTCAAACTGTGCCCAGTAGGCGCCGGAAGCGCGCAGGTCGGCGACCACGCGCTCGTCAAGCGTTTCGCGCACGGCGCGCCAGCGCTCCGCGTCGGCGGAATAGAGCGCGTTGGCAAGGTAGATGTAGCCCGACAGCGCGCCCGCGTAGCGGTAGGCGGCGTCGCCGCAGCGCAGGCAGGCGAGCACGGCGAGAAAATTGCACTCCTGCTCGCTCGCGATGCCGCGGCGATGAGAAAGCTCATGCGCGACGGTGGTGGGCAGCGTCGCGGCGGGGAAATCGACGTTTACATTGCACTCGCCCGTGAACGGGAAGTAGAAGCCGGTGAAGCCCATCGCGCTCATCACGCGGGAAAAGCGCATGGTCTTGGGCGGCACGTCGGTCATTTCGAGGAACGGAAACTCCTCATACAGATTTTCGTAGATCTTCGGCGCGTAGGCGAGAATCTCCGCGCGGTCGCCGGCAAAGGCGCCGTCGGCGGCGCGGGGGATGTCTCCGGCGTATTCGTTCACCAGTGCGGCGAATTGCCGCGTCACGCGCTCGAGGTCGTCGACGGCGACCGGCCTGACATCGATGCCGCTTTTGTCGGTGAAGCTGTCAGCGTAGTAATTCGCGCCCCAGAGCAGGCAAAAGAGCACATAGACGGTCAAAACCGCGTTCCCAAGCCCAAGCACGAGCGCGTAGACTGTGCCGCTTCTGTGCCGGCTTCGCACTACGGCGCGCACGCCCAGCACGAGGAAGGCGAGAAAGCCCATCGCCGCGAGGACGTACAGCCCCTCCGAGACGGAGAAGGGGACGCACTCGCACAGCCTGCCAAGCATGCGGCGCAGCGGGTTTGTGAAGCCCTCCGTCAGGGCGTTCATAGCGCCTCGGCTGCGCCGCGCAAGCAGAAAGGCCGATAGAAGCGCGAGGTTCGCAAGCAGCCAGAGATGCAGTTTTTTGTAATGGGAAAACAAGGCTTTCATGGCATCAGTCGGCGGCAGAGAGCAGCTCGCGCGTGTAGGCCTCGCGCGGGTGGTCAAAAAGCTCCTGCACCGTGTTTTCCTCCACGATGCGCCCGTCCTTCATCACCATCACACGGTCGCAGAGCTGATAGACCACGTTGAGGTCGTGTGAAATGAAGAGGAATGAGATGCCCAGCTCGTCGCGCACCGTGCGCATCAGCTCCAGAATCTGCCGCTGGATGGTCACGTCGAGCGCGCTGACCGGTTCATCGGCAATGATGAGCCGCGGCTTTTGGATGAGCGCTATCCCGATGGAAACACGCTGGCGCTGCCCGCCGGAAAGCTCGTTCGGCCTGCGCGTCAGGCACTCGGCGGGAAGTCCGACCTTTTCGGCGATCTCCGCGACGCGGCGGCGCCGCTCAGCGGCGTCGTACTTGCCGTAGATGCGCAGCGGCTCCTCTAAGCTCCAGCCGACGGTGTAGGCGGGGTTGAGCGAGGAGTAGGGGTCCTGAAAGATCATCTGCGGGCGCTTGGTGTAGTGGATGATCTCGCCCGTGTGGGTCTTGACCAGACCGAGGATATTTTTCACCAGCGTCGTTTTGCCGGTGCCGCTCTCGCCCACGAGCCCCAAAATTTCACCGCGGCGAAGCGTGAAGCTCACGTCGTGCAGCACGGTATGGTCGTGCCGCCGCCCATGCTCATCGGTGTCGCGGTACCAGCTTGTAAGGCTTTTGACTTCTAAAACAAGGTCGTCCATGGCGTTAACCTCTGCGCACGCGGCGCGGAATGGCGTTGATGAGCTCGGCGGTGTAGGGATGCTGCGGCGCGGTGAAAAGCTGCTCGGGCGCGCCCTCCTCAACGATGTGACCGCGCTGCATCACGGCAACGCGCGAGCAGATGCGACGCACGACCTGCAAATTGTGTGAGATGAGCAGCATCGAGATGCCGCGCTCCCGATTCAAGCGGCGCAAAAGCGCGAGGATCTGCGCCTGCACGGTCACGTCGAGTGCGGTGGTCGGCTCGTCGAGCAGCAGCAAATGCGGATCGGTGACGATGGCTGCGGCGATCATCACGCGCTGGAGCTGGCCGACCGAGCACTCGTGCGGATACTTGCGGTAAATTTCCTCCGGCGCGGGGAGGTCCACATCGCGCAGCGCCTCGAGCGCACGCGCGCGGCGCTGCTCCTTCGTCAGCTGCGTGTGGACAGCCAGCGCCTCCTCGACCTGCGGGCCGATGCGCATGAGCGGGTCCATCGCGGTCATCGGCTCCTGAAAGACAACGCCGAGCTCGCGGCCCTGAATGGCGCGCAGCTCCGCGCGGGGCAGGCGTAGGATATCGCGCCCGTCGAAGCGCACCTCGCCGGAGAGCGTGACCTTTTTGCGCTCGATGAGGCCCGAGAGCGTCATGGCGGTCACGGTCTTGCCGCTGCCGCTCTCGCCCACGAGCCCGACGACCTCGCCGTCGCGGATGGTCAGGTCGATGCCCGCCACAGCCTCGCGCGAGGCGCCGTGAAAGCGGACGTGCAGATCATGGATCTCGACCATGGGGGCATCTCCTTTCTGAAAATCAGTTCTCGCCGCGCTGCAGGCCCTCGCCGATCAGGCTCACGCCGAGGATCAGCAGCACAATGACCGCGCCCGTGCCGAGCGCGTACCACGGCGCGGAATCGAGCATACTCTGTGATTCCGAGAGCATATAGCCGAGGCTCGCCTCGTCGGGCGAAACGCCGATGGAGAGGTAGCTCATCGCCGCCTCGGCGAGCACAGCGTTGTTAAAGCCGATGGTGATGGCGGAGACGAGCGTGTGCCAGATGTTCGGCAGAATGTGAACAAAGAGGATGCGCGCGGTGGACGCGCCCATCAGCTCCGCCGAATGGACGTAGTTCTGCGTGCGCGCGCGGGCGAATTCGCTGCGCACGATACGCGCGTAGCTTGGGACAAAGACGATGCCGAGCGCAAGCGTCATGTGCTCTCGCCCGCCGCCGAGCAGGCTCACGAGCACGAGCAGAATGAGAATGCTCGGAAAGGAGGCGAGCGCGTCGTTCAGACGCATGAGCACCTCGTCCACCCAGCCGCCGTACCAGCCGGTCAGCGCGCCGACGAGCGTGCCTACCACGGTGCCGATGGCGACGGTACCGAGCGCAATGAGCAGCGTATCGCCCGCGCCGACCATGACGCGGCTCAAAATGTCGCGGCCGAACTTGTCCGTGCCCATCGGGTGCGCGGCGGACGGCGGCAGCAGGCGCGAAAAGTCCATGGCGTTGGGGGAGTAGGGCGTCCAGAAAAGGCCAAGGACAATGAAGCCGACGACCAGCGCCGTGAGCACGAGGCCCACGCGCAGAAAGGTATTTTTCTTTTTCATGCCGCACCTCCCGCTCCGCTGCCGAGCCGCGGGTCGATGCGCCGCGCGAGCAAATCGGCAAGGAGATTGCAGAGTATGACGGCGAAGGCCAGCAGCACAACGATGGCGCGCGCGACCGGCTCGTCGCGCCCCTCGATGGAGGTCAGCAGCAGCCGCCCGAGACCGGGAACGGCGAACACCTGCTCGATGACGACGCTGCCTGCGAGCAGGTCGGCGACCGTCATGGCGAGGAAGGTCAGGACCGGCACGAGCGTGTTTTTCAGCACATGGCGGTAGAGAATACCGCTGCGCGAGCGTCCGCGGCTCATGGAGGTGCGGACGTAGTCGCGCTGTGCCTCGTCTAAGATCGACGTGCGCAGGAGCTTGACCGTCATGGCGATACGCGGCAGCGCGACGGCGAGCGCGGGGAAGAAGAGATAACCGATGTAATGCCCCACGCCGCCCGCCGGGAACGCGCCCGCGATGAACAGATGCAGCACAAGGCCGAAGAGATAGGTAAAGAGGATGCCGGTGAAAAACGGCGGCACCGCCATCACGACCTGATTGATCACGGTCAGCGCGCGGTCGAGCCGGCCGCCGGCGTATTTGGCCGACAGCACGCCGAACGGAATGGAGACCGCCACGATGAGCGCGAACGCAAGCGCTGTGAGCGTCAGCGTGGGCCCCAGTCGCTGCGCAATGAGCGAGCTCACGCTCTGTCCGTAGCGGTACGAGGTGCCGAGGTCGCCGCGCAGCGCATCCCACAGCCAGCGGCCGTAGCGCACGAGAAGCGGGTCGTTCAGCCCCAGCTCGATGCGCAGGGCCTCAAGCCGCTCGGGAGTCGCCTCCGTACCGAGCAGGCGCGTCGCCGCGTCGCCGGAGAGGAGGGAGAAGGCAACGAAGGTCAAAAACGAGACGATCACCATCGTCAGCAGCATCGTTGCGATTTTTTTCGCTGTATAACGCATGGTGTTCGCCTCGCTTTGTCGGTCAGGGCGTCTGCCCTCGGATTTTCGTCAGGTGTAGGCCACGGTGCTCAGGTCGATGGCGTAGAGCGGGTAGAAGCGGTAGCCGCTGAGACCCTTGCGCACGGCGACGAGGTCCGCGAGGTCCTGAATGTAGACGTTCGCGGCGGTCTCGGCAAGGATTTCCTCGCAGCGGAGGTATTGGGCGGTCGCTTCCTCGTCGGTCGCGGCGCGGATGGCGGCGGCAAAGGCTTCATCGTATTCTGCGTTGGAATAATTTGTGAAATTATTACTCGCCGTAGAGGTGAAGCGCTCGAGCATGGCGCGGGCAGTCAGGGTGCTGGCGTCCACGCCGACAACGGTAGCCTGATAGCGGCGGCCGGAATAGACATTCTCGAGCCAGCTCGCCCACTCGACGGGGTCGATGGTCACGTTCACGCCGATGGCGCGGAGCTGCTCGGCAACGACCTGCGCGGTGTCCATGTGCGGCTGGTAGTTGCTGGGAACGGTGATGGTGAGGTCAAAGCCGTCGGGATAGCCCGCCTCGGCGAGCATCGCCTTGGCCTTTTCCGTGTCATGCGGATAGAGGTCGGCAAGCTCGGGCAGGAAATACTTGCGGAAGTTGGGGTACATGCTGCTGCCGACCGCCGTGCCGTGACCGTCGGCCACAACGTCAAAGACCTGCTCGCGGTCGAGCGCATAGCACAGCGCCTTGCGCACCGTTTCGTTCGCAAGCGGCTCGTAGGCGTGGTTGAGATACACGGCCTGCACGAGGTTCATGGTGCCCTCGAGAATGTCAAAGCTCTCGGTGAGCTGGTTTGCCTGCGTGGCGGTCAGGTGGGCGCAGATGTCCACCGCGCCGCTCTTGAGCGCCATGACGAGCGCCTCGGCATTCTCATAAATCTGATAGGTGACCTTGTCCACCTTCGCGCTCTCGCCCCAGTAATCGGCGAAGCGCTCCAGCACAAGATTCTGCTGCGCGGCGCGGGAGATAAACTTGAACGGACCGGTACCGACCGGGTCCGCGCCGTCGGCGTGGTTCTCCGGTGTGATAGCCAGCGTCATGTAGGAGAGAAAATCGCTGTCGGCAGCCTTGAGCACAACGGAGACATAGTCGCTGCCGATGTCGATGGCGTCAATGTTATCCAGCGCCTCCCAGCTGCCGGACTGCATGGCCTTGTCGATCGACCATGCGACATCCATTGCCGTAACCTCGCTGCCGTCGTGGAACTTCACACCGGGGCGGAGATGGAACGTATAAGTGAGCTGGTCGTCGGAGACCTCCCAGCGTTCGGCGACGGCGGGGCTCAGGTTGCCGTCCGCGTCGGGCTTGACGAGCCCCTCAAACACGTTGAACAGCACCTCGCGGTTCGCGGCGGTGACGGAGGTATAGGGGTCAAGGCTGTTTTCCAGGTCCTGCGCGATGCCGACGACGATCTCGTTCGCGTCGCGCCGCGCGTCGGTCGTGTCGGCGTTCCCGCCGCAGGCGGCGAGGGAGAGGAGCAGAGTCAGGGAAAGAAACAGGGTGAGGATGTGCTTATTCATGGGATTCTCCTTTTGGTGTTGTGGTCGTGCCCGTCAAAACCCGACGGGGCTCAAATATCGCGTCGTCCGTCACGCCCTTTTTGCGCAGGGACGATTCACACAGGAAGCTCACGGCGGAGTGGATGCAGGCGAACACCGGCACGCCGAGGAACATACCCAGCACGCCGCCGAAGCCGCCGCCGACAAGGATGGCGACGACGATCCAGAAGCTCGAAATGCCGACGGTCTCGCCCAAAATTTTGGGGCCGAGGATGTTGCCGTCGAACTGCTGGAGGGCAATAATGAAAATGATAAAGTAGAGGCACTGGCGGGGGCTCACGAGCAGGATCAAAAACGCGCTGGGGATCGCGCCGAGGAAGGGACCGAAGATGGGGATGATGTTCGTCACGCCCACAAAGACCGCGATGATGGGCGTGTAGGGGAACTTCAAAATCGAGCAGACGATGAAGCACAGAATGCCGATGATGAGCGAGTCGAGCAGCTTGCCGCGCACAAAGCCGGAGAAGATGCGGTCGGCCTCGCGGGTGGCGCGCAGCGCGCGCTCATAGTGCGGCGCGGAGACGAGCGAGTAGAGCAGCTTGCGCGTGTGGAGGCCGAAGGTCTCCTTGCGGGCGAGGATGTAAACGGAAACGACGATGCCCACGAGCAGGTCCTTGGCAAAGACCAGCACGCTCAGCACGCCGCCGGTCACGGCGACGATGGCGACCTGCGCGCCGGGAATGACGGTGTTCTTCACCCAGTCGACCAGCTCGTTGTAGTAATCACGGACCAGCGTGAGCACGCGCTCGGAGATGTAGGGATTGTCCTCCACAAGCTGCGTGACCCAGGTGTAGATGGTGCGGTAATAGCTCTCGAGATTGGAAAAGAGCAGCGATACGCTCGCGACCAGCTCGGGGATCAGGATGCTGAAGAGCAGATACACGAGTCCCAGCGCAAGGAGCCAGGTCACAAGGATGCTCAGGCAGCGCATCAGTCCGGCACGCTTGGCGCCGAGCCTGTCGCGGAGGAGACGGTCGAAAAAGTCCACGATGGGCGTGAGCAGGTAGGCCATCGCAAGACCGTAGAGCACGGGCTTGAGGATGCCGAAGAGCTTTTCTATAAAAATAAACAGCACGCCGTCCTGAAAGAAGGTGTCGTAAAACACGAGAATGGCGCAGGCCGCGGCGGTAATGGTCACGCCCCAGCGAAGATAGGTTTTCTGCTTCATGTTTCCTCCCTTGCCCTCGGCCGGCACAGTGCCTGCCCGTATTCAGAATAGATCAAGCTTAGCATACTATGATTATTGTGGAATTGCAATAGCACAATTTCTGTGCTATACTAAAATTAACCGAATCTTCAAACTTTTTTTCGTTCGCAGAAAGGATGAATGCTGTGGAAAAGAAGCTGCTGTTCATCGTCAATCCCCGCGCGGGCAAGACGAAATCGCGCGCACCGCTGTTCGACGCCGTTTCGATCTTCTCCAAGGCGGGCTATCTGGTCCGCGTGGCGGAGACGCGGCGGCACGGCGACGCGACCGAGCTGGCCGAGCGCTTCGGCGGAGATTTCGATCTCGTCGTCTGCCACGGCGGAGACGGCACGCTCAACGAGACGGTCAACGGCATCATGCGCCTGCCGCGGGAGAAGCGTCCGCCGCTGAGCTACCTGCCCGGCGGCAGCACGAACGACTTCGCGGCAAGCCTGTCCATTTCCTCCGATCCCGCGCTCGCGGCGCAGAGCGCCATGCGCCTTCAGCCGCGCGACCTGGACGTGGGCGTGTTCAATGAAAAGAACTTCGTTTACGTCGCGTCCTTCGGCGCGTTCACGCGCACGGCCTACACCGTGCCGCAGGACATCAAGAATATGTTCGGCCACTTCGCCTATCTTCTCGAGGGCGTGAAGGACCTTGAAACGCTCTGCCCCTATCCCATGAAGATTACCGCCGACGGTGAGGTGTTCGAGGGCGAGTACCTCTTCGGCGCGGTATGCAACTCGACCTCCATCGCGGGACTGATGAAGCTCTCACCCGACGCGGTGGACCTGTGCGACGGGCAGTTTGAGCTGATGCTCGTGCCCGTGCCGAAAACACCGCTGCAGCTCCAGCGCACCATCCGCGCCATCGTTTACGAGGAATACGAAACGAGCAACGCGCTCATCTTCCGCCATGTCCGCCATGTCACGGCGGAGAGCGACGGCAGCATTCCATGGACGCTCGACGGCGAATACGCCCCCGGTGTGCCGAAAATCGAGATCGGCATTGAGGACAACGGGATACAGATGATGATCTGAGCCTGTGCAGAGGCTAAGAAACGCGCGGCGTCGCCGCGCGTTTCTCTTTTACTCGCTCGTGAGCTGGTAAACGCCCTCTGTATTGCCGAGCAGATACTGCGCAAATTCCACAGCCTGCGTGTCGGCCCCACCGTAGCGCACACCGTCTCCATCGTAGAGCCGCAGCACCGTCTGTGCCGTCTCGTCCGCACTGAGCTTTTCCAGCGCGGCAAGCAGCGCCGCAGCGAACTCGTCGCCGCCGACGATGGCGTCAGCGGTACTGACGGACACCGTCTCGCCGCCGACCGTGCAGCCGTAAATCTCCATCCAAAGCGCCTCATCCGGAGCCTCGCCGTGCAGCACCACAAGATCCGCAGTGGAGAACACCTCATCCGCGCTGACGTACTCTGTCAGGCGCGGAATGCTGTCCGCCATCATGCCATTGGCGTTCACGTCCATCATGCTGTCGAGAAACCGCCGGGCCACATCGTCATCCACAGGCACGGCGAACACGGGGTCGCTCCCATTATCCATCCAGAAGCTGCCGAGCAGCGTCTCCCACGCATGCAGCGCGCCGCCGTCCGCCGCGTCCTTTTCAAACGCCGCGCGCAGCGTGCGGTTCTGGTCGGAGGCCGGGAAATACAGCCCGACACGCTCCGTGTCGCCGGCGGGTTCCTCCGGCACAGAGACCAGCCGCAGCGTGTCCTTGTGCGCCAGATACGTCTCCATCGGCATGAAGCCGACCTGCACCGAGCCGCGCGCGAGCGCGTCGGCGGTGGCCTCGTCACTTGCGCCGAAGGTCACATTGACCCTGCCGACCGTCACGCCCTCGTCGGCGAGCGCGCCGATGAGCAGTGGCGGCAGCTCCTTCTTTAATTGCATCAGCGCGTCCGTGTCACGGTCGCCCGCAACAAATTCCACATTCAGCTCCGTGAGCGTGATGCCCTCCTCCGGCGGTGGCGTCGGCTCGTCGGGCTTGCTCGGGGTGGGCTCCTGCTTTCCGCAGCCGCTGAGCACGGCGAGCAGCGCAAGGGCAAGGAAGAAAGAAAACATACGCTTCATGGTCAGCGCCTCCTCACAGAATAAGCTGGAATGAAATCCTCTGGTGTGGCTATTATAGCATAGGGCGCGGCGGGAAAGTGTGACGATTTCATTACAAATCACTTGATAATCCGCAAAAGCATGGTATGATTGGAAAAACAGTCTTTTCGGGGAGGTGAGCGCGCCGTGACGGCGAGGAAAAACAGGATACGGCTCGTCGGCGCGCTGCTCGTGCTCGTGCTTTCGCTTTCGCTCGTCGGCTGCGCTGTGCGGGAGGGATCGGCAGACGATGGGCGGCTGCGCGTCGTGACGACGCTCTTCCCCTACTACGATTTTGCCCGCGCCATTGCGGGGGGCCGCGCGGACGTGACGCTTTTGCTCGCCCCGGGCCGCGAGGCGCACAGCTTTGAGCCGACCCCGCTCGACGCCGTGACCATCTCGCGCGCCGACGTCTTCATCTACAACGGCGGCGAGGGCGAGGTCTGGGCGGACGATATGCTCGACGCCGTGGGCGAGGACATCGGCACGGTGCTGCGCATGATGGACTTTGTCGATGCCCGCGAGGAGGAATTCTCCGAGGGGATGCAGGGCGCGGACAGCCACGACCACGCGCATGAGCATGACCATGACCACGACCACGAGCTTCACGACCATGCGGAGCATGACCATGACGACAGCGACGAGGTCGAGTACGACGAACACATCTGGACGTCGCCGAAAAACGCCATCAGGCTCTGCCGCGTCGTCGCCGACGCGCTCTGCGCGGCGGACGCGGAAAACGCGGATCTCTACCGCGCGAACTGCGAGGACTACTGCGCGCAGCTTGAAGCTCTCGACGCGGACCTCCGCGCCCTGCGCGCGAACGCCGTGCGCGATCTGCTGATCTTTGCCGACCGCTTCCCGTTTTTGTACTTCTGTGAGGAATACGACCTCCATTACCGCGCGGCGTTCCACGGCTGCTCGGGCGACACCGAGCCGAGCCTCGCCACGCTCAAGTACCTCATCGACAAGGTGAACGACGAGCACATTCCGGTCGTCTACACCATCGACCTGAGCAGCCAGAAGGTCGCGGAGGCGGTGAGCGAATGCACCGGCGCGCGCATCGAACGGCTGTGGTCGATGCAGACCGTCTCGCGCGCGGACTTCGACGCGGGCGAGACCTATTTAACGCTGATGCAGCGAAATTACGAGGCTTTGAAAGGAGGCTTGCTGTGATGGATCGGGATATTCTGCTTGCGTGCCGTGACGCAAGCCTCGGCTACGAGCACCGCGCGCTGCTCGAGCATCTGACGTTTATCGTCCGCGCGGGGGATTACCTCTGCGTGGTGGGCGAGAACGGCAGCGGCAAGTCGACGCTGATGAAAAGCCTGCTCGGGCTGCTTCCTCCGCTCGCCGGCACGATCGACTGCCCCGCGCAGCGCGCGGGCGCCATCGGCTACCTTCCGCAGCAGACGAGCGCGCAGCGCGATTTTCCCGCTACGGTGAGCGAGGTCGTGCTCTCGGGCTTTGCCAACAAGCGCGGGCTGCACTTTTTCTACTCCGCCGCGGAGAAGAGCGCGGCGCTGATGAACATGGGCAAGCTCGGCGTGCTGGAGCTGCAGAACCGCTGCTACCGCGAGCTTTCCGGCGGACAGCAGCAGCGCGTGCTGCTCGCGCGCGCCCTGTGCGCGGCGGACCGCCTGCTCATTTTGGACGAGCCGGTCACGGGTCTCGACCCCGCCGCCACGCAGGATCTCTATAAGACCCTGCGCTACCTCAACGAAAAAGAGAAGATGGCGGTCATCATGGTCACGCACGATATGCGCGGCGCTCTGCGCGAGGCGCGCACGATCCTGCACATCGGGCGCGACGGCTGGTTTTTCGGCACGGTGGCGGAGTATCTTGCCTCCCCCGCCGGCAAGCGGTTTGGAGGTGCATTGTGAGTCTGCTGCTGGAAATGTTCACCTATCCCTTTATCCTGCGGGCCTTCGCCGTGGGCATCCTCGTCTCGCTCTGCGCGGCGCTGCTCGGCGTGCCGCTCGTTTTGAAGCGCTATTCCATGATCGGCGATGGCCTTTCCCACGTCAGCTTCGGCGCGCTGGCGGTCGCGGTCGCCTGCGGCTTCGCGCCGCTGGCGTTCTCCGTGCCGGTCGTGGTGGCTTCGGCGTTCCTGCTGCTGCGCATCGCGGAGCACAGCCGCATCGGGGCGGACGCCGCCATCGCGGTGCTCTCGGCCTCGGCGCTCGCCATCGGCATTGTGGTCACGAGTCTCACCACGGGCATGACCACGGATGTGGACAGCTATATGTTCGGCAGCATCCTCGCCATGTCGCGCGGCGACGTGGCGCTCTCGGTGACGCTGGCGGCTGCCGTGCTGGCGCTCTTTATCCTCTTCTACCATCGGCTCTTTGCCGTCACGTTTGACGAGAGCTTTTCCCGCGCGACGGGCGTGAAGGTGGGCGCCTACCACTCGCTCCTCGCGCTGCTCACGGCGCTGACGGTCGTGCTCGGAATGCGCATGATGGGCGCCATGCTCATCTCCAGTCTCATTATCTTCCCCGCGCTCTCGGCCATGCGCATTTTCAAGAGCTTCCGCGCGGTGGTCGTGTGCGCGGGCGCGCTGAGCGTGGTGTGCTTCTGCGCGGGGCTGATCGCCTCGTACCTCCTCTCCACGCCGGTCGGCGCGAGCGTGGTGCTCTGCAACCTGCTCGTGTTCCTGCTCTGCTGCCTTGCGGGACGGAGATAACAAAAGAAAACAGCGAGACGCGAAGCCCTGCTTGAGGCTCCGCGTCTCGCTTTCATTATGAGAAGCTCGCGTGGAAACGATGTCAGATGACGTGGTACTCTTTAAGGAGCTTTTCGAGGTCGGTGCCCTCGATCTTGCCGAGCACCTTCTTGAGCGCCATTTTTTCCACGAGGTTCAGCTCCATGTCGATGGGCTTCTTGCCGTCGCGCAGCTTCACGGTCGCGTCGAGCAGGTCGCGCACGTCATACACGCTGCCCCAGACCTCGGGCACGCCGCGGTCAATGTTCAGCAGGGTGTAGACGGCCTCCATGCCCGTGCGCATGGAATACTCGGTGGTGAAGATGGTGTCGCGCGGCGTCTCGGCGAACTGACCGAGGAAGGCGAAGTTCACGGCTCCGTCGGGCACGACCTTCGGACGGTCGCCGTAGGCGCGCGGCATGAAGAAGGCGTCGATATACGGCATCATGACCGGCACGGTGTTGGCGCTGTTCTCCGCCATATCCTCGATCTGCTCGACAGGCACACCGAGGTGGTAGAGCCACTCCATGCAGATTTCCTTGCCGGTGCACTCACGCATGGGCTTCTTGACGAAGTCGCCGGGCTTGTCGGTGAAGAGGGAGTAGACCCACACGAGGCAGTGATCCTTGGGCTGAGAGCGGAACTGCGGCTGACGGTTGATGGTCCAGCTCATGAGCCAGGAGGAATCCTTCACGGTCACGATGCCGCCGGTGACGACCTTGCCGGAGAACGGGTCGCGCTTGCAGATCTTGGTGATATAGGGGATGATGCGCTGGTCGAGCGTTTCGACGGTGGCGCTCATCCAGTTGGTCTGCTCGGGATCGTAGCAGAACTTGTCGGGGTGGCCGAAGGCGGGGTCCTGTGCGGCGATCTTGCGCCACATATCCCAGCCGCCGCCCTCCTTGATCTCGGTGTTGTAGGGCGCGGGGGTGTTCTGGCTGCCCATCGAGGAGTTTTCCACACAGCCGCCGTTGGTGATGAACACGAGATCGTTCTCGGTGAGGTCGATGGCGCTCGCCGCGCCGTTCTCAAGGATGTCGATGCGCTTGGCGACCTTGCGGTCGCTCTTGCAGTCGAACTCCACGTTCGTCACCTGCACGCCGAAGTGGAACTGCACGCCGAAGCCCTCAAGGTACTTGACCATCGGCAGGATCATGGACTCATACTGGTTGTACTTCGTGAAGCGCAGCGCCGTGAAGTCGGGCAGTCCGCCGATGTGGTGGATATAGCGCTGGATATAGAGCTTCATCTCCAGCGCGCTGTGCCAGTTCTCAAAGGCGAACATCGTGCGCCAGTAGAGCCAGAAGTTGGAATTGAACACCTCGTCGTCGAAGAAGTCGGTGATACGCTTGTCCTGCAGGTCCTCGTTGGGGGTGAAGAAGAGCTTCATGATCTCCATCGCGCCCTTGTCGGAGATGTCGAACCTGCCGTCGGTGTGCGCGTCCTGGCCGCGCTTCTCGGTCGCGCGGCAGAGGGAGTAGTTGGGGTCGGCCTTGTTGAGCCAGTAGTATTCATCGAGCACGCTCACGCCCTCGGTCTCGATGGAGGGGATGGAGTGGAACAGGTCCCACATGACCTCGAAATGGTTGTCCATCTCGCGGCCGCCGCGCATGACGTAGCCGATGTTCTCAAATTTCCAGCCGTCGCAGGCGCCGCCTGCGGTGGGGCCTTTCTCAAGGATATGCACGCGCTCGCCCTTCATCTGTCCGTCGCGGACGAGATAGCACGCGGCGGTCAGGGCCGCCAGGCCGCTGCCGACAATGTAGGCGGATTTGTTGTCCACGCCCTCGGGCTTTTTGGGGCGGGCAAAGGCTTCATAGTTGCCGCTGGAATAATACATGGATCATTTCTCCTTTCGATCTTTCTGCTTTGGCCGCCGGCTCACGAAACACGTTCGACCCCGGGAGCCGGGCGACGGTAGGTTTTCCTTTTGATGGGGAAAGCATACCGCGCTTTTGAAAAAAGAACAATCGGCAGAAAACGCCCCGTGATAAAAAACTTATCACGGGGCGTGGAACTGTATAAAATTTTATCATTCCGCCGGGTTTGATAAAAGCGGCTTGTCCGTCCGCAGCCGCCCGAGCGCGGCGGAAACGCTGCCGTGGATGACCTGCTCGAGCCGCTCCACCATGAGCGCGGGGTCGCCCTTCATGTCGCTTTTGATCCAGTCGAGCATGAGACCGACGAACATATATTTGTAGAGCGTGGCAATAAAGGCCTTGTCCTCCTGCCGCACGCTCATGCCCTGCGCCTGCTCCTCGACCACGCCCTCAAGCAGGTCGTAGGTGATGCGGTAGAGGTAGTTTTCCACCTGCTCGCGGCTGACGGAGCGGTAGACATTGAGGATAAAGGGCTTGTTGTCCTGCACGGCCTCGAAGATCTGCAGCAGTCCCTGCTGCCACGTTTCGTAGGTTTTTTTGCCCGCGAGGGCGCGGCTCGCGTCCTCCTCGCAGCACCACTCAACAAGGTCGTAAATGTCCTTGAAGTGGTAATAAAAGGTCATGCGGTTGATGCCGCAGTCCTCGGCGATGTCGTTGATGGTGATCTTGTTGAGCGGCTTTTGCAGCAGCAGATGCTTCAGCGAAGCCTCCAGCGCCCGCTTCGTGACCTGCGACATGGCGTGACCTCCTTTTCCGCAGCTGCGTTTATTATACCCGAGCGGCGGGGAAAATGCAAGGGACGCACCGCGCGATTTTTTTCGCGGGGGCTTTTCAAACCGTCCGCGCCGTGCTATACTGCCCGTAAGGAACGCTGCGAAACGGAGGAGAACGGTATGGAGGCAAAGGAGCTGCTGCGCGTGCTGCACACGGCGGAGCGCCTGAAGGACGAGACAAGGCATTGCTACACCTCCGGCGGACGGCGCGAGAGCGTGGCCGAGCACAGCTGGCGGCTGGCGCTGACGGCGCTTTTCCTGCGCGACGAGTTTCCTGCGCTGGACATGGACAGGGTGATCCGGATGTGCCTGATCCACGACCTCGGCGAGTGCTTTACCGGCGATATCCCGAGCTTTCTCAAGTCCGGCGGCGACGAGGAGCGCGAGCGCTCGGCGCTGGAGACCTGGGTCGCGTCGCTTCCCGCGCCGTACAGCGTGGAGCTGAAGACGCTCTACGCCGAGATGGACGCGCTGGAGACGGACGAGGCCAGGCTCTACAAGGCGCTCGACAAGCTCGAGGCGGTCATCCAGCACAACGAGTCCGATATTGCAACGTGGCTGCCGCGCGAGTATGAACTGAATCTGACCTACGCCGACGAAAACGTGGCGTTTTCCGACTATCTCAAGCGGCTGCGCGAGGAGATCCGTCGGGAGACGAGGGACAAGATCGCGGCGGCAGAACACAACAGACAATGAAAGAGGTGCTTTTATATGGCAGGAACGGTACATGAAGTGGAAAACCACGCGCTGCTCGCCGAGGTCGAGCGCGAGGCGGCAAATGCCGCGCAGGAGCTGGTCGAGGCGGCGCGCCTGCACCGCGGGCAGATCGTGGTGATCGGCTGCTCGACGAGCGAGGTCGTCGGCCATCAGGTCGGCAGCTGGTCTACGCCGGAGGCGGCGCAGGCCATCTTCCGCGGGCTGCAGAGCGTATTCGCGCCGAGGGGCGTTTATCTCGCGGCGCAGTGCTGCGAGCATTTGAACCGCGCGCTGATCGTGGAGCACGAGGCGGTGCCGAACGCGGAGATCGTCAACGTTCTGCCGCAGCCGAAGGCGGGCAGCTCGTTTGCGACCGCTGCCTATGAGAGCTTCCGTCACCCCGTCGCGCTCGAGGAGATCCGCGCCGACGCGGGACTGGACATCGGCGGCACGCTCATCGGGATGCACCTCAAGAAGGTCGCCGTTCCCGTGCGGCTCAAGCAGGATCATATCGGGCAGGCCATCGTGCTGGCGGCGCGTGTGCGCCCCAAATTCATCGGCGGCGAGCGCGCCATCTACAACGAGGAACTCAAGAACGGCTATCCCGATTTCGACGCAGAGTAACAGAAAAGCACCGCTTTCGCGGTGCTTTTTTGCTGCTCTTTTTACTTCTTGCGGCAGGTCAGCTCGCCGTTTTCCGCGTCGAGCACGAGCGTGCTGCCGGCGGGCAGGTCGCCGCGCAGGATCTCTTTCGCGATCAGCGTCTCCGCCGCGCTCTGGAGGTAGCGCTTGAGCGGGCGTGCGCCGTAGATCGGATCGAAGCCGCGCTCGATGATGAGGCTCTTCGCCGCGTCGGTGACGTCGAGCTTGAGCGTCTTGTCCGCCATGCGCTTGCGCAGACCCTGCATCAGAATTTCAATGATGCCGTTCAGATTTTCCTTCGTCAGCGGCTTGAACAGGATGATCTCATCCAACCGGTTGAGGAACTCCGGACGGAACGCGCGGCGCAGCTCGCCCATGACGGCATTGCGTGCGCTCTCGGCGATGCTGCCGTCCGGTTGGATGCCGTCAAGCAGCTCGGCCGAGCCGAGGTTCGAGGTCAGGATGATGATGGTGTTCTTGAAGTCCACCGTGCGGCCCTGCGAATCGGTGATGCGGCCGTCGTCGAGGATCTGCAGCAGGATGTTGAAGACATCCGGGTGCGCCTTTTCGACCTCGTCAAACAGCACGACGCTGTACGGCTTGCGGCGCACGGCCTCGGTCAGCTGACCGCCCTCGTCGTAGCCGACGTATCCCGGGGGCGCGCCGATCAGACGCGAGACGGAGAACTTCTCCATATACTCGGTCATGTCGATGCGTACCATGTTGTGCTCATCGTCGAACAGGCAGTCCGCGAGCGACTTTGCCAGCTCCGTCTTGCCCACGCCCGTGGGGCCGAGGAAGAGGAAGCTTCCGATGGGGCGGTTCGGGTCCGCGATGCCGGCGCGCGAGCGCTGGATGGCCTCGGTCACGAGGCGAACGGCCTCATCCTGTCCGACCACGCGCTTATGGATGATCTCGTCGAGGCGCAGCAGCTTTTCGCGCTCGCCCTCCATCAGACGGCTGACGGGGATGCCCGTCCACTTGCCGACGATGTCGGCGATCTCGTTCTCGGTCACGGTGTCATGCACCATGGAGTTGTCGCTATTGTGCTTCTCGGCCGCAGCCTCGGCGTCCTTGAGCTGCTTTTCAAGCGCGGGCAGATCGGAATACTTGAGCTTCGCGGCTTTCTCGTACTCGAGATTTGCCTGTGCCCGCTCGATGTCGCCGTGCATCTGCTCGATCTCGCTCTTGAGCTTCTTGACGCTCTCCACGCCGTTTTTCTCCGCCTCCCAGCGGGACTTCATGGCGTTGAACTGCTCCTTCTCGTCGGCAAGCTCCTTCTTCAATTCCTCCAGACGGTCGCGGGAGAGCTGGTCGTCCTCCTTCTTGAGGGCCATTTCCTCGATCTCCTGCTGCATGATCTTGCGGCGCAGGTCATCCAGCTCAGCGGGCATGGAGTCGATCTCCGTGCGGATCATCGCGCAGGCCTCATCCACGAGGTCGATGGCCTTGTCGGGCAGGAAGCGGTCGGTGATATAGCGCGCGGACAGCGTCGCGGCGGCGACGAGCGCGTTGTCGTGGATGCGCACGCCGTGGTAAATTTCATAACGCTCCTTGAGTCCGCGCAGGATGGAGATGGTGTCCTCCACCGTCGGCTCATCGACCTGTACGGGCTGGAAGCGGCGCTCGAGCGCGGCGTCCTTTTCGATGTACTGGCGGTACTCGTCAAGCGTGGTCGCGCCGATGCAGTGCAGCTCGCCGCGGGCGAGCAGAGGCTTCAAAAGATTGCCTGCGTCCATGCTGCCCTCGGTCTTGCCCGCGCCGACGATGGTGTGCAGCTCGTCGATGAAGAGGATGATCTTCCCCTCGGACTTCTTGACCTCGTTCAGAACAGCCTTCAGACGTTCTTCAAATTCGCCACGGTACTTCGCACCCGCGATGAGCGCGCCCATGTCGAGCGAGAAGATGGTGCGGTCCTTCAGCCCCTCGGGCACGTCGCCGCGCACGATACGCTGGGCAAGGCCCTCGGCGATGGCGGTCTTGCCGACGCCCGGCTCGCCGATGAGCACAGGGTTGTTCTTGGTTTTACGCGACAGGATGCGGATGACGTTGCGGATCTCCGCATCGCGGCCGATGACGGGGTCAAGCTCCTTGCTGCGGGCGCGCTCGACAAGGTCGGTGCCGTATTTCTTGAGCGCGTCGTAGGTCTCCTCGGGATTGTCCGAGGTCACGGGAGCGGTTTTGACCTTGCTCAGCTCGTCGGTAAAGCGGCTGCGCGTGATGCCGTGGCTCTGGAGCAGCTGCTTGACGTCGCTCGTTCCCTCGGAGAAGATGGCGAGCATCAGGTGCTCGACGGAGATATAATCGTCGTGCAGCTTCTCGGCGGTCTTTTCGGCGAGATTCAGAATTTTGCCGGTCTCCGGTGAGGCGTACACCTCGCCGCTGCCGCCGGAGACCTTCGGCAGACGCCGGATCAGCGTGTCCAGCTCGGAGAGCAGGCCGTCGCAGTCCACGCCCATCTTGCCGAAGAGCGACGCGATGAGTCCGCCGTCCTGATCGACAAGGGCATAGAGCAGATGCTCGGGGGTCAGATACTGGTTGCCGTTCTCCTGTGCCATGCTCTGCGCGGTCTTGACGGCGTCCAGCGTTTTCTGGGTATATTTTTCAGCGTTCATATAAATTCACCTCTATTGACAAAACTGCGAATCGCTTAAATCAGAAGCCCGCGGCCCCGCAGGTCGCCGCGGTAGGCCAGCTCCACGTCCTTGGCGCTCAGATCGCCGCTCAGATAGCCCTTGAGCAGGCGGTCGAAGAGCTGCACATAGGCGCTGATGGCGCCGGCGATGTCCTCCGCCGAGCGGGCGTGTCCGCGCGGCATGGCGAGCGGACGGACGAAGCGCCCGTCGTAGAGCGAACAGGCGATCGTGCCGCCGAGCGCCGGCGCGAGACAGACATTCTCGATACGCGCCCACAGACGGAAGAAGTCCGTCAGCGCGGCGATCAGCTCCGCCGACTGCGTGCGGAACACGACGTTGAGCGTGCCCAGCGTATCTTCGCCGCCGTCGAGATCGACCTCATACTTGACCGTCGGACGGTACTTGTAGGCGAGGCTCGATTTGAGCGACATGGACTGCGAGTTCGGTGCGAAAAACGGCACCAGCTCGCGCGAGGGGGAAACGAGCGCCTCGATGGCCTCGAAAATATCGTTGATGCGCCGCTCCGGCGTAGGGACAGAGACGTACTCGGACAGAATGCGGTTCACCAGCGCCGAGCGGTTCGTGCCCAGCCGGTGCGCCAGCGCGTCGACCTCCCGCACCACCTCGTCCGAGAGCGTCAGGCTGTATAGATTCTTTTTCATCATGCACCTCCTTACCGGGGTTTTCCTTGCTGTACCGTATCATAGCACAGCAAAAACTTTTGTCAATAGATTTATATAAATATTTTAGCGGATTATAGAAATGTTTACACGGAGTTCATTTTCTGCCCTTGTATTTCCAGTCGCGGAAATACAGCAGCGCCTCCAGAATGGACAGCGCCGAGCGAAGCCGTCCAAGGTCGATGCCGGGGTAATGGATGACCAGCGTGTGCTGCGGCGCGGAGCCGGGACGCAGGGCAAAATCCGAGAGGAAGGAGAGCCGCACGCCGCGCCCCTCGGCGTCGGCACGCAGCACATGGTCGGTGCATTTCGTGTCGATCGTCAGAAGGAAGTGCAGCCCCGCGTCCTCACCGGACACCCGGCAGTGCTCGCCGAGCGGGCTTTGCAGAATGGTGTCGATAACCGCGTCGCGCTGCGCGCGGTAGGACTTGCGCATCCGGTTGATGTGCGCTTCAAAATACTCCTCGTCCAAAAAACGCGCGAGCGTATACTGCTCCATCGCCGGCACGGTGGAGGAGTAGAAGCCGAGCTGCGCGCGGTAGCGCTCGGTCAGGCTCTTGGGCAGGACCATATAGCTGATGCGCAGCGAGGGCGCGAGCGTGCGCGAGAAGGTGTTGACATAGATCACGCGCCCCGCGCGGTCGATGCTTTGCAGCGTGGGGATGGGGCGCAGCGTGAAGCGGAACTCGCTGTCGTAATCGTCCTCGATGATATAGCGGCCCTCCCGCGCCTCCGCCCAGCGCAGCAGGCTCTGGCGGCGGCCGATGGGCGTCACCGCGCCGGTGGGAAATTGGTGGTTCGGCGAGGTGTGCAGGATCTGTGCGTCGCTCATTTCCAGAGATCTCAGGCTCACGCCGCCCTCATCCACAAGCACGGGCGCAGTCCTTGCGCCGCCGAGCGCGTAGATGCGCGCGGCCTTGGAGTAGCCGGGGTCCTCCACGCCGTAGACGGCCTCGCGTCCGAGCAGCTGGACGATGAGGTTATAGAGGTACTCCGTTCCCGCGCCGACGACGATCTGCTCCGGCGCGGCGGAGATGCCGCGGAAGCGGTAGAGATGCTGCGCGATGGCCCTGCGCAGCGCGTCCGCGCCGTTCGGCGGCGTGGCGCGCAGCAGCGCCTCGCCCTCCTCGCTCAGCACGCGGCGCATGAGCTTTGCCCACACGGAAAAGGGAAAGTCCTCCGTCCCGCTGCCGCCGGAGCTGAGATCGAGCAGCCACGAGCGCTGCGGCTGCGGCGCGCTTCGGGCCGGGGCGCGCCCGGGCGCGGCGGGGTGCCGCTCCACGTCGGCGACGTAGTAGCCGCGCTTCTCGCGCGTGTAGAGATAGCCCTCCGCCTCGAGCTGGGCATAGGCGTTCTGCACCGTGATGACCGCCGTTTGCAGATGGCTTGCAAGTGAGCGCTTGCTCGGCAGCTTTTCGCCCGCCGTCAGGCGGCCCGCGAGAATGTCCTCACGGATGCAGCGGTAAAGATAATCGTAGCGCGCGAGCTTGCCGCGCCGGTCAAGATCGTAGGTGAGCATGGGCATCTCCAATCTGGTTCTATGAAAATATATTGATTTGATGCTTTTATTAAGTCCAATTCTGATTAAAATACAGACCAAGCAGAAATGCAAGACTTTTTTGGAGATGATTTTCATGACGGATATGAAATTGCGTAAGCTGGTCCTCGCGGCGCTGTTCGCCGCCCTCTGCACCGTGATGACGATGGTCATCCAGGTGCCCTCGCCCATGCAGGGCTACGTCAACCTCGGCGACTGCGCCGTGCTGCTCTCGGCGTGGGTGCTGGGGCCGTGGTACGGCGGCGCGGCGGCGGGCCTCGGCTCGATGCTCGCCGACCTGCTGAGCTATCCGCACTATGCCCCCGGCACGCTCGTCATCAAGTTCACGATGGCGGTCGCCGCGGCGTATATTTTTGAGGCCATGCGGGAGCGCAGCGGTAAGCTGGCGGCGCAGCTCATCGGCGGCGCGGCGGCGGAGATCATCATGGTCCTCGGCTACTTCGGCTATGCGAGCCTGTGGCTCGGCAAGGGTCTGGCCGCGGCGGCGTCCATCCCCGGCAACCTTGTGCAGGGCGTGTTCGGCATTGCCGCCGGCATCGCGGTCTACGCGGTGCTCGACCGCAGCCACGTTCTCGCCCGCGCCTGATTTTGGATTGCATTGCGCCCTTGTTCATGGTATCCTGTTGAGGAAACATAAATCCCCTTGCAGGAGGTCCGCCATGAAGATCAAGGTCGTGGATATGCCCTACGAGCAGGCGCTTGCGCAGCCGAGAGAAAAGCACACGCCGCCGCGCCGTCCGTCCATGCTGTTCCGCGCGCTCCTGCGCGCGCTGTCCGCGCCTGACCTGCGCGCGACGCATTTTCGCTGTGACCGCGTGGGCATGGAGCGGCTCGGCCCCGACGAGCCCTGTCTCGTTCTGATGAATCACTCCTGCTTTCTGGACCTGAAGATCGCTGCGGCGGTGCTCTATCCGCGCCCCTTCAACATCGTCTGCACGTCGGACGGCTTTGTGGGCAAGGCGGGACTGATGCGCGCACTCGGCTGCATTCCCACGCGGAAGTTTCAGCCGGACACCGCGCTCGTGCGCGATATGCTCTACGCGGTGAAGAAGCTCAAAAGCTCCATCCTCCTCTATCCCGAGGCGAGCTACAGCTTCGACGGCACGGCCACGCCGCTGCCGGAGAGCCTCGGCAAGTGTGTCAAGGCGCTCGGCGTGCCGGTCGTGCTGCTGCGTACCTGCGGCGCGTTCGCGCGCGACCCGCTCTACAACGGACTGCAGAACCGCAGGGTCAATGTCTCCGCGGAACTGCGCTATCTGCTCTCGCCCGAGGAGGCCGCGGAAAAGAGCGTGGACGAGATCAACGCGCTGCTCGCGGATGAATTTTCCTTTGATAACTTCCGCTGGCAGCAGGAAAATGGCGTCGTCGTGAACGAGCCGTTCCGCGCCGACGGTCTCAACCGCGTGCTCTACAAATGCCCGCACTGCGGCACCGAGGGCGAAACGGAGGGCCGCGGCACGGAGCTTATCTGCCGCGACTGCGGCGTGCGCTACCGCCTGACGGAGCTGGGCGCGCTGGAATGCGAAAACGCCGAGGCGAAATTCACCCATGTTCCCGACTGGTATGCGTGGGAACGCGCGTGTGTGCGCGAGGAGCTGGAGCAGGGCAGCTATCTGCTCGACGCTCCGGTGAGCATCTGCGTGATGGTCAACTTCCGGCAGATCTGCCGCGTCGGCGAGGGTCGCCTGCGCCACGATGCGAACGGCTTCCGCCTCACGGGCTGCGGCGGAAAATTGGACTTCACGCAGAAGCCCGAGACCAGCTACAGTCTCTACGCTGACTACTTCTGGTATGAGCTGGGCGACATGATCTGCATCGGCGACCGCGACGTGCTCTACTACTGCTTCCCGCAGGGGAAGGGCGATGTGGTCGCCAAGACGCGGCTCGCCGCCGAGGAGCTCTACAAGCTCAAACGCGCCGAAAGGGCCGCGAAAAACGGCTGATGCAACCGTCCGTTGCGCAAATCCCGAGAGCTTTTCTTGCCTGCCACCGCAGAATGCGCTACGATGAGGACAGAAAACGGAAAGGAGAGCGGCGATGAGCTTTCAGGAAAATCTGATCCGTGCGCGCAAGGCGCGCGGTATGACGCAGGAGGAGCTGGCGGCAAGGCTGAGCATCTCGCGGCAGGCGGTGAGCAAGTGGGAGACGGGGGAGTCTCTCCCCGACCTCTATAAGCTCGCGGCGCTCGCCGATGAGCTGGGCGTGAGCACGGACGAGCTGTGCGGCCGCGAGCCGGCTGCTTTGTGCGGCGAGGTGCCCGCAACGGCTTTCGCGGGGGATGCTGCCGAGAGAGAAGCCTTTGCGGAGGAGATCCGGAGGATCGCAAAGCAGAACAGATCTCTGCGCTACGTCGTAGGCATACTGGTGCTGATTTGCGGCGTGCTGACCATGCTGTCGGGATACCGTTCACTCCAAAACAGCAAGGCACCGAGCAATGAAATAACGACGCCCGCACCCCTGCCGGACACGATCACCATCAGCGGTCTGACGCTCGACATCGATGGTATTGCGTTGGTATTCCGCTTCGTCCCCAGCGTCAGCGGCGAGGGCTACGAGTGGTCGGCGAGCTGCGCGCCGGACAACAACGGTCTGATCTCCGTTGAAACGACGACGGACGGCGGCATCTGCACTGTGCGGCTTTTGAATGTTCCGCGGTACGGCGGCGTTACGCTTTCTGCCACCGTGACGAACGGGGCGGAGAGCCGCAGCATCTGCCTTGCTACAGACATCCGCGCCGGGGAAAACAGCATCTCCTGGGACCCACAGGTGTAACGCCCCGACAGACAATCAAACAGACCGTGCCGGACGGCTGCCCTTCGGGGCAGCTGTTTTTTCGGCTCCGCACCACCGCACGGCCTCGCGCATACCCTGACAAAGGGAGAGGAAGTGGCCCCGATGCGGATGACACTTGACGCGCTGCCGGTCGGCGCGAGCGCCGTAGTGACGACGCTGCGCTCCACCGGTGCACAGCGCCGCCGGATGCTCGACCTCGGCTTCGTGCCGGGCTCGTGCGTCCGCGCCCTGCACGTTTCCCCGTGGAGCGACCCGGTCGCCTACGGTGTGCGCGGCGCGGTCATTGCGCTGCGGCGCGAGGACGCGGGCGGCGTGCAGATCGAAATGCTTTGATTTTTCAGGAGGGATCGCCCCATGCCGAACGAGGCGCATATCATTGCTCTGGCCGGAAACCCGAACGTGGGCAAATCCACCGTGTTCAACGCCCTCACCGGGCTGCGGCAGCACACGGGCAACTGGCCGGGGAAAACCGTCGCCGCGGCGCGCGGCGATCTTACATACGGCGGCGAGCGCTTCACGCTCGTCGATCTGCCGGGGACGTACTCGCTGTTCCCCAACTCCGCCGAGGAGGAGATCGCGCGGGACTATCTCTGCTCCGGCAAGGCGGAGGCCGTGCTCATTTTGGCGGATGCGACCTGTCTGGAGCGGAGCCTGAACCTTGTGCTGCAAACCCTCGAGGCGGCGGATGTTCCTGCGGTCGTGTGCGTGAATCTGTTGGACGAAGCGGCAAAGAAGGGCATCGCGCTCGACCTGCCCGCGCTCTCCCGCGCGCTCGGCGTGCCGGTCGTCGGCACGGCAGCGAGCCGCGGAGAGGGGCTGGACGAACTGCGCGCGGCGCTGGCCGCCGCCGTCCGCGAAAAGCCTCGGCGGAGAGAGACGGCGGTCGAATATCCCCGCGCGGTCGAGCGCGCGGTGCGCGTGCTGGAGCCGGCGCTCGCGCCGTTCGCGCGGGAGCAGAGCCGCTTCTACGCGCTGCGGCTGCTGGAGGACGACGCTCTGTTCTTCACCCGCTTCGGCGCCGATCTGCCCGCTTTGGCGGCGGAGCGCATCGGGGAGGTCTGTGTCCGCGCCTGCGCCGAGCTGGGGGAGCTGACCGGCGACGCCCTGCGCGACGCGCTGGTGGGTGCGCTCTCCGCCCGCGCCACGGCGCTGGTGCGGCTGTGCGAGCGGCGGGACGAGACCGCCGCGCAGCGGCGTGACCGGCGGCTCGACCGCCTGCTTACCTCCCGCGCGACGGGCATCCCCGTGATGCTCGCGCTCTTCGGGGCGATCTTATGGCTGACGGTCGAGGGCGCGAATGTGCCGTCACAGCTGCTCTCACGGGCGCTGTTTTCGGCGCAGGAGCCGCTGCGGGAGCTTCTCGCCTTCCTGCCGCCGTTCTGGCGCGGCGCGCTGGTGGACGGAATGTACCGCACGCTTGCGTGGGTTGTATCAGTGATGCTGCCGCCGATGGCGATCTTCTTCCCGCTCTTTACGCTGCTCGAGGACGTGGGCTATCTGCCGCGCGTGCCGTTCGTGCTCGACCGCTGCTTCGCCCGCGCCGGGGCGCACGGGCGGCAGAGCCTGACGATGTGCATGGGTCTCGGCTGCAACGCCTGCGGCGTGACGGGCTGCCGCATCATCGACTCGCCGCGCGAGCGGCTCATCGCGATGCTGACGAACAGCCTTGTGCCGTGCAACGGGCGCTTTCCGCTGCTCATCACGCTTTTGACCGCGTTCCTTTCCGGAGAAGCCATGCTCGGTGCAAGCGCAGGACTGCTCGCGTCGCTGGTGCTCTCCGTGTGCGTGACGCTGCTCGTCTCGCGCCTTCTGTCCGCCACGCTGCTGCGCGGCGAAAGCTCCGCCTTTTCCCTCGAGCTGCCGCCCTACCGCCGTCCGCGCGTGGGGCAGGTGCTGGTGCGCTCGCTTCTGGATCGGACGGTATTCGTCCTCGGCCGCGCGGTGACGGTCGCCGCGCCCGCGGGCCTGCTCATCTATCTGCTGGGGAACTGCACCGTGGGCGGCACGACGCTGCTCGCGCACGGCGCGGCAGCGCTCGATCCGCTGGGGCGCGCACTGGGGCTGGACGGTATGATCCTGCTCGCCTTTCTGCTCGGCTTTCCCGCGAATGAGATCGTGCTGCCGATCCTGCTCATGGGCTACTCCTCGGCGGGAACGCTGGTGGACGGCGCGTCGCTCGCGGAGCTCAAGACCATGCTACAGGCGAACGGCTGGACGGGAACGACCGCGCTGTGTATGCTGCTCTTCTCGCTGTTCCACTTCCCCTGCGGCACGACCACGCTCACGCTCGCGCGGGAATCGAAGAGCCTGAAATGGACGCTCGTCGGCGTCGCGCTGCCGACAGCGGTGGGCATGACGGTCTGCTTTGCCGTGCATCTGGCGGCGACGTGGCTGAAAATATGAATACAAAATGTATTATCGCCTATGAATTATACGATTTGTCGCCGAAAATCGACAAAAAGAGGCGCGAGCCGTCGGCTCGCGCCTCTTTTCTCTTATGCTGTCACGGCTCGCGGACGGCGCCGCCGGAGATGGTGACCTTGCCGTTTTCGGCGGTCAGACCCGCTTCTCCGCCGGGAACGATGACGGTGCCGCCGGTGATGACGATGTCGCCCTCACCGAGCCACAGCCCGTGCTCAAACGAGACGGTGCCGCCGGAGATATGCACCTCGCCGCGGTCGATGCTCGCGTCGCCCGCAAGCGTCAGCTCGCCGCCGGTGACGGTGAGCGCGGCATTTTGCAGCCAGAATTCACCGCCCACCGTTAGGCTGCCGCTCTCCACGAGCAGCGTGCCCTTCTCCTCGGCATTGCTGCCCATGTGCAGCGCGCCGCAGCGGACGTTCGTGCCGTCCTGCACGGCGAGGAGGGGCGCGCGGACGCTGCCCAAGCTCCACACGCTCAGCTCGCCTGCGGCGAGCGAACCGCCGCCCGTGAAGAGCAGGCCCGTGCCGCCGAGAGTCCCGCCAACTGTGTTTTCACCGAGGACACGCAGGTGCGCTCCGCCCCACGGCAGCAGCTCGGGCGCGTGAGTGTTCTCCAGCGTCAGCGTACCGGCGAACCAGTCGTTTTCATAAGGGTTTTCGGCGTTCAGCGCATCCCACACCGCGCTGGGGACCGTACCCGCCCAATCCGGACTGTAGTCCGTCGGGTAATAGCCCGCGCCATAAACGCCGCGATAGGCGGAGCCATCCGCGCCGTCCCACAGGACGGCGCCATAGTCGTTGACCGCCGCGCCGGAAAAGCTCTGTGCGGAAAAAACGCCCGCGCCGCCCTCGACGGTCGAGCCCTCGGCAAGACCGTCCGCAAGGTGCGCCGTGCCGCCGGAGAGGATGAATTCCGCCTTCTGCTCGGCCGCGCCGAGGAGCGTCGTGCCGCCGCGGAACACCGCGCGCTTCAGCTCCTGCACGGAGCCCTGCACGCTGAGCGTGCCGCCGGCGTTGACGAGCATACCGTTGCTGAGCCAAAGCATATCGGTGCAGAGCGTGCCGCCGAGCACGGCGAGCGCGGGCACGTCGACTGTATTCGGAGCGGCGAGGCGAATGTCGTCGCAGCGCAGCGTCACATCGCCGTCAAGCACCAGCGAGGGGATGGGGAGATCCCCTACCGCCGCAGTCGAGGGCGGCGGCATTTAAGACCGTCAGCGTACCGTCGCCGGTGACGAGCAAGCAGTCAAAGCCCTCGAAGCAGGCGTACTCCGTGCCGCCGCCGTCCACGGTGCAGTCGCCGGAGATGTTCAGACGGAGGATGCCGCCGTCCGGCACGGTGAGGTTCGGGAGGGTGCAGTCCGCCGCGGAGACGGTGAAGGCGTGGTACAGCTCGCCGTTCCACGCGAGCTGACCGTAGGAGCCCTCCTGCTTCGCCCTGCCGCCGGAGAAATCGGCAAGCGTGACGCCCTCATCGGCAAGCTTGCCCTCCTGAATGAGATCGGTGTACGTTCCGCCCGGCAGGCGGACGGCGAGGTAATTGCACGCGCCCTCGTCGGCACGGGAGGCAAGCGGAAGCTTGCTGTTCTTGTCCGCCGCACCGGAGGTCTCGGCAAGGTCGAACCACAGGCGGCAGACCTCGGGCAGATCCTCGGCGTGCAGCCCCTCCTCGACCAGGATCTCGTCGTTCGGCGTCGGCAGTGTCACGGCGTCGCCCGGCGTAGCGGGCGTGCCGCAGGCGGTGAGCAGGAGCAGCAGGGACAGGAGCAGCGCGGACAGCTTTTTCATAGCGGCGTCCTCCAAAATGCGTTTTCGGGGCGATCCTTATTTCATCAGCTCTGCGACCAGATCGGTGTATTCGCTCGGGTCCTCAAGCGGCAGGCCCGCGATGAGCAGCGCCTGATCATAGAGGATCTTCGCGTACAGCTCCGCCTTGGCGCGGTCGGAGGTCATGGCGGCCTCCATCGCCTGCACAGCGGGATGGTCGGTGTTCAGCTCCAGAATGCGGTCGGCCTTGACGGGCGTGGGCATCTGGAAGTTTTTGAAGTATTTCTCCATCTCGAAGCTCAGACCCTCGCCCGCGGTCATGCACACGGGATGCGTCTTGAGACGGCGGGAAGCGCGGGCCTCCTTGATCTTATCGCCGAGTGTTTCTTTGACGAACTGCATCAGCTCCGGCTTTTCGTCGAGGACCTTTTCCTCCTCGTCGCCGAGGTCCAGCTCGCCGTCGACAATGGAGCGGAACTCCTTGTCGGCATACTTGCCCAGCATTTGCAGAACAAATTCGTCCGTTTCACCGGTGAGGTAGAGGATCTCGTAGTTCTTGTCCTTCAGCAGCTCGGTCTGCGGCAGGTGGTCGATGGCCGCCGCGCTCTCGCCCGCGGCGTAGTAGATGTACTTCTGGCTCTCCGGCATCCGGTCGACGTACTCGCGCAGGGTGACGAGCTTCTTCTCCGTCGAGGAGTAGAAGAGCAGCAGATCCTGCAGCGCCTCCTTGCGGCTCAGCCCGTCCGGCCCGGCAATGCCGAAGCCGATGGCGCGGCCGAAGTTCTCGTAGAATTTTTCGTAGCCCTCGCGGTCGTCGCGCAGCAGCTTTTCGAGGTCGGCGCGGAGCTTCTTCTCCAGGCTGTTCCCGATGACCTTGAGCTGACGGTCGTGCTGCAGCAGCTCGCGCGAGATGTTCAGGCTCAGGTCGGGGGAGTCCACCACGCCGCGCACGAAGCGCAGATAATCCGGCAGCAGCGCGTCGCAGTGATCCATGATCATCACGCCCGCGGAGTAGAGCTGCAGACCCTTTTCATAGCCCTCGCTGTAGAAGTCCATCGGCCGCTGCGAGGGAATGAACAGCAGCGCCTTATAGGTCACGGCGCCCTCGACGCTCGCGGTGATGACGCGCTGCGGCTTGTCGAAGGCATGGGCGATGGACTGGTAGAACTTCTCGTACTCCTCGTCCGTCACCTCGCCGCGCGGACGCTGCCAGAGCGGCACCATGGAGTTGACCGTCGTCATCTCGTCCACATACTCGTACTCGGGCTTTTCGGGGTCGCTGCCATCCTTGACCCTGCGCGTCGGGCGCAGCATACGGATGGGGTAGCGGATGTAGTCGGAATACTTCTTCACCAGCTCATAGAGCCGGTAGCCGTCGAGGTACTCGGAATATTTCTCCTCGTCCGTGTCCGCCTTGAGGTGCATGATGACGTCGGTGCCGACGCTCGCCTTTTCACATTCGCTGACGGTGTAGCCGTCCGCACCGGAGGACTGCCAGCGGTAGGCGGTCTCCGCGCCGTATTTCTTCGTGACGACCGTGATCTCGTCCGCGACCATGAACGCGGAGTAGAAGCCCACGCCGAACTGACCGATGATGTCGATGTCCTCTTTCTGCTCGGCCTCCTGACGGAATTTGTACGAGCCGGACGAGGCGATGACGCCGAGGTTGTTCTCCAGCTCGTCCTTGTCCATGCCGATGCCGTTATCGCTCACGGTCAGCGTGCGCGCGTCCTTATCCACGGTGATCTCGATTTTGAAATCGCCGCGGTCAAGGCCGACCTTATCGTCGGTCAGCGAGAGGTAGCAGAGCTTGTCGATGGCGTCGCTCGCGTTGGAGATGATCTCGCGCAGGAAGATCTCCTTGTGGGTGTAGATGGAGTTGATCATCAGGTCGAGCAGACGCTTGGATTCTGCCTTGAATTGTTTCTTTGCCATAAAGCGGCATCTCCTTTGGTGATATATTTGTGCTGATTATAGCACAGAACCGCAAGGGTTTGTTATCTATTTTTGAATTTTTTCGTTTCGGTTGCACGGATGTGTGCCCCGCGCCGGTCCGGCGGCACAAAAAGGGAAGGAGGTGAGGACATGAAGAAAGCGGAACCGCAGGTGCCGTTTGTGCCGTACCGGTCGGATGACCGCGCGCCCCACGAGCGCGTGCTGGACTTGATGGACATGGCGCACGCCAAGACCTGCTGCATCCTGAAGCAGCTCGGAAGAGCATGGCCCCGTCCGGCGGACGAGCCGGCGCTCAACGCGCACAGCAGCACCTACCGCTGCCTGCGTATCCCACGCTGAATACGCAGCAAGCCCTCCCGGCCGGGAGGGCTTGACTTTTTGCTGCCATATGGTACAATAGTTGCAAGGACGCTGCACAGACGGCAGGCGGTCGGCCACACCACCCGAAAGGGGGTGAGACCATGCGGATCACTTTACATATCGGTTCCTTTACGGTAACGATTATGATAAAGAAACGCGAAAACCGCCACTCGGCCAAGTGACGGTTTTCTTGAGTTTTCTCAACTAAACTAATTTCCTTGGGTCGACCGCTTGTCGCAGCGTCCCTTGCTATCTTCATTATAATCCGGCGGGCGAAAATGTCAAGCCGGAAATTTTTTTGCCCTCGTTGCACATAAGTGGACACCAAATGGGCGAATCACTCTTACAAGTGATTCGAGGTGCTTTCGCCGTAAGAAAAAATCATAAAACCGGCGGAAACCTCGGAATTTTACACGAAAAACTGAATCATACACCATCGGCTGCCCCGGCAGGGCGGCTTGAAAACAAACCTTGCCCTGATCGCAGGGCGTAAAACACAGGAGGAAGCATGACAAAAACCACCAACTACCAGCTCAACCAATGGGCAAAGTCCGACCGCATCAGGATGGACGACTTCAACGCCGACAACGCCAAGATCGACGCGGCGCTCAAGGCCAACGCCGACGCCATCGCGGAAACGGCGGCGGCCTTTCCGCTCGTCAAGATCAAGGAGGTGACGCTCGGCAGCAGTACCGCGGCTTACACCCTGGATGTCAGCGATGTGGACTTCACGCAGTATCACCGCATCGAGCTGTATTGCAGCGCGGCATACTCGGATCTGCGCGTGACCGTGCGGGTCAACGGGCAGAGCAGCGGCTACCACTCCGGCGCCATCAGCGGCGGCGGAACCGGCTCAACCGCCACCGCACTCGGCTATCTCGGCGGCGGCACGATGCTCTTTTATGAGCCGAAAGCAGGCGACGACGTCGGCACCATCAGCTTCTACGGCACCAACGCGGGCAGCTTTTCCGGCTACCAGTATTCCGCGCCCTGCAAGTGGGAAAATCTGAACAGCTTCAACCTCTCCCGCTCCTCGCCCATGCCTGTCGGCACAAAGGTCACTCTGTTCGGCCTGAAGAAGTGAAAAGTAAACCATCCCCCACTCCGATCGGAGTGGGGGATGGTTTTTCAGCCTGTCGAGGAACCCGGTCTGCACTCAGGAGCAGACTGGGTCTCGAACATATATGA
>ENA-UOJL01000430-UOJL01000430.1-human-gut-metagenome-genome-assembly--contig:-P47-NODE-430-length-62264-cov-12.761015_pt1 | contig 62264 bp, 61 predicted proteins | sample MGYA00242347_ERZ723894 | MGnify/ENA metagenome assembly ERZ723894
CTTTCACACTATTCTTCCCTCCGAAACTTTCGGCTGGATAGGTTTTTTGACAGTCAGAGGCGGCGCATTACGCGCCGCCTCTGACCGGAAATTCCGCTCAGCCTCTTACCTGCTCTTCCACTTTGCCGCCGTCAACGAGATTCAGCGTTTCGGAATACTCCACGCGGCCGATCTTACAATGCTTGCCGACTGTCACGTTCTTGCCGCGGACGATCTCTGCCACAGTGTTTTCCAGCCAGATCGTATCCCCCTCAATGCTTCTGACCGTCAGACCGGGCTTTGCATCGCCGAAGAAGAATACATTCCGCTCTTTCCGAACCGTCAGGCTGCCGCAGCCGATGTCCCCGATCTCAGAGCGCCCGGAAGCGGAAAGCTCTATCGTTTCCGCATTTAGCAGGCCGGGAATCTCAACCTTACCGCTGGCAGCAAAGTGCTCGGCCGATACATCACTGCCGCATTTCAGTCCGCCCGATACCCGGAGGTCCTTCGCATTGATCTTTCCTTCTACCGTCGCGCCGCCGGAGATACCGGCCTCGCCCAGCTCGGCGTTCCCTTCCGTTTTGAGGCTGCCGGAGAGCGCCAGGCTCCCGGAGATAGCAATTCCCTTCTCCGCCTTGACCTCGCCGGAGTTTTTCGCCGTTTCCGCCGAAAGGCGTCCTTCGACCTTCAAACTGCCGGAAACGTGCATCTCACCGCAGTTCAGGTCGTTTGCCGCCTTGACGCCGCCGGAAACGTGCAGGCGGTCGCACTGCACATCTCCGGTTATTTTTGCGTCGCCGCTGACCCTGATTTCGCCATATTCTCCGCCGGTGATTGCGCCGGAACCGGAGCAATGATAATCCTGCTTCATAATTCTACTCCTTTCAGATACGTCAGGAGGTCGACTTCCCGTTCGCCCTCCGTTACTTTTACGTGCTGCAATTCCTCCATGCGGAAGCTGCGGGTGCTGTAGCGATCCTCCACGACCAGCCGCCGTACAGGTCTTTCCTCCTGCACCGGGTGCAGCTCCTGCGCCAGACGATCCAGACTGTCCGAGCGCGACAGGATCAGTTCCATGCGCGGGCAGATCTGCTGCCGGTAGAAAAACGTTTCCTGCCCGGTCGAAGTCGAGCGGCGCAGGAACCAGTCCTCCGGAATCAGTCCCATCCGCTTCCAGCGGTACAGCGCGCCATAGGAGATCCCGTACTTGTTCAGAAGCTCCTTTTTGGAGATCAGTTCTTCTTCCATTTCTCTCCTCCTTCCGTAACATTGTTACGCTCTTATGATAGCATAACATTGTTGCGCTGTCAAGTATAAAATTTCGGACGAAGGAATCTCCTTCGTCCGAAATGTTCAGGCATTCTCCTCAAGCCACTGCTTCATCTCTGCGCGGCCATCTTCGGACATGGGGAAAGTCCTCTCCCCCTCCATCTGGCTCAGCTCATAGCAGAGCTGTCCGTGCCAGAACTCGCAGTGGATGGAACTCTCGCCCATGTTCACCTCGTGCTTGGTTTCCCACACGACGGTCGGGACGATGCGGAAGCGCAGCGCGCCGCAGCTTCCCGTGAAGATGTTGTCATTGGCAAAGGTGTGCAGGGTCGGAATGAAAATATCCGGCATACCTTAATCCTGCATCAGCTGTTCCATCTCGCCGATCAGCTCGTCGAAGAGCTTCAGCGCCTCTTCAACGGGCGCGGTGGTGCTCATGTCGACACCTGCGCCACGCAGCAGGTCGATGGGGCTCTTGCTGCAGCCGCCAGACAGGAAGCCGAGGTAATCCTTGACGGCGCTCTCGCCCTCGCGCAGGATGCGGCGGGACAGCGCGATCGCGGCGGCATAACCGGTGGCGTACTGGAAGACATAGTAGTTGTAGTAGAAGTGCGGGATGCGCATCCATTCCATGTCGATCTCGTCGTCGAGAACGACCTCTTCGCCGAAATACAGGCGGTTCAGACGGCGGTATTCCGCGTTCAGAACGTCCGGCGTCAGGCTGGTGCCCTCCTGCGCCATCTTGCCGATATTCAGCTCAAACTCCGCAAACATCGTCTGGCGGTACAGGGTCGTGCGGAACTGCTCCAGGAAGTGGTTGATGAGGTAGGCACGTTCCTTCTTGTCCGTCGTCTTGCCCAGCAGGTATTCCATCAGCAGCGCTTCGTTGCAGGTGGAGGCGACCTCCGCGACAAAGATCACATAGTCGGCATCGAGCGGCGTCTGGGTATGGGTGGAGAGATAGGAATGCATCGCATGGCCCATCTCATGCGCCAGCGTGAACTGACTGTCCAGCGTGCCGGTATAGTTCAGCAGGACGAAGGGATGCACCCGCGCGCCCGCGGAGTAGGCGCCGGAGCGCTTGCCCGCATTTTCATAGATGTCGATCCAGCGGCTGTCGAAGCCCTGCTTCAGGACCTTGCGGTACTCCTCGCCGAGCGGTGCCAGCGCGTCATAGACCGTCTGCTTGGCCTCGTCGATGCTCGCCTTTTTCGCCACATCCTCGACCAGCGGGGTGTAGATGTCGTACATATGCAGCTCGTCTACGCCCAGCAGCTTCTTGCGCAGGGCGACGTAGCGGTATATCTTGTCCATGTTCTTGTGGACGGCTTCGATCAGGTTGGTATAGACCGTCGTCGGCACGTTGGTCGCGTCGAGGGATGCCTCCATCGCGGAGGAGTACTTTCTCGCATCCGCGAAGAATTGCAGCTGCTTGACCTGCGCGGAAAGGATCGCGGAGATGGTGTTCTTGTAGCTGCCATAGGTGCGGTAGAGATTCTCAAACGCGCTCTTGCGCAGGGCGCGGTCGCTGCTTTCCATGTAGGAAATATAGGTGCCCTGCGACAGCGGATGATGGTTGCCCTCGGAGTCGATGGCATCCGGGAAGGTCACGTCGGCGTCGTTGAACATTCCATAGATCGTATCGGGCGCGTTGGCCATCTCGCCGGCGGCGGCGAGGAGCTTTTCTTCTGCGGGCGTGAGCACGTGCGCGCGGCGGCGTCGAATGTTGTTCAGATAGCGGCGGTAGCGCTCCAGTTCCGGCAGTTCTGCATAGAATTTCTCCATCGTTTCATCGGAGATCGCCATGATCTCCGGGGTGGAGAAGCTGGAGGCCGCCTCGAGCGCCACGTAGGTGCTCATCAGGCTGCCAACTATGGCCTGATATTTGGAAACTCTTGCATCCTCATCGGAACGGCGCATGGCGTAGTTGCCCAGCGCATCGGCAAGCACGGCGATTTCTTCCGTCAGTTTCATATAGTCAAGCAGATTCTGCGCAGACCCGCCCAGCTTGCCCGCAAATGCGGAAACCGTTGGGATCAGGTCCTTCGCCTTCTGTAAGTCCGCTTCCCACAGCTCGTCCGTCGCATAGATGTCATGGATCGCCCACTTGTCCTGCTCGGCAATTTCCGAACGCTCAGGGATTCTCTTTGTTTCAGCCATTTTGCTTACCTCCGTTTGTTTTTTTCTCTTATTCTAGCACAATCCGCATGATTTCTCAACAAAAAATCTGCCGCATTTTTGCGGCAGATCCTGTTTTCAGTTCTCCGTGATCTCCAGCACTTCCATCGGGCAGGCCTTGACACAAATGCCGCAGGCGATGCACTTGGAGGCGTTGGCCATTCCCGGCTCGTACACGATGACGCCGAAGGGACAGGCTTCCTTGCACTTGCCGCAGCCGACGCAGAGCTTCTTGTTGATCATGTACACGCCCGTCTTGGGGTTCTGGGTGATCGCACCATGCTCACAGGCCGCCGCGCATTTGCCGCACTGCACGCAGGTCATCGGACGGACCTTGCCCGCACGCTCAACGATCTGCACGCAGGATTTGTCCGGATGGAATTCCTTATAAAACGCATTGGAACAGGCACGCACGCACTCCAGGCAGGCCATGCACTGCGAGCCTTTCTTCACGGTCAGTTTCTTCATATCGGTATCCCCTTCTCTTGCAAATTTCCTGTTTATTATACAGGACTAACTTTTCAAAATCAACCGCCGCCGCAGAATATCGGGATAAAAATAATTTTTTCGCGCGGTTATTCTTGGAATTCCTGCAAATACTACGCAGGCAAAGATTTTTTCAATTGGGAGGAATACCATGAAACGCATTTTGGTCTTCTGTCTTGTCCTTGCGATGACACTCACACTGTTCACCGGCTGCAAGGGGAAAGGCAATGTATCTGACACAAACGACGGCAAGGTCGACGGCACAAACGGCTCAGCCATGACAGAGCCGGCAGCATCCGGCGGCAGCACCGCGACATCGACCCCAATGACCGATGCAAGCACCTCTTCCACATCTTCCGCGTCTTCCACACACTCCAGTGAAGCAAGCGAAAGCGGCATGACCATTCCGGGAATGACGGACGAAACCACTCCCGTCAAGCCTGCCAAGGTCACGAAAAACTGAATTCTATGATAAAAGCCGCCGGGCATCCGGCGGCTTTTCAGCTTGCCAAAAAAGTCCTTTGAACTTTTTTGACAAGCTACCTGCAAAATTGCAAAATCAGTATTTGTAGTATTATTTTGCAATTTTGGCCGCTGCGGCGGGTGATTGAACGCGAAAGGGAACCCATCTCCGCGCCAAGTGCCGCCGCTATGCGGCGGTTGCGCTCCGAAACGCCTCGCTGCGGCTCGGTGTGACGGTTTCCTTTCACTCTTTCTTTTCTTTCCTCCGGAACTTTCAACCAGATGGTTTTTGGACAGTCAGAAAAGCCGCCGGACATTCGGCGGCTTTTTCCCTATTTATTGCAGCTTTATTGCATCGGGATCAGCAGCAGCGTGTCGGCCGGAACCACCGCGCCGGTAAGCGCATTGGCCTCCATGACCGCCTGTGTCGCCGTGTGATAGGCCTTGGCAATGTCCCAGACGTCCTGCTCGGCCTCCGTCCGCCGTAGGATCACCGCCGGGCGGCGCTCTGCCGACTGCGGCGGCTCGGTGATCTCCCCGCCGCAGACACAGCGCAGGCGGTGCTCCGCAAAGCTCTCAAGCTCCACGCTCACCGGGCAGCGCAGCTCCATTCCGTCGGCACCCGCCGCGCTGAAAATCTCGCCTCCGCCCGTCACGCGCAGGCGGCAGCCGCCGTCCTCGGCCAGCTCCGTGGAGAAGTTCGCCGCCGGGCGCATGGAGCGTCCCTGCAATTTTCCCTCCCCGTCTACATACAGAACGTTCACGGACATCGGAAGCTCCAGCAGCATCCGCTCCCCCTCGCGCCGGCGAATGGTCTCATCGGTGTAGAGCCACGCATCGACCACGCCCCCCGCGGGCGCGTCGCTCTGCGCAAGCGCCGTTTCCCGGAAGTTCTGACGGTCCAGAACTCCCGTGACCTTCCACTCCGCCCACTGCGGCGACAGCTCCGCATTGGTGCAGAACGCATCTTCGATCAGTGAGACCTCCTGCTCTCCGTAGGCGGTACACTGCGCGATCAGGTTCGCGCTCAGCAGCAGACGGCGGCAGTCCATCTGGCCGTCCGGCTCCGTTTCGACGGAGGTCATTGCCAGCACGGTGCTGAGCGCGTGGTCGTCCAGCTCCTGCTCCATGTCCACATACTGCGAGAAGGGCACGCCGGCTTCAAAGCTGTGCAGCTTCCCCTCCGGACATTCGTAGAGCGCGTGGACGATCAGGTTTCCCTTGAACACCGCCTTGCTCCCCACCAGCTTCTGCTCCTCGACCTCCGTGCGATAGACGCACTTGAGCAGCCGCTCCACCGCAGGCTTTGTGCCGGGGATCTCAACATCCTCGTTCAGGACGAAGCTCTTCTCCCCCAGCTCCAGCGGCAGCCGCAGCGGAATTTTCGTCCGCCGGAGCTGCAAGGTCGCCGCCGGTTCCGGAATATCATAAAGCGTCTGCCGCTGCCTCGCATAAACGCTCATCGTGCAGCGCACGCCGACGCGCACCAGCACCTTCCGGGAATTGAGCATCCGCGCATCCACGCTGCTGACCGCACAGGCACACTGCATGGTGCAGTCGTCGTAGTCTGTATCAAACTCCTTTCGCGCGGAAAACGGGATCTGTGTTTCCAGCCGTCCGATCTCGCCGTCCTCCGTTACGAACAGCACACCGACCTGCGCATTTCCACTGACGCCTGCCGCTCCCGCGCTGCATTCCTCCGAACGGATCAGCGCCGTCGCAAAGGCATCGACCACGCGGTCGGCATCCGGGAAGCTGTCCGGCACGATCAGCTCCGCCGTCTGCTCCTGTGTGACCGTTTCACACAAGACACGGCTGAGATAATTCAGTTCCCTTTCCTGAAAGACAAGCTCCATTCATTTTCACCCCTTGTTCGTTCTAGCAATACTTATGCGCCGTCGGACAAGATTATCACACTTTATTTGCAGCGCCGCGTGCAGCACAGACCGATCACCAAGAGGCCAATGCCGACGACTGCCAGAACGAATTCGGAGGAAAACAGCAGCGACAGCAGCAATCCCGCCCCCAGCGCCATGAGCACCGACCCCAATAACTCACTTTTTCTGCACATAAAAACCGCCCCCTGCCAGTTCTATGCGCAGGAGGCGGCTTCTATTCTCTATTTATCCTTCACTTGCCAGGGTTTGATCTCTTTTGCCGCTTCATAGAGGCGGACATAGCTTGCATGGCGCGAGGGCTGAATTTCTCCCGCCTGCACCGCTTCCAGCACCGCGCAGCCCGGTTCGCACAGATGCGCGCAGTCGTGGTAGCGGCAGCGACCGATGTACGGTGCAAAATCCGGAAACGCATATTGCAGGTTTTCCTTGAGGATCAGCTCCATCTGATCGGTATCAAATGAGGAAAAGCCCGGCGTGTCGATCAGGCAGGTGCCGTCCGGCAGGGCGCACAGCTCGACATGGCGCGTCGTATGGCGGCCGCGCCCCAGCTTTTCCGAAATCTCGCCGGTCTTGGCGGAAAAGTCCGGTGCGATCCGGTTGAGCACGCTGCTCTTACCCACGCCGGAGTTTCCGGTGAAGGCAACGGTCTTCCCCGCAATTCTGCGGTGCAGCGCCTCGACCCCCTCGCCGGTAGCGGCGCTGGTGCGGAACACCCCGAAGCCCGCGCCCGTGTAGATCGTATACAGGCGATCTTCGTCCGAAAGGTCGATTTTATTGATGCACAGCAGGACGGGGACGCCCTGATTTCCCGCGATCGCGCTGACGCGGTCAATGAGGAAGGGATCCGTGACCGGGTTGGTTTCGCTGGCGAAAATGACCAGCGCGTCGAGATTGCTCACCGCCGGGCGCACAAAGGCGTTGCGGCGCGGGCGGACGGCCTCGACCATGCCGCGGCCGCCCTCCATGGAGCACTCCACATAATCTCCGACCAGCGGCGTCAGGCGTTCCTTGCGGAATTTTCCGCGCGCACGGCACTCAATGACGTCCTGCTCTGCTTGAACATAGTAAAAGCCGCTAAGCGCTTTTACGATTCTGCCGCTGAATTCCATCAGCCCGCAGCTTCCTCGGTGGACGGCTCCGTGGAGGGCTCAGTCGGCTCCGTGGGCGGGGTCGTAGGCTGCGTGGGAGGATCGGTGGGAGCGGGGCCGTCGGAAACCTCAAGCACCACGATGGTATCCTTCGGCACCTGCGTGTTGGCCTTTTCACTCTGATGGATGACGCGGTCCTTTTCTTCCTTCTCGTTAAAGACGCGCTTGGTTTCGTACTTCAGTCCGGCATCGCGCAGGAGCTTGATGGCGTCCATGACGTCCAGACCCTCGACGGGCGGGACATCGACCTTGCCGTTGCCCTTGCTGATATAGACCGTGACGTTCTGGCCCTTGCTCAGCTCGCTCTTGGAGGCAGGCTCCGTGCGGGTCACATTGCCCTCGGCCACGTCGTCGCTCTCCTCTTCCAGGAAGGTGTACTTGAGATTCAGGCCCATGGCATCGAGCAGTGCCTCGGCGTTGGCCTTGGTCTGGTTCTTGAGCTCCGGCATCTTCGTGGAGCCGAGGCTGACATAGACCGTGACCGCCTGATTTTTCGTCAGCTCCGTATCTGCAGCCGGTTCCGTGCGGATGACATAGCCCGCGAGGACGGTTTCGCTGGATTCTTCCTTCGTCGTGATCTTCAGGCCGAGCTCCATCGCATTGAGCTGCGCGATCGCGCTACTGTCGGTCTGGTTGACCAGATTCGGCATCTTGTTTGTTTCATTCCCAAGGCTGACCTTCAGCGTGACCGTTCTCGTCTTGCCGCCCTTGACTCTGTCGTTTGCCTTGGGAGACTGGTCAAACACCTGTCCCTTGGGGTAGTTTTCATTATACTCGTAGGTCGCACCGGTAATGTCGATGTTCAGCTCCGGGTAGTCCTCGGGATTGATCTTCTCGATCTCCATGCCGACAAAATTCGGCACAACGATGGTATCGACCGTGTTGGACGGCTGCTTGCCGCCGCCGAACAGGCTGATTGCCAGCACGATCAGCAGGATCACTGCAAGTCCCGCACCGGAGAGGATCAGGATGAGCTTCAGACGGCGCTTCTTTTCCTCGGCTTGCTCCGCCTCGCGGCGCTCGCGCTCTTTGCGTCGCTCCTCCGCACTGCGGGGATTGTTCTGCCGGCGCGCAGCGGCATAGCGCTCCGCCTCGGAGCGAGGGGCAGCCGGGCGCTGCACCGGACGCTGCTGCACGGGCGCCTGCGGCGCGACGCCGCCGAAGTACAGGAAGGTCATGCCGGGATTCTTGCGGAATTCTTCCATGTCATGCAGCATTTCGGTCGCGGAGGCATAGCGATCGTCCGGGTTGACCTCCATGGCGTGCATGGTGATCTGCTCGATGCCGCGGGGGATCCCCTCGACCAGCTCGCTGGGAGGCGTTGCGCCGCCGTTGATGTGCTGGATGGCCACGGACACCGGCGTTTCACCGTCGTAGGGTGTACGGCCGGTCAGCATCTCATACATGACGACGCCGAGGGAATACAGGTCGCTGCGGCAGTCCACATGGCCGCCCTTGGCCTGCTCCGGGGAGATATAGTGTACGGAGCCGAGCGCCTCGCGCGTCAGCGTGTTCTGCGCGGAGCCGATGCGGGCAATGCCGAAGTCTGCAACCTTGATGCTCCCGTCCTTCAGGATCATGATGTTGTGCGGCTTGATGTCGCGGTGGATGATGCCGCGGCTGTGTGCATGCTCCAGCGCCTTGGCGATCTGCATGGAGAAATGCAGCGTCTCGCGCCAGTTGAGCCTGCCCTTCTTTTCCAGATACTGCTTGAGCGTGATGCCCTCGATCAGTTCCATGACAATATAGTCCACATCGCCGGAGCGGGAAACGTCGTACACGCTGACAATATTCGGGTGCGACAGCATCGCGACCGCCTGCGACTCGGCATGGAAACGTCTGCGGAACTCCTGATCGCGGGAGAATTCATCTTTCAGAATTTTGATTGCGACCAGCCGGTTCAGCCGGTGGCACAGTGCTTTATATACGACCGCCATTCCGCCGGTGCCGATCACTTCCAGGATCTCGTAGCGATTATCCAGCAGTCTGCCTATGTAATTATCCATATTTACTCCTATCCGCTGTTCGTTCTCGTCGGTGAACGAAGACCGAAATACCCGCCGCTGCGCAGCGGCAAACTATATTAAAGTGCGATCAGCACCGAAGTGACATTGTCCGGCGCGCCGCGGTCCTTTGCGATCTGCAAAAGGCGCTGGCAGCAGTCGTCCTTGTGTGCGCCGTGAACGACCTCAAAGAGGATCTCCTGATCCGCCATCTGGTTGGACAGGCCATCCGAGCACAGAAGCAGGCAGTCGTTTCTTTCAAGTTGGAGGGAGAACAGGTCGGCATTGACCTTCGCCTCCGTGCCGACGGCGCGGGTGATCAGATTCTTTCCCGGATGGTTTTTCGCCTGCTCCGGTGTCAGTTCGCCCCGCTGCACCATCAGTTCGACGAGAGAATGATCGACCGTTACGCAGCGCACGCCGTCGGAATTGAGAAGATAGGCGCGGCTGTCGCCGATGTTCAGCACGAGAGCATCGCGACTTTGCAGCACCAGCGCGGCGACCAGCGTGGTGCCCATGCCGGTGAATTCCTCGCTGAGCTTGGAGTGTTCAAAAACGGAGGTGTTCGCCAGCGCAGCCGCACCGCGGAGCATGGCCTGCAATTCCTTCGGCGTCTGATCCGGCCGGAAAGAGCGGCTGACCTCTTCGGTAAAAACTTCACAGGCAAGGCGGCTTGCTACATTGCCCGCCTTCGCGCCGCCCATGCCGTCGCAGACCACGGCCAGCAGGGCATCCCCTTTCAGGGGTTCAATGCGGTAATAGTCCTGATTCTGTTCGCGGACATTGCCGGTGTCCGACAGTCCCCAAGCTTCCATCTCAGCACTCCTTTCCGTTGGTTTGCTGCTCAAATTTTCTTCTCAACTGCCCGCAGGAGGCATTGATGTCGCTGCCGAGCGTCCGCCGCACCGTCGCCGGGATGCCGTGTGCCTCCAGCGTTTTCTGGAAGGCCAGCACCGTTTCCGGCAGGCTGGGCTTGAGCGGGCTCTCTTCGATGTTATTGAGCGGGATGAGATTCACGTGCGCCGCGATGCCCTTGAGCCGCCGGATCAGCAGCTCGGCCATCTCCTGCGAGTCGTTGACATCCCGGATCATCGCATATTCAAAGGAGATCCGCCGTCCCGTTTTCTCAAAATACGTCCGGCAGGCCGCCAGCAGCGTTTCAATGGGATAACGCCGGTTGACCGGCATGATCGCATCGCGCACCGCATTGTCCGGCGCGTGCAGGGAAACGGACAGCGTGAGCTGTAAATTTTCCTCCGCGAGCCGTTCGATGCGGTCGGCCAGTCCGCAGGTGGACAGGCTGATGTGGCGCATCCCGATGTTCATTCCCTTTTCAGAATTGACCAGCTCCAGAAAGCGGAGCACGGTATCGTAGTTGTCCAGCGGCTCTCCGATGCCCATCAGAACGATGTTGGACACCGGCAGTCCGGAATCTATTTGTGTAAAAAGCACCTGGTCGAGCATTTCCGCCGGCGTCAGCCGCCGCACAAGCCCGCCTTTGGTAGAGGCGCAGAAGGCGCAGCCCATCGGGCAGCCAACCTCCGAGGAGATGCAGACGGTATTGCCGTGGTGGTAGCGCATCAGAACGCTTTCGACGCAGTTGCCGTCGGCCAGCCGCCAGAGGTATTTGATCGTGCCGTCCTTCGCGGAGACCAGCTTGCGTGCCACCGTCGGCGCGGTGAGGCTGTACGCCTCCGCCAGCCGTTCGCGCAGGGATTTGGAGAGATTCGTCATCTCGTCGAAGCTCCGCGCGCCGCGGTGCATCCACTGGTACACCTGTCCCGCGCGGAAGGCCGGTTCGCCCATGGCGGCCATCTCCTGCGTCAGCTCGGCAAGGGTCATGGATTTAATGTCTTTCACGGCTTCCTCCTGAGTTTGCAGATGAAAAATCCGTCCGTTCCGTGGTCGCAGGGAAGCAGCGTCGTCATGGCGCCGTCCGGAATCCCGGAATTCTCCGGAAAATGTACCGTTTCCGCGGAATACTCCGGATGCGCCCGCAAAAATGCTTCCGCAACGTCCTCATTTTCCCGCCGCAGAACGGTACAGGTGCTGTAGAGCAGCACGCCGCCGGGTCTGACATAGCGCGCCTGCTGCGAAAGAATCGCAAGCTGGAGCGCGGGCAGGCGCTCCGTCTGCGTCAGATCCTTATAGCGGATGTCCGGCTTCTTTCGGATCACGCCGAGGCCGGAGCACGGGACGTCCGCAAGCACGGCGTCCATAGCGCTCTCCCATTCCGGAACCGGCTTGGATGCATCCTGCAATCGCGTTTGCAGAATGGAAATCCCCAGCCGCGCCGCGCCGCGCTCGATCAGTTGTAATTTGTGCGGATGAATGTCACAGGAAGTCAGACTGCCGCTGTTCTGCATGGCAATGGCCGCGGCAAAGCTCTTGCCGCCCGGCGCTGCGCAGCAGTCCAGCACGCGCATCCCCGGCGTCAAACCGGCGGCCTCGACCGCCAGCCGCGCCGCAGCGTCCTGCGCATAGAACATTCCGTCCCGGAAGGCCGGAAGCTCCTCCAGATTCCCCGTGCCGCGCACGGTCAGGCAGTCCGGCAGCCACGGGTGCGGCGCGCAGGAAATTCCTTCCGCCGCCAGCGCGTCCATGACCTCTTTTTCCGTCGCCTTCAGGCGGTTGATCTGCAAAACGGTTTCCGGCGCTTCGTTGTGGCTTTTCATCAGGCGCTGTGCCGTTTCCCGGCCGAACTGCTGTTCAAAAAGCGCCGCCAGCGCAGCCGGATGGCTGTATTTCACATTTGTCTCCTGCGGCTGCGGCAGCTCGCCCGCGCGCAGAAGATTGCGCAGCACCGCGTTGACCAGCCGCGCCGCCTGCGGATTGGCAAAGCGCTTCGTCTGCTCCACCGCTTCGTTGACGGCAGCGGAGGCGGGGATCTTATCCGTCAGCATGAGCTGATAGAGCGCAAGGCGCAGGATCTCATGCACCGCCGGCTGCAATTTCTCCAACTTGGTAAACCGGGCAAGCTGCCAGTCCAGCAGCAGCCGGTTCTGCAAAACACCATAGCAGAGCCTGCTCGCCAGCGCCGCCTCGCGGCGATCCATGCCGCGCAGCAGTTCCTTGAGCGCGCCGTCCGACCACGCACCGGATTTCCGGCAGGCCAGCAGCGCGCGCAGCGCGGCATCCCGGCCGGTCATGCTCACAGCTCGATCGGATGGCCCCGGAAATAATCCGGTGCGCGCATCCGCTTGCCGCCGTCGGCCTGCAATTCCAGCACCTCGAGCACGCCGTCGCCGCAGGCGACCTCCAGTGCGCGCTTCGTCAGCGCCACGGGCGTTCCCGGTGCTTTTTCGCTCTTTTTCTCCGTCGGGCGGACGGAGTAAATTTTGAAATGCGTCCCCGCCAGTTCCGCCGTCGCGACGGGCCACGGATCCAGACCGCGGACGTGGTCCGTGATCTGACGCATGGTTTTCGTCCAGTCAATAGGGCACAGCGCCTTGGTCAGCATGGGCGCAAAGGTCGCCTTTGTGCCGTCCTGCGGCGTGCGCCGGGCGGTACCCGCCTCCACCGCGCGCAGGGTGTCGCAGAGAAGCTCCGCTCCGATGCCGGCCAGCCGATCAAGCAGGCTCTGTGCGTTTTCAAACGGGTCAATGGGCGTTTTTCGAATCTCAATGATGTCGCCCGCGTCCATCTCCGCCGCCATATACATGGCCGTCACGCCGGTTTCCTCCATCCCGTTCAGGATAGCCCACTGCACCGGCCCGGAGCCGCGCAGCTCCGGCAGCACGCTTGCGTGGATATTGATGCAGCCGAGCCGGGGAATGTCCAGCACGCGCTGGGGAAGGATTTTTCCATAAGCGACCACTGCGATCACATCCGGTCTCAGCGCGCGCAGCTCCTCGACGACCGCGTCGTCCCGGAAGGTCGCGGGCTGATAGACCGGAAGATCCTGCGACAGGGCGTAGGTTTTCGTTTCGGACATCACCAGCTTCATGCCGCGGTTTTTCGGCATATCCGGCTTGGTGTACACGCCGACGACCTCAAATTTTTCCTCCACCAGACGGCGCAGGCAGGTCGCGGAGATGTCCGGCGTTCCCATAAAAACGACTCTCATTCTTCGCTCTCCCCGATCGTGTGCATCCGCTCGATCTCCTCGTCCGACAGCTTGCGGTAGGCGATCTCCGTATAGAGGTGGCCGTCAAGGTGGTCGCACTCGTGGCAGATGCAGCGCGCGATCAGCTCTTCGCCCTCGATCTCAAACCAGTCGCCGTGGCGGTCCTGCGCACGCGCCTTGACATGGTTGGGGCGCTTGACCATCCAATATTCGCCCGGAACGCTCAGGCAACCTTCCATGCCGTCCTGCTCGCCGGAGGTCTCCATGATCTCCGGATTGACCAGCTCGACGATCTCGTCGCCTACATCAATCACAACAACGCGACGCAGAATCCCCACCTGCGGCGCGGCAAGGCCGACACCATTGGCATCCACCAGCGTTTCCGCCATGTCGTCCAGCAGCGTCCAGAGTTTTTCGTCAAATTTCGTCACCGGGCGGGACACCTTGTGCAGAGTCGGCTCCTCGGCGGTCAGTATTCTTCTCAGTGCCATTTTTATCCCTTCATTCGTCGCTGTTCACGTCGGCAAAGACGCCGACGCCGCGGTATTTCCTGTCTTTTGCAAATTCCCGCATACAATATGCCACAAGCTGCCGCAATGTGCGGGTATTGACGCAGCTGAGCGTCAGGCGGCAGCGATAGCGGTAGTTCACTCTTGCCACGGCCGCTGGCGCGGGGCCGAGGATGTTCGCCTGCTCCTGCCGGTAATAGGGCGAAGCAAGCTGGGCGGCGAGCATTGCGCGGAAGTCCTGTGCGCCGTGCCAGACCGCTTCCTCATCAAGCCCGTGAAAGGTGACGGTCAGAAGATCCCGGAACGGCGGACAGCCGCGAAGCTCCCGCAGCGGAAGCTCCTCTTCAAAAAAAGTGTCATAGTCCTGCTGGGCCGCGAGGGTGAGCACCCGGTTCTGCGGCGTCATGGTCTGAATGACCGCCCGTCCGCCGACCGCGCCGCGCCCGGCGCGTCCGACGACCTGCGTGACCATGCTGAACGTCGTTTCCGCCGCCTTGTAAGACGGAACATAAAGCGACAGATCCGCATCAATCACGCCGACAAGCGTCACATTCTCAAAATTCAATCCCTTCGTTACCATCTGCGTACCCAGAAGGATTGGGATTCTCTCCTCCTGAAACTGCCGCAGGAGCTTCTCATGCGTGTTGACCGCAGAGATCGTATCGGCGTCCATGCGCAGCACACGCGCGCCGGGCAGCAGATTTTCCAGCTGCTCCTGCACCTTCTGCGTGCCGAAGCCGATCTGCTTCAGGTGCCCGCCGCAGACGGGGCAGCGCGCTGGAAGCGGCTCGGAGCGCCCGCAGTAGTGGCACATCAGGCGGCCATTTGCATGGTGATAGGTATAGTTTGCGCTGCACGCCGGGCAGACCGGCACATAGCCGCAGTCCACGCAGGCGATCATCCGGCTGGTGCCGCGCCGGTTCAGAAACAGGATGGACTGCTGGCCGTTTTGCAGATTCTCCCGCAGTGCGAACAGCAGCGGCTCACTGATGGCGGCCGGATTGCCGCTTTTCAGCTCCTGCTTCATATCCACAAGCTCCACCGGCGGCAGCGCCTTCCGGTTATAGCGGCGGTGCATCGTGTAGAGCCGGTAAATTCCCTTTTTCGCGCGGTACATACTCTCCACGCTCGGCGTCGCCGAGCCCAGCAGCACCAGCGCCTTTTCCTGCACGCCGCGGTAGATGGCGACCTCCCGCGCGTGATAGCGCGGAGAATTCTCCGATTTATAAGTGTGCTCCTGCTCCTCGTCCACGATCAGCAGGCCGAGGTTCCGCGCCGGCGCAAACACGGCCGAGCGCGTCCCGATAACCACCCGCGCCTCCCCGCTGCGAATGCGCTTATAGGCATCGTAGCGTTCGGCTATGCTCAGGCTGCTGTGCAGCACCGCAACATTTTCTCCGAAATGCGCGGCAAACAGCGCCAGCAGCTGCGGCGTGAGCGCGATCTCCGGCACGAGCAGGATCGCCGATTTTCCCTCCGCAAGGCAGCGGAAGATCAGATGAATATACACCGAGGTCTTGCCGCTCCCGGTCACGCCGTACAGCAGGGCAACGCCCGGCGCTTCCTGCGCGGCCTGCGTCGTCAGACCGTCGCAGGCCGCCTGCTGCTCTTCATTAAGAAGCAGCGGCCCGTCCAGCCTGGCCGGCGTGATCTTCGTGCAGCGAAGCTCCTCCTGCGCACGCGAGGTCAGATAGCCCAGCGTTTCCAGACGGTTCAGCGTCGCCGTGGTCGCGCCCGTAAAGTAGCACAGCTCCTTTGCCGCGCACTCGCCCAGCGTGGCGAGCATCTCCAGCGCGGCACTCTGCATGGGCGCGCTGCGCTTTTTGCTCTGCGCATACCGCATGGCTTCCTCGGCGGAAACCGCCAGTGCCACGATGCGCTCGGTTTTATCCGACACACGGCGGCGATGCGCCGTATCGCAGGTAAGGAGCTTTTTTCGCAGAAGGTAGCGAAGCGCGTCGTCCAGCGCTTCCTCGTCAAACTGCCGGCGCAGCGCCTCTTCCTCCGCGCTGCCGCCCAAGGCTTCCAGCGTCTGCATTACGGCAAGCGCATCCGGCCGGCGGCTGATCGCGGTTTTCCAGTCCGCGTCCGGAACGATCGCGTAGCGGTTGCGTTCCCGGAACCAGATCCCCGCCGGAAGCACCGCCTTGATCGCATCATAAAACGTGCAGAAATAGCGCTCACGGAGAAACGCCGCCAGATGCAGCCCGCGCTCATCCAGCACGGGCGCGTCGTCCAATGCAGCCGCGACCGGCTTGAGCCCAGCTTCCTCGCCCTCAGCAAGCGCCAGCACGACGCCCTCGCAGGTGCGGTTGGCCCGTCCGAAGGGGATGCTGACGCGCATTCCCGGTCGGAGCTTCATGCCCTCCGGGACACGGTAGTCATAGGGCTTGTCAATGGAAAAAACCGCCGCGGAAACGGCAATTTTAGCAATCACGGGCGTGCGATTACTCGCGAACCCTTGCGGCGAGCTTGCCCTCTGCGACCTCGCGGATCGCCAGCGTCACAGGCTTGTCTTCCAGCGGAATGTGGAAGGTCTCAGACTCAATGGAGATCTGACGCGCGCGGCGCGCGACGACATTGACCATCAGGTAGCGGCTGTCGATGTGCTTGAGCAGCTCTGACATTGCAGGATACAGCATATTAAAGTTCCTCCTTGAGTGTTTGGAATCTATTTTCAGACCGGCATTCCTCCGCCGTCAGGATCGCGCGGATCTCCGCAGCGGCGTGTTCGACCGTATCATTGACGACGATGTACTGATATTTTTCCGCGGTGCGGCACTCCTGCTCCGCGATATGCAGGCGGCGCTCCGCGATCTCCGGAGCGGTATCGCCGCGGTTCAGCAGGCGGTAGCGCAGCTCGGAAAAGGACGGCGGCGCGACAAAGATGGAAATCGCGTCCCTGCGGCGCTCGATGACCTGCAAGGCACCCTGCACCTCGATCTCCAGCACGACGTTGATGCCCTGCGCCAGCGCGTCGTCCACGGCCTTCTCCGGCGTACCGTAATAGTTTCCGGCATAGCTGGCGTATTCCAGCAGCTCGCCGTCCGCGATCATTTTTTCAAAGCGCGGCTTGTCCATGAAGAAATAGTTCACGCCGTCGACCTCGCCGGGGCGGATGGGCCGCGTCGTCGCGGACACGGAAAAGCGCAGGCTCGGGTCGCCGCGCATGACTTCCTTCAGAACCGTTCCCTTGCCAACGCCCGAAGGGCCGGAAAGGATGATGATCTTTCCCTGCTTCACAGTGCTTCCTCCTCCGTTTCCTCCTCCGGCTTTTCCGCAAAGCGCTTGGCGATCGCCTCCGGCGCAATGGCGGACAGGATCACATGATCCGTGTCCATCACGATCACCGAACGGGTCTTTCTGCCATAGCTGGCGTCGATCAGCATCGCGCGGTCCTTCGCCTCCTGCACCAAACGCTTGACCGGTGCGGAGTCCGGACTGACGATGGTCAGCAGCCGTTCCGAGGAGATCATATTTCCGAAACCGATATTGATCAATCTCATGGCTTATTCGATGTTCTGGATCTGCTCGCGAATCTTTTCCAGCTCCGCCTTGATCTCCACGACGTTGCGCGCCTGCTCAATGTCATTGCCCTTGGAGCCGATGGTGTTGGCCTCGCGGTTCATCTCCTGCAGGAGGAAATCGAGCTTCCGGCCGACGCTGCCGCCCTCGCAGAGCAGCTTTTCCATCTGCGCCAGATGGCTGCGCAGGCGGACGGTCTCCTCGTCCACGGCGATGCGGTCGGCAAAGATCGCCGCCTCGGTCAGGATTCGGCTCTCGTCGATGGAAGTGCTCTCCAGCACCTCGCGCATCTTCGCCTCCAGCCGTGCACGGTACTCCTGCACCGTCATGGGGCTGCGCGCTTCCACGCGCTCCACCACGGACAGGATCGTCGCAGCCCTGCTGCGAAGATCCGCCACCAGCGCGGCACCCTCCGTACAGCGCATTTGATCGTAGGCATGCAGCGCCTCCCGCGCAACGGAAACGATGTCGGCCGTGATCTGCTTTTCGTCCTCCTCCTGCTTCTCCACAACAAAAACATCGGGGAAGCGGGTCAGTGCCGTCGCGGTGATGTCCTCGCGCACGTCATAGTCCTTTGCGATCGTGCGCAGGGCTTCCAGATAGCCCTCCAGCACCGGCCGGTTGAGGGAAATGCGGACATTTTCCTCCGCCGTGACATTGACGGTGACAAACATGTCCACCTTGCCGCGGCTGACAAATTCCTTGACGCTCTGCTTCAGCGCGTCCTCCGCATAGGAAAAGGCGCGCGGCAGCCGGACGCTGCAATCCAGAAAGCGATTGTTCACCGAGCGGAGCTCCACCGTGATCTCCCGGCCGTTCAGCGTCTGCACCGCTCGACCGTATCCTGTCATGCTACGAATCAATTTGATCCTCTCCTTTTCCTTACCGGCACCCGCTGCAAAGGCAGTTCAGGCACATCAGCGAGCTGCAGCAGCCGCAAAGGTCGTCCGTCGCGTCGTACTGGGTCTGCCGGTAGGTATTGCCGCCGCCGTGAATACTGTTCAGGGCGCTGCGGTATTCGATATTGTTGGGGTCCATGTTCACTGCGATGCGGAAATTCTGTGCGGCTTCGTCCATCCAGCCGCGCCGCTGCGCAATCGCGCCGCGCAGGAAATACCATTCGGCGTTGTGCTGCGCGATCCCGTCGAGCTTGGCCTCCGCCTGATCGAGCGCACCCATCTGGATGAGCCGCCGCACCTCGTTCAGCTCTCCCCCGCCGGCATAAGAGGACTGGGAGGAGTAGCCGCCATAGTTCTGCGAGGACGAGGAACTGCCCCCGCCGCCCTTGGTCAGCGTGTCGTAGGCCTCGTTGATCTCCTTCATTTTCTCCTGCGCAAGGTCGGCAAGCGGATTGTTTGCATAATTGTCCGGGTGGTACTTGCGTGCAAGCTCCCGATAGGCTTTTTTGATCTCTTCGTCCGACGCGCCGTGCGGCACGCCAAGGACCTCGTAGGGGTCTTTCATTTTTTACTCCTTTTGCAGAAGGTTCCCTCCGCAACGCTGTGCAGCACCGCGGGCAGGCCATAGTAGATAATATTCGTCAGGATCGCACCGTCCGTGCGCGGCGGAAGCAGCTCCAGTGCGGAGGCCGCAAGGCCGATGGAGGCGTCCATCGTTTCCAGAAGCTGCGCCTTGTCCTCCGGCGGAAGCGCGCCGTCTTTCAGACAATAACGGTAGATCAGCGGGTTGTAGCTGCCGGATTTTGCATCCTTCGGCAGATCGTCCAGTGCGTCGGCAAGGTACAAAAACCGGCCGACATGGTAGAGCAGCAGCTCCGCCGCGCGGCGCTCCTTTTCCTCCGGGAAAAAGTCTGCGCAGCCCTTCAGGAGGCTTGCAAAGGCGTCCGCCGTGCGGTCGATGCTCGCGCAGTGCGCTTCCTCCAGCCCGTGCAGCAGCTCCAGCTTTTCTCCGAACAGGCGGTCTGCTTCCGGATGGCGGCGCGCTGCCTTGCGGTAGCTGCGGCGGTAAAGCCCCAGCGCCATCCGCACAGCCATGCGCTTCGGAAGATTCCCGTCGCGCTCGGCATCGCGCAGCTTCCAATAGGAGAGCAGCACACTCATATCGGCCGCATAGACCATGGCCGCATCCTGCGTCAGGCAGTCCTTTCTGCATACGATGCGCGCCGGGCAGAAGCATCGCTCCGCCGGAGCCTTCTCCCCGCCCTTCAGCAGGAAATAAAGGAACGTCATATCATAATTGACGAGGAACCGCGCGTGAAAACCGTAATTGCGCTTCAGGCTGCGGCAAAGGCCGCAATAGGCCGCGCGGTAGCGTGCAAAATCCTCCTCGGACAGTTTGTCCTTTCTGGGAAGTACATAACCAAACATCTATTCCGCAAGCTCCACGATACGGTAAACGGGCGGTCTGCGCCGCACGCGCCGGTCATACCACACGGCCGGAAGCACGCCGAGCACAAACCCGGCCGCGCCGCCCCAGCCTGCGGCGATTCTCATCGCGCCGGCGGCAAAATAGCCCGCAAAGAACAGAACCAGCGGAAGAACATACACCAGCGCGGCCGCGCGCAGCACCACGGCGCTGCCCGACTCGATATAGACCACATCGCCGGGCCGGGCGTGGATGTCGTTTTCGGCCTGCACGGTAACGGTCTGCCTGACCGCGCCGCAGCCGGCGCACTTGTGGCAATCGCCGCTGCACGCCGACTCCCGCGTCACGCTGACCTCCGCGCGATTTTGAGGAAGGAGCCGCGTCACTCTCGCTTTTTGCTGCATTACGATTCCATTTCTCCGTTCAGAATGACCGGCACCGTATACGGCCCGCCGATCACACCGACGTCTGCCAGAGAGGCAATCATGCTGACCTCCAGCGTCACATTCTTCGTCTTGGAATCATAGCCGGAGGCCATGTCCGCAATGACGCGCAGGTCTGCCGCCGTGATATTTTCAAGTGCCGTGGCCTTGCCGCGGATCTGGATCTTGACGCTCTGGGTCCCGAAGGACATTGTCTGCTCCTCGTTTTTCCGCTCGATCTGGGAAACGGGAACGGTGATCTCCTTGGTCGTCAGCCCGGAGAGCTTGAGACGGATCTCCACGCTGTCCTCATCACTGAGGTTGATGATACCGCTCGGCAGGTTGAGCTTTGCGGTCATGGTCTGGGAATACACATTCATCTCGGCCAGATTGACCGTTGCAACGGACAGCTCCTCCGGCATCTCCTGCAAGTCCTTGTCGTTGCCGGTCACGCGGATGGCCTTCGGCTCGATCGTCCATTCCAGATCCTGCTCCGTCGCGCCGCCGCCGCTGACCACGTCGATCTTGAGCTTCACGTCCTTATAGTGCAGGATCGGCAGGCGTACATAGATCTTCTCGCTGGAAACGGTCGTGTATTTGCTCAGCGTCAGCTCGTTGCCGTCGCTGTCGTAAAGCGTATAGGGATATTCCTCGTCGATCAGCGTGGTGGCGCCCGTCAGATCCACCTTGACCTGCGCGTGATCGACCTTGTTCACCTCGTCTGCGGGGCCGCTGAGCTTCAGCGTGGCCGGCGTGAGGGAGGCGGTATTCTCCTGATAGGTCAGGCCGTCGGCCAGCTCGCCCGTGTATTCCACCTTCACGGGAACGTCCGGGTTCGTCTTGATCTCACCGACCCGCACCGTGAAGCGGGAGGGGATGCTGCTGATCTCGCTGACATCGCCCGTCGCCACGGTATCCGGCAGGACAAGATTCCATGTAAGCTGGTACTCGCCGCTTGTCGAGATGCGCGACACGTCGGCCGTGGCGGAAACGGTTTCGTTGTTCAGTTCTTTCAAATCGGAACGGCGCGCACGCATCTTCACACTGACCTTCGTATCGTCGCCGCCCGTGAGCATCAGGCCGCGGGCCGTCAGCGCATCGAGGCCCTCAAACTGCACCGAAATCCCGTTGATGGTCGTCGAATCGTCCGGATTGACCACGGTCACGGCGTAGAACCAGAGGCAGATTGACACGATCAGCGCCAGCAGAAAAGCCAGTATCTTATGTTTCTGCATCCGAATCATCCTTTTCTTTCCGTTGTTTGCGCAGCAGCTTCAGAGGGTTGCGCGTCTTGGTTTCTTCCTTCGGCGCCAGCTCGTTGAGCAGCAGCTTCTCCAGCGTCTGCGGTGCCAGATGGCGCTTGAGCATTCCGGAGATCGCTACGGAAATGGTGCCGGTTTCCTCGGAAACGATCACGACCACCGCGTCGGACACCTCGCTCATGCCGATGCCCGCACGGTGACGGGTGCCGAGGTCGCTGCTGATGTTGCGGTTCTCCGTCAGGGGAAGCACGCAGCCGGCGGCAGCGATGCGCTCATTGCGGATGATGACCGCGCCGTCGTGCAGGGAAGCCTTGGTGAAAAAGATGTTCCGCAGCAGCTCCGAAGAAACGCGCGCGTCAATCACGATGCCGGTTTTCTGATAATCCTCCAGCGAGCTGGTGCGCTCGAACACGATCAGCACGCCCGTGCGCTCCCGCGACATAATCTCGCAGGCCTTGACCGTTTCACTGATAACATAATCAATATTCCGCTGCTCCTGCTTTGTCGAGAGGATCTCGCGGAAGGACTTGCTGCCGAGCTTCTCCAGGACCCTGCGCAGCTCCGGCTGGAACATAATGACCAGCGCCAGCAGGCCGATCTCCAGGATTTTATCCAAAAGGTAGTTCATCAGGTACATATGCAGTACGCTGGTGAGCGCCGTCAGCAGCAGGATGATCACAATACTTTTGGCGATCCGCGCCGAGCTGGTCGTCTGGAGCATCAGAATGATCTTGTAGATCACAAACGCCACGACCAGAATATCCACGATGTCCATGATCCGGATCGTCGGCACCAGCGCGGCAAACTCCTTGAAGAAATTGATGATAGCTTCCATAACAAAACTCCGCTCATTGCGCATGAAGTTCTCTCTCCGACCGTTCGGTGATAGAACCCCTACTTTATCTTTTAGATTATATCCGATTTTTACCGCAATAGCAAGTAGGAATCCGCGTATTTTCCCCGCCGTCGGAAAATACTTTTCCGCAGACCGCGGCAAAGCGGGCGATCTCCGCCTCCGTATTAAATGCGGAAAAGCTCAGACGGACCGTTCCGGTGGCAAAGGTCCCCGCGCTCTCGTGCGCCACGGGCGCGCAGTGCAGCCCTGCACGAACGGCAATCCCCCGCTGTCCCAGAAGCTGCGCGGCCTCCTCACAGTCCATTGTTTCCGTGGTGAAAGAAACCACCCCCGCCTGCGGACTTCCAAAGAAGGGCCGTACGCCCCGCATCGGTTCCAGAACGCCATACATCCGGCGCAGCAGGCGCTGCTCATGGGCAAAAATCGCCTCCGGCTTCCGGCGCTGGACAAAGTGCAGTCCCTCCGCCAGACCGGCAATGCCGCAGACGTTGTGTGTCCCGGCCTCCAGGCGGTCGGGCAGAAAGTCCGGCATTTCCCGGTCGGCGGAATTGCTGCCCGTGCCGCCCTGCATTAGGGGCTGGCCGCCGTTTCTGCACAGGAGCAGCCCTGTTCCCTGCGGGCCGTAAAGGCCCTTGTGTCCGGGCATTGCAATGAAATCCGCTCCGCTGTTTTTCAGGGAAAGCGGCAGTGCGCCCGCCGCCTGCGAGGCATCAAGAATCAGCGGGATCCCCCGCTGACGGCAGAGTGCGGCGATCTCGTCATAAGGCAGAATATAGCCGAATACGTTGGAAACGCAGGTACAGACCACCGCCTGCACCTCCGACGTGATCAGGCGGTCAAATTGCGCAAGCGTGTCCGATGGGTCAAACAGTCTGCGCCCGGCAATCTCCGTCTGTGCGCCCAGCGCATGGAGCGGACGCATCACCGCATTGTGCTCAAAGCCGGAAACAACGACGCGCCCACCCGGTCGGACCAGCGAACGAATGGCAATGTTCAGGCCGTGCGTCGCGTTCATCGTAAAGATCACCTGCTCCGGCTCCGCATCGAACAGCCGGCCCGCCAGCTCCCGGCACCGATAGACTGCCTCTGCTGCCGCCATCGCCGCGGGGTGTCCGCCGCGCCCTACGCTGCTGTAGCTTCCCATCGCCGCAGCCGTCCTGCGTGCCACCTCCGGTGGCTTTTGCAGGGTCGTCGCCGCGCTGTCAAAGTAGATCACGCCCGAACCTCCTCCCAGTTCCCGTCAGGCAGCCGGGTGTAGATCCTCTGGAATCCGGCCCCACCCTGTACCAGAAGCTGCTGCGCGGCGCGGTACTGCGCGGCGCGCACTCTCAGGCTGTAGCCGCAGCCCTGCTTCTGGAGATTTCTCGGTGTTCTGACCATCATGGCGGGAATTCCCGCCTTTTCCAGCCGTTTCGCCCCGCCCTGCGCCGCCGTGACCGAACGAAAGGTAAAAAAATAATCATACATAGAAGCTCCCTCCCACTTCATCGTATGATTTCCGTCCGATTTTGACACAAAACGGTCAGCATAAAATGCTGACCGTTTTGTGCCATTCCTTATTATTTACTCATATATTCCGACTGTGAGCGCCAGCCGGCCGCGGCGGGTCTCCCCGCCAAGGGAGAGCACTTTCATTTTTCCCTTACCGCGCAGAGCGATCACATCCTCCTGCGCAAGCTGGCGATCCGGTTTCAGGCAGCAGATGTCGTTCAGCATGACCCGCCCGGCGTTGACCGCCTGCGCCGCATCCGCCCGGCTGAGATGAAAAACCGCGGAAAGCACGCCATCCAGCCGCAGCGAAGAGACCGTCACCCGCAGCTCCCGCAGGCGCTGCTCCGGGCGCTGCACTTCGGAAAGCGCGATGCGCTTCACGCGCAGCGCCGCCCGTCCCGCGGAGGTCAAATTATCCAGAAGATACTGCACCAGCTCCGTCAGAATAAAAAAATCACACTGGCGCTCGCGCACATAAATATCTCCGATCGCGTCCCGCCGCAGTCCCGCGCCCATCAGCGCACCGAGGATGTCGCGGTGCGAGAGCGCGTTTTCCTCATAAAAGGAAGCGCGCAGACAGGCCACCGGCCCATCCTCAAAATAGTCCTCCGGCGTCAGATAGTCCGGCAGATAATACGCGACCGTGCGCTCCGCGCCCTCCGTGCCGCCGAAAAAGCCGGCCTGCGGCAGGATCTGTCCCACAAGTTCACGCTCACGCGGCGTCAGGAAAAAGGTCGACGCAGGCTGCCCGCGCCGTTCCGCCCGTTCCAGCCTGTCGCAGACACGCACCAGCAGCATCCGTTCCGCCTCGGTGACGGCAAACGCCGCAATGGTCTTTTCGTTTGCCATGGCTCATTCCTCTTTTCTGCCCTGAGCATACCACAGATCCCCGAAAAAGGCAACGTCCATAATTTTGTACAAAATTTTAAAATGCTGTCGCGTAATCAATAAATTGAGACATTTCTCACTTGCAATCCAAACAAAAATATGGTATGAACATGTAGTAAACACTTAACCCGCTGCAGGGAAGCGCTTGGCACTGTGTTTTCTGCCGCAAACCGCTATTTTTGAAAGGATGAAAGTAATGAAGAAAAGAATTCTGGCTCTGCTCTTGTCCATCGTTCTCGTACTGGGTCTGGTCACCGTTTCTTTTGCCGCCAACGGCACGGGACATAAGATCTCAGTTAAGATCTACAAGGTCGTTCTCGACAGCAGCAAGCCACTCGGCTATCAGAACCCTGAGCTGATCAACACGATCACGGTAACCTGTCAGGACTCGACCGGTCATTCCGGTTACAACCACAGTGCTAATCTGAAAGACTTCTATCCGACCAATGTCGGCGCAGCGACCACGGACTGGACCGGCTGGGAATTTGCCAGCTACTATACCAAGGGTCAGGAACAAAAGCCGTTCTATAACTGGATCAGAGACACAGTAAATGCTACCGCGAACGTAACCGGCAGCGAGCCGTACCCCTGCTCCAAGAACTTCTACCTTGTTTATAAGGACACAACCCCCAGTGTCGATACATACACGGTTACCTACACCGACGGTGTTGACGGCGAGGTCGTCTTCCCCGATCAGGTCACGAGCGGCCTGAAGGCCGGCACCGCAACGCCGGCGTTCGCAGGCGGCACCCCGACCCGCAGGGGCTATGTTTTCGCAGGCTGGAAGCCCGCAGTCGCCGGCACCGTAACCGGCAACGCTACCTACGTCGCACAGTGGAAGGTCGACGCAAACGGCAACGGTATTGCCGACGATGAGGAAACGAAGTACACCGTCATCTACACCGACGGCGCGGCCAATGGTGCAGCCTTTGCTGAGCAGAAGCACCCGAATCTGCTGTCCGGCACGCCGACGCCGAAATGGCAGGGCATGACCGACGAGCCCAAGTGGGAAGATCATGTCTTTGTCGGTTGGGAACCCAAGGTTGCCGAAAAGGTCACCGAGTCCGTGAAGTATGTCGCCCAGTGGAAGGTCGACGCAAACGGCAACGGTATTGCCGACGATGAGGAAACGAAGTACACCGTCATCTACACCGACGGCGCGGCCAATGGTGCAGCCTTTGCTGAGCAGAAGCACCCGAATCTGCTGTCCGGCACGCCGACGCCGAAATGGCAGGGCATGACCGACGAGCCCAAGTGGGAAGATCATGTCTTTGTCGGTTGGGAACCCAAGGTTGCCGAAAAGGTCACCGAGTCCGTGAAGTATGTCGCCCAGTGGAAGGATGACAAGAACCACAACGGCATCGACGACGATCTGGAAGACAAGCTGACCGTTATCTACAACGATGGCGAAGCCGAGGGTGCCTCCTTTGCCGATCAGAAGCATGAAAACCTGCTGCCGGGCACCGCCACGCCCGCATGGAAAGGCATGACCGACGAGCCCAAGTGGGAAGATCATGTCTTTGTCGGTTGGGAACCCAAGGTTGCCGAAAAGGTCACCGAGTCCGTGAAGTATGTCGCCCAGTGGAAGGATGACAAGAACCACAACGGCATCGACGACGATCTGGAAGACAAGCTGACCGTTATCTACAACGATGGCGAAGCCGAGGGTGCCTCCTTTGCCGATCAGAAGCATGAAAACCTGCTGCCGGGCACCGCCACGCCCGCATGGAAAGGCATGACCGACGAGCCCAAGTGGGAAGATCATGTCTTTGTCGGTTGGGAACCCAAGGTTGCCGAAAAGGTCACCGAGTCCGTGAAGTATGTCGCACAGTGGAAGGATGACAGGAACAGCAACAGCGTTCCCGACGACGAGGAAACGAAATACACCGTCACCTACACGGACGGTGTAGAGGGTGAAGAGGTCTTCAAGGATCAGGTCTACGAGGGTCTGCTCAGCGGCGAAGCAACGCCGAAGTTCGACGGCAGGGAGCCGGCTCGTAAGGGCTACATCTTCGCAGGCTGGAAGCCCGCAGTCGCCGACACCGTGACCGGCAACGCCACCTACGTCGCACAGTGGAAGAAGCTGGACGCTGCGCAGACCGGCGATACAATGAATCTGACGGTCTGGTACTGTTTGCTCGGCGCAGCCGGCGTGTGCTTCGTAGCGGCATTCGTTCTTGCAAAGAAAAAGCAGAGCGACAAATAATTGAAAGCCCGAAAACAGATCATGCCGCCCCGGCTATTGCCGGGGCGGCAGTTTTATCATAACCAACGGCCTGCATTTCCATGCAGGCCGTTGCTTTCAGGAAATATGATCCGTGATTTGTGTGCGCTCGGCGTCGGACTCCTCCATTGCCTCCTGCGCATAGCTGTTCGCAAAATCAAAAACAAGGTTTTCAAGATCAAGCTTTTCGTAGAACTTCGCATGCTCCGCCGGAGCCTCGACCGCGTACTTGGAAAGCCACTTATTCACTTCAAAGCGGGCAACCAGAATCAGCACGCCTGCAAATACCAGCGCCACACCCACCTTGATCCATGTAATCCACCAATAGCGTCCCATTGACTCCACCTCTTTGGTCTTTCGACGGAGAACTGTCGAAAAAGTTCCCGTTTTTTCTGTTTATTTTGCCTTTCTGTCCTGCTCGATCAGCAGTTTGAGCGCTTCCACGCCGACGTGCACGGCAGCGCTGGTGTCCTCGCTCATCTTCTGGTCAAGGCCGGCAGCCTCACGCTCCTGATTCCAGATCACATGGAAGCAGGAACCGCAGCGGCAGCCCAGTGCATCGGCAACGACGAACAGCGCAGCGGATTCCATCTCGCTGGCAAGGACGCCCAGACGCTTCCACGCTTCCCACTTGTTCAGCAGCTCGTAGGAAACGGGCATCTTGGCCGGGCTGTGCTGGCCGTAGAAGGCATCCTTACACTGCACGACGCCGGTGTGCGTGCGCTTGCCCATCGCAAGTGCCGCCTGACGCAGCGCGACGGTGATGTCCAGATTGGCGACCGCCGGGTACTCAATGGGCGCATACTCGCGGGAGGTATGCTCATAGCGGATGGCGCCGGTGGCAACGACAATATCGCCGGACTGCACGTCCAGATTGATGCCGCCGCAGGTGCCGACACGGATGAAAGTATCCGCACCGATGTTGTGCAGCTCTTCCATAGCGATGGAGGCCGACGGGCCGCCGATGCCGGTAGAGCAGACGCTGACCTTTTCGCCCAGCAGCGTACCGGTGTAGATATTGAATTCACGGTTCTGCGCGACGTGCTTGGCGTCGTCAAACAGTGCGGCGATGGACTCGCAGCGGCCGGGATCGCCGGGCAGGATGCAGTAGCGGCCGACATCGCCCTCTACGCAATGAATATGAAACTGTTTTTCAAGTTTTTGCATAATTTAGGCACTCCTTATGTAGTGATGTCTAATTAGTATAACCGATTTTCCGGAAAACGGCAATCCATTTTCCATTTTCTCGCCATTCTTTGTTGAAATATACGAAAATTAACATTGAAAATTGTTCATTTCTTTCAGAACAGCGTCATCTGGCTGGTGTCCGGCAGATCGCCGAAGGCGCCCGCCTGCTTGAGATTTTCAATGTGTGTTTTGGAAACCTTCGGGCAGGCGGCGGCAAACTCGTCGACGGAAACGAACTTCTGGCCCTTGCGGCCCTCCATAATGTCCCATGCAGCCGTTTCGCCCAGGCCGGAAACCGCAACAAAGGGCGGCAGCAGCCGGCCGTCTTTCATCAGGAACTTTGTCGCATGAGATTCATAGAGGTCGATTGGCGCAAATTCAAAGCCGCGCAGATAGAACTCGTAGCAGACCTCCAGCGTCGTCAGCAGGTCGTCGTCCTTGGCGGAGCGATCCGGATTGCCGGAGATCTCCTTGATGTGCGTCTTGACCGTGTCGATGCCGTGCGTCATCATGACCGCGTCGAAGCCGTCCTTCTGGCTGCGGCGGTAGAAATAAGCCGCGTAGAAGGCTAGAGGATGATGCACCTTGAACCACGCGATGCGGAAAGCCATCATCACGTAGGCTGCGGCGTGCGCCTTCGGGAAGAGGTACTTGATCTTCCGGCAGGACTCGATGTACCATTCCGGGACGTTGTGCTCCTGCATTTCTTCCACGATGCCGTCCGGCCATGGCTTGCCCTTGTGGATCGCGCCTTTACGGACGGCCTCCATGAATTTGAACGCACGCTTTTCCGGCAGGCCGCATTTGATCAGATAAAGCATAATGTCGTCGCGGCAGCCGATGGCCTGTCCGACCGTCGCCGTACCGCTGAGGATCAGATCCTTTGCGTTGCCCAGCCACACGTCCGTGCCGTGGGAGAAGCCGGACAGGCGGATGAGCGTATCGAACTGCGTCGGTTTGGTGTCCATGAGCATTCCGCGGGTAAAGCTCGTGCCGAATTCCGGGATGCCGACCGTGCCGACTTCGCTCAGGATGGGATCGTGCTCATAGCCCAGCACCTTGCTGGAAAGGAAAATGGACATTGTGTCCTGATCGTCCAGGGGGATCTTCTGGGCGTCCACGCCCGTCATATCCTCCATCATGCGGATCATCGTCGGGTCGTCGTGACCCAGCATATCCAGCTTCAGGAGGTTTTCCTCCATGGAGTGATATTCAAAGTGCGTCGTGATGATATCGGTGTCCGGGTCGTCCGCCGGATGCTGCACCGGGCAGAAATCCCAGATCTCGTTTTCCTGCGGGATGACGACCAGACCGCCGGGGTGCTGGCCGGTCGTCCGGCGCACATCGACGCAGCCTGCGGCCAGCCGGTTTTCCTCCGCGCGGGAAACGATCATCGACCGATCGGAGAGGTACTTTTTTACATAGCCGTAGGCGGTCTTTTCTGCGACGGTGCCGATCGTTCCGGCGCGGAACACGTGGCTCGCGCCGAACATTTCAATGCAGTACTGGTGCGCGCGCGACTGGTATTCACCGGAGAAGTTCAGGTCGATATCCGGCACCTTGTCGCCGCCGAAGCCGAGGAAGGTCTCAAACGGGATGTTGAAGCCATCCTTGTCCAGCTGCTCGCCGCACTCCGGGCACTTGGCGTCAGGCAGGTCGGCGCCGCAGTTGATTCCCTCCGGCACCTCAAAGGTGCAGTATTTGCACTTCGGGCAACGGTAATGCGGCGGGAGGGAGTTGACCTCCGTAATGCCGGACATGAAGGCCACGAGCGAGGAACCGACCGAACCACGCGAACCGACCAGATAGCCGTTTTCCAGCGAATTCTGCACGAGCTTCTGCGCGGACATATAGATCACATCGTAGTGGCAGGTGATGATGTCGTGCATCTCCGTATCCACGCGCTGGGTGATCAGCTCCGGCGGGTTTTCGCCATAGAGCCGGTGCATCTTGCCGTAAACCAGAGATTTCAGATCTTCCACCGAATTTTCGATCTTTGGGGCAAACAGATTGTGCGGCACCGGGCGGATGGTATCGCACATGTCGGCGATGAGGTTGGTGTTCATCACCACGACCTCGCGGGCTTTTTCCTCGCCCAGATAGGAGAATTCCTCCAGCATCTCGTCCGTCGTGTGGAAGTAGAGCGGATTTTCGCGGTCGCAGTCCGGGAAGCCCTTGGTGGCCAGCAAAATGCGTCGGTAAATTTCCTCCTCCGGGTTGAGGAAATGGACGTCGCCCGTCGCGCAGACCGGCTTGTTCAGCTTCTCGCCCAGCCGGACGATCGTGCGGTTGAAGCCGCGCAGCTCCTCGTCGTCCCGCGCCATGCCCTTGGCGATCATGAAGCGGTTGTTGCTCAGCGGCTGAATTTCCAAAAAGTCATAGAAGGACGCGATGCGCAGCAGCTCTTCCTCCGGTTCCTGCGCCAATATTGCCTGAAACAACTCGCCCGCCTCGCAGGCGGAGCCGACGATCAGGCCCTCGCGGTAGCGCTCCAGCTCGAAGCGCGGGATGCAGGGCGCTTTGCGGTAGAAGTATTTAAGGTTGGAATCCGAGATCAGATGGTAGAGGTTCCGCAGGCCCGTCTGGTTCTTTGCAAAGAGAATAATATGACGCGGGTGCAGGCGGCGGCCGGTGAGTTTGAGTTCCCCAGACAGCGCCATCATTTCGCGGTTCATGCCCGCAAGGTCGGTGATCCCCTTTTCCAGCAGACGCTTTCCCAGCCGGTCATAGATCAGACCGCAGGTCAGTGCGTCGTCCGAAGCGCGGTGATGGTTGAATTCCGGCAGCTTGAGCGCTTCGGCGACGATGTCCAGCTTGTGCTTTTTCAGCTCCGGCAGGAGCTTGCGTGCCAGCACCAGCGTGTCGATATACGTCGGGTGGAATTCAATGTTCAGGTGCCGCGCGGCAGCTCTCACGAAGCCGATGTCGAACTCCGCATTGTGCGCCACCAGCGGACGATCTCCGCAGAAGCGAAGGAACGCCGGCAGTACCTCGGAGATCTCCGGTGCGCCCTCCAGCATCGCGTCCGTGATACCGGTCAGCTCGATGTTTTTCTCGTCGAGCCTGCGCTTCGGATCGACGAAGGACTGGAAGGTGTCCAACACCTCGCCGTCCTTGATGATCACCGCACCAAACTCCGTAATAGCATCCTTTGTGTTGGAAAGGCCGGTCGTTTCCAGATCAAATGCGACAAATTCCCCATCCAGCGGGAGGCTTTCGTTGCCGTGCGCCGCAATGCGGTCGTCGGTAATATCGAGGAAATAGCCCTCACAGCCGTAAAGGATCTTGATGTTCTGATCCGTTCCGGCGACCTTGTTCTTCGATGCCTTGAGCGCGTCCGGGAAGGAGGAAGCCACACCGTGATCGGTGATCGCGATAGCCTTATGGCCCCAGCGGGCCGCCGTCGCGACGGCATCGCCGGTCTTGGTCAGTGCGTCCATCATGGACATCGTGGTATGCAGATGCAGCTCCACGCGCTTTTCGGGCGCGGTGTCCTCGCGCTTCGGCGCCTGCGCCGGCTGGATGGCGATAGGCTCAAGCACGATGTCGTTTTCAAAGCGGCTGAAGCTGACCTTGCCGAACACGCGCAGCCACATACCTGGCTTTGTGATTTTTTCGATGATAGGCTTGGCCAGCTCCGCATCCATATAGCGATTGATGCGCAGAGAGCCGGTGTAATCTGTCATGTCAAAAGATACAACCCATGCGTTGCTTTTTTTGAGCTCCTTGTGGTTGACCGCAAACACCCGGCCCTCGACGACCACCCTACCCATATCGTTTTCCAGCGACACCTCTCGCATCGGCACGGTCGTCCCGCGGAAGGGCTTGCCGAAAAGCATGGACGAAGCCGGCTCCGCGGCTTTTTTCTGCGGTGCGTCGCTGCGGAAGGCCGGCGCGGGAATGTCCTTCATCGCCGCCTGCCGGAGCTTCTCCGTTTCCTCGAACAGCGCCTCGCCCTCCACGGTGCTTCCCGGCACGACCTTGATCTTCGTCTGCAAGGAAAAGCGCTCCATGAGCTGACGCTCCGCCACCGGGAGATAGGGTGCCAGCGCATCCTTGCCGTTGGCGCGCAGGTAGAGCATCGTTTCCCCTTCCGCGATCTCCCAACGGCAGCCCGCCAGTGTCGCGGCGGCGGGAGAATAGGCGGCGATCAGGCAGCGGTTCAGCTCGGAGGCCTCCATCTGCGCCGCACTCTCCTTGGGAAACCGTGGGGAAATGGCCACCGTGCGGATGCCGTAGCGCGCCTGCAGGCCCTCGCTGAGCGCCTGCAGATCCTGCGCGGGGACATAGCGGTCGAAGCGCACCTCCAGCGAAATGCGCCGCTCTTCCCTGCTGATCTCCGCACGGCAAACCGCCGCCTGCTCTAAAACGGCACGCAGCGGTTCCTCCGGAGAATATTCAAAAAACATCTGTAGCAAGGGGACAGAATTGGTCATTTTTTGCTCCTAAAGTTTCTCTATGTAGGCAAGCAGCGCCGGCAGAAGCTCATCATAGGGCAGCTTCTCGCGCAGCTCGCCCTTGACGAACAGCACGCCGCAGCCGTCGCCGCCGGCAATGCCAACATCAGCCTCGCGCGCCTCGCCGGGGCCGTTGACAACGCAGCCCATCACCGCGACGGTGATAATCTTATCGCAGTCCTGAAGCGCCTGTTCCACGCGGTTTGCAAGCCCGATCAGGTCGATCTTCGTCCGGCCGCAGGTCGGGCAGGAGATCAGGTTCACGCCCTGCGGGCGCAGGCCGGCCGCCTTTAAGATCGCTTTGGCGGCGTAGACCTCGCGCACGGGGTCAGCCGTCAGGGACACGCGGATGGTATCGCCTATGCCCATGCACAGAAGGCCTCCGATGCCCATGGCGGATTTGATCGTTCCCATGTACTCCGTGCCGGTCTCCGTCACGCCGACGTGCAGCGGATAGTCGCTTCTCTCGTGCATCAGGCGGTAAGCCTGCATCATGAGCGGCACGCTGCTGGACTTCATAGACACGCAGATGTCGTAGAATCCATACTTTTCCAGCAAAGCAATGTGGGAAAATGCACTTTCCACCAGCGCTTCCGCCGTGGGATGGCCGTATTTTTCCAGAAGTATCTTATCCAGACTGCCGCCGTTGACCCCGATGCGGATGGGGATATGATGCGCGCGGCAGCAATCCACCACGGCGCGCACATTGCTCTCCCCGCCGATATTGCCGGGGTTGATGCGGATCTTTGCCGCGCCGCCCTCGGCCGCGGCGATCGCCAGACGGTAATCAAAATGGATGTCCGCGACCAGCGGCAGCGGAGATTTTTCCGCAATGCGCCGGAAGCCCTCAGCCGCCTGCATATCCGGGACGGCAAGACGGGCGATCTCGCAGCCTGCCTGCTTCAGCGCGGCAAGCTGTGCGAGGCTGCCCTCCACGTCGGTGGTCGCCGTATTGAGCATCGACTGGATGGAAACCGGCGCGCCTCCGCCGATCTTCACTCCGCCGACTGAAATCTGTCTAGTCACAATCAACCTCCAAAGAGTTTGAAAATATCCTTGAACGTAATAAACGCCATGAACAGCAGCAGGATTACCATGCCTGCGCCGTGCAAATAGGCCTCATACTTCGGATTGAGCTTGCGGCGGATGATTTTTTCCACCAGCGCCGTCAGCAGCAGGCAGACCACCCGTCCGCCGTCGAGTGCCGGAATGGGCAGCAGATTCATCACCGCAAGGTTGATGGCAATAAAGGAGAAGAAATACAGCACATTCAGCACGCCGATGCCAACCGTCGCCGACTCCTTGCCCGCCTGCGTAACGACGGACACGATCCCGACCGGGCCGGACATCTCGTTCAGGCCCGCCTTACCCGTGATCAGATCCTGCAAACCCAGCCGCACCAGCCGCGCAAAATCGCGGCATTGGTTCCAGGAGTAGGACAGCACAGAGCCAACTGTCTTTTCCCTGACCGGGAAGGTAAAGCCGTAGCGCTCTTCTCCGTTGTAGTCGCGGGTCTTGAGCTCCAGATCCTTCAGTTCGACCTTTTTCCCGTCGCGGATGACCACGACGTCATACACCTGCGTCGAACTGCGCGCCAGCAGCATGGAAATATCGCCGCCGATATAGACGCGCTCGCCGTCGATGGAATAGATGGTATCTCCGACCTGAAACGCGCTTTCTGACTCATAGGGGCAGCCCTCGGCAAAGGTGCCGAAAGTCGTGCCGGGCAGCGCGTCAAAGCGGATGCTCACAAAAAGAACGGCAATCAGAACGCCGGCCACGAAGTTCATAAAGGAGCCGGCCACCAGAATGATCAGCCGCTTCCAGAGCTTGGCATTGCCGAAGGCGCGGGGATTGTCGCTATCGCCGTCCTCACCCTCCATGGCGCAGTAGCCGCCGATGGGGATGCAGCGCAGAGCGTAGAGTGTTTCGCCCTTTTGCTTTTTGATCAGCGCCGGACCCATGAACAGGGAAAATTCGTTCACCTGCACGCCGGAGAGCTTCGCGGTGATGAAGTGCCCCAGCTCATGCACGAACACCAGCACGCCGAAGAGCAGAACTACCAGAACAATATAAAATGCGGTCAAACAAGCCACCTCACATTCTTTCCAGAACGGCGCTGCGCGCCGCGCGGTCACTCGACAGGATCTCTTCCAATTCCGGTGCATCTACGAACGGAACGTCGTCCATCGCGCCGCGCACCAGCCGCGGAATGTCATAGAATCCGATTTTGTCCTGCAAATACAGGGCCACGGCGGCCTCATTCGCACCGTTCATCACCGCGCAGGCGTTGCCGCCGCGCTCCGCCGCCTCCCGCGCAAGAAGCAGGCACGGGAAAGCCTCCGTGTCCGGCCGGTCAAAGGTCAGCGGCCCGCAGGTCAGCAGATCCAGCCCCGGTGCGGGGTTGTGCTCGCGGGCGGGATAGGTCAGCGCCAGGCGAATGGGCACGCGCATATCCGGCACGCCGAGCTGCGCCAGCATCGCACCGTCGCGGAACTCGACCAGAGAATGGACGATGCTCTGCCGGTGGATGACCACATCCACCTGTGAAAGCGGCATGGCATACAGGTGCATCGCCTCGATGATCTCCAGTCCCTTATTCATTAGTGTAGCGCAGTCGATGGTGATTTTATGCCCCATTTTCCAGTTTGGATGCTTGAGGGCGTCGTTTTTCGTCACGTTCTTCAGTTCTTCCGGGTGTTTCCCGAAGAACGGCCCGCCGGAGCAGGTCAAAATCAGGCGGCGCACCTCGCGGCGGTCGCCGCAGCCCATCAGGCACTGGAAAATGGCGGAATGCTCCGAATCCACCGGGATGATCTCCGCGCCGTACTCCCGTGCGGCCGCCATGACGAGCGAGCCGCCGCAGACGAGCGTTTCCTTGTTCGCAAGGGCAATGCGCTTTTTCTTCCGGATGGCCGCCAGCGTGGGGCGCAGGCCCAGCATCCCGACCACCGCCGTCACGACCGTGTCCGCCTGCTCGTGCTCCGCCGCGGCGAGCAGGCCCTCTATGCCGGAGAGGATGCGGATCTCCTGCCCCGCCAGCGCGTCACGCAGCTTCTGCGCCGCCTGCGGCGTGGCCATGACCGCAAGCTCCGGGCGGAATTTGCGGCACTGCTGCGCCATGCGCTCGACGTTGCTTCCGGCGGTCAGCGCCGCAACGCGGACGGGAAGCTGCTCGATGACCTCCAGCGTCTGCCGGCCGATGGAGCCGGTGGAGCCGAGGATAGATACGCACTTTGTCATATCACTTTGCCGCAAACGGAATGAGCAGCATCAAAATCTCCGCCATGGGCGCGACGATCATCGTGCTGTCAAAGCGGTCGAGGATGCCGCCGTGGCCCGGCAGCAGATTGCCGTAATCCTTGATACCGACCTGCCGCTTCACGACGGAGAGCGTCAGATCGCCGACGATGGAGCCGAGCGCACCGACGACGCCGTAGATCGCGGCATAAAAATAGTTGACCTGCGTAAAGCCGAAGCACTTGTTCAGCAGCAGCGTGTACAGCGCCATCGCCAGAATGTTCGCGGCGATGCCGCCGATCGCGCCCTCGACGGTTTTCTTCGGGCTGATGACCGGAGCCAGCTTATGCTTGCCGCAGGCGCGGCCGACAAAGTAGGCGCCGCTGTCTGCCACCATGGACAGCACAAATGCGACCAGAATGAAATACTTGCCGTCCTGCATCCCGCGCAGGCGCACCAGCGCGCCGATCAGGAAGGGATAGACGATGCCGCTGAAAAGCGCCACGCACAGCGCGGAGAATTGCAGCTTCGTGTGCGCCGCGAGCAGCTCGCAGAACAGTGCGCAGAAATAGACGAACAGGCCGATGAGCATGCTCACCCAGAGCGTCTGCTCGGAAACGACCGCGCAGGCGCGCATCCACGACCACATCACGGTCGCCGCCGCCATCACCGCGGTATAGACCAGAATCCGCTTGTGCTTCAGGATCCCCGTGCGCCAGAGCATCTCATACGCCGCGATCACGCAGGCCGCAGCGAAGAGGATCGCCGTCGCCAGCGGCGGCAGAAACAGCACGACCGCCAGCAGCAGCGGCAGGCCGATGCAGGCAACCAGAATTCGAGTACCCATTATTTTGCTCCTCCAAACCGGCGGTTGCGGCCATTGTAGGCAGCGATCGCCTTTTCTAAGTCCCTCGGCCCGAAGTCCGGCCAAAGCACATCTGTAAAATAATATTCTGCATAGGCCGACTGCCATAACAGGAAATTGGACGTTCTCAGCTCGCCGCCAGGTCGGATGACCAGCTCCGGGTCAGGAACGCCAGCGGAGTACATCCGCGCGGAAAAAGCGTCCTCTGTCAGATCCTCCGGGCAGCACTTCCCGTCCACGCAGTCCTGCGCAAACTGCTGCGCCGCGCGCAGGATCTCCATTCTGCCGCCGTAGTTCAGGCAGAAGTTGACCTGCACGCCCTCGTATTTCTGCGAGCGCTCGGCCGTGATGCGCGCCTCCTCCCGCAGTTCCGGGGAAAGCCGCGACAGATCGCCGAAAAAGCAGAAGCGCACCTGATTCTTGTCCATGTCGCGGATCAGCTCACGCAGGTATTTTTCCAGCAGATCCATGATGGCGTCCACCTCCTCGGGCGAACGCTTCCAGTTCTCCGTGGAGAAGGCGTAGACCGTCAGATATTTCAGACCGATGGATTTGGCATAGTTTGCGATCGTGCGGAAGGCCTCCGCCCCCACCTTATGCCCCGCCTGCCGCGGCAGGCCGCGCTTCTTGGCCCAGCGGCCGTTGCCGTCCATGATGATGGCGATATGCGTCGGGACCGGGCGGGAAAGCTGCGGCGTCCTTTTGTGAAAAAACATAGCTTCTCTCCAAAATCGCAGCCGCCGGGCGGCGGCTGCGATAGAATATCTTTGAGCTTACAGCTCCATCAGTTCCTTTTCCTTGACGGCGCAGGCATCGTCGACCTTCTTAATGTATTTGTCGGTCAGCTCCTGCAGATCCTTCTCGGCCTTCTTCTGATCGTCCTCGGTAATCTCGGACTTTTTCTTCAAAGCCTTGATATAGTCCATCGCATCACGGCGAATGTTGCGGACGGCGACCTTCGCATCCTCGCCGTACTTCTTGACCTGCTTGGTCAGCTCGCGGCGGCGCTCCTCGGTGAGCTGCGGGAAGACCAGACGGATCACACGGCCGTCGTTCTGCGGGTTGATGCCCAGATCAGAGGTCTGGATGGCCTTCTCGATCTTCTTGAGCAGGCTGCCGTCCCACGGCTGGATGACGAGCGTCCGGGCGTCCGGGGAAGAGATCGTGCCGACCTGGCCGACCGGCGTGTCCACGCCGTAATACTCGACCATGATGCGGTCAAGCACTCTTGCGTTCGCGCGTCCCGCACGAACCGCGCCGAAGTCCTCCTGAAGAACGTCCAGCGTCTTGTCCATCTTTCTCGAATATTCCTTGAAATCCACTGCCATTTTATTTATCCTCCTTTAACTACTGTTCCGATTTTTTCTCCCATCACCACACGCAGAATGTTCTCCGGGTTCTTCAGTGCGAAGAGAATGATGGGGATATGATTGTCCATGGAAAGCGAGGTTGCCGTGCTGTCCATCACCATCAGATGCTTGGCAAGCACCTCGTCATAGGTGATCTCGTCATACTTCACCGCATCCGGGTTCTTCGCCGGGTCGTCGGAATAGACGCCGTCGACGTTCTTGGCAAGCAGGATAGCGTCCGCGCCGATCTCCGCCGCGCGCAGCACCGCGCCGGTGTCCGTGGAGAAGAAGGGATTGCCCGTGCCGCAGCCGAAGATCACGACGCGGCCCTTTTCCAGATGACGGATGGCCTTGCCGCGGATGTAGGGTTCGGCGATGCGGCTCATCTCGATGGCGGTCTGCACACGCACCTCCACGCCGCGCTGCTCCAGGCTGTCCGCCAGCGCAAGACAGTTGATGACCGTTGCAAGCATTCCCATATGATCCGCGCGCGTACGCTCCATCCGGTCGCCGCCGTCCTTGACGCCGCGCCAGAAATTGCCGCCGCCGACAACGATGCCGACCTGCACGCCGGCCTCGACGCACTGCTTGATCACGTCGCAGACCTTCCCGATCACATCAAAATCCAAACCCCTGTGGGCGCCGCCGGCAAGCGCCTCGCCGCTGATCTTCAGCAGGACGCGCTTATACTTCGGCTCGTTCATGGGATACCACTCCTTGTTTTCAAAATATCATTGTCTTTATTCTATAATAATTCCGCCGAATTGACAACCAGAAATTCTCGATTTCACAGATTGTTTTCAATTTTCTTCCCCACTGCGCAGAATAATTGTCAAAATGCACGGAAACGGCATTGCAGATTTGGGAATTTTGATATATAATAGGCGCAGTAATTTTTGTAGCAGAGAGGATGGACACTATGGCTGAGGAACTGAGCCGTATGGAAACCAAGAATTTCATCGAAGCCTTTGTGGAGGAGGACATCTCCAAAGGCGGACAGTTTGAGGGAATGCAGGTTCACACCCGTTTCCCGCCCGAACCGAACGGCTATCTGCACATCGGCCACTGCAAGGCGCTGTGCATCGACTTCGGCACGGCGGAAAAGTTCGGCGGCATCTGCAATCTCCGCATGGACGACACCAACCCCACCAAGGAGGACACGGAATACGTCGATGCCATCAAGGAGGACATCAAGTGGCTGGGCTTCACCTGGGACGACCGCTTCTACTATGCCTCCCAGTATTTTGACAAAATGTACGAGTGCGCGGAGGATCTGATCAAGAAGGGTCTTGCCTACGTCTGCGAGCTGACGCCCGAGCAGATGCGCGAGTACCGCGGCGACCTGACCACCCCCGCCCGCAGCCCCTACCGCGACCGTCCGATCGAGGAATCCCTCGATCTCTTCCGCCGCATGAAGGCGGGCGAGTTCCCGAACGGCGCCATGACCCTGCGCGCAAAGATCGACCTTGCCTCCGGCAACTTCAACCTGCGCGACCCGGCGATCTACCGCATCAACCACATGACCCACCACGCCACCGGCGACAAGTGGTGCATCTACCCCATGTACGACTTCGCCCATCCCATTGAGGACGCCATGGAGCACATCACGCACTCGCTGTGCTCTCTGGAATTTGAGGCGCACCGCCCGCTGTACAACTGGGTCATTGAGCACTGCGACCTGCCCGCAAAGCCCCGGCAGATCGAGTTTGCCCGTCTGGGCATCAACTACACCGTCATGTCCAAGCGCAAGCTGCGCCTGCTTGTCGAAGAGCACCGCGTCGCCGGCTGGGACGATCCGCGGATGCCGACCCTCTGCGGCCTGCGCCGCCGCGGCTATACGCCCAAGTCCATCCGCAATTTCTGCGAGCGCATCGGCGTGGCCAAGGCCGCTTCCACGGTGGAATACGCCTTCCTGGAGCACTGCCTGCGTGAGGATCTGAACGAAACCGCGACCCGCACCATGGCGGTACTGCACCCCGTGCGCCTGACCGTCACCAATTATCCGGAGGGAAAGAGCGAGGTCTTCACGGTGGAAAACCACCCGAACCACCCGGAGATGGGCACGCGCGAGATCACCTTCTCCCGTGACCTGTGGATCGAAGCGGACGACTTTATGGAAGAAAAGGTCGGCAAGTTCTTCCGTCTTTTCCCGGGTAATGAAGTCCGCCTGAAGGGCGCCTACGTCGTCAAATGCACCGGCTGCATCAAGGACGCGGACGGCAAGGTCACGGAAGTTCTCTGCGAATACGATCCCGACTCCCGCGGCGGCGACCCCGCCGACGGCCGCAAGATCAAATCCACCATCCACTGGGTGGACGCGCACACCGCGGTGGACGCGGAGGTCCGCCTGTACTCCAACCTCTTCTCCGACCCGGAGCCGGACGCCGCAGACAAGAACTTCCTTGATTGCCTGAATCCCGACTCTCTGGAAATTCTCTCCGGCTGCAAGGTCGAAGCCGGTCTGGAAAGGGCCGCCGCCCCGGCTGCCTACCAGTTCATGCGGCTCGGCTACTTCTGTCCGGATAAGGACTCCACCCCGGAGCATCCGGTATTCAACCGTTCCGTCAGTCTGAAGGACAGCTACAAACCGGAAGCAAAGTAAAAGGAAAAAGGAACAAACAAACGCCCCTGCGGAATCTTCCGCAGGGGCGTGTTGTTTGCAGATTTTTCAGGGCAAACAGGCAAGCGTTCTGCCCAGCGGTTCGGAAAAGCCGAGCGCGCGGTACATTCCCTCGTCACAGGGGGCGCAGCAGACCGTCAGGCTTGCAATGCCCTGCTCCGCGCACCAGCGCTGCGCCGCCCCGGCAAGCAGCCGGGCAATTCCCTTTTTCCGGAAAGCAGGCTCGACATAGAAATCCTCGAGTGCCGCGGTCCAACCGCAGGAAAAGGTCGACCAGCAGCGCGACACACTGCACATTCCGACCGCCCGGCCACCCTGTTCCGCGGCAAAGAATGTGATCTTCCTTTCCCGGATGGCAGCACAGAGCCGCTTTTGCTTCTCCTCCGTCAGGGGCTCTTCTCCGATTTCCAGCAGGTAGCCGTTTTCCAGCCGCAAAAGCTGCCCGTCCTCCGGGTCGGTAATGCACTCGACAGTCACGGGGAGCTCTGTCTTTTCCGCCATAGGGGCAATGCTTTGATGTTCCATTTTGTTTCCTCCAAAAAATAATTCGAAGGGTCAGGAAGCGTGCACCCTCCATACACGATACAGCTTCATAAAAGATCACCCTTTCCTGAAAATTTGAACCCAGACGTCTTAATCCAACGTGTTTTCCGGTAAAAACAGAATATCCAGATCGACGCCGCCTTCAATGCCGGCCACCGTGCCGGTGTCCGTGTATTGCAGGCAGTCGAAATGATAGTGGAATTCCGGCGTAGTGTCGTATTCTGCCAGCCAGAGCGTGTAATCCTGTAATTTTGAGAGATCAAAATAGCGGTAGCCGAGGCTCTGGTTGAAATATACCCCCGCCTCAAAGCCGTTGCGGCGCACGACCTTGCAGAAGGCCACGGCGCAGTCCGTCAGCGGCAGACCGTCCGGCGTGGGGATGCGCTCGGAGCCGCTGACCGTTTCCCAGTCGTAAAACAGCGGCAGGTCGAGCTTTCGCGTTCCGATCAGCTCGCAGGCGTAGCTTGCTTCCTCGCGCGCCTCCTGCACATTCATCGCCTGAGAGAAAAAGTATGCGCCGATCTTCAGCCCGGCCGCGCTCGCGCCGTCGTAATAGGTCTGAAAGGTTTCGTCCTCGCGCAGGCCGCCGGCCGTATAGCCGCGGTAGCCCACGCGGAGAATGACAAATTCCACACCGCTGTCGCGCACCGCCTGCCAGTCCACGTTCTGCTGGTGCTCGGACACGTCGATGCCGACCATATGCCGCATTGCGCGGTAGCGTAGGAATCCGTTTTCCTCATAAAACGCCTCGGCATCGTATGTATTGAGCGCGATCTGCGGCGTGTCCGAGCCGCTCGTCACACCAAAAAAGCGCCAGTAAATCAGCACGGCGACCAGCGCCGCCGCGATCAGTCCCAGCAGCATGATCAGCAAGCCGCGCAGAAGCGGTGAGCCGTAGTTTTTTTGTTTTCTTCGCTGTGCCATGGCAGGCTCCTTTCTGTTTTCTAGAGTATAGCACGTCAAGCGCGGCATCGCAACCGAATTCGCGAAAAAACAACTTGTAAGTACGCGGGATTTGTTGTAAAATAGAAAAATACGATACCTTTTTCCGGAGGTTTTTCTCTTGAAACGACTTTTCTGCGGTATCTTTTCGGTACTGCTTCTTTTCTCTCTGCTCACAGGCTGCGGCGCAAAAACGCCCGCGCTCCCGGAGAAGCCCACGCAGGGCAGCAGCAAGGTCACGCTGGCCGCCGTCGGAGACATCTGCATGACCGACGCCATGCTCACCGCACTGCACCGCGTGGACGGAAACTACGACTTTCTTTCTCTCTTCGGAGATACGGTCAATACCATCGCCGCCGCGGATCTCGCACTGGGCAATTTTGAGGGCAACTTTGCCGGTGCGCCCTACACCGGCGGCAGCTATCCCGACGAGCTGGCCGCCGCGCTCGGCGACGCCGGCTTTGACCTGCTGCAAACCGCCAACTCCTACAGCATTCAGAACGGACTGACGGGGCTCCAGCGCACCAAAGCCGTCATTGAGGGCGAGCGGCTCACTGCCCTCGGCACCTATGTCAGCAAATCCGACGCCAGCGCCAACCGCGTGGTCGTCCGCGATGTCAACGGCATCCGCATCGCCTTTGTCGCCTTCACCAAGGGTCTGAACGGCATGAGTATCCCCGCCGGGTCGGAATACTGCACGAATCTGCTCTACACCGACTACAGCGGCAACTACACCCGAGTGGACACCGACGGCATCACCGCCGTGCTGACGCAGGCCCGCAGCCTCCAGCCGGACGTGATCGTCGCCGCCCTGCACTGGGGCAGCGAGGGCAGCTCCGAAGTCAGCAAAACGCAGGAGCAGATCGCCGACCTTCTGCTCCGCAACGGCGTGGACGTGATCATCGGCTCCCATTCTCACCGCGCCGGGCAGGTCGAGCGCCACACGGTCTATGCCTCCGACGGCTCCTCCAAGGAGGCCGTGATTGCCTACAGTCTGGGCGACTACTGTACCACGGAGGAGGGCGGCGTCAACGCCTCCCTCATTCTGAATCTGGAATTCACCCGCGACCATGCCAGCGGCGTTACCACCCTGACGGATGTCGGCTACACGCCCATTGCGACGGTCGACTTCGGGCCGGAGGCCAAGCAGCGCTACGCCGTCCTGAACATGGACAATGCCATCGCGCTCTATGAGAGCAACTACTATGACCGCATCCCGGAGGAGATCTACCAGACGCTTCTCACCCGCCGGGAAAAGCTGGCCGATACGGTTTTCCCGAAGGAGGACACCGACACAAAATAGTTTTCACGCAAATTATCATTATACGGTTCTTTTTCATTCTATATCTTGACAGCTTTCGTTGCGTATGCTACACTCGATTCAGACGAAGGATTGTTTGTTTTGGCAGGAATACGGTGATGTCGGAGGTGTCTGAATGAAAAAATGTTTGATTTGTACCATTCTGGCGGCGCTGCTGCTCTCCGCCTGCTCTTGCGGTGCGCCTGCGCCCTCGGAAAGCGCCGCTTCGCTTCCGTCGGAAAGTGGGCCGCAGCTCTCCTTCCCGGAGGCAGGGCAAATTCTGGACGTGGACTGCTCCGGCAATGTTCTGCCGGAGGATGACGGCACGCGCAGCGTAAAGCTCCGGTGGGCGACGAGCGAGAGCGAGGAACTATCGCATGACTTCCCCCTTTCCGGCACACCTTCCGACGAGGCTGCGCCAGTTCTGCGGCTCCGGCAGGAGTGGTCCACCGGCGCACTCGTTTTCTATGATTCCACACCCGTGTCGGACACGGAGGATCGCGCCTACATCCTCGGTCTGCTGGAAAATTCCGCGCTTCCCTCAACCGAAGAAGGCCTTCCCAATCTCATTCTGACTGTGACGGACGGCGAAACCACCACGGAATATCCGGTTTTCGCGAAGGACGCTGCCGAGGATTTCTTCCGGCTCAGTGCGCTTGCCTATAAATACGCCGCGCCGCAGACCCTGACGGCGAACGACTGGGGCTGGCACACCGGGTTCGACACGGATTACCGGCTGTGCCTCCGCAGCGCTGAGCTTCACGCCGATCTCGACCGGGCGCAGGCGCTCGTTCTGCTCCGCGCACTGTTTGGGGAACGCGGGCAGAGCGCAGCTTTTCCGGATTATACCGGCGCACCGCTGTCCCCGGAGCTGCCGGAGGAAAGCGTCTGCCTGACGGAATACTGGCTCGAGCCTGACGACGATACACCGAAAATCCACGAGCAGCACTATTATCTTCTCCCCAATGGGACGCTCGCACGTCTGACCGGCACGGTAAATTATCTTTGGAGTTACGGCAGCTCTGGCATTGAGATAGAAAGCCTTACTCCCTCCTGGCCGCGCGTCGCAGTCGCGGAGGGCGCATTCGACTGGGAGCTGCTCAAATCTGTCTTGCATCAGCTTCCATAATTCTCAAAGGAACTGTAAACAACGCGCCCCCGCAGACAACGTCTGCGGGGGCGCGTTTCTGTTTTCTTATTCGGACTCTGCTTTTATAGATGCGCCTTTTTCCAGACACCGCTGAAATAGAAGATCACCGAAAGTGAGCAGGACATCATCCAGCTCACAGGCCACGCCAGCCAGATGCCGGTGCTGCCCCAGAAGCGGGAAAAGAGAAACGCCAGCAGCACGCGCAGAAACAGCGCCGTGAAGGTCGTCGCCATAAAGAGCGTCATCGCGCCCGCGCCGCGGAACACGCTGTCGGCGCAGAGCTTGATCGCCACCAGAATATAAAACGGCGCAACGATCAGCAGAAATTCGCAGCCGACATCCAGCGCCGCGCTTCCCTTCTCCTTCATAAACAGGCCGATCAGCGGCGTGCGGAAGATCACATACACCAAGCTGAATACCAGCGCCACGGCGCACATCAGGCCGAGGCCGCTTTTCATACCGCGCCTGACGCGATCCGGCTTTCCCGCGCCGAGGTTCTGTGCCGTAAAATTGGAAACGCCCGTGCCGAGCGTTGAGATCGTCGTGGTCGTAAAGCCGTTGACCTTGATCGCGGCGGCATAGCCCGCCACGACCGCGCCCTCAAAGCCATTGACGATACTCTGGATCAGGATATTCCCCAAGGACACAAAGCACTGCTGCAAGGTGCTCGGGAGCGCAATGCGGATAATCCGCTTCAAAATTGCAAGGTCGAACAGCTTTGGCTTTTCCTCACATTCCAGTGTGCGCAGCTTGCGGAACACCGTCACGACCGCCAACACGCAGCTCACTCCCTGACACAGGAAGGTCGCCCACGCGACCGCGCCGACGCCGCGGTGCGGAAACAGGCGGACAAAGAGAATGTCCATGAACACATTCGCCGTAGACGAGCAGGCAAGGAACCAGAACGGGGTTTTCGAGTCGCCCAGCGCGGAAAAAATACCGCTGGAGATGTTATAAAAGAAAAGGAACAGCAGCCCTGCGGTGTAAATATTCAGATATTCCAGCGCCGCCGGACGGATGGAGTCCGCAAGGCGGATGAGGCGCAGCAGCGACGGCATGAGCAGAAAGCCCAGCACCATCAGAAGCAGCGTCAGCGCTCCGCTGAAAAGGAAATTCGTGCTGACGGCGGATTTCAGCTCCCGGATTCTTTTCGCGCCGTAGAGCTGGGAGATCACGACGGAGCAGCCGATATTGCAGCCAAAGGCGAAGGCAAGATAGATCAGCGTCACCTCATAGGCGTTGCCGACTGCCGAAAGCGCATCCTCTCCGATCATTTTTCCAGCGATCAGGGAGTCCGCAACGTTATACATCTGCTGGAAGATCACACCGCCGAGCAGCGGAAGGGAAAAATTCCGGAGCGCCTTCCCCGGTGGGCCGACCGTTAAATCTTTTATCATATTCTTTCTATTTAGGCAGAAAAGCTGCCGTTTTTCCAAAATCCTGACAGTAAAAGTAGGACACTTCCGTGCGGAAGTGTCCTACTATATTACATTTCGACTTTATGCAGAGAAACGGATCAGCCGTTGTTCTCTCTCATCTTTGCAAAGCACTCACTGCAGTAGACCGGACGATCGGTCTTGGGCTCGAAGGGAACGCGAGCCTCGCCGCCGCAGTTCGCGCAAACAGCGGTGTAATACTCTCTGGGGCTGCGGGCAGCATTCTTGCGAGCGTCGCGGCAAGCCTTGCAGCGCTGCGGCTCGTTCTGGAAGCCTCTCTCCGCATAGAATTCCTGCTCACCGGCGGTGAACACGAACTCATTGCCGCATTCCTTGCAAACTAAAGTCTTGTCTTCGTACATTTTGGTTTACCTCTCTTGATGATAAAGATTTGCCCCGACACTCTCTTCGCGAATTGCAAAAATGGTATGCCACAGGGTTTCATATTGCGAACGGTGTATCACTGATAACGCCAACGCTTTCTCAATTATAGCATTTTAAACTGCTTTGTCAATAGTGGATGAAAAAATAATCCGTTAGAAAATAACATTTGTGCGTTTTCGACATTTTCCTTCCGTCGTTTTCGGTCAAAATGTCAGTTGTTCTTCGTTCTGGTTGCGCAAATGCAGATGATCATAGGCAAGCTGCGTCACGCAGCGGCCCCGCGGTGTGCGCGTCAGGAAGCCGATCTGCATGAGATAGGGCTCATAGACGTCCTCCAGCGTGACTGCCTCCTCGCCTATCGTCGCGGCAAGCGTTTCCAGTCCGACCGGGCCGCCGCCGTAGAACTGAATGATGGCCTTGAGCATCCGCCGGTCGGTCGCATCCAGCCCCAGCTTGTCCACCTCCAGACGCTCCAGCGCCAGATCGGCCGCCTCGCGCGTGATCACGCCGTCATAGTACAGCTGGGCAAAATCGCGCACGCGGCGCAGCATCCGGTTGGCGATACGCGGCGTGCCGCGGCTGCGGGAGGCGATCTCCAGTGCGCCTCCCGGATCGATCTCCATGCCCAGAAGCGCCGCCGAGCGCGTGACGATGCGGCAAAGCTCCTCCGGAGAATACAGTTCCAGCCGGAAGGTCACGCCGAAGCGGTCGCGCAGCGGCGCGGAGAGCTGGCCGGCGCGGGTCGTTGCACCGATCAGGGTGAATTTTGGCAGATCGAGCCGGATGGAATTGGCCGAAGGCCCCTTGCCGACGATGATGTCAATGGCAAAGTCCTCCATCGCGGGATAGAGAATTTCTTCCACAGAGGTGTTCAAGCGGTGAATTTCGTCGATAAAAAGGATATCGCCCTCGGAGAGATTCGTCAGAAGCGCCGCCAGGTCGCCGGCCTTTTCGATCGCCGGGCCGGAGGTGATGCGGATGTTCACGCCCATCTCGTTGGCGATGACGCCGGCCAGCGTGGTCTTGCCCAGTCCCGGAGGACCGTAGAGCAGGACATGATCCAGCGGCTCATTGCGCCGCCGCGCCGCCTCAATGTAGACCGCCAGATTTTCCTTGACCTTTTCCTGACCGTTATACTCGTTCAGGCGCTTCGGCCGGAGGGAAAACTCGCCCTCATCCTTGGCCGTAAAGCTCGTTGTTACGATGGGCGCTTCAAAATCCTGTGAAAAATCAATGCTCATGCACTCACCTCATTACCATCGCGCGCAGGCAGCGGCGCACGATCTCTTCCGTCGCCAGCCCTTCGGCAGGAATTCCCTTGAGCGCCGCGGCGATCTCGTTCTGATTGTAGCCCAGCTCTGTCAGCGCCGCCTGCGCAAGCGCCAGATTGCTGCCCGCCGCGGGTGCGGGCGCCGCGGACGTATCAGAGAAGTCCACCTCCGTCACCGCCGCGCCCAGCTTGTCCTTCAGCTCCAGAATGATGCGCTGCGCGAGCTTCTTGCCCACGCCCTGTGCCGCCGTCAGCGCTTTTTCGTCCTGCGTCACGATCGCCAGCGTGAAGCGCTCCGGCGTGGAGGAGGACAAAATGGCCAGCGCCGCCTTCGTACCGACACCCGTGACGCCCAGAAGCAGCTCAAAGCAGCGCAGCTCCTCGCGCGTGGAGAAGCCAAAAATATCAAACGCATCCTCGCGGATGTAGCAGTAGGTAAATAGCTTCCCCTGCTGCCCGACGCGCAGCTTGGACAGCGTATAGGCCGTGGTGTGGCAGGCGTAGCCCACGCCGCCGCAATCGATGACCGCAAGATTGCCCTCCATCAGGGTGACCTCGCCATTCAGATAATAAAACATCGCTATCCTCCCCGCGTTCTTGACAGCATGGACGTCGCCGAGCGCGCGTGACACAGCGCAATGGCGATGGCGTCCGCCGCGTCGTCCGGGCGCGGCATCTTTTCCATATGCAGAAAGCGGCGCGTCATGTCCATGACCTGCCGTTTCTCCGCCTTGCCGTAGCCGACGACCGCCTGCTTGACCTGCATGGGCGTGTATTCAAACAGCGGCACGCCCGCCCGCTCAATGGCAAGCAGAATCACGCCGCGGCCGTGGGAAACGCCGATTCCCGTCGTGATATTGTGACCCCAGAACAGCTCCTCCACTGCGACCGCTTCCGGCTTCGTGACCTCCAGCAGACGCGTGATGTCCTCAAAGAGCATATTCAGCCGCTGCGGAAAGGTCAGCTCCGGCGGCGTGGTCACGGTGCCGTATTGCAGCAGCGCGTACTTTCCCCGCTCCGACGAGATCAGGCCGAATCCCGTCGTCGCATAGCCGGGGTCAATGCCTAAAATAACCAAAGAACTTGTCCGCCCATTCCGGCACGGCAATATTCAGCAGCCAGCAGCAGATGCCCAGCACGACGATGCCGAACAGCACCCACGCGAATACGCGCTTCCACTTGGGGCTGGGGATAAACTCTTCCTTCGCCTTTTCCGCCTCGGTCGGAAGATCCTCCGGCTGTATATTCTCCATCAGGACCTCAGATTCCTGCGTTTTCTCATTCATAGATACCACCTCACGAGAATTATAACACATTCGTTTGTATTTTGCAGCTACTTTTTTCGCAAAAAATCCCGGCAGCCGCATTTTGCGAAGCTGCCGGGAGAGATGCATCATTCAGTCATTCATCAGTGGGAAGCTGACCTGCGCCTTGAACAGGTCGCCGTCGATCGCCAGCGCAAAGCTGCCGCCCATCAGCTCCGTCAGGCTGCGCGCAATGGAAAGCCCCAGCCCGCTGCCCTCGGTGTTGCGCGAGGCGTCGCCGCGCACGAAGCGCTCCATCAGCTCCTCGGCGGAAACGTTCAGCGGCTCCTTGGAGATATTTTTAAAGGTGACGGTCAGACGGCCGTCCTGCGCCTGCGTCTGCACATACACGCGAGTATGCTCCAGAGAATACTTGCAGATGTTGCTCATCAGATTGTCCAGCACGCGCCATAATAGCCGCCCATCCGCCCAGACGCAGGGCTCCTGCACCCGGAAATCCAGTACCGGCTCCAGCGCGCGGGCTTTGAATTTCTCCTCGTACTCGCCCGCCGCCTGCGCCACAAGGACATTCACGTCCGTCCGCTCGGCATGGACGGTGATATTGCCGGTGGAGGCCTTGGAGGCTTCGATCAGATCCTCCGTCAGCTTTTTCAGCCGTGCGGACTGCCGGTCGAGGACCTCCAGATATTCCGGTGCCTGCGGAGAATCCAGTCCCGCCGTTTTGAGCAGGTCGACATAATTGACAATGCTGGTCAGCGGCGTTTTGATGTCGTGGGAGACGTTGGTGATCAGCTCCGCCTTCATGCGCTCGCTGCGCATCTGCACCTCCACCGCCTTCTGCATCCCGGTACCGATGCTGTTCAGGTTTTCTCCGTGGCGGCGGAAGGCCGGCAGAAGATGGCGGGTATTCACGCGGTAGGTCATATCGCCCTCGGCAATGGCCTCCCCGCCCTTCTGGAGCCTGCGCAGGTTGATTGCAGCCAGCAGCACCAGCGGGATCAGCAGCAGTTTCTCCACAAACCAGAACGGTAGCGCAAGATAAGCGGAAGCAAGAAAAAACAGTTCCAGAACGGTGATTCCGGCGCTTACCAGCACCGTCCGCCAAACCAGAGGCAGATGCAGGCAGACATAGCGGGCGCCCCGGCCGAGCTTGCGGAGCACGCGCCAGAGGAAGCGCAGAACATAAAACAGCACCGTATTTCTCCACCAATTTCCGGCTTTGGCCCGCGCGGCAAAGCTCAAAACCGGCGACAGCCACAGGAAAGCCCAGACAAGGCCGAGTGCTGCGGCCAGTATCAAGCGCACGGTAGAATTATAGGAAAACGCCTCCCAGAACGCCACGCTGCCGCAGAACAGCCCAACAAGAATGGCCAGATACAGATCAAAAGGGATCCGATCCACCCAGTTCAGATGGATGCCCTCCACGCCGGCCTTGTGCCCGGCGGCGCAGAGCAGGAACACAAACAGTGCCGCCGCCAGACACAGCGCGGTGATCGCGATCGGCATGAGGAAATCCCGCAGGCCGATGAGGCGGTCGGCAAAGTTCAGCGCGCGGGTGCAGTCATCCTGCGCCTGCATGGTTGCAGCCACCGCAATGTGCAGCGTAACGACGGCGCTTTCCGTTGTGACGACGGTAAATTCCGCAACGACCTTTCCGCCTTCCTCGCTGTAATCGCGCAGATTCCAGTCGCCCGCAAAACTTAGGTAGTCATACATCTGTTCCTCGTTGTCAAAGGTCTTTGTCCGGGTACTGTAGCGCTCATCCGTCGGGAAGCTGAATTCCCGCACCTGTTCCGTTTCCGGAAGGATCCCGGTATACTCCCGGTTGGAAAACAGCTCTTGCCCGTCCGTATCCGTCACGCGGATGCAGAGGTTGGAGTTTTCGGGAGAATACTTTTCCCCGTAATACGCAACAAGCGTTTCCTCGCCCTCGCCGCCTTTTTTCTGCGCCAGCGCGCCGAGCAGCGTTTGCAGATCTCCGGAAGCGTTGGAAACAACGACATTCAGGAGGCCTTCGCGGATTCTGTCACCGTTATCCAGATAACTGCCATGCCCGGCCAGAGCGACCGTCCCGACGACCGCCCCCGCCGCAACCGCAAGCATCGCCACCAGCAGGAAGATCGCAGCCGCCTTTGCAGCAAGGCTTGATTTCAGTTTTTTCATCGCACTTCACGCTCCATTTTATAGCCCTGTCCCCAGACCACCTTCAGATAGTGCGGGTCGGCCGGATTGATCTCCAGCTTTTCGCGCAGATGGCGGATATGCACCGCCACCGCGTTCTCCGCGCCGTAGGGCTCCTCGCCCCAGATGCGGCGGTAAATCTCCTTCGGCGCGAATACCGTGCCGGAATTCTGCATCAGCAGCTTCAGAATGTCGTATTCCCGCGGCGTGAGGGAAACCGGCTCGCCGTCCAGCGTGACCGCCTTCGCGTCGTCGTCCAGCGCGATGCTGCCGATGACGATCTGCGAGGGCCGGACCTGTCCCCCGCCGAGCTGTAAATACCGCCGGAGCTGTGAGCGCACACGTGCCAGCAGCTCCACGGGATTGAAGGGCTTGGTCACATAGTCGTCCGCGCCCACATTGAGACCGAGGATTTTGTCGGTGTCCTCCGACTTGGCCGTCAGGAGGATGACCGGGACGTTGCTCACCTGCCGGACGCGCGCCAGCGCGGTCAGGCCGTCCATCTGCGGCATCATGACATCCAGCAGCACAAGATGGATGTCCTCCTTTTCCAGCACCTCCAGCGCCTGCGCGCCACTGTAAGCCTCAAAAACCTGATAGCCGTCCGAGGTCAGATAGATCCGCAGGGCGGAAACGATGTCCTTTTCGTCGTCGCAAGCCAGAATTTTGTACATAGCCGCTTCTCCTTAGTGATGAATGAGATCCGCCGCGACCTGCTTGGCCGTGATGCTGTGCTGGATGGGCTTCCACTGCACCTTGGTGAAAATCGCGGCGATCGAGATCGGAACATAGGTAAACATGAACACCGGGAAGGTAAAGGCGTAGAGGATCTTCTTCCACGCCGCCGTATGGATCTTTTTCCACTGCGTTGCCGTCGTGATCGCGCCGATGAAAAACAGCGTCAGGTATATGGAGCTGAGCATTTGCAGCAGGGAAAGCAGCGCTGCTGCGTTTGCTCCCTCAACAAGCTGCATGGTGATCAGCGTCAGATTGCTCGCGGTGCTGAGTATGGAAAACAGAAATGCCGGCAGGATGTTCATGGACATATCATAGCACGAGAAGCTGCCTTTGAACATCCCCCCGCAGAGTTTTAATCCATAGCGCCGCAGCACCTGAAGATAGCCGCGCGACCAGCGCATCCGCTGCCGCCACGACTGGCGGAAGGTCACGGGCTGCTCGTCGAACAGCTCGGCCTGCGGGCAGAAGGCGATCTTGTAGCCGTCCAGAATGTGGGAAACGGAGAACTGAATGTCCTCGATCAGCAGATGGAAGGGCCAGCCGCCCTGCTCCCGCAGCACCTTGCGGCTGAAAAGGAAGCCCGTGCCGGAGACGGCGCAGCTCGTCCCCAGCAGCATCCGCGCGTGGTTAAGATATTCGGATTCGCGCAGGAACCAAAGGCCGTAGCCCGCCGAGATCCAGTTATCGCCGTAATTCTTGGAATTTCGGTAGCTCGTCACGATGTCGTGGCCGTCGGAGAAGGTCTCGTTCATCCGCTCAATGTAGTCCGGCCGCAGGAGATTGTCCGCGTCAAAGACGAAGTAACCGTCAAAGCCCTCCGGCTCGTCCTGCGCAATGTGCCCCAGCAGGGTGTCGAGGGCGTAGCCCTTGCCCACCTTTTCGCGGTCAAAGCGCTCGTAGACCGTCGCGCCTGCCGCGCGTGCCGCGTCCGCGGTACGGTCCGTGCAGTTGTCCGCCATGACGAAAATTTTCAGCTTGTCCTGCGGGTAGGTCTGCCCATGCAGGCTGTCGATCAGGTCGGCAATGACCGCTTCCTCATTGCGCGCGCAGATCAGAACGGCGTAGCGGTGCAGCTTCGCCTGCTTGTGCGGCTTGTCTTTCTTGATGTGCGGAACCAGAATGTAGAAAAACTGATAGGCATAGCACACCAAAAAAGCGATCATCAGTATGGTATTCATCGTTTCAAGACAGTTCATCCGGATTGCCCCTTTCTCTTTGTCGCTCCAAGTATACCGCCGAATGGCATTAAGAAACAATCGGGGAAAATCTTAAGATTTGCTTAACATATGCTAAAACCCGACTGGGAGAATTCTCAGTCGGGTGAAAAAACTGTCAGACCTCAAACATCAGATCGCCATAGGTCGGCACGGGCCAGATGGCCTTATCGACGATCAGCTCCAAACGGTCGATGGGCGCGCGCAGCTCGTGCATGGCCGGGACGACCTCGTCGCGGCAGAACGTCGCCATTTCACGCACGCAGTCGATGCCGTTCATCTTCTGCACGGCCGCGTCCAGACGCTTCTCCGCCTCGCTCGCGCGGGCCAGAAGCGCGCTGGTTTCGCGCAGGAGCTGCTCCTGCGTCGTGGTGTCCGCGTCCGGGCAGGCGGTGCGCACCTTACAGATGGAATCTGCCAGCCGCGCCGTGTAGCGCACGACTGCGGGGATATAATGCTTGCCAGCCATGTGGAGCATGGTCTTAGCCTCGATCGCCGTGGTCTTGGCGTAGGTCTCATAGAGGACCTCGCTGCGGGATTCCAGCTCCGCTCTTGTGAAAACGCCGAATTTTTCGAACATTTCCACGGTTTTCTCCGTCGTCAGTGCCGGAATGGCGGAAACCATGTTCGGCAGATTCGGCAGGCCGCGGCGCGCCGCCTCCTGCTTCCATTCCTCGCTGTAGCCGTTGCCATTGAACAGCACGCGGCGGTGGTTGCGCATATTCTCCGCGATCAGGCAGTTGACGTCGTGCTCAAAATCGTCGCTCTTCTCCAAGACGTCCGCCGCCTCGCAGAAGGCCTCGGCGACGATGGTGCTGATAACGGTATTGGAGTTTGCGATGCTCTCCGAGGAGCCGACCATGCGGAACTCGAACTTGTTGCCTGTGAAGGCAAAGGGCGAGGTGCGGTTGCGGTCGGTCGCGTCCTTGTCAATGACGGGCAGCGTGGAAACGCCGGTGTCCAGCCGTCCGCCCGCGATGCAGCCGGCAGCCGTGCCGTTTTCGACGATCTGATCGACCACGTCGCTGAGCTGCGCGCCGAGGAAGATGGAGATGATCGCCGGGGGCGCTTCGTCCGCGCCGAGGCGCTGATCGTTGCCGGGACAGGCCGTGGACATCCGCAGAACATCCGCATGGCGGTCCACCGCCTTGATGATGCAGGAAAGCACCAGAAGGAATTGCAGGTTATCGTTCGGCGTCGTGCCGGGGTCGAGGAGATTCTCGCCCGTGTCGCTGCTGAGTGACCAGTTGTTGTGCTTGCCGGAGCCGTTGACGCCGGCAAAGGGCTTCTCGTGCAGCAGGCAGACGAGGCCGTGGCGCGTCGCCACACGCTTCATCGTTTCCATGGTGAGCTGGTTCTGGTCGACCGCGACGTTGCAGGTGCTGTAGATAGGCGCGCTCTCGTGCTGCGCCGGCGCGACCTCATTGTGCTGCGTCGTGGCGGTGATGCCCATTTTCCACAGCTCCTGATTCAGGTCGGCCATGAACTCGCCCACGCGCTCGCGGATGACGCCGAAATACTGATCCTCCAGTTCCTGTCCCTTGGGCGCGGGCGCGCCGAAGAGCGTCCGGCCGGTGTAGATGAGGTCACGGCGCTTGAGGTAGCGCTCGCGGTCGACGATGAAATACTCCTGCTCCGCGCCGACGGAGATCAGCACGCGCTGGGAATTCTCATCGCCGAACAGGCGTAGGATGCGGACCGCCTGCTGGGAAAGCGCCTGCATGGAGCGAAGCAGCGGCGTTTTGTTGTCCAGCGCCTCGCCGTTGTAGGAAACGAACACCGTCGGGATGCACAGGATGGTGCCGCAGGCCATCTCCTTGACAAAGGCCGGGGAGGTCATATCCCAAGCGGTATAACCTCTGGCGTAGTGCGTCGCGCGCAGGCCGCCGGAGGGGAAACTGGAGGCGTCCGGCTCGCCCATGATGAGCTGCTTGCCGGTCAGATTCAGAATGACCTTGCCCATTTTGTCGGGCGCGGTCAGGAAGGAGTCATGCTTTTCCGCGGTCACGCCGGTCAGCGGCTGGAACCAGTGGGTGTAGTGAGTCGCGCCCTTCTCGATCGCCCATTCCATCATTGTCTTTGCCACGATATCCGCCGTTTGCATGGAGATCTGGCCGCCGCAGGCGATCACCTGCTGCACCTCACGATATACATCAGCCGGCAGACGCTCACGCATCACCGCATTGCTGAACACATTGGAGCCGAAGTATTCGGAAACCTTCATCTTTTTCCTTCTCCTTTCGCTATCCGGCGCTGAAAAAACAGTTTTGATTGTTTCAGTGTACAGGAAAAATATCGAAAATGCAAGCATTTTCATAAATCGCAGAGATTTTCAGTAGCGTCACCAAAGAGCCTCCCGCAGTGCCGTTTCTGTTTATACAAATTTACTATGATTTTATCAATTTGTCTGATTCCGGTTAAATATATACCGCGCGTTTAAACTAGCGAAAAGGAGGAAACACACCATGCTGATCTCGTTTCTGCGCACATTATTATTATATATCGTTCTTGTGCTGACGGTTCGCCTGATGGGAAAACGGCAGATCGGTGAAATGGAACCGTCGGAATTCGTCGTGACCATGCTGATCGCAAATCTGGCTGCCATTCCCATGCAGGATACCGCCATTCCTCTGCTCAGCGGCCTCGTGCCGATCCTTGTCATTCTCGGTCTGGAGCTCATTCTCGCGGTGCTGTCGCTACGCTGCATCCATGTCCGGACGTTTTTCTGCGGAAAACCCGTGATTCTGATGGAAAACGGAAAAATTCTCGAGAAAAACCTCCAGAAGACTCGGGTCAATCTGGACGAGCTGACCATGCACCTGCGGGAAAAGGACATCTTCGATCTGACCGAAGTGAAGTACGCCATTCTGGAAACGAACGGTCAGCTCTCCACCCTGCTCTACGCAAAAGATCGCCCGGCCAACGCCAAGGATGCCGGGATCCAAGCCAAGGAAACGGAGCTGCCCGTCACGCTGATCTCCGCCGGCAAGCTGCTGGAAAGGAATCTTCCCGTCGCGAAGAGGGACCGGCAGTGGCTGGATGCCGAGCTGAAAAAGCGGAACTGCACCATCCGCGGCGCGCTGCTTCTGACCGTGGATGCAGCCGGAAAAATCTATCTGGTACGGAAGGAGGATGTACGGTGAAATACCTCTATATCGGCGTCGGCGTGCTCGCCGTTCTGCTGGCGGCCTGTATTCTCAGCACAACGGTGATCTCCTCCTGCACGCGGGAGACCGCGGACGCGCTGGAACACGCACTCTCCGCCTTCGACGAAGACGACTTTCCCGCCGCAGCAGCGCAGGCCTCGCGCGCAAAAAGTGAATGGGACCGGCACGCAAAGCTCCTCAGCGCGCTGCTGAGCCACGAGGAGCTCGACGAGATCGACACCGCCTTTACCGCGCTGGAATCCTATCGCAAAACGCAGACGGCCGACGAATTCCGCAGCCGCTGCGCGGAGCTTTCCCTGCGTCTGCGCCATATCACGCAGATGGACGTTCCCTTCTATTACAATTTCTTTGTCCGCCCATTGGGGACTTGACCCGTCAAGGGCAATCGGCTATAATGAAACCAATCCACCCCGCGGCGCGGGGCTACATAACGGAGGCATTTTCATGACGACCCAGCAGCTTGACCGGCAGTACGTCGCGCACACCTACAACCGTTTCCCGCTGGAGATCACCGGCGGCAAGGGTTCCACGGTTTACGGCGCGGACGGCCGCGAATACATTGATCTGGGCAGCGGTATCGCTGTCAATATTTTCGGTCTTGGCGACAAGCAGTGGCAGAGCGCTGTCACGCGGCAGCTTTCTAAGGTGCAGCACACCTCCAATCTGTTTTACTGCGCGCCCGTCGCGCAGCTTGCACAGATGCTCTGCGAGCGCACCGGAATGTCAAAGGTTTTTTTCTCCAACTCCGGCGCGGAGGCCAACGAATGTGCGGTCAAGGCCGCGCGGAAGTGGGGCTGCACGCACAAGGGCGCGGAGCATGATAACATCATCACTCTGAAGCAGAGCTTCCACGGCCGCACCATCGCCATGCTGGCCGCGACGGGGCAGGATCACTATCACGAGCAGTTTCAGCCGCTGCCCGGCGGTTTTCTCTATGCGGAGGTCGGCGATGCCGACGGGCTGGAGCGGCTGATCCGGGAGAATCCCTGCGCCGCCGTGATGATCGAGGTCGTGCAGGGCGAGGGCGGCGTGCGTCCCATCGGGCGGGAATTTGCCGCGCAGATCGCCGCACTGACCGAAAAATATGACCTGCTTCTCATCACGGACGAGGTACAGCTTGGCAACGGGCGCAGCGGCAGCCTTTATGGCTACATGGAATACGGCCTGCATCCCGATCTCGTCACCACCGCAAAGGGGCTCGGCGGCGGCCTGCCCATCGGTGCGACGCTCTTCTCCGAGCGGGTCGCGGACGTGTTTTCTCCCGGCGACCACGGTTCCACCTTCGGCGGCAACGCGGCCTGCTGCGCGGGCGCGCTGAACATTCTCGGCCGCATCGACGACGAGCTGCTCGCCGGCGTGAAGGAGCGCTCGGCGTATATCATCCGGGAACTGACCGGCGCAGAGGGCATCCGGAACGTCAGCGGCATGGGGCTGATGCTTGGCTTCGAGCCGAACGGCCCTGCCCGCGAATTTGCGGAAAAGCTGCTGGCAAACGGCGTGCTGGTCACGACCGCAAAGCAGAAGATCCGCCTGCTTCCCGCGCTGAACATTCCCATGGAACAATTGAAATCCGCCGTGCAGATCATCAAGCGCTGCGCGGCCGAATAAGGAGGACACTATGAATCTGAAAGGCAGAAGCTTTCTGACCCTGCTGGACTTCACGCCGGAGGAGATCACCGGTCTGATCGACCTCGCCGCCGACCTGAAGGCTCAGAAAAAATCCGGCATCCCGCACGATACGCTCCACGGCAAATCCATCGCGCTGATCTTTGAAAAGACGTCCACCCGTACCCGCTGCTCCTTTGAGGTCGCGGCCTACGATCTCGGGATGCACGTCACCTATCTCGACCCGACCGGCTCGCAGATCGGCAAAAAGGAGTCCATCGCGGACACCGCGCGCGTCCTCGGCCGGCTCTATGACGGTATCGAGTACCGCGGCTTCGGCCAGAATATCGTCGAAGAGCTGGCAAAGTACGCCGGCGTTCCCGTCTGGAACGGCCTGACCAACGAATTCCATCCGACACAGATCCTTGCCGATATGCTGACCATCCGCGAGCATCTCGGCGCGCTCAAGGGCAAAAAGTTCGTCTTTATGGGCGACTGCCGCTACAACATGGCCAATTCCCTGATGGCCGGCTGCGCCAAGCTGGGGCTGCACTTCACCGCCTGCGGCCCGGAGGGCTACTTCCCCGATCCCTCGCTCATCGCGCGCTGCGAGGCCGTCGCTGCCGAAACCGGCGCGACGCTGCGCTTTGAAACCGATCCGATGAAGGCCACCGAGGGTGCAGACGTGATCTACACCGACGTCTGGGTCTCCATGGGCGAGCCGATGGAGGCGTGGAAGGAACGTCTGGAGGTCATGCTCCCCTATCAGGTCAACGCCGCGCTGATGAAGAACGCCGGGCCGCAGGCCGTTTTCATGCACTGCCTGCCCGCCTTCCACGATCTGAACACCGGCATCGGCCGCCAGATCGGCGAACAGTTCCATCTCGATGCGCTGGAGGTCACGGACGAGGTCTTTGAAGGCCCGCAGTCCATCGTCTTTGACGAGGCCGAGAACCGGATGCATACGATCAAGGCCGTCCTCGCCGCGACACTCTAACACCATTCCCGCCCGGTGCTCCGCACCGGGCTTTTTTCGTCATGGCGGAACATTTCTCTTTTCACAGGGTTGTTTTTTTGTAAGAATTACGCTATACTAAAGCAAATGTTTCCGTGCCTGCATGGCTAAAGAGGATTCCATGCGATGCAGGCCTGCGCCGCTGCGCAAAGGGTTTTGCCGGAAACGGCAGGGCCTTCCGTGTTTGAGAAGGAAGCAGGTGTCTTAGGGGTAGTCTATCCTTACGCGCTGCTTGCTTCAGGCAGCGCGTAATTTTTTGTTTGGAGGAAGCCGCATGATCACGCACGAAAACCGCCGTGCCAACCGCGCGCTTGCGCTGCTTGCCGGAATTCTCCTTGCGCTTTTTCTGGCCTCCTTCTGGTTCGGGCGCTACGGCGTAGACATTCCCACGACGCTCCGCATCCTGTTTTCACGTATCTTCCCGATCCAAAAGGACTGGGATCCCAATCTGGAAACCGCCGTGATCAACATCCGTCTGCCGCGCATCGTGATGGCCTGTCTGGTCGGATGCAGCCTTTCGGCCGCGGGCGCGGCCTATCAGGGCGTGTTTCAGAATCCCATGGCCTCGCCGGACATTCTGGGCGCGTCCTCCGGCGCGGCGTTCGGCGCGGCGCTGGCCATCCTGCTCGGCTTCGGCAGCGTGGGCATTACGATCTCCGCCTTTTTCTTCTCGCTTCTAACCGTGGCGCTGGTCTATCTGATCGGGCAGCGTGCGCAGGGCAAACGAATTCTGAATCTCGTTCTCGCGGGCATGGTCGTCAGTTCCCTGTTCACCGCGGGAACCTCCTATATTAAACTGGTCGCCGACCCGACAAACCAACTTCCCGCCATCACTTACTGGCTCATGGGCAGCCTGAGCGGCGTGCGGATGACAAAAGTGCTCTACATCTTCCCCGTCATGCTGCTGGGGCTGGTTCCGCTGTTCCTGCTGCGCTGGAAGATCAATCTTCTGACGCTGGGCGACGAGGAGGCGCAGGCCATGGGCATCCATCCGGTGCGGCTGCGCTTCGTGATCGTGATCTGCGCCACGCTTGTCACCTCGGCCTCCATCTCCGTCGCCGGTACGATCGGCTGGGTTGGCCTTGTCGTGCCGCATCTGAGCCGCAAGCTGACGGGCAGCAATTTCAAAAAGCTCCTGCCCGCCTCCATGCTCGCGGGCGCGGCCTTTCTGCTTCTGGTGGACGACCTGTCGCGCAACCTGCTTGCGACGGAAATTCCCATCGGAATTCTGACTGCCTTCATCGGCGCGCCCTTCTTCCTCTACATGATGCTGCGAAAGGAGGGGGTCCACTGATGCTGGAAGTGGAGAATCTGCAATTTTCCTATGGTGCGCGGCAGGTGCTGGGGGGTATTTCCTTTCGGGCCGGGCAGGAGGAGCTGATCTTCGTCCTCGGCGCGAACGGCGCGGGCAAGACGACGCTGTTCCGCTGTATGCTCGGCCTGCTGCACGGCTACCGCGGCAGGATTCTGCTCGACGGGCAGAACGTCGCCGCTCTCCCCGCGAAGGAGCAGGCGCGGCGCATCGCCTTCATTCCGCAGTTTCACAACCCGGTTTTTGCCTACACCGCGCTGGACATGGTCCTGATGGGTACCAACCACCGGCTGTCCACCTTTGCCTCCCCCGGCCGCCGCGAACGTGAGATTGCCATACAGGCGATGGAGCAGCTCGGCATTGAGGACTTCGCGGGACGCAATTTTCAGGAGCTCTCCGGCGGTGAGCAACAGCTCGTGCTGGTCGCGCGCGCGCTGGCGCAGGAGGCAAAAATTCTCCTGATGGACGAGCCGACCTCGGCGCTGGATTACGGCAATCAGCTCCGCGTGCTGCAAAAGGTTTCCTCCCTCAGCGCGCAGGGCTACACCATCCTGCTCTCCTGCCACAACCCGCAGCACGCGCTGTTATACGCGCATCGCGTCATCGCGCTGGCAGACGGCACGATCTGCGCGGACGGCGCGCCGGAATCCGCGCTCACCCCCGCGCTCATCCGCCGGCTTTACGGCGTGGACGCGCACTTTATCCGCACGCAGGACGGCGTTCTGATTGCCCCTGCACAAAATTCGTAGTCCGGGCTCCGGCCTGACAATACTGGTTCCAGAAATGAGGTATCTTATGAAAAAACTGCTTTCCCTGCTGCTGGCGCTCGCGCTGGTGCTGTCGCTGGCAGCCTGTGCCGCCAACGATCCTGTCCTCTCCGAAGCGTCCGCTACATCCTCCCAGCCCAGTGAATCCGCCGAACCCAGCTCCGAAGCCCCCGAACCGGAAGCCAAGGTCTTTACCGACTCTCTGGGCCGCGAGGTCGAGGTTCCCTACCACATCACCAAGGTCGCCGTTTCCGGCCCGCTGGCGCAGATCGTGCTGTTCGCGCTCTGCCCGGACAAGCTCGTCGGCATCGCCAGTGATTGGGACAAGACCGCGGAGGAATACCTGTCCACCGAATACTACAACCTGCCCGTCCTCGGCCAGCTCTACGGCGGCAAAGGCGAACTGAATCTGGAAGCCCTGCTGGCCTCCGGCGCCGAAGTCGTGATCGACGTGGGCGAGCCGAAGAAAACCACAAAGGAAGATCTGGACGCGCTTCAGGAGCAGACCGGCATTCCCTTCGTGCACATCACCGCGCTGACCGAGAACACCGGCGATGTCTACCGCAAGCTGGGCGACCTGCTGTCCATGGAGCAGGAGGCCGAAACGCTGGCCACTTACTGCGACGAGCACTATGCCATGATCACCGAGCTTGCAGGCAAAGTCGAAAAGGTCAAGCTGCTCTATCTGCTGGGCGACACCGGCCTGAATGTCATTGCCAATGGCTCCTATCACGCCGAGGTCATCGACCTGCTTTCCGACAATCTGGCCGTCGTGGAATCCCCGTCCTCCAAGGGCAGCGGCAACGAGGTCGATATGGAGCAGCTTCTGGCGTGGAATCCCGACGTCATTCTCTTCGCACCGGGCAGCATCTACGACACCGTCGGCGAGGATGCCGCATGGCAGCAGATGTCTGCTATCCAGAAAGGCCGCTACTACGAGGTTCCCATGGGCCCCTACAACTGGATGGGCTTCCCTCCCTCCGTGCAGCGCTATCTCGGGATGCTGTGGATGGGCAAGCTGCTCTACCCGGAGCAGGCCGAGTATGGTCTGAAGACGGAAGTGAAGGAATACTTCACGCTCTTCTATCACACCGAGCTGACCGACGCGCAGTATGACGCGCTGGTGGCAAACTCCATCGGCAAAACAGCGTAAGAATGACTAAGAATGACAAAGCATCGCGGGGCGGCTTCGGAAGAAGCCGCCCCGCGATTTCAGACTGTCAAAAAACCTATCCAGCCGAAAGTTTCGGAGGGAAGAATAGTGT
>ENA-UOJL01000431-UOJL01000431.1-human-gut-metagenome-genome-assembly--contig:-P47-NODE-431-length-62119-cov-46.488592_pt1 | contig 62119 bp, 54 predicted proteins | sample MGYA00242347_ERZ723894 | MGnify/ENA metagenome assembly ERZ723894
TGATGAACCGTGTGGGCGGCAATGTAGTGGACAGCAGCGTGTCCGCGTCGATGGTAGAAAGAGTTTTTCTTGATGTCATAGCAGTCCTCCTTTGCTAATCTATATCGTCTGTGAATATTCGAGTGCTGCGATGGTACCATTTCCCTTGACATTTAGCAATAGATAATTTACGATATTAGCAGATACACTATTATTCGAAATAGATTATCAATCGCAGGAGGGACGCGCCGTGGGAATATTGGGAAAAGATATGTTCGATATGGACAGGATGTACACCAACACACGCGTCGAGTTTGGTGCGGCGGGATACTGGGTGGAGGAGAAGGTGTACCCGCTGCCATACGGATTTGTGCTGACGGAGATCCTCAACATGGATGTCACGCCGTTTCAGGAAGCATTGGATGAGCTGGAGAGCGTGATCTCCCAGAGCCATACCGAGGCGGTATTGGGAACGTTTTTCAATGCTCTGAAATGGTTTGGGCGGCTGCCGCTGTACCGCAGCTACTTGTATCTGGCACAGGATATAGAGATGGTCTCGGTGGAGGAACTATTCACCGGCGAAATAAGAGAAGCGATCGAGGAATTTGTACTGCAGCGCAGGAGCAAGCTGATCCCCTTCATGCAGGAGCAGGTCAAGGCCATCCGCTTCGTACAGGAACGCTACGCGTGGTTCTTGGATGAGCTTTTCAGCAAGGCCGTTTTCGAAAAGAAGAAAGGGCAGCGGAAGCTGCCCTTGGCGGAACACATTTTGCAGGCGCACTTGGAGCCGTTTATCAGCGGCGTCAGCCTCGGCGCGGACAGAGAGGTAGATGCGCCGCAGGTAAAGACGCAGTACATGCTCAAGGGGATGTACTGTACCGAGCCGGAGATCGTGGAGCGAATGTACTTTGACGGGCTGCTGGATTTCGTGTATGTGGAGTTTATGAAAGGTTTGCAGCGGGGCTTCGTGCCAAAGCGATGCGCCCACTGCGGACGGTGGTTCTTACAAAAGCCGGGAATGAGCTATACCTACTGCGACAGGCCGTCTGAGCAGCTGGGAGGTAAGACCTGCCGGGACGTGGGGGCTATGACAAGTTTTAAGGAGAAGTCCAAGAACGATCCGCTATGGCAGATACAGATCCGCGCCTATAAAAAATACTTTGCCCGTGTCCGTAAGGGGACAATGAGCAAAGCGGATTTTGAAGTATGGTCACGGCAGTCGGAGCAGCTCCGCGACGCGGCGGTGGAGCGATACCGTTCCGCACGCACAGACGAGGAAAGAAACGAGATCGTCGATACGCTGAGAGTAAAACTGAATGAGGTATGAATATGATAGGGAGCCAGTCGAACGACCGGCTCCCTATTTTTTGCTTACACCGACGCAGAAGCTGCTCCGTGTATATCAGCCGTACAGCACCACTACGATGTACTCATCTCCTGCCGCGTTATAGCGAACGGTGCAGTTGAACCGTGCGTATGCGCTGACCACATCCGCGTTGTCCAATGCCGCGAGACATGCAAAGGTGGCATCCACATTGCCGCAGACGGCGGCATTCAATGCGGCCTGTCCGCCGTGTTCGGTCAGCCGCGCTACACTGTCCGCTGTGCCGGGATAGTAGCTGGAGTCAGCGGTGGTCATACTGGTGTCGATGGTCACGCCGTACTGTGCCTTGGCGTACTCGTTGCCCACACGCACAGCCTCCTCGACGGAGTAGATGCCACCGGTGGCGGGAGGCACAGAGGGCACTTCCTCTGCCGTCTGCGCCGGCACGGTGTCTAAGCCTGTATTGGGTGCAGGTTCGGGTGTCTGTGTGGGTGTGTCCGCTGTTGGCGGTTCGGCTGGCACCAGTGACCGCGGGTTCCTCCAGCGGCGCAACAACGGGCGCGTGTTGCGACTGCGCGGGGATTTCTGATATGGTTGGTTCGACAGCTACTTCCGCTATTCCCGTCGGCACATCTTGTGTGTCAGTTGTGGGGGTAGTCTCCTCCTGCACTATCGCGGGAACGGTGTCCACTTCCGGCGCAGCAGCCTGCCCGCAGCCTGTAAGCAGCAGGGCGATGCATAGAGTTAGCAGTACAAGTTTTTTCATAGTCGTGTTCTCCCTTCGGTTTTGGTAGCAAACACAACTACCACACAACCACAAACAAGTCAATGGGAATGTGAAAGCCAGAGATGGTCACAAAGGGCCATCCCTGGCTTTTTGTACATTATTTTGTGTTGTCTGCCCGCACGGTTAGATGGTCTCTCGAATATCTCCAGAGGCCAATGTGTTCCGGGAACTCCGCTTCCTATATCAGCGTTCTCTATATTCTGGTGCCTCCATTATCCGCCCATGGCGCTGCCCAGGTCATATCCCAGGTCACAGGTGTAGCGCCACTCCACCACGTCGCCGTCCTTCAGCTGGTAACGGGAGCAACCGTAGTTGGGATACCAGCCGTTGACGTTGTACATCCAACCGGACAAACTGCCCACGTCGAACTCATAGAGGTTATTGATCCCCTCTACATAGGCGCTGTTATATACCGGAGTCCAGTTGGATTCCATGTGGATGGCGTTGTCCCGACATACCCGCTGGAGAACATCGAATACGCTCTCGCCGTCGCTGAACGTTACCTCTGTGGCTGGAAGGATGATACCGTCCTCCGGTACAAGGGCTTTCTTGCTCTCAGCACACTTATCCATATTGTCCAAAATCGTCTCGCAGGAGATGGATATAGTGCAGGTATACTTTGTGTCCGCATCCACGTTGCTGTCCTGCGGCTCTACAGGTGCCGGTTTACCCTCCGGCACCGGGTCGGTCATGTACTGATCCTTATCGCCGGTATCCTCCGGCTGCACCGTCTGCATCTGACCGCAGGCAGCGCAAAAAAGCAGCACCGCCGCCAGCAGCAAGCATATCCCTCTCTTTTTCATGTGACAAACCTCCCCATCACTCTCACCGCCGCCCATTTCTCCCGTCATTCCGAGCCAGCCCCGAAACTCCTGTCATTCCGAGCCAGCCCCCAATATTGCTGTCACTGGTTCGCGATCCGCGTTCCCCGTCTCCGCGCCCGCAGGCGCGGACACCCTGTCATTCCGAGGCAGCCCGCAGGCTGACGTGGGAATCCGTCCCCCCGTCCCCGCGCCGCAGGCGCGGTTTCCCCTATTTTAATGGACATCCCGTCGGAAATCAACCCCCGCCATATTGACAAAGCATCATCTCCCCTATATAATTATAACGTAAAATTGAATATTCAGGTTCTGTGATGTCGTGTGGCTGCCGCCGTAAAGACCGATTCCGGTCAGGCGGCAGTTCAAAAGGAATTGGGTGATACCCTCTGCGAACGGCACTGTGAACGCAAGGAAGTGACCAAAGCGGCGAAGCCGTGGCGAACAGCATCCATTGGGGCGCAAGCTTCGAGAAGGTAGGTCATGTACGGGAGACGTCAGTCTCGCGGCGTTAGGGCAGGAGAATTGCACGAAGGAGAAGCTGTGAGTGTAGCGGGCGTTCTCTCCGTGTGCAGGAAAGTCATCGTGCGCTGCTTTTATGGATAAAAGCAGCGTTTTTTCCGGGAAAAAACGTACCGCCTGTCCCTCCGGGGACGGGCGTTTTGTTTTGTATACCGGCGCGGCATAAGCCGTGTTTCCCACGAGCCGGGAGAGGTACACCGACCTCTCCCGGCTTCTTCCTTTCCCCGGCACCATGTTATCCTGTTATTTCAAATAGAGATCAACAGAAAGAAGGAGAAAAGAGAATGAAAAAACGTGTACTATCTCTGCTGCTGGCAGTGGTCATGGTATGGAGCCTTCTGCCCACGGCGGTGCTGGCGGCCGGCGGCGAACTGGCGGGCGACGGCCGCGCGGACAGCCCCTACCAGATCGCCGGCGCGGCTGACCTGATGGCCTTTGCCGAGATGGTCAACGGGGGTAAATCCGGTATCTGCGCCGAGCTGACGGCGAACATCGATCTCACCGGCGAGGACTGGGTGCCCATCGGAGTGAAAGGTGCATCCTACAGCGGTACCTTTGATGGAAAGTATTTTACGGTCACGCTGGACATCACGGCGGACGGCAGCTATGAATATGAGTACATCGGTCTGTTCGGCTATCTGGAGAATGCCGCTATCCGGAACCTCAAAACCGACGGCAGCATCCGGGTGACCGCAGATTGCCAGAGTTATCCCGTTGTGGGCGGCATTGCGGCGTGTGTAGGCTCGTATTCCGGCTTTACGAACTGCAAAAATGCCATCGCCATCACCGTGGACGAGGGCACCGTCTTAAACGGCAACGGCGTGGGCGGCATTGTCGGCATGATGTACGCCGACGCCACCTTTGAGCAGTGCACCAACTGGGGAGACATCTCTATTGGAAGCAATGCATACAGCATGGGTGTCGGCGGCATTGCCGGGTATAGCGACGCCGTCATTCAAATCAGCTATTGCTACAACTACGCGGATATAGAGTACTACGATGACGTCATGGGCGGTCTCATCGGCAGCTGCAATGATATTACCGCTGTAGGCTGCTATTCCGCGGCCTCTGCTGAACCGCACAATGCACCCAGAGGGCTGGAAGGAAAGACACTCAGCGGAAATGACTATGGCGACTTGTTTGGCGGCACGTCATCGTATACGCTGGAGCGTATGCTGATCTATTGTGATCAGTTTGGCGCTTATAACAATATCAGTGACGATGATTTTGACGAAACTCAGATCAGCAAATCAAACTACATGTCCCCCCAGAAGATGGTCGAATACCTCAACGGCGACGATGGCGCCATATACACCGCCGACAGCGACATCGCCGGCGGCTGGCCCGTCCTCGCCTGGGAGCTGAAGGCCCCCACCGTGGTGACCAACCCGGAGGAAGCGGCCTATGCCAAGGCGGAAAACGACTTCAAAGCCGCCAAGACCGCCGCGCTGGACAAGCTGAAAAACGACTTCAATACGTACGACAAATCCCAGTACAGCGACACCGGCTGGACCTCTCTGAACAGCATTTACAACAAGGCCAAGGCAGCCCTGAACGGCGCCAGCCTTACCCCTTATGGCGAGCTGGAGGACAAGTCTGTCGACGCGATCACCGCCTACGCTCAGGCGGAGATTGACAAACTGATGCCCATTGCCCAGACGGCGCTGGCGGAGATGAAGGCAGTGCCCACCAAGGCACAGGAGACCCAGTTTGTCAAAGAAAAGGAAAACGCGATACGCGATCTGGAGGACGCCTATACCAACGAGCTGAAAGAGCTGAACGACCTCCGGGGCGAGGCCGCCGCCGTGTGGCACGGGATAAACGGCGAGGTCCTGACGCAGCTGGCGGAGAAGTCCGCTGCGCTGAAAGCCGCGCTGGACGCCGGCAAGGCCAAGCTGGAGGCCTGCACCAACACGGTCGCGCTGGACGCCACCCTGCGCAGCAGTCAGGCCGCGCTGTCCGCCGTGCTGCAGGACTTCACCGTGTCCGTGGACAGCGGCGTGGCGGACAAGTGGGACGGCAGCAGCAAGGCCCAGCCCTCCGGCAGCGGCACCGCCGCTTCTCCCTATAAGCTCGGCACCGCCGCGCAACTGGCCTGGTTCGCCGACACCGTCAACAGCGGCAGCCGCTCCGCCTGCGCCGTGCTGACGGCGGACATCGACCTGAACGGGCAGGAGTGGACGCCCATCGCCAACAGCGGCGTCAACAACGGTTACACCGGCACCTTCGACGGCCAGGGCCACGTCATCCACGGCATCTGCGTGACCACCGGCGTCAGCAGCCGTCCCCAGGGCCTGTTCGGCATCATCGCCCGCACGGGCACGGTGCGGAACGTCAAGGCCGCCGGCCGCGTTCTGGTCCGCCAGAGCAGCGGCGCCGGCCTGATCGCCGGAGAGAACAACGGCGTCCTCTACAACTGCGAGGCGTCCGCCTTCCTGAAAAACAGCTATAACGCCGGCAGCACCGGCAGCAGCGTGGGCAACATCGGCGGCATCGCCGGACACATGGCCGCCGGCTACATAGAGAATTGCCGCGCCTATGGCCTGTTCCTGGCCAACCCGGAGAGCTACGACGAGGGAAATCTGGTGAACTCCTCCATGCTCTGCCAGATCGGCGGCATCGTGGGCGGCATGGGCGCCTCCCAGGAAAAGGACGGCTGCCTGGTGCGCTACTGTGAAAACCACCTGCAGATCGACTGCTACACCTTCACCTACGGAAATTCTTCCCCCTGCGGCTACGCCATCGGCGGCATTGTGGGCGGCAGCGGCATCGGCAAGGTGCGGGAGTGCGTGAACCGCGCCGCCGTCACCGGCGGGTATGACGTGGGCGGCATCGTAGGCTCGGCGACCCCCGGCGAGGGCGCGTCCTTCTCCGCCGCCTATGTGGAAAACCGCGGCACGGTTCGCTCCGGCAGCTCCACCGCCGGCGGCCGCGGTGCCGGCGGCATCCTCGGCAAGGCCGGCAGCGAAAAGACCACCGGCGGCAGCAGCCAGTATGTGGGCGATGTGTCCCTGACCCACGCCTATAACAGCGGCGCCGTCTCGGCGGCGGCCAGCGGCACCACCAACGGCATTGCCGGCGGCATCATCGGCGTATGGCTCAGCGGCACCGTCACCCACGCCCGCAGCAGCAGCGACACCTCCCTGTGGGGCATCGCGAATATGGCCACCACCGGCAGCAGCGACACCGCCAAGGTCGCCAGCTATGGCTCCCCCGTCCGCGCCGACGGCGGCACCGCGCAGAAGCTCTCCGCCACCCAGGCCCTGCTGGGTAAGCTGATCCGCTTTGACGCCAAGCGGGACGGCAGCTACGCCGTCTACGGCGACCAGAGCGCGGCCTACAACGCCGTTATCATGGACTACGTCCGCCGCATCGAGGAGGCGGCAGACAGCGCCGTGGGCGCCCTGCTGACCGAGGCCGACGCCGCGCTGTCCGCTGTGCCCACCCAGCTGCAGGCCGACAAGGCCGCGCTGCTGGCGGATATGCGGGCCTACGCCGCGGCCAACATCTACGACACGGACGAGCAGTCCGCCATGGACGCCCTGCTGGAGACCGCCGCCCAGGCCATCGACAGCGCCGCCACCGTGGCGGCCGTGGCCAAGCTGCGGCAGGTCTATATGGGCACGGAGAATATCGACGGCGAGCTGGCGGGGATCAAGACCTATCCCGCCAAGGCCGCAGACGAGCTGTATAACAAGTATATCTTCGACCGGAGCTATGCCCCGGAGGACATGGCCAAGGCCCTGCGCGCCTATGAGGGCTGGAAGCTGAAGCTGTTCAGCGCCCCGGACCTTGACGGCGTGGAGGCGGTGTACGCCGACGCCCGCAAGGCCATGGACGCTCTGACCAGGGACTTCACCACCGGCGACACCGCGCCGGACATGGACACCGCCGCCTCCGCCGCCCGGGCGCTGGCCCGGCAGGAGGTGCTGGACAGCCTGGCCATGCTGGAGCAGGGCTACATCGACGCTCTGACGGCCATCGCCGGTGACATGGACGCCCTCTCTTATGCGTGGAAGGCGCGTCTCACCGCCGTGCTGGACAGCGGCAAGGCCGCCCTTCACGCGGCGGCCACTCCGGCGTTGGAGGACATCGACGACTACGGCGTGCTGGAGGACAAGCTGGCCACCGGCAAGCAGGCTCTGTCGGACATCTTCGCCGACGTCTCTGCCCGGCTGACGGCCCTGGCCGCCTCCGCCGCCAACGAGAGCGCCTGGAACGGCACCACTGTCGAGCCCGGGAAGGACGCCAGCGGCGTCTATCAGATCGGCACCGCCGAGGAGCTGGCCTGGCTGGCCGCGGAGATCAACAATTCCTCCAACAACTCTCAGAGCTACAGCGCCGTGCTGACGGCGGACATCGACTTGGGCTACCGCCCCTGGACGCCCATCGGCTGCTATGTCGATTGGCAGAGCAACCACCCCTACCGCGGCGTCTTTGACGGCCAGGGCCACACCGTGTCCGGCCTGTACGTCACCGCGCTGAGCAACGGCTATGCCGGCCTGTTTGGCTATACCTCCGGCAGCACCACCATCAAAAACCTCACCGTCGAGGGCGAGATCCGCCTTGAGGACGTCTCCACCACCGCCAAGCACATAGGCGGCATCGTGGGCGAGGCCAACGCCAAGCTGGAGCGCTGCGTATCCCGGGTGCGCATCAGCGCCGCCGGCTTCGGCACCAGAGATACTTGCGCCGTGGGCGGCATCGCCGGCAAGCTCAGCGGCGCCATGACCGACTGCCGCTTCGAGGGCAGCATCGATATTACCTGCAAGCGCGGCGGCGCCTATATCTCCGGCGGTGTGGGCGGTCTGGCGGGCAATGCCGCCGGCGGCGCCCTGACCAGATGTGTCAATACCGGCGCCGTCACCGTGGACAAGGGCACAGGCGTGGGCGGCATCGCCGGCATCACCTCCCGCGAGGTCACCTTCACCCAGTGCGCCAACACCGGCCATATCTCCAACGACACCACCGCCGTTCTCAGTAGCGGCGAAAAGCCCAAGGGCGGTACCGGCGGCATCCTCGGCGTGGGCAAGAGCGGCAACGTGTCCATCTCCCTCTGCTACAACACCGGCACTGTCTCCGGCACCACCATCGTCGGCGGTATCCTCGGCGGCGAGGCGGGAGATTATGGCACATCTATCTCCAATGGCAACCCCTCTCTCACCGTGGAAAACTGCTATAACGCGGGACTTCTCGACGTGGGCAGCAGAACCAACCGCATCGGCTCTCTGGTGGGCTTCCCCATTGCCGGACAGTACCGTGACGGTCTTTACGTCCTCGGCAGCAGCTCCCGTCAGGCGAAGGGCTGGTTCAGCTCTCAGGGCGAGTGCATCACCGTTCTGGACACACTGACGGCGGCGGCGATAAACCGCACCGGCGACATGGTGGACAGCATCGCCCAGCTGAACAGCGGCTGCCCCCTGTTTATGTGGCAGCTGGAGGAAACGGCAAGCCGCAGCGCGGTGATCGCCTATCTCCGCAGCTACTATACCGACAACGTCCGCACAGCCGCCACACCCGCCCAGCGGGACGCGCTGGAAACCCAACTGGCCGAGACGGAAGCCGTTATCAACGCTCCCGCCTCTAAAGCCCCGGCTATCGTGGAAGCCTACGAGACCATGCTCTCCGCCATGAACGCCGACACGCTGGTGCAGGCGGCGAAGGACGAGGCGAAAGCCGAGCTGAACAGGCTGAAGGAGGACAGTGCCAAGACCTACCCCGCCATCAAGGACAAGCTGAAAGCCCTTCTGGACGACCGGCTTGCCGCGCTGGACAAGTGCAAGACCGGTGCCGAGGTGCAGAGCTGCGTGGATGCCTTCGCCGCCGGCGTGGTGGATCTTCTCATCGACGACGCGGCGGGTGCCAGGCTGAAGGAGCTGGCGACCAAGCTCAAGACCATCGAATCGGCATACAACGCTCTGGACAAGACACGGCAGTCCCTTGTGACGAAATACGGCAAGCTGGCTGGTATGCAGCAGCTGTACAAGCAGTACACGGAAAACCTTGAAGCCCTGAAAAAGTGGTACGGCGAGGACTGCAAGCGATACGACTACATCAAAAAGACGGTGGAAAAGCTGTACAACGGTGCTGTGACGCAGCTGGGCGAGTGCACCAACAAGGCCGCCATGGACGCGGTGATGAACGGCTACGTGGTGGATATTGCGGAAGCTCTGACCGGCGACATTGCCTACAAGCCCGGCAAGACCCCCGCCTCCGCACTGAAGAATCTGGAAACGCGCATCAAGAACGCCCGCACGGCGTACAACAGCCTCACAGCGGAGCAGAAGCAGCTCTTTGACAAGGATCTGCTTGCATCACTGCAAGGTGCGGAATCGCTGCTCTCCGCCTACAACAGCGGCATCTCCTCTCTAAGCTCCCGTCTCCAGCAGGATAAAAAGGCGTACCCCGACCTGTCGGACAAGCTGGAGCGTCTGGCGAGCCGCGCCCGCAACGCCATGGACAGCAGTGTGGACACCTCCGGCATCCTTTCCGCGCTGGATCGCTACGCCGCCTCCGTGGTGGACGCGCTGATCGACGACATCGGCTACGTGCCGGACGTTATGTCCGAATCCGATGCGGCGGTGCTCCGCGGCAAGATCTCCCGGGCGCAGTCGGCGTACAACGCCCTGACCGCCGCGCAGAAAAAGCTGGTCAAGGGCGTCACCGCACTGGAAACCGCTGCGGCACGTATGGCGGCCTACGAGGAAAACTACAAGGCGGCGCAGAGGGTCGTGGAGTTCATCAAAGCCATCGGCACCGTCACCAAGGACAGCTATGACGCCATCAAGCGCGCCACCGACGCCTATAACGCGCTGACCCCCGTGCAGAAGGCTCTGGTGCCCCAGTGGGCGATCGATCTTCTGGAGGAGGCGACCGCCAAGTACAAGGAGCTGACGGCGGCGGACGATACCGTCTCGGCGGAGCAGCCTGCGGAGCTGCCTCTGGACGACCTGCGGACAGAAGAGGCTGCAAAGCCTGACCGCCCCTTCGACTGGACGATCATCTGGATGGGCGCGGGCATTCTGGCGGCACTGGGCATCATCGTGCTGCTGTGGAAGTGGTTCTCCGCTACAAAGCAGACCCGCCGCAGAAACGACGAATAACCTCGCCCGGAGGGGGAGACCTCTATGGTCTCTCCCTTCGAGCGGCGTTCTGAACCAAGGAGAAAATCAATGAAAAAGAGAACGATACGTCTCCTGCGCGGCGGTCTGTGGCTGCTGCTGTGCGTCGCGCTGACGCTATGCGCGCTGTCACTGCGCTCAGAGGCCCCGCCCCGCGAGGACGTGGACGCCGCCTCCCGTATGCTGGTGTCCTCCTCGGAACTTCTCTACGACGCGGACAGCACCTCCCAGATCGACAGCTCCTCTCTCAGCGGGGAAGCGGAGGAGCCGCCCCCGCCGGAGCAGCCGGAGCCGCCCCAGGAGACGCCCCCGGAGCAGACGGACGCTCCCGCTGAGGCACCGCCCCAGGACGTGCCCTCGGACGACAGCGGCATCGGCGACCTTATGGACATTGGCAGCAGCGGCGGCGGATCCGGCGGTCAGCTGCCAGCCCGCCGCCCCGGCGAGGCACAGGGCAGTGCCGAGGTCGGCGACCCGGATCGCTACTTCGAGACCAGCATCATCGACGGCGACGTGGTGGACTACGAACGCTACACCTTCACCATCCGCCATCTGAAGCCGGAGCTTCAGGTGCTGGGGCTCACCGTCACCCTGAACGGTCAGTCCCTCGACTATAAAGCGTCCTCCTCCAGCGTGCTCCTGAAGCTCGCCGAGGGTGCCAACTCCATCGTGGTTCGCGCCTTTTACAGCGACGGCGCAAACACCGTCACTGCGTCTCAGGGCTACACGGTCTACTACGGCGCAGGCGGTGAGGTGGTCATTATCGCCGTCCGCGACAGCGACGGCGTATCCCTTGCGGATCTCCACACCACGTCGGACAGCACCCTCTCCTTCACCGCCTACGGTCTGAAGGACGGCAATAAGCTCCGCGCCTCCGTCCGCTTCAACGGCAAGACCGTCACCGGCAGCGGCGACCGCTTCTCCGCAACGCTGGAATACGGTGTCAACACCTTCGAGATCAGTGCCGGCGGCAGAAACGACACCGTCACCGCCCGCTACACTGTCGAATACAAGGAGGACGGCTTCAAGATCACCAACAGCTTCAACGGCACCGTCATCGACAATACCACCAGCCAGCCCTCCCACATTGCCGAGGAGCTCCCCGTCTATCTGGACACTGAGTTCTTCCGCTTCCGCTTCTATCTCAATCAGGAGACGGGCAGGGAGCAGCTCCGGCAGGTGCGCTACAACAACAAGCCCCTGTCCCCCGACGGCGACGGCTGGTACACGGCGACGCTGGACACCCGGCGGCCCACGTACCTGTCGCTGCACTATACCAACGCGGACGGTACGGACCTTGTCTACAAGTGGCTGGTGCGCTTCCACCGGAACGCAGAGGCGACGCCGGAGGAGAAAAAGCCCGTCATCAACGCCTCCATCGAGGTGGGCAGCACCGTGATTGGTCTGGAAAACGGTCTCGTTCTGAAAAGCCCGGATGTCATCACGATCATCAACTCCGTCAGCTCCGGCGGCGAGCAGCTCTACCTGAACAACTACCGAGTCTGGGTCAACGAGCAGGAGATCTACTCCCCCTGCAGCCAGACGGGCAGCTCCTTCGGCTACGAAACGTACCTCTCCAACGAGGGAGCCAACACCATCACCATCTCTGCCACGGACGCGGATGGATACGCGGTCAAGCAGAGCTGGACGGTGTACTATGAGAAGGGCGACGTGACCGTCACCATTAGCGTAGAGGCGACCACCGTAGGTCTTGGCTATCTGGTGCCCCCCACGGACGTAACGGTTCCCGGCGGCACGAATCTCCTGACCATGGTGACGCAGCTGCTGTCGGACAACGGCTTCTCCCCCTCCGTCAGCAGCAACTATCTCGCCGCCATACAGAGGCCCGGCATCTGCGACGGCTTCTACATTGACGAGGAACTGATGGAACTGATCGTGAGCGACGAAATGGACGACTTCGGCGCAGGCCTTGACCCCCAGCCCGCGTCCATGGACAGTCTGGGTGAATTTGACTTTTACCGCTGGTCGGGCTGGATGTATTCCTACAACGGACGCTATCCCGGCTACAGCATGAGTGCCTGCAAGCCGCAGGACGGCGCAGAGATACGCCTGCGCTTCACGCTGGCGTTGGGCAAGGACATCGGCGGCTTCAATGCCGACGCCGGCGTCTACGGTGCCTCCAGCGGCAACTATTATAGAGAATGGTGAGGAGAAAACAGTATGAACGCACACATTGAAAAGATATTACAGGAGGTCGGCAAGGTCATCGTGGGCAAGGAGGCGACTCTGGAGAAAATTCTGATGGCGGTGCTCTCCCGCGGACACGTGCTGCTGGACGATGTCCCCGGCACCGGCAAGACCACCACCGCGCTGGCTTTCAGCCGTGCGCTGGGTCTGCAATACGGCCGCATCCAGTTCACGCCGGACGTGCTGCCCTCGGACATCGTGGGCTTCTCCCTGTACCGCAAGGAGAGCGGTGCCTTCGTCTACCAGCCCGGCGCGGTGATGACCAACCTTCTGCTGGCAGACGAGATCAACCGCACCTCCAGCAAGACCCAGTCCGCGCTGCTGGAGGTCATGGAGGAGCGACAGGTCACCGTGGACGGTCACACCCACAAGCTGCCCGACCCCTTCGTGGTCATCGCCACCCAAAACCCCGTTGGCTCCGCCGGCACGCAACTGCTGCCCCAGGCACAGCTGGATCGCTTCATGGTGCGGCTGGAGATGGGCTACCCCGACTTCGCCAGTCAGGTGAACATCCTCCGGGATCGCCAGACCGGCGACCCGCTGCAAGCGGTGCAGACCGTCTGCTCTGCGGAGGAACTCCTGACCATGCAGGCGCAGGCGCAGCAGGTGCACATGGCGGACGCGCTGCTGGAATACGTGACGAAGCTGGCGGAGGCAAGCCGCAGCCACCCTCTCGTGGTGCTGGGCGTCAGCCCCCGCGGCGCGCTGGCGGTGTGCCGTATGTGCAAAAGCCGCGCCTTCATGGCAGGTCGCGACTACGTGCTGCCCGACGACGTGACCGACGTATTCGCGGACGTGTGCGCCCACCGCATCGTCCTCTCCCCCAAGGCGCGGATCTCCGAAACCTCCCCATCGGACGTGCTGGCGGAGGTGCTCCGGCAGGTCACCCGCCCCGACCACATCTGAGCCATGGCGAAAAACAGAGTTTTATTCGCGCTCTGGCTGCTGCTCTGGCTCTCCATCTGGCTCTGGGGCAGCGGAAACGCGGCGGGCTTCCTACTGCTGGCAAGTCTGCTGGCAGCCGCCTTGGAGATCTCCCTCTCGCTGCTGGTGCGCCGCCGCATCACGGCTTCTCTTTCCGCACCCGTCTCCTGCCGCAAGGGCGAGGACTTGACGGTGGAGCTCCGCGCCTCCAACGCCTGCTTTTTCAGCTGTGCCGGTCTCCGCGCCGTCCTCCGCTGCCGCAACCTGCTCACCGGCGAGACGGAGGACGCGGTGCTTCGTCTCTCCGTGGGCGGCAGGGGCTCGCAGCAGCTTCAGCACACTCTCCGCCCCCGCCGCTGCGGCAAGCTGACCGTGGAGTTGACCCAGCTGCACGTGTTTGACCTGTTCGGTCTCCGGGGTGCGGCGGTGCCTGTGGACTGCGGTGCCGCCACGCTGGTCATGCCCACCGTCTACCCGGTGGAGCTGACCGTCTCCGAGCGGCAACGCTCCCTCGGCGACAGCGACGAGTTCTCCATGTACCGCCCCGGCGATGACCCCAGCGAGACGTTCACCCTGCGGGAGTACCTGTCCGGCGACCGCATCCGGAGCATCCACTGGAAGCTGTCGGAAAAGATGGATCACCTCATGGTGCGCCAGCTGGGACTGCCGGTGGACGACTCCCTCCTTCTCCTGCTGGACAGCAGCGCGGATGCCGCGCCCTCGGCAGCGGAGCGGGAGGCATTGGGTGAGGCGGCGGTCTCCGTCTCCGCCGCCCTCTGCGGCGAAAGCATCCCCCACCGCCTCGCGTGGCTGGATCGCGCCTCCGGCGAGCTGACGTTCCGTGAGGTCACCTGTCTGGAGGAGCTGACCCAGTCTCTCCCCGATGTCCTGTCCTCGGAGATCCGCTGCGAGGAGCCATCCGTGCTCCATCACCTGATGGCAGCAGCCTCGGAATACGCCCATATCATTGTGGTGACGCTCCGTCCCGCGCCGCCTGCGGCGGATAGCCGCTTTTCGTTCCTGTCGGTATCACCGGAAACACTGTCCGGAGAGGAGGGTGTCTACCTTGCGCTTTAAGAATACCCCTTGGCTGTCGGCACTGCTTCTGGCGGCAGGACTGTCCGCCCTCCCGGTGCTGCTGTTTTCACTGCCGGTACCGGTGTATATCCCCCTTCTCGCCGCGTCGGCGTCGTCCCTGTCCGCCGCCCTGACCGCCGAGCGAAAGCGTTTCTGGGCTGCGCCCGCTCTCTGGATGCTCCTGTGCGCGGCAACGCTCCTTCTTGCGCGGGACGGCGTCGCCCCGCTGCTGGACAGCCTCCTTACCGCGTGGCAGCAGCTCCACCCCCGCATCTATCCCGCCTACGCCGCTGCGGACTCTGCCGCGCCGCCTGCGGCGGTGGCGGCTGCTCTGGCGTCGCTGCTGGGTCTGTGGAGTGCCGCTTACGCCCGCCGTCCCCGTCCCGTATGGTTCTGGACGGCCTCCCTTCTGCTGTCACTGCTTCTGCTGACGTTTTCACCGACAGCCTCCCCGTGGCAGCTGGTGCTGGGCGCGCTGGTGCTGCTCCTGCTGTACGCCATTCGCTTCGGCAGGCGCGGCAGCACCGCCGCCGTCCGCGTATGGTGCCGCGCCGCCCTGCTCCTTCTGGCCGCCGCCGTAGTGCTGACCGCCCTCGGCGACACGGCGCGTCCCGCGCCTCTCACGTCCCTCCAGCAGCACCTCTCCCGCACGGTGCAGGAGATACGCTGCGGCTCCAACGACGATGCCGGACTCACCGACGGCGATCTGACCTCTGCGGGAACGCGCCGCCAGAGCGAGGATGCCATGCTTCGCGTCACCATGTCCCAGCCCGGCTCCTACTACCTGCGCGGCTTCGTGGGGGAGGTCTACGACGGCAGCCGCTGGCTCCCCCAGACCAACGCCACGCTCTCCGCCAATGCGGACACCTTCTACTGGCTCCACCACGACGGCTTTTACGGGCAAGCCCAGATCGTGGGGGCGGCGCAGTCCGCCGCCCCGGAGGTGCTGCATGGTGAGAACCGCATCACCGTCACCAACGCCGCAGCGTCCTCCCGGTATCTGTACGCTCCCTATGAGACCATGCCCACCAGCCCCACTCTGGATGCCGCCGCCATCGGCGACGCGGCGCAGTACGCGCCGGGGCTGCGCGGTCAGCGGAGCTACACCGTCCTCGCGGCGAACAACATCATCGTTCAGTACCAGAGGATCGCCGCCGGCCTCACCTCGGACGCGGTGCTGCCCTCCGCCTTCCTGCAAACGGAGGGTGCCTATAACCGCTACGTCTACACTGTGGACACCGCCCTCCCCCCGGAGCTTGACAGCTTCCTGCGGGAGAAGCTGGGAGCCTACACCGTAGAGGACGGGCAACGCCACTTTGACTACCAGAAGGCGAAGCAGAACATTCTGTTCTACCTGAGCACCTACGCCACTTACAGCGAAAGCGTATCGCCGGTGCCGCCGGGCGTCGATTTTGTCCTCAGCTTTCTGGACGGTGCCCAGACGGGCTACGATGTCCACTACGCCTCGGCGGCGGCGATGATGTTCCGCTACTACGGCATCCCCGCCCGGTACGCGGAGGGCTTCCTCGTAACGAAGGACGATGCCTCCCGCCTACAGCCCGGCGAAACGCTGACGCTGAACGGCACCAGCGGCCACGCCTGGGTGGAATACTACCAGGACGGCGTGGGCTGGCTCCCCTTCGAGGTCACTCCCGGCTACCTCTCGGCGATGGAGCAGGCGGAGACATACCGCAGCATCTCCGGGCTTGTGGGACACTCCTCAAGGGCGCAGGAATCCGAGAATCTTGACGCCCCCCAGCAGGAGGACGAGGAGCCGTCCCTGCTGTCCTTCTGGCTGAAATACCGGCTGAAAATACTGCTTTTCCTGTCGGTGCTGGCGGCGGTGGTTCTCCTGTGCCTGTTCGTCCTGTGGCTGGCGTGGCAGCGCAAAAAGACGGCGCGCCGGAAGGCTGCTTTCCTCAGTGACGACATCCCCCGCGCCATCCGCACCATCTACCTCTACACCATGGACGTTCTTCTGTCTCAGGGTCTGCCCCTGCGGAACTGCTCCCCTGCGGACTACGCGCAGGACATCGACGAGGATCTCCGTCAGGAGTACCTGTCGGTGGTGTCTCTCTGGGAGGAAGCAAAATTCAGCGGTCACCCTATGGAGGAGAGCCAGCGTCAGCGCGCCCTGCGCCTGAAGGACGAGGTCTGGACGCGCACATGGCGCGTCTCCGGTCCCCTCCGCCGCATCCGTCTGAAATACGTGCTGTTTCTGTAAGCGAGGTGCACTATGAAAAGGCTCTTTACGTCTCTTGTGGCGGCCGTCGCGCTGCTTCTCTGTGCCTGCGGCGGACAGGCGCAGGAATCCCCGTGGCAGACCGCCTACCGGGAAACCGGTCAATACCTGCTATCACAGCCCGCCCCCACCACAGGCTCCATCGGCGGTGAGTGGGCGGTAATCGGTCTGCGCCGCGCCGGTCTCCTCACCGATGAGATGGCGCGCAGCTACAAGGCGGCAGCGGAGGATTATGTCCGTCAGGCCGGCTCTCCGCGCCTCCACCGCGCAAAATCCACGGACACCTCCCGCACCATCCTTGGTCTGACCGCCGCCGGATACGACGCCACGGCCGTGGCGGGCATCGACCTGACGGCGGGTCTTTCGGACATGAGCTACCTCCGCATACAGGGTCTCAACGGCCCCATCTGGGCACTGATTGCACTGGACTGCGGCGGCTACGCCATCCCGCAGGCGGCGGAGGGCGAGGAGCAGACCACCCGTGAGGGTCTGGTGTCGGAGATCCTCTCCGCCCAGTGCCCTGATGGCGGCTGGACGCTGCTGGGTGAAGCATCGGACGTAGATATGACCGCCATGGCGTTAACGTCCCTGTCCCCCTATCTGGAGAACAGGGACGTCCAAGCCGCCGTGGAGCGGGCGTTGACCTGCCTTTCCCGCGTCCAGCAGGATAACGGCGGCTTCATGAGCTGGGGTACGGTCAACAGCGAATCCTGCGCTCAGGTCATTGTGGCTCTGACGTCGCTGGGCATCGATCCGGCAGCGGACAGCCGCTTCATCAAAAACGGTGCGTCACCGCTGGACGGACTCTGTGCCTTTGCCTGCGTGGGCGGCGGCTTCCGTCACAGCGATGAGCTGCCGGAGCCTCCCGCCGTAGCACCCACGGTGACCAAGCAGACCGCACCGGTCACCGCAGCAGCCAGACAATCGCACCCAAACAGCGTGACAGCCAGTCAAGTAAACCCGGATAGGACGGCAGCCAAGCAGGTGGCGTCGGACGGTGCAATAGTCGTTCCAATAGAGCCGGACGGCATGGCGACTGAGCAGGGCTTCTACGCGCTGACCGCCTACGCCCTCTTCTGCCGGAATGCCCCCCGCCTCTTCGATCTGACCTCCCTCCTCCCTTAGCCCCCGCCTAGCGCAGAGAGAGGTACCCCGCGGAAAGCAAAAACGAAAAATCTGCCGCAGCCGTCCGCGCCACCCCCGTCATTCCGCCCCCCCGCTTCCACCAGAGCTGCCATTCCGAACCCCACGATGTTCCTGTCATTGCGAACCCGCCCCCGATGTTCCTGTCATTGCGAGCCAGTGACCGATGTCACTGGCGTGGCAATCCGCGTCCCCCGTCCCCGCGCCGCAGGCGCGGACACCCTGTTATTCCGAGCCAGTCCGCAGGCTGGCGTGGGAATCCGTTCCCTAAATTCTTCATCATTTATTGAACCCCCGCCATCCGGCGGGGGTCTTTTACGTGTTGCCTCCGGCGGGGTACTTTTGTCACCAGCGACAAAAGTACCCAAAACGCCGCTTGAAACTACGTTTCAAGACTTCCTCAGCGCGCTATGCCCTGTGTCAAACCTGCCTCATGTTCCTCGCGTAATCGGTTTTCCCGTGTACCGCTGTCGGTCAAAAGGACTGTGCCACCACAGCTTTCCGCTACCGCTTCGCTGCCGCTGCCTGTTGCCACGGTAGCAGTTTTCCCCTTTACCGCCGTACTGTGGCACTCCCACTAACGTAACTGCACTTTCCCGCTTCTTAAACACAGCGGAAAATGTGAAGTGCCTGTACTATCCATCTCTGACAGCGTGTACGGCGAAAGTGTAGATCAATATGTTTTTCCAAGAATAACACTCTTAATTCGGCAAATCGCTATGGGGTGCATAAGTGCGTTGCCGGGTGCTGGTAACCGGGTATGGATTGAATCTTACGCTGCGAGCGGGAGGTTTTATGGACGCGATCGTTTTAGCAGGCGGCTTTGGAATTCGCCTGAGCCATATAGTCAAGGATGTACCAAAACCGATGACCCCGGTGGCGGGAAAGCCGTTTTGGACGCAATAATCATAACCACCAGTAAACTGGTGGTTTGACCTGCCCCTAAAAGGGGCTATTACGACCGTAGCCCCTAAAAGGGGCGTTGAAGGTTTGACACCGCATTACCATTTCAGGCAGCCGCTTCAAGCGGCTGTCTTTTTATGCCTTCTTATTCTTGTCACCCGTAAACGGGTCTACATATTCTTTGATGCTGATCTGATCTGCGGCGTAGTCCTCCTCCAGTTGGTTTCGGATATGCTCCGCTATGATCTTTTTATTGCGTCCCACGGTATCCACATAGTATCCTCTACACCAAAAATTTCTCGACCCATACTTGTACTTCAAATTCGCATGCCTGTCGAAAATCATTAAGCTGCTCTTCCCCTTGAGAAATCCCATGAACTGTGCTACACTCAGGTACGGTGGAATACTCACCAGCATATGTATGTGGTCTACACACGCCTCTGCCTCCAGTATTTCCACATTCTTTTGCTTGCACAATGTCCGCAGTATTTCTCCTATGTCTTTTTTCAGCTGTCCATAGATTTCTTTCCTGCGGTACTTCGGTGCAAATACGATGTGATACTGACAACGGTATCTTGAATGTGATGTGCTTTTTATCTCGTTTCTTTCGTCTTTCTTTATCTGCATAAAACCTCCTATTGCTCTGGTAATGCGGTCGCCAAACCTTTACCAGTATACCGCAATAGGAGGTTTTACTCATGCTAAAGCTATTTTTCTTCCCCCGGTAGAACCGGGGGTTTATTTCCACGCCTGAAGGCACCAAAAGAAAGCCGGCACAGGAATTTCCTGCGCCGGCTTCTGCATCAGCCGCCCTTGTGCCACAATGTGTACTTACGAAAACATAGCCTCCGGGTGCTCATTTTTTGTGTGCTCAGAACTTCTTCCTGGCGGTGCAGGTCAAGCCGGTCAGGGACAGGAGCGACAGGGCGGCGTAGAGGGCTACGCCGGGGTCGGCGGTCTTGGGAGAACCCTTGGCATCGTCGGCCTTAGTATCGGTGGTAGGGTAGTAGTAATAGCCGCCGGAGGAGGCCGGTGTCCGCACGGCATACAGCGTCAGCGGCCCTTTTATTTCGGTGCTAAAATCCCACGCTTCGGAAGCGCCCTCTTTCGTCCAGTACATAAATTCCCGGCCATTTACTGTGGCGGGAGTTTCCGGCTCCTCAACTGCATTAGGCTGTAAAACAAGCTTTAGGGTCCTTGTATTGGCGACCTCGTCAATGAAATTGACGGTGTTGTAGTCCACACAAATGCCGCTGGTGCCTATTTCCACTTTGATATGTCCGTCAAGCACGTTCGCACCTTGCACGACAGTATCCACTTCTCCCAATTTGTCCTTTGTCATCCCCGAATTCCACCAGAATTTTATACGCACATTTCCCTCAATGGTACCGCCGGTAACGGACAGTCTGGCACTTGTCTGGAGCGTTTCCTCTATGAAAATGTCCTCCTTGTTATTTCTCGTGTTATTCCCTCCGATATACGCCGCTTCAGACATCTCCATCCACCCGGTGGACATATATACGCCCTGTTCATAGCATCCCGTAATACGGCCGCCGGTCATTTTGAAGGTCCCCACATTATTACGTACGCCGACAGTTTCTCCGGTGATCGTGCCGCCGGACATTTCAAAGATCGCCCCATCGATAAAGACACTGCCGCGACTGCTGTTTCCGGTGATCGTACCGCCCTCCAGCTTCAGCGTTGTATCATTCTCCAGGAATACGGCTCCCCCAACATTGTAAATTCCCGTCAGGTCCGTTCCCTCTCCGCCGGTGATGACACCGCCGGCAGGCAAATTCTCATAGGATCCTGTATGCGGATTTTGGGGACGGCTGTCCGTGATGGTCAAGGTCACAGTGTTCGGACCATCCTTTTTCACATAGAGCACACTGCCGCTGCCGGTCATCTTTAGCACATGGCCGTTCAGGTCGAGGGTCAGGTTTTTTGTAATTTGCAGCGTGGCATGCACCTCCGTATTGGATCTCAATTTAATCGTATCGCCAGCGTTTGCCTGGTCTATCATCCCCTGCAAGGTCAGCTCCGCCGCGTCGGCGGTGGTGAGCAGGGGATTTGTTACATCCCCCGATGTAACAAAAGCTGCCCATATGGGCAGCGCGCATACCAATACCAGGGTCATCAGAATGGGGAGCAGTCGTCTCTTCATGGCGGTTCCTCCTTCTATGGCTCACATATTTCTCTCCCGGGCCTGTGTGCCGCAAAATTTCTTGTTAGGAAAGTTTTGCGGTACGCAGGCCTTGTTGTACGACCATCTTACCAGAAAGTGTCGCGAAAGGCAACGGGAATATCCAGATGTTGGCATAACAAATGCGGGTGGGAGGTATTAGAGGAAATTATGGCGGGTATTTTTTTGCTTGTCCGGACATAGGCTTGTCTGAAAGGCGGTGGGGCTTGTGAAATGGCGGCGGGGCGCGGCGGCGGTGTGCGGGGCGCTCGTGCTATGGCTGGCGGCGGTGTGCGCGGGGAGCCAGGATCTGCGGGCGGCGGCACAGGCGGTGCGGGACAGCTCGCTGGCGCAGCGACTGGTACAGTGGGAACTGGGGGATCACCTGTGGGCGGCGAACTCGCTGCCGCTGCCGGTGCTGACGGTGCTGCGGCAGTCGCCGATGCTGCTGGCGGCGGAGACGCAGGTGACGCAGGCAGAGACGCCCCGGAACGCGGAGGAGACGCCCTCCCCCGCCCCGGCGGAAACACCGGAGGGACCAACAACGGAACAGACGGAGAACACCGGCGGGCAGGGGGAATCGAGGCCGCTGTCGGTGGTGGCGGCGGATGAGAACGGGTACACCCGGGTGGGGGACGTGTTCATCAAGAACAGCTCGCGGCAGACGGTGGAGGGCATCGTGTTTGACGGGACGTTCGCGGCGGCGCTGGGCGAGGACACGCCGCAGGTGCTGATCGTCCACACCCACGGCAGCGAGGCGTACACCATGCCGCCGGGAGAGGAATACGAGGACACGGGGAGCTTTCGGACGGCAGATGCCAGCGTGAGCGTGATACGGGTGGGCGACGAGCTGGCCAAAGTGCTGTCGGGCTACGGGATATCGGTGCTGCACGACCGGGCGCTGTATGACGACCCGGAGTACAACGGGGCGTACTACCGGGCGGAGGACGCCATCGAGGCGTATATGGAGAAATACCCCAGCATCGGGTTCATTCTGGACGTACACCGGGACGCGCTGGAGGACAAGGCCGGGCACCAGTACAAGGTGGTAACGCGGGAGGACCCGGACTGCGCGCAGGTGAGCCTGGTAATGGGCAGCAGCTGGGAGGGCTGGCAGGAGAACCTGAAATTCGCCGTGGCGGTGCAGCAGCACCTGACGGAGCGCTATCCCACGCTGATGCGGCCGCTGACGCTGCGGAATTCGGACTACAATGAGTACTTCACGCCCGGGAGCCTGCTGGTGGAGATCGGCGCGGCGGGGAACTCGCTGGGCGAGGCGCTGAAGGCCGTGCGGGTGTTCGGAGAGGGTTTTGCGGAGGTAGTGACGGGAAAATAGGGTTGCAATCCGGGTGTCGGTAGGGTATAATGTGGGAAACTTATCAAAAAACGATTCCGGAGGGTATAGACTATGAAACGGAACCGCGGCTTTACATTGATGGAAATGCTGATCGTGGTGGCGATCATCGCTGTGCTGGCGGCTATTGCCATCCCTGTGTTCAACGGCAGCCTGCACAAGGCCAAGGTGGCCGCCGACATGGCCAACGTGCGGGCGTATTACGCAGAATTGCAAACACAGTACATCACCACTGGAGAATACAGAGACATCGGGGATGACCTTCATGAGAACGCGCGACGGGAAATTAAGTTTTTGGACGGCACCACAGTGCAGATGCAGGCTGGCACGGTAAGTGCGATACTGGCGAGGGAGCGTACAGACCCGACCAGCGGGCAGAAGGGTGCGCCCACTGGCTATCAGGTCTACTATTTCTGCGACAAGGGCGACCACACACTGCTGCTGGAATAATGATGAAAAAAGAGACGGCGTGAGCCGTCTCTTTTCTTATCGGTTCTTCTTGGCCAGTTCCATGAGCTCCGGGTACTTGGACTTGATGTAGCTGTAGCTGCCCCGACCGTGGGGCAGCAGGCAGTCGGAGCAGTCCTTGACGCCGTTTTCCAGGTACCTGAAGTTGCCGCCGCACTTGCTGCCCAGGGTATACAGCGGGCAGTAGCAGAACAGGCAGTTGAAGTCCTCCGGGTGGCTGGTCTTGTGGCAGGGGAAGAACTCGCAGGTCCTGTGCTGGGTGAAGGAGTAGGCGCACTCCTCGGGCTTTTTGGTGTAGATATCGTCCATGTCAGTCCTCCACGGTGACCAGGCCGTCGTCACCCACGGTGACGGTCATGCCGGTCTGCACATATTGCAAAAATTCGTCGCCCAGGGAGTCCACCACGGGCATTTTGCTGTCGGTCCAGACATCGCCCAGAATGGCGCCGGAGGCGGCCAGGGAGTCGATGGGCAGGGAGAAGAGCATACAGGCGGGCTGCTTGCCGTGGGAGCACACCGTGAAGAGCACCATGCCGCCGGTGGTGGAGCCGATGGTCTGGGGCAGGCAGAGGGCCTTGCCGATCATGGGCTTTTTGTAGATGTCGGGGTTATTCTGGTCGCCGCACTTGACCTGCTTGTCGCCGAACATCATGGCCATCTGGTAGCTGGCCAGGGTGTTGAAGCCGCCATGGCTGACCAGCGCTTCGGCGGTGCAGGTGCCGGGGACCACCACGCGGCCCTTGAACTGCTGCATATCAGCGTCCCTCCTTTCCGGTGAGGATGTCCAGTATCTCCGCGTCGGTATAATACCGGGCGCTGGTGTAGGTGCGGAGCTTATTGGAGTTGGTGATGACCGCCTTTTTCTTGCAGAGGGGGTTGTTCATGTACATCAGCGGGCAGATGTAGCTGAGGATCACGCCCATGCTTTGCAGCTTGTAGCCCTCCACGGTGTCCTTGAAGGCGTCCAGCACCGCCGGGGCAGCGGTGAACACGGTGGGAACGGCCACCTGCAGGCGGTTCTGCGCCCGCAGGGCATCGGTGAGCTTCGCCGTCCAGTCCTTCAGCTGCTCCAGCGTCAGGTGAGGACAGCCCACGAAGCACAGCTGCGGCGCGGCGGCAGGGTCCTTCCAGATGACGGGATAGCTGCGCTTCACGCGCTCCAGCTCGGCGTCATCGATGATGTAGGTCCGATAGCCCTCCCGCAGCAGGGCCTCGCCCTGCTGTTTTGCCTCGGGGGTCAGGTGCTCCACATGGTACAGGCCCACGGCGCCGTTGGAGGCGGTGGCCGCGCCGAAGTCCTTGAGGTAGGCGCGGTTCTCGTCGTTCAGTTCCGTGCCCAGCCACTTGTCCAGTCCCCGGACGTAGGGCACGTCCTCCATGACCTTCATGCCGATGGCGGAGCCGAGAAGCTGGGCCTCGGGCCGGCGGGTGCATTTGACCTCCACCAGCCAATGGGCCTTGCGGCCCTCGTCGGTGAGCAGGCCGAACTCCGGCACGAAGCCGGCGATGCTGCCCATGAGCTCCAGCATACCGCTGTTGCGGTTGCAGCGGGCGCCCAGGACGGAGTTGGCGTAGACCACGGCGGAGGACTCCGCCCAGCTGAGGATATCACCCTGTTTTGGGGTGTTGCCCACCTGATCCAGATAGCAGGTACAGGTATAGGCGTTATCGGCGGTGATGCCCAGCTTTTTCAGCTGCTGCTCATACCGGTCCTGCTGGGTGTACATGATCTTGCGGAAGACGATGTCCTCCAACAGACTGGTGGGGACGTGCTTATCCAGGGGCAGGGGGTCAGCGGTGAATTTCTGACCGCTGGTAAGGCCGGACTCGATAAGACGGTCGTACAGGTCGTAGACCGGCTTCATCACCGCCAGGCCGAAGGAGATGACGGTGTGGCCGTACTCACTGGTAACGGGGACCATACGCTGGGCGCCGAAGGTATCGCCGTACATGACCAGCGTCTTGACCACCTTGGCCATCGTCTCGCCCTGGGCGCCGTCCAGCAGAGCCTGCTGCTGGGGTGTCAACTGCATAAAACCACTTCCTTTGTTTCAGAATGGTGCTGCGCTGGCTCTATTGTACCAGTCCGCCGCGGGAAAGTCAACTTGACGAAGGGGACGCGGTGGGGTATACTGCAGGAGAAAGGACGGTGGCAATATGCGGAGCGTGCTGCTGTGGAAGGATATGGATCAGGTGGCGGAGCAGATGGACGCCGCCGTATTTCAATATGTGGGTGAATTGCAGACGGAGAGCTTTGAGGCCTTTGCCGACTTCGACCTGCTGGCCTTTGACTGGTACGATGTGCGGAAGGCGGGGAAAAGCGGCAAGGTGCTGGTATACATCGACCGGGAGGACCTGTTTTTCTTCTGCCGGAATGAGGCGGCACAGCAGTATGTGCAGGGTGCGGTGGACACGCTGACCGCAGGCGGACCGCTGAATGACCAGCAGCTGCTGTACCGGTTTTTTGCGGGGCTGTTCAAGGGCGACATGGCGTATCTGGAAAAGCTGGAGGCCCAGATCAACGGCGGCGAGAGCACCATACTGGAGGGCAAGGCCAAGGACGACGCGCCCCGGCGCATCGCCGCGTGGCGGCGGGAGCTGCTGCACCTGAAGCGGTACTATGAGCAGCTGGACGCCATCTTCGATGAGATGTGCGACAACGATAACGGGCTGATCGAAGCCAACATTCTGGCGCGGCTGGAGGTGCTGGGGCGGCGGACGGGCCGGTATCTGCAAAAGGTATGCGCGCTGCAGGAGCTGGTGGCCCAGCTGCGGGAGGCCTATCAGAGCCAGCTGGCCATCCAGCAGAACGACCTGATGCGGGTATTCACCATTGTGACGGTGCTGTTCCTGCCGCTGACGCTGATCACCGGCTGGTTCGGCATGAACTTCGTAAATATGCCGGAGCTGCAGTCGGAGTGGGGCTATCCCGTGATCATCGCCGCCAGCATACTGCTGGTGGCAGGACTGCTGTGGTTCTTCAGACACAAGAAATGGCTGTAAAAAAAGCGCCCCTCAGGCCGCCTGGCCTGAGGGGTGCTTTTCATCTGTATACCACCGCTGCGGCGGAGAGGGCGGCCAGCAGCGGCAGCAGCGTCTGCCCGCGCTGCCGCAGACGGCGGCGCAGAAGATGCAAAGCGTTCAAGATGCCAGGGTCTTGCCCATGGCCCGGAGGGATTCCAGCACGGCATCGTCCGGGGCCTCGCAGCAGATCACGCTGTCGCAGACCAGGTTCACGCCGGCATCGGCGCAGTCCTTTTCCCAGGAGCGCATCCACTCGCCGTCGCCCCAGCCGTAGGAGCCGAACAGGGCCACGGCCTTTCCGCCCAGGCAGTTCTTGCAGGCATCGAACATGGGCTGGAACTCCATCTCCTCCAGCACCTCGCTGCCCATGGCCGGGCAGCCGAAGGCAATGGCGGCATAGCCGTTCAGCTCGGCGGTGTTCACCTGGTCCACCGTCAGCAGCTTGGCGTCCGCGCCGGCGGCGGTCATGCCCTCCAGCACGGCATTGGCCATGGCCTCGGTGTTACCGGTGCCGCTCCAATAGATCACAGCAGTCTTTTTCATTGTCGTTTCTCCTTTCGATCGTTACCCCGCCACAGCCAGCTGATCGATCGTCGCGCCGGCCTGCCAGAGCTTGCAGTATGTGTCCGTGCAGCGCTTGAACCGGGTGAAGAGCCGCCGGGCCCGGGCCTCGTCGCTGTACACCTTCCACAGCCCCGCGCACTTGTAGCTGCGGGCACGGTTGTCCACGAAGCCCTTGACGTCCTCAGGAGGGTAGCTGAGGAAGAGGCCGATCTCGTGGGGGAAGTCCGCACCCTGACGGAAGCGGCGGATCAGCGTGGCCACACAGCGGCCGCAGCTGCCGCCGTCATAGCCGGCCTCCGCCAGCAGGCGGCGGGCCAGATCGTCGCTGAGATCGCGGCGGAGAGTGGCGGGGCGGTAGAGGTACAGCAGGGCGCTGCCCTCGGTAAAGCGAAGGGGCAGCAGGCACAGGCCCTTGGGCGAGAGGCGGCGGTTCAGCTGCCGCACCTCGTCCAGCAGTGCATCCCGGTCCGTGCAGGGACAGGGAAAGAGACTTCCGGTCTTGATACCGGCCAGAGTGGGGGCGCACTGACGTACGACCATTTCTTCGGACATAGGGGTTCCTCCTTAACCGACGTGTTTTTCCAGAATGCTCCGCAGGGCGGACAGAGAGCTGGTATGGCAGCGCTCGATACGGGTCGGCGTGCCCTTCAGCTCGCTGAGGGCGCTCTGCACCAGCTTGTGGGACATGGTGGAGGTGAAGAAGATCATCAGGTCCGGACTGCCCAGCTTGTTTTTCAGGCCGCCGGAGGGCTTGGTGAACACCTTGGCGGAGCATTTGTAGGACTGACACAGGTCCTTGTAACGACGCTCCATGCACTCGTTGCCGCCTAAGATCACGACGCTCATATCGCACTTCCTTTCTGTTCCGTGCCGCCGAACATTGCTCGACGGTATTTTTGCTCATTTCTTCCGGATGATACGTAGTTAGCCTATTCTAACTTTAGTTAGAGTAATTTAACTATCGGTTTTCAAAAAAGCGCCGGGGGAGGGCGCTTTTTTGACGGGTCACTTTCTATGGAAGGAGAAAAGGCCCTTTTTCTCGTAGGGATGGGCGTCCACCGCCTTGACCTCGTAGCCGGTGGCGGCGATGGCGTCACGCAGCGCCTGCTGGTCCAGGGGCTGCTCCGAGAGGATCACCGTCTCGCCCTTGGTGTGGGAGGACGTGACCTTCTGGACGGAGAACTTGTTTCGGACGGTGTCGTTGATGTGGTTTTCGCACATACCGCAGGCCATACCGTCCACCTTCAGGATCGTTTCTGTCATGGTGACATCTCCTTTTAGACGCAGGGGGAGGCACTGACGATGCCTCCCCCTGCTCTATTCAGTGCTTGCAGTTCTGGCTGTGACACTGGCCGTGCATGGCGCAGTGGGCGCAGCCGGCACCGCAGGAGGACTTTCCCGCCTTCTTCTGGCGCAGCAGGTAGCGGATGATGAGGATCACAACGACAAGTAAGGCGGCACTGATGAGGATCGTGCCCAGGTTTGCTGACAACCATTGCAGCATGGAAGTTCACTCCTTTCTATGGGGTAAGAGGGTAATTACGGGGACAGTTTACTTCACGGACAGCTTGGTGGCTTCCTTGTAGGGCTTGCACAGCATATAGATGATGCCGGCCAGCAGGATCGCCGCCACGATGACGCCCAGGATGTTGGCATTGCCGGTGAACAGGCCGCCGAACTGGTTGATCATCAGCGCGATCACATAGGCGAACACGCACTGATAGCCGATGGCGAACCAGGTCCACTTGCGGCTGTTCATCTCGCGCTTGATGGCACCGATGGCAGCGAAGCAGGGGGCGCACAGCAGGTTGAACACCAGGAAGCTGTAAGCGGTGATACCGGTGAAAGCCGCGGCCATAGCGTCGTAGACGCTGCCGTCGCCGCCGCCGTACAGGACGCCCAGGGTGCCCACGATGTTCTCCTTGGCCACCAGGCCGGTGATGGAGGCGACGACCGCCTGCCAGTTGCCCCAGCCAAGGGGTGCGAAGATCCAGTCGATAGCGCCGCCGATGGCCGCCAGGATGGAGCAGTCGATCTGCTCATCGGACAGCATCTGGAAGGTGCCGTCCACCCAGCCGAAGTAGCTGGTGAACCAGACGAAGATGGTGGACAGCAGGATGATGGTGCCGGCCTTCTTGATGAAGGACCAGCCGCGCTCCCACATGGAACGCAGGACGTTGCCCAGGGTGGGCCAGTGGTAAGCGGGCAGCTCCATAACGAAGGGAGCAGGCTCGCCGGAGAACATCTTGGTCTTCTTCAGCATGATGCCGGAGATGACGATGGCGGCCATGCCGATGAAGTAAGCGGAGGTGGACACCCACGCGCTGCCGCCGAAGATGGCGCCGGCGATCATGGCGATGAAGGGCACCTTGGCGCCGCAGGGGATGAACGTGGTGGTCATGATGGTCATGCGCCGGTCACGCTCGTTCTCGATGGTACGGGAGGCCATAACGCCGGGGATACCGCAGCCGGTACCGATCAGCATGGGGATGAAGGACTTGCCGGACAGGCCGAACTTACGGAAGATACGGTCCAGCACGAAGGCGATACGGGCCATGTAGCCGCAGGCCTCCAGGAACGCCAGCAGCAGGAACAGAACCAGCATCTGGGGCACGAAGCCCAGCACCGCGCCGACACCGGCCACGATACCGTCAAGAATCAGACCGGACAGCCAGTCGGCAGCACCGGCGGACTCCAACGCGTTGCCCACCAGCACGGGCACGCCGGGCACCCACACGCCGTAGTCGGCGGGGTCAGGGGCCTCAAAGCCATTTGCCTCCAGATAGGCCGCGGCGTCCACATAGGTCATCTGCACCACATCGTCCCGCTTGTCGGCATCCTGGGGCAGGGCGTCATAGTAGGCGGTCATGGTGTTGACGGCCAGGGTCTCCTCATCCTCCACATCCACGGTGGCGGTGTCGGAGGTGGGAACGAAGGACTTTATCCGGGCCAGGGCGGCGCCGGCATCGAAGTCCTCCGCCTCGGTGTCCAGCCCCAGGAAGGCGTCTACGGCCTGGGTGGCGGCGGTATATTCGTCGCTGGCCTCGGTATATGCCTTGGAGCCAATGCCGAACAGGTGCCAGCCGTCGCCGAACAGGCCGTCGTTCGCCCAGTCGGTAGCGGCGGAGCCAACGGTGACCATGGAGATGTAGTACACCAGGAACATGACCAGAGCGAAGATGGGCAGACCCAGCCAGCGGTTGGTGACGACCCGGTCGATCTTGTCGCTGGCGGAGAGCTGACCGGCGTTCTTTTTCTTGTAGCAGGCCTTGATGATCTCGGCGATGTACACATAGCGCTCGTTGGTGATGATGCTCTCGGCGTCGTCGTCCAGCTCCTTCTCGGCGGCCTTGATGTCCTCCTCGATGTGGGCCATGACGGTCGGGTCGATCTTCAGCTGATCCAGCACCTTGTCATCGCGTTCGAAGATCTTGATGGCGTACCAGCGCTGCTGCTCCTCGGGCAGGTTATGTACGGCGGCCTCCTCGATGTGGGCGATGGCGTGCTCCACGGGGCCGGAGAACGTGTGCATGGGAACGGTCTTGGTGGACTTGGCGGCCTGCACAGCGGCCTCGGCGGCCTCCATAATGCCCTCGCCCTTCAGGGCGGAGATCTCCACGATCCTGCAGCCCAGCTCGCGGCTCAGCTCGTCCACGTTGATCTTGTCGCCGTTCTTGCGGACCACGTCCATCATGTTGATGGCGATGACAACGGGGATACCCAGCTCGGTCAGCTGGGTGGTCAGGTACAGGTTACGCTCCAGGTTCGTACCGTCGATGATGTTCAGGATAGCGTCGGGGCGCTCGGTGATCAGGTAGTTACGGGCGACCACTTCCTCCAGAGTGTAGGGGGACAGGGAGTAGATGCCGGGCAGGTCCATGATGGCCACGTCATCGTGCTTCTTCAGCTTGCCCTCTTTCTTCTCCACCGTAACGCCGGGCCAGTTGCCCACGAACTGGTTGGAGCCGGTCAGCGCGTTGAACAGGGTGGTCTTGCCAGAGTTGGGGTTACCTGCCAACGCGATCTTTATCTGTTTTTCCATAGTGTCTCTCCTTCCGGTTAATCTTGTTGAACCTATATACAGATGAATTTAAATAACGGACGTATTTCCGGCACCGGAACACGGTACCGCAGGTCATCACTCGACCTCGATCATTTCGGTGTCGGCCTTACGCAGGCTCAGCTCGTAGCCGCGGACAGTGACCTCCATGGGATCGCCCAGAGGGGCAACCTTGCGGACATAGACCTCCACGCCCTTGGTGATGCCCATATCCATGATACGGCGCTTGACGGGGCCCTCGCCGTGGAGCTTGACGACCTTGACGGTCTCGCCGATCTTGACTTCACGCAATGTTTTCATGCTTCTGCTCTCCTTCTATGTGATATTTCTGTTTCTCAAATGCAATAACCGCTTGGCGCGGCTATCAGACCATGATCTTGCGGGCCATTTCCTCGCTGATGGCCACGCGGGACTCCTTGACCTTCACGATGACGTTGCCGCCCATGGCGGACACCAGCGTGACGGTGCTGCCCGGGGTGAAGCCCAGGTCCTCCAGGTGCTTTTTTACCTCCGGACTGCCGCCCACCTTGTGGATAAGCTGCTCCGTTCCGGCGTCTGCCAGCATCAAAGGCATCATGTATATCCCTCCGTTTCACGGTTAGCTTGCGCTAACCCTGTGTCTAAAAAAAGCGGTTCTGAAAGGGCTTCACCTGTCCATAGCGGACCACGACGGTTAGCCTTCCTTAACCTATGGCACAGTTTAATACCTCAAACCCTCTTTGTCAATAGGGAGAACGAAATTTTTTTACCGCACTTGTAAGTTTGTGAAAATTGTGGTATGCTGTTAAAAGTGTATTGGGGAAAGTTGGTGATACTTTTTATGCAAATACTGCGCGCCTCCGAGGACTATTTAGAGACGATGCTGATGATGCAGCAGCAGCACGGCTACATCCGCTCCATCGACGTAGCCGAGCATCTGGGCGTGACAAAACCCAGCGTGACCTACGCCACCAAACGGCTGCGGGAAAACGGCTATATCACGATGGACAAGGACGGACTCATCACCCTGACGGCCAGCGGTATGGCCATCGCCGAGCGTATGCTGGACCGGCACCACACGCTGACGAAATTCCTGATGGCGTTGGGCATCGACGCCGCTACGGCGGAGACAGATGCCTGCAAGATCGAACACGATATCAGTCAGAAGACCTTTGACGCCATCTGTGCCCACGCAAAGGCGCATTTGTGACAAAAAAGGCCACCCTATCGGGTGGTCTTTTTGTATGCCCGCCCGCAGAGGCGGGCATTTTCGCGTTTACGCTTCCAACGGCAGGCGGAGGGTAAAGGTGGTGCCCTCCCCCTCACGGCTGTCCAGCGTGACGGTGCCGTGGTGATAAGCCACGGCGTGCTTGACGATGGACAAGCCCAATCCGGTACCGCCGGAGGCCTTGGAGTGGCTCTTGTCCACGCGGTAGAAGCGCTCGAAGACGCGGCCCTGGTGCTCCGGCGGGATACCGATGCCGGTATCGGCCACCGTGACCACGGCGTCGGGGCCGTCACGGCCCACGGCGACGGCGACGCTGCCGCCGTCCTTATTGTACTTGATGGCGTTGTCGCAGAGGTTGAAAACCGTCTCGGTCAGCAGACGGCGGACGCCAGGGACCGTAACGGCCTCGCCGGTGACGGTCATGGTGATCTGGCGCTGCTGCGCGGCGCTCTCCAGCGACTTGACCGTGTCGGTGCAGAGGGAGAGCAGCTCCACCGGCTCGGTGGGCAGGCTGCCGCCCTCGTCCAGCTCAGACAGGCGGAGGATGTCGTTGATCAGTGTCACCAGGCGCTGGGCCTCGCCGCGGATATGGCCCACGAAGCGGGGCACATCGTCAGGCCGGACCATGCCGTTCTCCAGCAGCTCGGCGCTGCCGATGATGCCCTGAAGCGGGGTCTTCAGCTCATGGGAGACGTTGGCGGTGAACTCGCGGCGGTTGCGCTCGGCGTAGGCCTGCTCGGTGACGTCGAAGGTCAGCAGCACCGCGCCCACCACCTCGCCGTCGGCCTGGATACGGGTCATGTCGAACTGGTACTCGCGGCCGTCGCGCTCCATACGGGTCTCGCCGTGGCCGGTGTCCATGGCATCGTGGAGGGCGTGGCTGACGGCGCTGCCGCGCTCCACGGTCAGCAGAGGCTGGCCCACGCAGGCCGCATCGGTGTGGAACACGGCGCAGGCGGCAGGGTTCATGCTGAGGATGGTGCCGCCGTTATCCACCAGTACCAGGCCCTCGGTCATGCTGGCGGTGATCTGTTCAAACTCCTCGGACCGGCGGCGTAGAGAACGCAGCTGATCGTCGATCTGACGCCGCTGGTGCTCCAGTCGGCGCAGCAGGGGCGAAAGCTCCTCGTAGGCGTCGTTTTCCAGGGGGTGCTCCAGGTCCAGGGTGTTCAGGGGGCGGGTGATGCGGCGGGATACGCGGCCGGCCAGAATGCCGGAGAGGATCAGGGCCACGGCGATGACCGCCAGGATGGCGGAGAGCATACTCAGAAGCAGCACGCCCATGGTGACGCGGCTGGCGGACAGGCGCAGGACCGTGCCGTCCGGCAGCCGGCGGGCGTAGTAGAGGGTCTTTTCCAGCAGGGTGGCGCTGTAACGGCTGGACTCGCCGGCACCGTTGGCCAGGGCCTGACGGACCTCCTCGCGCTGGGCGTGGTTCTCCATAGCCGCAGCGTCAGCCTTCGTATCATAGAGCACCGTGCCGTCGGCGCGAAGCCAGGTGATGCGGTAATTGTCGGAGTGCAGCTTGGACAGATAGGCCTCGCCGTCGCCGGACTCCATGGCCGCAGCGGCGATGGACAGCTCATCCCGGAGCTGCTGCTCCTGGACATGGCCGAAATAGGTGTACAGTGCGCCCATGATAATGACCAGACTGGCCAGCAGCACCGCAAGCCCCACCGCCACGGTGGAGCGAAATATCTTTTTTGTCATATGGTCTCCTCCCAACGGTAGCCCACGCCGCGGACCGTGGTGATGTGTGCGCCGGCCTTGCCCAGCTTCTGGCGCAGGGTACGGATGTGCATATCCACGGTGCGGCTCTCGCCGCAGTAATCCATGCCCCAGACCAGCTCCATCAGTCGGTCGCGGGTGTAGGCCGTGCCGGGGTGGCTGAGGAACAGGCGCAGCAGCTCGTACTCTTTATAGGTGAGGTCGACACGTTCGCCGCCGGACAGGACGGTGTGGGCACGGGTATCCAGCGACACCTCGCCGCTGCGGAGGATGGAGCTGTCCCTCTCCGGCTGGCAGCGGCGCAGCACCGCCTTGACCCGGGAGACCAGCTCGATGACGCTGAAGGGCTTGGTCAGATAGTCGTCCGCGCCGCCGTCCAGCGCCCGGACGCGGTCATACTCCGCGCCCTTGGCGGTGGCCATAATGACCGGGATGCGGCGCAGGGACGTGGAGGCGCGCATACGGCCCAGCAGCTCCGTGCCGTCGATGCCGGGGAGCATCACGTCCAGCACCACCAGGTCGGGCTTTTCGCTTTGCAGGGCCTGCCAGAAGGCGGCGCCGTCGGTAAAGCCCTCGGCCTCCAGCCCGGCGGAGCGCAGGGCATACAGCTCGATATCGCGGATGCTGGCGTCATCCTCTACACACCAGATCATGTGGGGTCCCTCCTTTTGGCTCAAGTGGCCTCGGTCTTGTGCACGCCGGTGACGGAAAACATCACCCACTCGGCGATGTTGGTGGCGTGGTCGCCGATACGTTCATAATACTTGGCGATCATCAGTAAGTCAAGTGTGGCTTCACCGTCATCCACGTCCTTGGCGATACGGTCGATGAGATGGGCCTTGATCCGGTCAAAATAGCCGTCCACCTCATCGTCGGCGGCGATGACCTGCTGGGCCAGGTCCACATCCTGCCGGACATAGGCGTCCACGCTCTCGCTGACCATGCGGATGGTGGCCCGGGCCATATCCCGCAGGGTGTCGCCGGCGCTGAGAGGTCGGCCGGCGCGGCAGAGCAGGATCTCGGCAATATCGTCGGCCTGGTCGCCGATACGCTCCATGTCCGTGATCATCTTCAGGGCAGCGGAGATCTGCCGCAGATCGCTGGCCACCGGCTGCTGCTGAAGCAGGAGCCGCAGGCAGAGGTTCTCGATGTCGCGCTCCTTGCGGTCGATCTCGTGGTCCAGGGGCGCGACCTTCTCCGCCAGGGCGGCATCGCGGTTGGTGAGGGCCTGAGAGGACAGAGCGATGACCTGCTCGCACAGGGCACCCATCTCGATGAGCTCGCGGTGGAGCTGGGCCAGCTGTTTATCGAATTGACTACGCATTATCCAAACCTCCCGGTGATGTAATCCTCGGTGCGCTTTTCGCTGGGCGTGGAGAACATGGTCTCCGTGTCGCCGTACTCCACCAGCTCTCCCAGCAGGAAGAAGGCGGTGCGGTCCGAGATACGCAGTGCCTGCTGCATATTGTGGGTGACGATGACGATGGTGTAATGCTGCTTCAGCTCAACCGCCAGCTCCTCGATACGGGAGGTGGAGATGGGGTCCAGGGCCGAGGTGGGCTCATCCATCAGCAGCACGGTGGGCTCCACCGCCAGGGCACGGGCGATGCACAGACGCTGCTGCTGGCCGCCGGAGAGGCCCAGCGCGTTCTTTTTCAGGCGGTCCTTTACCTCGTCCCAGATGGCGGCGCGGCGAAGGGACTGCTCCACCAACTCGTCCAGCTTGGCTTTGTTGCGGATGCCGTGGGTACGGGGGCCGTAGGCCACGTTGTCGTAGATGCTCATGGGGAAGGGATTTGGCTTTTGGAACACCATGCCCACCTCACGGCGCAGCTGGCTGACGTCCACGCCGGGGGCGTAAATATCCTGTCCCTTGTAGAGCACCTGGCCCTCCACCTTTACGCCGGGGATCAGGTCGTTCATACGGTCCAGCGTTTTAAGAAATGTGGACTTGCCGCAGCCGGATGGGCCGATGAGGGCAGTAATGCTGTGCTCCGGCACGGATATGGTGACGTGGTGCAGCGCCTGGGTGGGGCCGTACCACAGGTTCAGATCGTTTACGGTGATGATATCGCTCATAGGCTCCTCCGTTTCTTGAAGTAACGCCCGGTCAGCATAGCCGCCAGGTTGATGAGCAGGGCCAGCGCCATGAGGATGGCGGCGATGGCGAAGGCCACATCGAACTCGCCCTGCTCCTTGGCGTAGACATACAGGGCCACGGACAGTGTGGCGCCGGAGCCCTCCAGCGTGGCACGCAGGCTGTTGTACAGCGTGTGGGCAAAGCCCGCGGTGTACAGCAGGGCCGCCGTCTCGCCCAGGATACGGCCCACGGCCAGAATGCAGCCGGTGAGCACGCCGTCCACACAGCCGGGCAGCACCACCGTGCGGATGGTGCGCCACTTGCCGGCGCCCAGACCGAAGGCACCCTCCCGGTAGGACTGGGGCACGGTCTTGAGGCTCTCCTGTGTAGTACGCATGATGGTGGGCAGGTTCATGATGACCAGGGTCATGGCGCCGGCGAGAAGGGATTTCTTCATTCCCAGAAACTGGCAGAAGAACATCTGGCCCACCAGGCCGTAGATAATGGAGGGGATGCCGGACAGCGTCTCGGCGGCGTACTCGATAACGGCCACTACCCTCTTGTTGGCGGCATACTCCGTCAGGTACACGGCGGCGCAGACGCCCAGGGGCAGCACCACCAGCAGCGTGGTCAGCACCGTGCAGACGGTGGTGATGATATCCGGCAGGATACCGATGGAACCGTCCAGATAGCTGGGCTTGGTGCTCAGCAGCTGCCAGCTCAGGTTGGGCACGCCCTTGACGAGCACATAGACGATGAGAAACACCGCCAGCGCGCAGGTAACGGCGGCGCAGAGGAGCATCAGGCCCCGCATGGTCCCGCCCCAGATACGGCGGCGGGCAGAGAATTGATGTTTGTCCATGGTCACTTCTCCTTACTTCGCTTGAGGAAGAAATTGAGCGCGGCGTTGATGAGCATGATGAACAGGAACAGCACCAGCGCGATGGAGAACAGCGCCTGACGCTGCAGACCTGCCGCCGCGTAGCCCATCTCGCTGGCCACGGCGGTGGTCAGGAACCGCACGCTCTGGAAAAGAGAGGGCATATTGGGCACGTTGCCGGAGACCATCATCACGGCCATGGCCTCGCCGATGGCGCGGCCTACGCCCAGCACCACCGCGGCGGCGATGCCGCTGCGGGCGGCGGGGACAGACACCTTGAACCAGGTCTCCGTGGCGGTGGCGCCCAGCGCCAGAGAGGCGTCCTCGTACTCACGGGGCACCGCCTCCAGGGCCGTCATGGCCACGTTGATAATGGAGGGCAGGATCATGATCGCCAGCACGATGATGGCCGCCAGCAGGCCGGAGCCGTCGGGAATATGGAAGACCTGACGGATGCCCGGCACCAGCACCAGCATACCCACCAGACCGTAGACCACGGAGGGGATGCCCGCCAGCAGGCTCACCGCGGCGGAGACGGCGGTCTTCAGCTTCGGCGGGGCCATTTTGGCCAGGAACACGGCGGTCATATAGCCCACGGGCACGCCCAGCAGGATCGCGCCCGCAGTACCGTAAATACTGGTAAGGATAAAGGGCAGGATGCCGAACTGAGGCTCCGCCGCGTTGGAATTCCACACGGGGCCAAAGAGGAACTTCACAAGGCCGATCTCACGGATAGCGGGGATGCCGGAGACGACAAGGTAGACGGAGATCAGCAGCACGCAGCCCACCGTCACCAGACCCATCAGCAGAAAGAAGCCATGGATGGCGTTCTCCATAAATCGTTTTGCTTTCATATATGCACCTCAGCAGATACGGGGCAAGGCGGCACCCCGCGCGGGGATGTCGCCTGTGTCCGTGCCTTACCTGTTAACCTGCGACTGCCACAGCGCCGGCCTTGGCGATGATGGAAGCTGCGTCGGAGGAAGTGGCGTAGTCAAAGAACGCCTGGGCCGCGGGAGAGAGGGCCTTGCCGTCCACAGTCACCAGCACGAAGGGACGCTGGACCTTGTAGCTGCCGTCCTTGACGGTGGCTTCGCCGGGGGTGACGCCATCCACGTTCAGGGCCTTGACGGTGTCCTTGATGGAGGCCAGAGAGGCGTAGCCGATGGCATCGGGGTTCTGGCTGACGGCGGTGATCACATCACCGGTGGAGGTCAGCTCCTGACGATACCGGCACTTGTCCTTGGTGCCGGTGATGGACTCGAAGCCATCGCGGGTGCCGCTGGCGGCCTCGCGGCCGATGAGGACCACCTCGGCGTCATTGCCGCCCACGTCCTTCCAGTTGGTGATCTCGCCGGTGTACAGCTTGGCGATCTGCTCAACGGACAGATCGCTGACGGGGTTGTCGGGGTGAACGATGATGGCGATGCCGTCATAGGCCAGCACAGTCTCCTTCAGGCCGGCGGACTTCTCCTCATCCTTCAGCGCACGGGAGGACAGGCCGATGTCGCAGGTGCCCTCCTGCACGGCGGTAATGCCGGAGCCGGAGCCGGTGGGGTTGTAGTTAACGGTGACGCCGCCGTTCTGCGCCATGAAGGACTCGCTCAGGGCGCCGATGACCTTCTCCATGGAGGTGGAGCCGTCGGTGGAGACGGTGCCGGTCAGCTCGGTGGAGGTCTTGTCCTCGGTCTTGTCGGCGTCGTCGGTCTTGGTCTCGCTGCCGCAGGCCACCAGGCTCAGGGCCAGCAGGGCGGTCAGCACCAGTGCAATGATCTTTTTCATATGTATTACCTCGTTTCTTTCGTCGTTTTGGATAACTCCCTTGTACGGTTTTTATTGTAAGTGCCCAATGTAAAGGGAAAAATCCCGCTGGTGTAAAATCCATGTAAAATAAAAACCGGGAAAAGCTTGCGTTCAGCCGTGGAATACGGTACAATGGCCATACAGCAGGCGCAGAAAATGTGCAAAAACGCTGAAAGGAAGGAATAAGGAGTATGAAGAAAAAGCTGCTGTCTTTGCTGCTTGCCCTGGCCATGGTGTTCACCCTGGCGGCCTGCGGCGAAAAGAAACCCGACCCCGGCAAGGACGCCACCGCCACGGAGCCGGTGGTCATCCTGCACACCAACGATGTGCACGGCGCTGTTTCCAATTACGCCAAGGTAGCGGCGCTGGCCAGCCAGTATGAGTCTGAGGGCGCGTATGTGCTGATCCTGGACGCCGGCGACTTCAGTCAGGGCGACACCGCTGTGAGTGTGTCTGAGGGCGCAACGGCTGTGGAGCTGATGAACATGGTGGGCTACGACGCTGTGGCGCTGGGCAACCACGAGTTCGACTACGGCTTCGAGGCGCTGAAGAAGAACATGGAGAACGCCCAGTTCCCCGTGCTGGCCGCCAACGTGAAGTACAACGGCGAGCTGGCCTTTGACGACGCGGCCGTGTTCACCACCCCCGGCGGCACCAAGATCGGCGTGTTCGGTCTGGATACCCCGGAGACCGCCACAAAGGCCCACCCCGGTAAGATCCAGGGCGTGACCTTCGCCGGCGGTGAGGAGCTGTACCAGATCGCGCAGGATATGGCGAATATGCTGCGCGAGGACGAGGGCTGCAACTACGTTATCTGCCTGGGCCACCTGGGCATCGACGATGAGACCGCTGCCACCGGCAACCGCTCTATCGACCTGCTGAACAAGGTCACCGGAATCGACGTGTTCATCGACGGTCACTCTCATTCCACTGAGGAGGAGATCGTTGAGAAGACCAACACGGACCGCAAGGTGGGCGACACTATCCTGACCTCTACCGGCACGAAGCTGGAGAACATCGGCGTTGTGACCATCAAGGACAGCACCATCACCACCACGTGCTTGTCCACCGAGGACATGGGAGCGGCCGACGACGCCATCGCCGCCCGCGCCGCCGCCATCATCGCCGAGATCGAGGCCGACTACGGCACAGTGTTCGCCAAGACCGAGGTGACGCTGAACGGCGAGAAGGACCCCGGCAACCGCACGCAGGAGACCAATCTGGGCGACCTGATCACCGATGCGCTGGTATGGGGCGCCGAGCAGCAGGGTGAGACTGTTGACGCGGCCATCACCAACGGCGGCGGCATCCGCGCCACCATCGAGGCCGGCGACATCACCAAGAAGGACGTCAACACCGTGCTGCCCTTCGGCAACACCCTGAGCATCATCAAGATCACCGGTACGGAGCTGCTGGAGGTGCTGGAGGCCTCCACCTTCTGCACGCCGGAGGCCATCGGCGGCTTCCCCCAGGTATCCGGCATCGAGTTCACCGTGGACACCACCAAGGGCTATGACCAGGGCGACGAGTATCCCGGCACCACCTACTTCGCCCCCAAGACCATCAACCGTGTGACCATCAAGACCGTGGGCGGCAAGGACTTTGACCCGGCGGCCACGTACACCATCGCCACCAACGACTTTATGGCCAGCGGCGGCGACACCTACTACCGCTTTGTCAACGCCACCGCCAACTACGACCTGGGCATCCCCATGGACGAGGTGGTCATGGACTACATCACCACCGTGCTGAACGGCACCGTTGCCGCCGACAAGTACGGCGAGCCCGCGGGGCGCATCCACGTGCTCGTTTCCTGACATATCCGCACATAAAAAGGACCGCCTCACGGCGGTCCTTTTTATGTGCGAAAAAACACCCCTCGGCGTGAGCCGAAGGGTGTTTTGTGCATCTGCAATTACTTGCCCATGTTCATCTGCGCAGCGACCTCAGCGGCGAAGTCCTCCTGCTTCTTCTCGATGCCCTCGCCGGTCTGGAAGCGAACGGCATCCACGAACTTGACGGAGCCGCCCAGCTTCTTGGCGGCGTCGGCGATATACTTCTCCACGCTGCCCTGGAAGATGTCGCCGCGGACGAACTCCATCTGCAGCAGGCAGTTCTCCTCGTAGAACTTGTTCATCTTGCCCATGACGATCTTCTCCTTGACGGCCTCGGGCTTGGAGGCCATCTTGGGATCGGTGTCCATCAGGGCCAGCGCGATCTTCTTCTCCTCGGCCAGCACCTCATCGGTGACCTGGGACTTGTCCCAGAAGCGGGGGTTCAGGGCCGCGATCTGCATGGCGACGTTCTTGCCGATCTCGGTGGCGTCGATGCCGCCGTCCACAGCCAGGTTCACCAGCACGCCGATCTTGCCGCCGGCATGGACGTAGCCCACGCTGGTGTTCTCGGAGAAGCGGACGAAGCGGCGGATCTGCAGGTTCTCACCGATGGACATGACCTTCTCGGGCATGGTCTCGGAAACGGTCAGGTCGGAGCCGACATACTTGCAGTTCATCAGGGCGTCCACGTCGGCGGGATCCTGCTCGGCGATGACCTTGGCGATGTCCTTGACGAAGGCCACGAACAGGTCGCTCTTGGCGCAGAAGTCGGTCTCGCAGTTGACCTCGACCACGACGCCCACGCCGTTCTCGGTCAGGGCATAGGACATACCCTCGGCGGCGATGCGGCCGGCCTTCTTGGCGGCCTTGGCCAGGCCCTTCTCGCGCAGCCACTCGACAGCCTTGTCCATATCGCCGTCGCACTCGACAAGCGCCTTCTTGCAGTCCATCATACCCACGCTGGTCATCTCGCGCAGGGTCTTCACATCAGCAGCAGTAAAAGCCATTTGTATTTCCTCCTGTAAAAGTTGAATTAAAAGGGGCAGGGACACTTCCCTGCCCCGTGCGTTACGCGGTATCTATCGAGTTGGCTTACTCGGCGTCCTTGGCCTCGGCGGCCTCCTCCACCTGCTCGCCCTGACGGCCCTCGATCATGGCGTTGGCCATAACGGAGGCGATCAGCTTGATGGCGCGGATGGCGTCGTCGTTGCCGGGGATGGGGTAATCGATCTCATCGGGATCGCAGTTGGTATCGGCGATAGCCACAACAGGAATGCCCAGACGGTGCGCCTCGGCGATGGCGTTGCGCTCCTTGCGGGTGTCCACGATGAACAGGGCGCCGGGCAGCTTCTTCATTTCCTTCACGCCGCCCAGGTACTTCTCCAGCTTCTCGATCTCGCCCAGGTGCTTGATGACTTCCTTCTTGGGCAGCATATCGAAGGTACCGTCAGCCTGCATGGTCTTCAGCTGGTTCAGACGGTCGATACGGGTACGCATGGTCTTGAAGTTGGTCATCATGCCGCCCAGCCAGCGGGCGTTGACGTAGTACTGGCCGCAGCGGGCAGCCTCGTCCTTGATGGCCTCCTGGGCCTGCTTCTTGGTACCCACGAACAGCAGGGTCTGGCCGTTCTCGGACAGCTGACGCACGAAGGCATAGGCCTCCTCCAGCTTCTTCACGGTCTTCTGCAGGTCGATGATATAGATGCCGTTGCGCTCCGTGTAGATATAGGGAGCCATCTTGGGGTTCCAGCGGCGGGTCTGGTGACCGAAGTGGACACCTGCCTCCAGCAGGGACTTCATGGATACGACGTTCTGATTTGCCATGTTGGTTTGTTTCTCCTTTTATTTTAGTTTGTACCTCCAGCCTCTTCCGCCCTCCGGCCAACCTTGCGGCACCGACCGAAAGTCTGAAGCTGTGCGGATTTACCGCAATATAATACCACGCGGCACGGCATAATGCAAGAAGTTTTTGCCCGTTTTCCGCAGTTTTTTACTGCTTTTCCCCGGAAATATCCGCAATCAGGGCGGCGGCCAGGCCCTCGATGGCCGCCAGCTGGGGCGCGTGGGCGGCGGAACGGACGGTCACGCTCTCCCCCACCTGCCGCCAGCCCTTCAGGGGCTCCAGCAGGGCGGCCATCTGCCGGGCGGTGACCGGCGCCCAGGTGCCGTTTTCCAGCAGGGCAAAGCCGCGGTTCTGCAGGCCGTGGGAGGCGATGTCCCGCAGGACCTCGTCCATGGTGATAAACACGCCGCCGTTATAGGTGGGTGCGGCAAACACCAGGTGACTGTACTTGAAGGCGTCGGACACCACATAGGAGCTGGGCGTTACGGACACATCGTACATCTTCACCTTTACCCCCTGCTCCGCCAGACGGCAGGCCAGGATATTGGCGGCGTTCTCCGTGTTGCCGTATACGGAAGCGTAGGCGATCATCACGCCGCGGACCTCCGGCTCCCAACGGCTCCACAGGTCGTATTTGCCCAGGATATAGCCCAGGTCCTGCCGCCAGACATGGCCGTGGAGCGGCAGCAACATACGGATATCCAGTCCGGCGGCCTTTTGCAGCACCGCCTGGACCTGTGCGCCGTACTTGCCCACGATGTTGGTGTAATACCGCCGTGCCTCGTCCAGCACCTCCCGGTCGAAGTCCACCTCATCGGCGAACAGGGTACCGTTCAGCGCGCCGAAGCTGCCGAAGGCATCGGCGGACAGCAGCAGTTTGTCCGTCTCGTCATAGGTCATCAGCACCTCCGGCCAGTGGACCATGGGCGCGGCGATAAAGCGCAGGGTATGGCGGCCGGTGCAGAGGGTGTCACCCTCCTTCACCACGGTGACGCGGCCGGCCAGCTCCGCGTCGAAGAACTGGGCGATCATGTTCTTGGCGGCGGCACTGCACAGGATGCCCATGTCCGGGTACTGACGGGCCAGGTCGGCCATCTCGGCGGCGTGGTCCGGCTCCATGTGGTGGACCACCAGATAGTCCGGGGCTCTGCCGTTCAGGACGTGGGCCACATTTTCACGGAAGGTGGTACGCACGGCGCTGTCCACCGTGTCGAACAGGACAGTCTTGTCGTCCATCAGGAGATAGCTGTTGAAGCTGACGCCGTCGGGCACACCGAACACACCCTCGAACAGGGCCAGACGGCGGCAATCCGCGCCCACCCAGGTGTAGTCGTCGTTGACTTTTCTGATGCAATACATGGTCATTCATCCTTTCCATGATCTTTTCAGGGGTATTATAGCAGTATTGTCAAGCTTTTACCAGCGGCAAAATGCGAAAAACAGCGCCCTGCCTTCAGCAGAGCGCTGTATGTGCACAAGATTTACGCCTTCTTCGCGATCTCGCACAGGGCGGTAAACGCCGCGGGATCGCTGATGGCCATCTCGGACAGCATCTTGCGGTTGATCTGGATGCCGGCGACCTTCAGACCGTGCATGAAGGTGGAGTAGTTCAGACCGTTGGGCTTCACAGCGGCGGAGATACGGGTGATCCACAGCTGACGGAAGTCACGCTTCTTCAGGCGGCGGCCCACATAGGCGTAGGTCAGAGACTTCATGACCTGCTCGTTGGCCATCTTGAAATGCTTGGACTTGGCGCCCCAGTAGCCCTTAGCCAGCTTCAGCGTCTTGTTTCTTCTTTTACGCGCCATCATTGCGCCTTTAACACGTGCCATATTCTAATTGCCTCCTATTCTAACGAAAACGTATCTTATTTGTAGGGGATCATCTTGCGGATGGTCGCCTCGGTGGTGCAGTCAGCATAGGTGGTGCTGCGCAGACGACGGCCACGCTTGGTGTCCTTCTTGGTCAGGATGTGGCTCTTGAACGCGTGAGCTCTCTTGACCTTGCCGGTCTTCGTCAGATTGAAGCGCTTTTTTGCGCCGCTATGGGTCTTCAGTTTAGGCATAGTTGTTTTCTCCTTCCAATATGATCCTTTGCGAATGAAATGCTTATTTGCCGACCTTGGGGGACAGGAAAATAGACATATTCCGGCCCTCCAGCTTGGCGGCTTTGTCCAGGGTGGACACCTCGGTACACAGCTCGGCGAACTTGTTGAGCAGATCGCGTCCGATCTCGGTGTGCGCCATCTCGCGGCCGCGGAAGCGGACGGAGACTTTGACGCGGTTGCCGTCGGACAGGAACTTCTGCGCGTTCTTCAGCTTGGTGTTGAAGTCGCCCACGTCGATGCCCGGAGACATACGGATCTCCTTGATCTCGACAACGTGCTGGTTCTTTCTGGCTTCCTTCTCGCGCTTGCTCTGCTCGAACTTGTACTTGCCGTAGTTCATCAGCTTGCACACCGGAGGCGTTGCCTGCGGAGAGATCTTTACCAGATCCAGGCCCTGCTCCTCTGCGGTACGCAGCGCCTCCTCGCCGGACACAATGCCCAGCTGCTCGCCATTCTCGCCGATCAGTCGGATCTCCTTGTCGGTGATCTCCTCGTTCAGTTGATGCTGTACCTTGCTAATACCGAAGCACCTCCAATCCAAAATAAAAACGCGGACGCTCCGGGCATCCGCGAAACAACACAAACAGCCCTTTCGGGCGCTTGTATGACGCTGTTGACCTCTTTGCCGTTGCTGGAGGTGAGGCGGATGCACCGACCTTCTTTGTTTTCTCGGATATTTTATACTATCCCGGCGTGTTTGTCAACGGCTTTTTCCAGAATTTTTTTACATATTTTCTGCGGCGGCGGTGAAACTATGGTTGTACCTGAGGTACAAAGGGTACAGAAAATGGAGGTATATCTCATGGATAACACGAAGAACACCAAAAACACCAAGAACACCAACACCACCGACAACACGGAAAACACCAATACCAAGAACGCCAAGAACGCGAAAAACTGCAAATAACTTCTTCATGTCTTCGTATAAAGGGAGGGGCCGGACGGCCCCTCCCTTTATATCCATCAATGCTCCGTCTTGCCCAGATACTCCTCCAGTGTGATATCCCGGTTGAAGATCTCCTGTGCCGCGGCCTTGCCCACATAGCGGTAGTGCCACGGCTCATAGATGATACCGGTGATATCGGTCTTTCCGTTGGGGTAGCGGTGGATGAAGCCGTACCGCCAGGAATTGGCCATGAGCCACTTCTGGGTCTCCGTGCTCTCCTGAGCAGAGGTCAGGTCCTGCATATTGGCGTCCACCAGGTCCACCGCCAGGCCCAGCTGATGCTCGCTGGTGCCGGGGATGGCCACGGCCTTGGCCGCCTCGGTTTTGGCCTCGTCCTCACTCATGCCGCTGCTGATGAGCCGCTGCACCTTGTTGTCGTACAGGCTCTGCTGCGTCTCCTGCGCGCGGTAGCCGGAGCAGTTGACCGGGCTGTAGCCCGCCGCCTTGCAGGCGTTGATCATCTCCATATACGCCTCATAGCAGCGGCTGTCCACCCGGTGGCCGTCATCCAGTGTCACCAGGTCCACCGTCCAATCATCGGGCAGGGGGTTCCAGGGGTTCACCAGTGTCAGCAGCTCGTCGTCCACGATGACGTTATCCGGTGTCGTAGTGTCGCCTACATTGTCCACGGGCTGATTCGTGTTCTGGGCGTCGTCCGCCGGAGCATCGTCCTTTTTGCAGCCCTTGATGATGAATATCGCACCCACGATAATGCCGGCCAGCAACACGGCGGCGATGATGCGGTTCCGCATGGCCTCCCGGTAGCGCTTCTGCCGGCGGCGTTCTCTTTCGTAATCCATTCTGTTACCTCAATTCCTCGGGGTATACCCCCGTCTCGTGCAGTTTGATAAGCTCCCGCGCCACCCGGGCGCGGTCCTCATGATACGTCATGCCGAACCAGCGGTCCGCCGACTTCAGCACGCTGACGCGCAGCTCTCCCGCCGCCAGCAGGTCGCCCACCATGGTGGGCAGCAGGCACTCGGCCTTCACCGACTGCCCCGCCTCGCTGCGGAGGAAGTCGTGGAAATACGTCTCCAACGCGTCGAAGACGGAGGGGGCAAAGCCCCAGAAGTTCATGGACACCACCGTGTCGCCGTCCAGCACCGCTCCGGTATCCTCGTCCCGGATGACGCCGTCCTGCAGCAGGGCGATCTTCAGCGTCTCGCGGATGTCGCTGAGATACCCGTCCTTCACATGGCACACACCCCGGGACACGGTGCCATGGGCAGTGACGGTGTTCTTCAGCAGATAGCCCACCATGGTGGCCGCGCCCGCCTTCGGCAGGCGCTGCAGCTCCGCATATATGGTGCGGTAAGCGTCCGCGCCGTAGAAATCGTCGGCGTTGATGACGCAGAAGGGCTCGTGTACGATATCGCGGGTACACAGCACCGCGTGGGCCGTGCCGAAGGGCTTTGTCCGCCCCGCCGGCTTTGTATACCACGCCGGCAGTGTCGTGTCGTCCTGATAGGCGTAACGGACCTCCACGGGCCGCCCGTCCGCCGTGTGCAGCCGGGACGCCATTTTGCCGCACAGGCGCTCCATCAGCTCCCGCATATCCGGCTTGATGATGAACACGACCTTGTCAAAGCCCGCCCGCACCGCGTCGTACACACCGTACTCCATCAGTATCTCTCCGTGGGGCCCCACGCCGTCGGTCTGCTTGCTGCCGCCGTAGCGGGAACCGATCCCCGCCGCCATGATGACCAGCGCTGCGTGCATAGTCTTTCCTCCTTGATTTTTCATAGCTACCATCATACCACGGATGGCAAAAAAAACAAGCGCATTTCAAGCGTCTTAATAGAAAGTTAAGGCATTTGGAAGAAAATACCCGGGAACTACTGGATTTTTCCTTTTCCGCCGTGTATAATGATTTTTTGCGGCCAGCTGCCGCGCGAGATGAGAGAAATAGAGTCATAAGGAGAGAACCGCCATGTCCGCCACGCAAAAAGTCATGGGCCATGTGTACGCCATTTTCACTATTCTGGTGTGGGGCAGCTGCTTCGTGCTGACCAAGCAGATGCTCACCGCCTATACCGCTATCCAGATCATCCCCCTGCGGATGGGCCTGGCCTATATCACGCTGTGGGCGCTGCGGCCCAAGACTCTGAAGCTCCCCTGGAAGGACGAGCTGATGTTCATCCTCATCGGCGTTACCGGCGGCAGCTTCTACTTCTTCCTGCAGAATACAGCGCTGACCTACACCTTCGCCGCCAATGTCAGCATCATCATCGCCCTGTCCCCCATCCTGACGGTCATTTTGGCCCAGCTGTTCTCCCGCAATGGCGAGCGCCTGGGCAAGTTCGTGTACATCGGCGCGGTCATCGCCATCGCCGGTGTGGTGCTGGTGGTGCTCAACGGCCAGCTGACCTTCCACCTGAACCCTCTGGGCGATCTGATCGCCCTGGCCGCCGCCCTCATGTGGGCCGTGTACTCCATCCTTATCAAGAAATACACCGAGCAGTACGACAACTTCCTGGTCACCCGCCGGGTCATGCTGTGGGCCTTCATCACCGCCGTACCGCTGATGCTGCTGACGGACGGTATGCCCGACCTGCACCCCCTGTTCACCCAGACCAACGTCCTGCTGAGCTGGCTGTTCCTGGGCGTGTTCGGCAACGCCGTGTGCTTCGCCATCTGGAACATCGCCTTCCAGCGGCTGGGCGTGGTCATCACCAACAACTATCTGTACGCCTCCCCCTTCGTGACGCTGGTGGTGGGCTACCTGCTGCTGGACGAGCAGATCACGGTGATGAGCGTCATCGGTGCGGTGCTGATCACCGTAGGCGTCATCGTGGCGCTGAAGAAGCCCAAGGAGACCGTCTGACCTCCTGTACATACAAAACCGTGCGTTGCTGTGCAGCGCACGGTTTTTTGTTGATTTTCTCCCCGCCTGATGGTATACTTGCAGCAGGTACAACACTGTAAAGGAGGACTCCCCATGCGACAGATATGGACATCCCGCAAGGTCTGGCTTCCCATCCTGCTGCTGTTCACCGCCGTACTTATTTTCGCCTGCCGGGACAGGGGCGTGGCCATCGACTTCGACGGCACCGGCCTGTACCATGCCAGCCCGCTCGATTCTGCCATCGAGACCGTTCCCGTTTCCTTCCACGGCCAGCTGCGCAAGAACGTTTACACCGGCAGCTGCGACATACCCGGTGTACTCCAGTGTGACAACCTCTGCGTCATCTTCCGCGGCGACGAGAGCACCGATGTCTACTGCCGCGACCAAGCCTACTCCGAACCCACGCCCATCCACAGCATCACCCTTGACCGGACACAGCGCTGCGCCGAGATCCGCCTGTGGAGCGAATATACCGTGGAGGGCGACCGCGTCCTCGCCACCTTTGACCCGCTCATGCACCCCACCCTCACCGTCACCGAGTGAGACAGTCCCCCATAACGCACCACATCCCCCGGCACACGCCGGGGGATGCGCTTTTTCTGTTGTTCATCTTCTCCCCAGGCGACTGAACCACCAGAAGGTCAGCGGCCACACGCACCCGGCGAACAGCACCACCAGCAGGTAGCGGATGCCCCCGGCGATGGCGACGCTGCCGCCCAGCAGGGCGATCAGCGGGGCCTTCAGCCCGGAGCGTATCGCCAGCAGACAGCCAAAGCCCACTGCCAGCTTGATGAGCTGCGCCCACCACACCGCTTGGGTCTCGAACCGGATGTGCTTCCGGTCAGCAATGTTGGATACCAGCATACCCAGTGTGGCGCCCAGCAGCTTCCAGCCGTTCTCCAAAGCACTGAGGTAGTTGGCGGTGTCCTCAGCGGCAGCACCCGTATCGCCCCGCAGGTACAGATACCCCACGAAGGCCCCGCTGCACACCACCATAGCCAGTATGGTGTACGTCAGCACCACCGGCCGCCGGTCGGCCTCCTCCATCAGCGGATAGACCACCAGCACCAGCACCGCCGCGATCAGGAACGACACGCCCACATCCAGCGGCGTGTGGACACCCAGATACATCCGGCTGAACGCGATGAGCACCGTCAGCACGACCAGCACCACCCGCAGCCAGCCGCGGCGAGTATACCGGGCGATGCCGCCATAGGTGGCCACGGCGTTCTGTGTGTGACCGCTGGGGAAGGAATACCCCGTGGCCTCCGCCCGGGCAGACTCCACAATGGTGAAATCCGGGTCCTTTATCCACGGCCGGGGCACGCAGCAGAGTATTTTCAGGAATTGATTGATGACCGTGCCAAAGAAGCCCACGATCATCAGGTAATAGCCCTCGCGCTTGCTGACGCACCAGAACGCCGTCACGGCGATGACCATGAAGAACAGCTCGCCGCCCAGCAGCGTGATGACCGACATGATCTTATCCAGCGCAGGCGTGCGGATGCTCTCCAGCGCGTACAAAACTCCCATAAAGTCTCCCTCCTTTATGTTCTTCCGCTATTCTACTACACTTTTCTCCGCCGTGCAAGTGCAAGCGTTGACTGCCCCGCGGCACCGTGCTATACTGTGGAAAAATGCAAGGAGGCCCCGCCATGAAGCCTGAAGAGCTGCTCTCCGTCCTGCACACCGCCAACCGCCTGAAGGACACCACCCGCCACTGCTGGACGCCTGGGAACCGTCACGAGAGCGTGGCCGACCACAGCTGGCGGCTGGCGCTGACGGCCTTCTTCCTTCGGGACGAGTTCCCGGATACAGATATGGACAAGGTCATTAAAATGTGCCTGATCCACGACCTGGGCGAGTGCTTTACCGGCGACATCCCCAGCTTTCTGAAAACCGACGCCGACACAGCGAAGGAGGACGCCCTCCTGATTCAATGGGTGGAGACGCTGCCCCAGCCTTACCGTGCGGAGATGGCCGCCCTGTACGCGGAGATGGACGCGCTGGAGACGCCGGAGGCCAAGCTCTATAAGGCGCTGGACAAGCTGGAGGCCGTCATCGCCCACAACGAGTCCCCCATCTCCTCCTGGCTGCCCCGGGAGTACGACCTGAACCTGACCTACGCCGACGAGAACGTGGCGTTCTCCCCATACCTCACGGCGCTTCGCGCCGCCATCCGGCGGGAGACGGAGGCAAAGATAGAAAAAGGCGAATAAAAAGCTTCCCGGCATTTGCCGGGAAGCTTTTTATTCACCCGCTGCCGCCAGCAGCGCATCGGACAGCCTCGCGTACTCCTCCAGGCCCAGGGCCTCGCCCCGCACGGTGGGGGACAGGCCGCAGCCGGCGACGATGGCCGCCAGCTGCTCCTTAGGCAGCTGCCAGCCGGTCTGCAGGCTGTTCACCAGCGTCTTGCGCCGCAGGGCAAAGCCCGCGCGCACCGTCCGCCAGAAGGCCTCCTCGCTCCGCACCTGTACCGGCGGGGCCTTTCTTGTAACGCAGCGCACCACGGCGGATGTCACCTTGGGCGGCGGCATGAAGCAGCTGTTGGGCACCTCGAACAGCAGTTCCGGCACGGTGTAGTACTGCATCAGCAGGGAAAACGCGCCGTAATCCGCCGTGCCCGGCTTCGCGCAGATCCGCAGGGCTACCTCTTTTTGAATGAGCACCGTCAGCTGCCGGAAACACCCGGCCCGGACACAGGCCGTGAAAAACGGTGTGGTGATGTTGTAGGGCAGGTTGGCGCACAGCACCGCCGGCAAGCCCGGAAACTTCTCCGCCGTCACCGCCGCCAGGTCCAGCGCCATCACGTCGCCCTCGATCAGGGTGAAGTTATCATAGTCCGCCATAGTCTCCGCCAGCACCGGCGGCAGGCGCTTGTCCAGCTCCACCGAAACCACCTTTTCCGCCCGCCGGGCCAGCTGCACCGTCAGTGCGCCGATGCCGGGGCCTACCTCCAGCACGCCGCAGCCGGGAACGCAGCCCGCCGCGGCGATATCCTCCGCCACGTCACCCCGGATGAGAAAGTTCTGTCCCAGCGCCTTGGCAAAGTGAAAGCCGTGCCGCGCCAGCAGTGCCTGTATATCGTTCCGATCGCACAGATCCATCGTGTTTCTCCTTCACTGCATATTGCCGCCATTGTACCACCTTTTCCCCACCCGCGCAACGAAAAGCCGGAAAAAGTTTGTCTTTCTCCGTGCCGCGTCCCCTAAAACTTGACAAAATTGGAAGATAGTGCTATACTCCACGGGTATTGCTAATCGGTAACAAAAGTTACAAATTGTTTCAATTTTTATTGTCCGCCCTGTTTGAACACCTCCCGGGGCGGCTATACTGCGAGGTACTATGGAACAAACAGTCGTCACACAACCGAAGCGCTTGCAGCCGAAAAAGCCGCGGCGCCGCATCACGCCGGCCACGGTGTGCCAGGCCATCCACGATGTGCCCTACATCGTGGCTCGGGCCCTGATCCGCGCCGTGCGCGCAGTGGGCCACTGCTTTGCCTGGACCTGGGACGCCATCGCTTCCGACGTCAGGGCCAACTGGCGCGCCTTCTGCTGCGGACGGCTGGTGACCGGCTGCCGTGACGCCCTGCGTTCCCCGGCCCTGCGGGAGGTGCACCACATCATGCGCGATCATCCCTCTATCCGCGCCATCACCATGATCGCCGTCACGGCGGTGATCTTCGCCGCCGCCGTTATGGCGGAGCCGGTACGCACCATGGACGCCATCTGCATCGTGGTGGACGGCGACGGTCCCCACGTACTGGACGAGCGCAGCGAGGAGCGCACCTATGACGATCTGCTGCTGCGCCGCAGCCTGGGCGACAAGTCCATGCAGCTGCTGCTGGAGCCGGGCCGCACCGTCACCATCACCCACGGCGACGACACACACACCCTCACCACCGAGGCCGAGCGCCTGTCCTCCCTGCTGCGGCGCAGCGGCATCCGTCTGGGTGAGGACGAGATGGTGGAGCTGAATGTCGCCGGCGAGGACCCCGCCATCCGCATCAGCGATACGCTGACCTACCAGCACTATGTCACTGTGGAGACGGACTACAAGATCCTTCGCTCACCGGATCCCCTGATGGACAAGGGCACCGAGGAGATCATCCGCAAGGGTATCCCCGGCCAGATCGTGGAGACGTATGAGGACACTGTGGTCAGCGGCGAGGTAGTATCTACCAAGTATATCGGTGCCAGCCACGACACCTCACACGCGGAGCTGGTGCGCTACGGCACCCGCGTCTACGAGGTGGAGGAGGGCGACACCATCGAAAAAGACTTCCCCAACGAGGTGGGCGAGGGCGGCTACCTGCTGTTCGCCTCCGGCGACACCATGACCTATAACAAGGTGATGCTCTGCTCCTCCACCGCCTACTACAGCGGCGGCGACGGCGGCGCGGCCTGGACCACGGCGGTGGGTGCCGCGGTGGGCGTGGGCACCGTGGCCGTAGACCCCAAGGTGATCCCCTACTACACCAAAATGTTCATCCAGACCACCAACGGCCGCCGTGTCTACGGCATGGGCACCGCCCTGGACTGCGGCGGCGCCATCAAGGGCAACATTGTGGACCTGTGGTTCCCCACCAAGGCGGACTGCTACTCCTGGGGCCGCCGAAACGTCACCGTGTATATTCTGGATAAAAAGGCAAGCTAAGAGCATGGCCCCGGCGGGGCCATGCTCTTTCTTTACCCGCAGCCCCCGGTGTGAGCCGGGGGGCTGCTTTTTTATTCTCCGTAGTGCACGTGCAGCAGCGCGTGACACTTTTCCTCGCCGTACTCCCTGAGTAAAGACGTGACGATGGGGTTTTTCTCCGCCCGCTTGAACATAGCGGAGGCATCGGCGGCATACAGTCCCTCGCCCCGCTTCTTCTTCACGTTGCTCAGCCCATAGGGCTGTCCCGCGCCGCCCACGCAGCCGCCCTGACAGGTCATGACCTCTATCAGGTGGTAGAAGCACTTGCCCGCTTCGATATCCGCGATCAGCTCCTTGGCGTGGATCAGCCCGTTGACCACGGCGATACGCAGCTCCTGCCCGTCCACGTTCAGTTCCACATGGCGGATGGATCCGTCTCCCCGCAGATCGGTGACACGGACGGCCCGCAGCGCATTCTTGCTCTTGTCCGGCAGGCAGTGACGCACCACCGCCTCGGCCACACCGCCGGTGACGCCGTAGATCACCGCCGCGCCGCTGCCCAAACCGAAGGGCAGGTCCGGGGACTCCAGCTCCAGCTCGTCCAGCTGCACGCCCGTCTCACGCATCATGTCCACCAGCTCCCGGGTAGTCAGCACCAGATCCACATCCGGCCGACCGTTATGGACGAACTCCGGCCGCGCCGCCTCCATCTTCTTGGCAGTGCAGGGCATAATGGCGATGTTGTAGGTAGTCCGCCCGTCGGCGGCATCTTTTTCGGCGTATTTGTCACGGATGACCGCCGCGAACATCTCCATGGGCGATTTGCAGGTGGAGATATGCTTCAGATACTTAGGGGCGTTGAACTCCAGATACCGCACCCAGGCGGGACAGCAGCTGGTGAACATGGGGAACGGCCCGCCGTTTTTCAGCCGCTGCAAAAACTCCTCCGCCTCCAGTATGGTGGTCATATCCGCGCCGAAGTTGGTGTCGTACACCTCGTCCACACCCATGAGCTTCAGCGCCGTGGTCATCTTGTCAATGACGTTCACGCCTGCCGGAATGCCAAAGGCCTCACCCACCGCCACACGGACGGCCGGCGCGATCTGCACCACCACACGCTTCTTCGGGTCGTGGATGGCCGCCCACGCGGTGCCGATCTGATCGTTAACGGTGATAGCGCCGGTGGTGCACACGGCGGCGCACTGGCCGCAGCCCACGCACTTCGTCTCGCCCAGCTTTTTGTCAAAGGCCGGCATCACCTGCAGCTCGCTGCCCCGGAAGGCAAAGTTCAGAATGCCCTGTCCCTGCAGCTCCTCGCACACCCGCACGCAGTCGCCGCACAGGATGCACTTGTTGGGGTCCCGGAACACCGCGTAGCTGGTGTAATCCTTCTCGTACCGGGGCTTATTGTTGGGGAAACGGATATGCCGCACGCCAAAGCGCTGGGCCAGCTCCTGCAATCGGCAGTTGCCGCTTTTGGCACAGGTAGTGCAGGAGCAGTCATGGGCCGCCAGCAGCAGCTCCAGTATCATCCGCCGGTGCCTCAGCAGCCGGGCGGTGTTGGTCCTGATCTCCATGCCGTCCCGGGGCTCCATGGAGCAGGAGGCGTCGATCTTCCCGGTCTTTACGTCCTCCACGATGCACATACGGCACGCGCCGTGAACGGACAGGTCGGAGTAATAGCAGAACGTGGGGATGTCGATACCCGCCTTGCGGATGACCGCCAGCACGTTGCGCTCGCCGTCAAAGGGCACCCGCTGCCCGTCGATGACCATAATTCCCTTTGCCATGGCTCACTCCTCCTCAATAGCGTCGATCGCGCCGAAGGGGCACGCGCCCCAGCAAGCGCCGCAGTGGATGCACTTCTCGTTGTCAATGACGTAGGGCATACGGGGCTGCCCGGAGATGGCCTCCATGGGACAGTTCCGTGCGCACTTGCCGCAGCCCTTGCACAGCTCCGGTTTGATCTCCAACCGGCGTTTGCGCCCGTTGCAGATGGGACAGTGGTGATCCACCACATGGCGCAGATAATCCTGCCGGAAGTTCCGCAGGGTGGACATCACCGGCTTGCAGGCCGTCTGCCCCAGGCCGCACAGGGCCGTGTCCGTGATGGTATCGCTAAGAGACTCCAGCAGATCCAGATCGGCCAGACTCCCCTCGTTATTGATGATGCGCTCCAGCGTCTCCAGCATACGCTTTGTGCCCTCCCGGCAGGGGGTGCACTTGCCGCAGCTCTCGTTCTGGGTGAAGTGCATAAAGAACCGTGCCACCTCCACCATGCAGGTGTCCTCGTCCATGACCACCAGGCCGCCGGAGCCGATAATGGCCCCCAGCTTCTTCAGCGAGTCGAAGTCCATAGGGTAGTCCAGATGCTCCTCGGTCAGACATCCGCCGGAAGGCCCGCCGATCTGCACGGCCTTGAACTTCTTTCCGTTCGGTATGCCGCCGCCGATGTCGAAGATGATCTCCCGCAGGGTGGCGCCCATAGGCACCTCCACCAGTCCCGTATTCACCACGTTGCCCGTCAGGGCGAAGGTCTTGGTACCGGCGCTGCCCTCGGTGCCGATGCCCCGATACCACGCCGCGCCCTTGTTGATGATGTTCGGCACGTTGGCGAACGTCTCCACATTGTTCAGCACCGTGGGCTTTCCCCACAGTCCCTGGTCTACCGTCCGGGGCGGCTTTACCCGGGGCATACCCCGCTTACCCTCGATAGAGGCGGTCAGGGCGCTGCCCTCACCGCAGACGAAGGCGCCGGCGCCGCGGTTGATGTGGATATGGAAGCTGAACCCGCTGCCCATGATGTCGTCGCCCAGCAGTCCGGCCGCCGCAGCCTTGTCGATGGCCACCTGCAAACGCTTCACCGCCAGCGGATACTCGGCGCGGACGTAGATATAGCCCTCGTGCGCGCCGGTGGCGACGCCGGCGATCATCATGCCCTCCAGCACGGAATGGGGATTGCCCTCCATGATGGAGCGGTCCATGAAAGCGCCCGGGTCACCCTCGTCGCCGTTGCAGACGATGTACTTCACCGGTTCCTCTATGTGCCGGCGCACGCTTTCCCACTTGTGTCCGGCGGGAAACCCGCCGCCGCCCCGGCCCCGCAGCCCGGAGTTGGAGATCTCCTGACAGATGTCCGCGCCGGTCATGTCGAACAACGCCTTTTCAAAGGCGATGTACCCGCCCTTGGCAATGTATTCCTCCAGATTTTCCGCGTCACTGGTGCCGCAGCTGGCCAGCACCACCCGGTGCTGCTTCTTGTAAAAGGGGATATCCTCCTGCCGGGAATAGGACACACCGTCCTGGTGATAGGTCAGCCGTTCGATGACCTCGCCGCCCAGCAGCGTTCTCTCCACGATCTCGCGGCAATCCTCCGGCTTCACGCGGACATACATCACACCCAGCGGCTCGATATGCACCAGCGGTCCCATCTCGCAGAAGCCGTGGCAGCCACTCATCTTGATGTGCAGGCTCTTCTCCGCGTCGCCGTGGTGGGTCAGGCCCACATACACCTGCAGTCCCCACTGGGCGCACTCCTCCCGCAGGTTCTCATACACCTTCATGGACCCGCTGGCGATACAGCCCGTACCGGCACAGATCAGCACGTTCAGGGATGATCTGCTCCGTTCCAGCGCCTCCGCCGCCTGTTCGTGCATGGCGCGGAAGCCCTCCCGTGTCAGCTTGCTCATTCCGCCGCCTCCTTTCCGCGAATGGCCTCCAACTCCGCCAGCGCCGTCTCCGGCGTCATCTTGGCGTACACCTCGCCGTCAACCGTCATCACCGGCGCCAGACCGCAGGCACCCAGACAGGCCACCGTCTCCAGCGTAAATACGCCGTCCGCGCTGGTCCTGCGCTTGCCGTCCAGCTTCAGGTACTCATAGATCGCGTCGTAGATAGGCCCGGACTTCCGCACATGGCAGGCCGTGCCGTCGCATACCTTGACGATGTGCTTTCCCTTGGGCTCCAGCGAGAAATTCTCATAAAACGTGGCCACGCTGTACACCCGTGAGACGCTGATGTGCAGCATATCCGCCACCAGCTCCATATTCTCTTGGCTCAGGTAGTTCTCCGACGCCTGTATCTCCTGCAAAATGGCGATGAGCTTCGCGCTGTCGCAGTCGTGGGCCCGGACGATGGCCGCCGTTTTCTCCTGTTCCGATCTCATGCTCTCTCCTCCTAAAACGTGTTGAGCGCCGTGTCGCTTTGCCTGTTAATTTTCTAACACTCCACCCGTACTGTACCATAGGCCCGCCCGCCTTGCAACAGCAAAAGAGGGAAACTTCTCGCCGTGCGAACTTTTCTCCACCCTGCACAAAAACGTCCCCACTTTTTTGCCTTAAACGGCAAAAAGCAAGGGGGCATAACTTTTTTTCATGGCTTCGACAGCATAAGTGCCCCCCGCAGGCCCATGGGCCTGCGGGGGGCACTCTCTGTTTACATGATACCGGACTTTTCCTTGCTGGCAGCGATAGCCGCGTTCAGTCTTCGGGCCGGGTAATATACCAGCAGGCCGAACACCGTGAACAGCGCGCACATGCCCAGCAGCACCAGCGCGCAGCGCAGGTATGTGTCGCCGTACATACCGCCCACCGTCTCCCGGATCATATCCATGCCGTAGTGGAAGGGCATGAAGGGATACAGTGTCTGGAACAGCTGCGGCAGCACGTGCACTGGGTACGAACCGCCGGACCCGGCCACCTGAATGACCATGATAACGACTGACAGCGCCATGCCCACGTTGTCCAGGGCATACACCAGCGCGTAGTTCATGCTGGCGAAGTTCAGCGAGCACAGGCAGCAGGCCAGCACGAACAGCGCCGGCTCCGCCGTCTCCATCCCCACGAAGTACAGGCACCCGAAGGCCGTCACCAGCGCCTGGGCCATGGCCATCAGGAAGAAAGTGAGAAACCGCCCGAAATACCGCTCCACGGCCCGGCACCCGGCAAACTCCGGCTGGGTCACCGGTACCTTCAGCATCACGGCGGTCAGCAGGCTGCCCACAAACAGCGCCAGCATGACGTAGTAGGGCGACATGGCCGCGCCGTAGTCCTTGATCTCATAGATGATCTCCGTGTTCAGCTGCACCGGCGAGCTGAGGTAGTCGGCCATGCTTTCGGCATCGCTGCTCTCCATCAGCTCCGTAAAGCGCTTGAAGGCTTCGCTCTCCGTCACCCGGCGCACATCGTCCTCGATGTCCGCCAGATACGTCTCCACCGTGTTGGCCAGGGTGATGCCCGCGTCCAGCGTAGGCTGTACGGTGGTCATGGCATCGGCGTAGCTGTCCAGCGTGCCGGACACCTCCCCAAGGCTGCCGCCCACGGCCCCCAGCAGCTGCTGGACGGACCGCAGCGTGGTCTGGGCCTGGGCCCCGGTGGTGTGCAGGTATTCGTTGACCTCCTTATTGGTCTGCACCGCCGCCGCCAGCAGCTCCTGCCGCACCTGATGCAGCATATCCAGCACCGGTCCCTGCAGGGCCGACGGCTCCAGCGTATCCACCAGCGCGTCCAGCGCCTCCAGATCGGCGATAGCCGTCTCCAGCTGCGCCTTCAGGGCCTCGTCCTCGGCGGCCGCCAGCTGGTCCTCCAGTGCGGCGATGGCCGCCTGTATCTTCCGGTGCAGGTCCGCCTTCAGCGCTTCGTCGGCGGCAGAGGTATCCATACTCCGCAGGGCATCCTCGATGTCGCCCAGTACCTTATCCGTGTTGTTCAGCACCGTCAGCAGGTCGCTGTACGCCGTGTCCGCCGCGCTCAGGCCCGTGCTGATAAGCTGCACCGTGCTGCCCGCCGCCGCGTCGGCATCCTCCACCGTTCCCCGTGCGTCCGCGATGGTCACGGACGCCGCGGTCAGCAGCCCATCCGCCCCGTTCATCACGTCCTTCAGCGACAGCAGCACCTTCTGCAGCTGCGCCATCTCCTGCCGCGCACCGGTCAGCTTATCCATAATGCCGTCCGCCAGCGCCTCCGAGTCCAGCCCCATGGCCTTGAACACGGAGCCCGCCGTGGTCAGCGCCTCGGCAGCCTTGCCTATGACCGTGGTGTTGATCTGCTCCTGCACGGCGGTCTTGGCCTTGCTGGTGATCTTGGGGGCGATGGCGTTCTTCTTCTCGTTCTCGTAATACTGTATCTGCGGGTGACGCAGATCGCCGGACAGGATGCTCACAAAGTCCTCGGTAAATTCCTCCGGCACGATCAACGCCGCGTAGTAGTCGCCGGACTCCACCCCGTCCAGGGCCTCCGCCCGGCTGTCCACGAACACCCAGCCCATCTGGTCGTTGCTCTCCAGTCCCTGCAGCACCAGCGCGCCGATGTTCACCTCCAGGCCCAGCACCTCGCAGCCCGCGTCTTCGCTGGCCACCGCCACGCTGATGCGGCTGGTGGACGCCGTGCCGTAGGGATCCCAGTTGGACAGGATGTTGAACCAGGCGTACAGGCACGGTACCAGGCACAATCCCAGCAGCACCACCACCGCCACCACACTGGCCGTCAGCCGCCGCCAGTCGGCGCGAAAGATATTCCAGATGTTCTTCATCGGTCCACCTGCCCTTCCCGGCTCTCCGCCGCACCGCGCCGCAGATCGTCGGACAGCCCCTGTATCGCCCGGGTCAGCGCGTCCAGATCGGACGCCAGCTTCTCCGGGTCGTCCAGCAGCCGTTCCAGCACCCGCGCGCCGCTGTATACCGGCGCGGCAGGTACGTTGTCTGCCTGCGGTGCTCCGCCGTGCACCTCCCGCAGTATCTCGTCCACGGAATATGCCTCCGGCTCCGGCGCTGCCGGTGCCTTTGTGACCGGCGTCTCCTCCGCAGGTGCCGGGGATATCTCCTCTGCCGCCGGCGTCTCCTCCGGCGCAGGTGCCGCTTCCGCCGCCGTTGCCTCCGTCTCCGGCGTCTCCTGTTCCTCCCGGGTGCCGTGGCGCAGCAGCAGACCCATCCGTGGCACCTTGGGCAGCTCCGGCAGCTCCAGCAGTGTGCCCAGGCTCTCCTGCTCCATCTGGGTGATGTTCTCCAGCTTCTTTTGCAGCTCATAGTCCGCGTACTCCACGGCGATCAGATATGCCGCCACTGCGAACATGGACAGTATCCACAGCATCAGGGTGAACACCTTGTTCCCCCCCGCCAGAAACATCAGCAGCATCAATCCCAGCGTCACCGCCAGCAGCATCCGCATACCGACGCGTATCCGCCGCCGGTTGTTCCGGTGCAGGGCGCTGACCTCCTCCAGCAGGCGGTCATACAACTCCTGATAGTCCCGTTCTCTTGTCATCGGTCAACACCTCCTTTCACAGCAGCTCCGTCTCCTCCAGCTTCTCCTCCATAAAGTGGTTCAGTCCCATGAAGGGCCGCCGCACCAGCAGGCCGATCAGCAGCGCCGCCGCGGCGAACAGCAGCAGGAAGCCGATCTGCTGCCAGTAGTAATTCCCGTACATCCCGCAGATGCACTCGCGCATAGCGTCGATGGCATAGGGGAAGGGGAAGAAGCGATAGATCTTCTGATAGATGGCCGGCAGCAGTTCGATGGGGAACGTGCCGGAGGAGCCTGCGATCTGCATGACCATGATGACCACCACAATGGCCTTGCCCACGTCGCCGAAGGAGATGGCCAGGGAATAGATCAGCAGGCTGAATGTGAAGGCCGTCAGTGCGCCCGTAAGATACAGCATCCCCGGGTGCAGGCACTGGACCTTCAGTATGTACAGATCACCGGTGACGATGACCGCCGCCTGTATCTGGCTCAGCACGAAAAAGAACAGGTACCGCCCGAAGTACAGCTCCGCCGGCTTCGGGTCGATCAGGCCCTCCGTCCGGGCGTGTATCTTGATGAGGGACGACAATATCACGCCGCCCACCCAGATGGCCAGCACCGTGTAGAACGGCGTCATGGCCGAGCCGTAGTTGGCGATGGGATACACCGCATTCACGCTGGTCTGCACCATTTCCGGAAAATACTGGCCGTACACCGCCGGGTCGCCGCCCAGGATATTCACCAGCGTATCCATGTATTCGTCTGTAGTCAGCCCCTCCAGGTCGTCTATGGTGCTCTCCAGCGAGGTCAGCAGCTTCTCCGTAGCCGGCCGCAGCAGCGCCATGGTGTCGCCCACAGCGTCAGCGGTCTCCGCCAGCGCGGTCTTCATGGCCTTGGCGTCTCCAGCCAGCGCAGCCATGCCCTCCATGGTGTCCGCCACCTGACCGGCCACGGTGTCCAGTTCCTTTTGCAGCGCCTTTGAAGTCACGGGGATCTTATCCACCATCGTCCGGATGGACTTCACCAATGCGTCGCAGTCCGCCAGCAGGTCGCTGGCGGTGGGCTTGTCAGCCAGCGCCTGCAGCTTCGCCGCCAGACGCGTACACTCGGCGGAAATGGCTCGCGCCTGCTCTGCCGCGGCCGGCGCCTCCATCTCGATATCCTCCGCCCACCGATCCAACGTGGCCGCCGCCTTTTCCAGCTGCGCCGCCGCATCTCGCAGCTGCTGCTGTGCCGACGGCAACTCCGGCGCGTTCCCAATGGCGCTGCTCAGCCGGTCCAGCGCCCGTTCCACCCGGGCCAGGGCCGTGTTCAGCCGCATCTGTATCTCCGCTGCCGTCTGCTGCAGCTGTGCGCCGTCCGGCAGGTTCTTGTTGATATTGGCCACGGCCGCCTCCAGCGCCGCCGCGCTGCTCTCCGACACGCCGCTGCCGCCCGCCGCCTCAAAGGCATCCATCATCCGCCCGCAGGCATGCAGCAGATCCTGGGTCTGGTACAGCACACCCTTCACGGCGGCCTCCGGGTCGTCGGCGGTCAGGTCCGCCGCCAGCAGATTGCTCTGCTCCATGATGCCGCCGATGACCACCTCCAGATAGTTTTCACTGATGGAGCGCTTCAGCGTCTCCACCGCCGTGTCGGTGATCTTGGTGGCCACGGCGTTCTTCTTGGCGTTTTCGTAGTAGGTGATGGCCGGCTTTCCGGTCCAGTCCGTCAGCATCCGGTACATATTCCGGCTGAACTCCCTGTCAATGACCACCGCCGCGTAGTAGTCCCCGGACTCCACGCCGCCCTTGGCCTCCTCCTCGGTGTCCACGATGACCCAGTTGATGGACGTAGCCTCCCGCAGGTCGGCCACCACGTCGTCGCCCTTGTTCTCGTAGGTGCCGTCCGCGTCGGTATAGCCCTCGTCCAGCGACGCCACCGCGATGGATATCCCCCCGGTGTTGCCGTAGGGGTCCCAGTTGGAGTAGATATTCAGCCAGGCGTACAGGCTGGGCAGCAGGGCGATGGCGACCACCACCACGCAGGCGAAAAAGCACTTGCTCAGCGTCCGTATATCGGTTTTGAATACCGTCCAGATATTACGCATACTGCCTCCTTACGCGCGGCACGCCGCGCTGTATATAAAGCTGTCGTTAACAATAGTGTATCAGTATGTATTATACAGAAAGCCGCCATGATTTGTCCACACAAAACCCGTTTTTTGCCCAAAAAGGTCCCATAGTAAATTAAATGCAGAAAAAAGTTTAACGCTTTTTTCTGCATTATT
>ENA-UOJL01000440-UOJL01000440.1-human-gut-metagenome-genome-assembly--contig:-P47-NODE-440-length-60982-cov-11.642851_pt1 | contig 60982 bp, 54 predicted proteins | sample MGYA00242347_ERZ723894 | MGnify/ENA metagenome assembly ERZ723894
CCAGGCGGTCTGCCGTGAAACGGCTTAAATAAAATGATGAAATCATTTTATTAAGGCAACACCGCGCAATTGCGTCTGCGAGTCTCAGCCGTCTTTTTGCTCCACTTCTTCAGTTTGAAAAATGGGAAATACATACAGTATTCCTCCATTTTTCAAACTTTGAATTGGAGCAAAAATCCTGGCTGAGTCTTCTTGCCGAATTGTGCGGTGTTGCCTTAAGAAATAGTATTAAGGACGTTCACCGCTCCGGCTTCCGGCCGACCGTAAACGCAATGCGCACCGCCTCCGTCTGGGAGGTAGACACCGTCAGCACCGCCGTGCCGGTCTCCCCGGTGGTTTTGACGTAGGTACCCGTCATGCCGCCCTCGGCTGCTGTCACCTCCGGCCCCACCAGCTGCGCCGCGCCCTCTAACCGGAACGTCACCGGAAGCTGGGCATAGGGCGAGGGGCTACCGTACTCGTCCAGAATCCGGACACGCACCGCCGCCATGTCGTAGGTGTCCCCTTCCGTCAGCTCCGTGTGGCTGGGCGTGACCTCCAGATGCAGCTTTGCGCTGGGGCACAGGGTGACGGAGGAAGCCACCTTCCCGCCCTTCAATGCGTCCAGCCGCCACACGGTGGACTCCCCTCCCCAATTGCCCACGTACTTTCCGTAGAGCTTCTGCGCATCGGAAAAGGTCAGGCCGTATCTTGTCATGGCGACACCCATCCGGGCGAGATCCGCCGGGGGCAGATGGGCAAGGCCGTGCTTGCGCACTGCCAGCAGGCAGGCACGCAGAAGGTCGGCCTTCTTTTCGTCAAAGCCCTCCTGGGTTTCCAGAAGCTCGCCGATGATGTCGTCCAGAATCATAGGCGGATGGGGCAGTCCGGGGTAGTCCCCGGTGCGGAGGGTCGTGACATAATTCCCGTTCTTGTACAGCCGGACGGAGTCGACATTGGTCAGCACCGCCGAATCCCCGATCTGTCCGCCGGGATAGTCGCCGATGTCCATGGGCGTACAGGCCGTCAGCACCGTTGCCCCCTCTCCCTGACTGGCGTACAGCGCCGCCGCGGGCTTGGGATTGCGGAAGGCGTCCATGACGCCATGGTAGCATACCCGGTCGCCGGAGCCGAAATCCTTGTGGGTGGGGTAGTCAAACATGCACCAGCCGAAGCAGCCTACATGGCCGCCGTCGGCCGCGGCGTCGCTCTGCACCCTTGCGTGGCGCAGCGCCTGCGCCTGCCGGTGGCTCCAGGTGTCATAGGACTTGGTAGGGTACATGTGACCGGTATGCTCGGAGATCAGCAGCGCCTTTTTCCGGCTTTGCATAACGGCACGCCTGGGCTTGCAGCCGGGATTGTCTCCGGTGTGGGAGAAGTCGTTGTAGGCGTAGACGTCCTCCAGCAGGCGGCTCTTTTCCAGGAACCGCACGCCGGAGGTCGCCCGGCTGGGGTCAAGCTCATGGGCGGCGGCGTTGGTGCGGCGGTACAGCTCGTCGTCGTCCTGGCTTTCGTTGATGCGCACGCCCCAGAGGACGATACTGGGATGATTGCGGTATTGCAGCACCATCTCCCGGGTGTTTTCCACCGCCTGATTCTTCCAGTCCTCCCCGCCGATGTGCTGCCAGCCCGGGATCTCCGTGAACACCAGCAGCCCCAAGCGGTCGCATTCGTCGATGAAATACTGGCTCTGGGGATAGTGGGAGGTGCGCACCGCCACGCAGGCAAGCTCCTGCTTCAGGATTCGCGCGTCCTCCCGCTGAAGCCGCTCCGGAGCGGCGTAGCCCACATACGGCCAGCACTGGTGCCGGTTCAGCCCCCGCAGGAAGGTCTTCTTCCCGTTCAGGTAGAAGCCGTCGGCCTTAAATTCGGCGGTGCGGAAGCCCACCTTGACTTCCCGGGTATCCATCACCCGGCCGATTTTCAGCAGGGACACCCGGCAGGTATAGAGAACGGGGCGCTCCGTGTCCCAGCTCTTGACGCCGGGGCAGCGGACGGTGATCACGCCCCCGGCGGTGAATGCCTTCTTCAGCAGCACCCGCTCGCCCTTTTGCAGCTCCACCAGAAGGATGCACCCTTCGGCGTCCTGCAAAGTGGGCTTGATTTTCAGGGTGGTAAGATCCGGGGTCGTTACGTACAGGTCTTCAATATAGCTCCTTTCCCGGACGTCCAGCCAGACCTCCCGGTAAAGCCCGCCGTAGGTCAGATAGTCGATGACAAATCCGAAGGGCGGCACCGCGCCGTTCTCCGTGGTGTCCAGCTTCACCGCCAGCCAGTTTTCTCCGCCCAAAACCGCCGCGTCGGTGATGTCCACCCGGAACGCGGTGTATCCGCACCGGTGGGTCGCCAGTTCTTTGCCGTTCAGGAACACCGTGGCAATATGCGCCGCGCCGTCAAACTGCACGAACAGGCGCTTCCCCGCCAGCGCAGGCTCCAGCGTCGGCTTTTTCCGGTAGCCGCAGACCATCTGATAGGACTGGCTGTCGGCGTAGTGCTGCGGGATTTCCTTCACGGTATGGGGCAGGCGGACGCGCTCCCCTTCCCCTTCTCCGACGGCAAATCCGTCGTACCAGTCGGAAACAAACTCCCATCGATCACATAAACTCTGCATGGCAAAAGCCCCCTCTTTTTCTTTCGATTTTGCGGGTAGAAACGGTCCGGATATCTCTCGTATCATTATAGCATAAACTTTCCGGAAGAAAAGCCCCGCGGCAAAAAAATCCTCAGACGCAGAACGTCTGAGGATTATTATCAGCTGATGCGCACCGCCGCGACGACCAGACGGCCGTTGTTCAGGGTATACTCGCAGGTGGACAGGCAGATGATCTTGTCGCCGTATTTGGGCGTAATGCCGGTGTCGTAGAAGGACAGATTCTTGCAGTTGGTGACGAAGTCGTTGAATTCCGTCTCGTTCTGGGCATCCACGAACTGGTGGTAGGAGAAGCCCTTGCCCGCGTTGGCGCTGGTCTTGAACACCGAGAAAATCTTGTAGATGTGACGCTCCTTCAAGGTGTCGAAGAAGATCAGGCTGTTGTAGTCCCAGGCGCTCTTCTCCGTGTAGGACATCAGGCTGTGGAACATACTGCCGTCGGCCATGTTGTGGCCGTAGATGGTAATGTTGTCGCTGGGCTTGTCCAGATCGCACTCCTCACGGACGTAGATGCTGCCGCGGACGCTGTCCTGCTTGTCGAAGTCCCGCTTCAGGTAGAAGTCCTTGTTGTTCGTGGACGTCTGCATCACGGGATAATCCACCTTGGTGCCTTCGATCTTGATCCAGCCGGCCATGTCGGGATTCATTTCATGCAGCTCGGCATAATCCAGAAGGATTCCGCCCTCCACGGTGGGGTCGCTGATGACCTCAAAGCCGGGCTTTGAGGGTTCCGTTGTGACCGAGGGCTTTGTCGACTGGGTGGGGACGCTGGTCTGCGCCTGGTTTTTGATGTTCGCAAGGTCTTCATAACGATCCGCCTGTTTCTTGCCTTCCAGCACATACCTGGCAACCAGGAACGCGCTGACGCAGAAGGCGATGATCAGAATCATGATCACAATAATGTAAAGCGCTTTTTTCATGCTCAATACCTCCTTTTTCCATTATAGTTCAGCCCCGCCCCCCTGTCAAGATTCCGGGGCGGCGGGGTTTGTAAGGATATTCTAAAGAATCCATTAAGATTTAATTAAGGGGTCTGCGCGCGGGGCAGCCCCAGCCGGGGAATCCGCCTATTTTCCCACATAACCCCTTCAAAAAGCAGGTAGTTTTTCCAGAAATTTCAAGTTTTTGCAACTTCCGGAAAATTTAACCATTAGCCCCTCATGTACTCCATGCCCAGCATATCCCGCATTTTGTAGTAATTGGGAAGATTCCGCCAGCCCGCGCCTACGGTGACGTCGGCCGAGGCCACGATCTTGGTGTCCGGCAATGCCTGAGACAGCTGGTATGCGCCGCCCCGATCCACCATCCAAAGATTCTTCAGCCAGGTCATCTGCATCAGCGGCTCCACGCTGGGGTAGGTCAGGCCGATGTTCAGGTCTTCCAGAGAAGTGCAGCCCACCAGCGGGGTGAAGTCCTTCACGGCGCTCCAGTCCAGCTCCAGGAAAATCAGCTCCTTACAGCTGCTGATGGGGGAAATGTCCTGCAGCTGCCCGTTGTGGGCGAGGATCAGAATTTGCAGATGGGGCATTCCCTTCACAAAATCGATGTTGGTCAGACCCATATGCCCCACATCCACGCAGAGCATATCCTCGCAGTAGCGCAGGTTGTAGGCATCCTCGTCCAGAAAATAGTAAACATGCTCCCGGACAGGCATAAAGGTGGTGTCATCCGTCCGCGCGGTGAGCTTTTTCCCCAGCTGCACCGTCCAGACGAGCTTGTAGCTGTCCCGTACCCGCTCCCGGAGGGCGGCCAGCTCTTCGTTGTCCAGGCCGCATTTGCCCAGGAACACCTGCTTGGCGTCGGACAGATAGGACATCTTCTTTTCCAGATCCTCCAGGTTCAGGGTAACAGCCGATGCCGTACTTTGGGTTTCCTTCGTACTTTGGGTTCCGGTCGCAGTGCCGGTTGTGGTCTGCGTTTTGGTCGTGGTCTGGGCACCGACCGCAGTCTGCGTCCCTGCCGCAGTACCGGCGGCGGTCTGGGCAGCGCTGCTTTCCAGAACGGCGGAAAGATCAACCTCCTTCGTGTCGTCCGGGAAGGAAACGCCCGCGATCTCCACCTCCCAGCTGATGTCTGCCTTGGGATAGGTGCTGCGCAGCTGGGCAACCGTCTCCGGGTCGGCCTCGGGGTTCTTAAGATGCAGCGTTTTCAGCTCCGGCAAAAGCTGAAGCAGCTCCAGCTCCCCGTCGGTCACACCGGTGACATCCAGCTCCTCCACCGTGTCGGGGTAGGTCTTCGTTCCGAAGCGCAGGGCAAAGGAAAGCCCCTTCTCCTGGCAGAAATCCCGCAGCCGCGTCATCTGCTCCGGCGTCCGGCAGCCCACCGCCGTCACCGCCGTCAGCTCCGGTAAATATGTAAGCAGATTGATTTCCTCTTCCGTGATGCCGGAAATGCTCACCACGGCGGTATCCTGAGGGTACTCTCTGCCATCGATGGTCACCGCGTACTCCACCGTCACCTCCGGGCGGCGGGCGGTCAGCGCGGCCAGCTGGGGATAGTCCGTGCATTCCTGGGCCTCCACGGTTTTCAGCCGGGTGAAATAGTCCAGCGTCGCCACGTCCTCATCCGTGAGGGAGGTTACGTACAGCACGTCGGTATCCTGATCATAGGTCTTCCCCTGAAAGGGAATCCGCCAGAGGATTTCGCTGTTCGGCGCTTTTTTCCGCAGCTTGTCATAATCCGCCGTCGTGACGTCGGCAAAGCGGAGATCCAGCACGTCGGCATTCCGGGAATAAAACGTTCCCGCCACCCACACATGGGTCAGCAGAAACCACACGGCAATCCCCACCGCAAGCAGCGCAGCCGCAAGCACGATGAGAAGCACCGGATTCAGTTTTCTTTCTTTTTGGTACATGTTTCTATCCTCCCTAGCACCCTACTATTATGGTCTTTGTCCGCGGATAAGTCAAGGGAATTTTCTCCCTAAAATCCGGCAAAAATCGCCCTGGGCGGAAAATGCTCTCCGGGAAGCCCGGCATTCCCGCGAATAGGGAAGCTCGAATTGATTGGCGATAGCTGACAGCGAGAGATTTTTCACCAGATGAAGGTATTAAAAGTGGAGGAATGCTTTGTGTATTTCCCATTTTTGGAACTGCGGAAGTGGGGCAAAAAGACGGCTGAGGCTCGCGGACACAATTGCGCGGTGTTGCCTTAGTATCAGGCATAAGAAAAGCCTGAAACAGGAATTTCCCCGTTCCAGGCTTCTGTTTTTACGCTTTACAGCACATGCACGCCGTCCGGCTCGAAGGTCAGGGCGCAGGTCTCGCCTACCTGATAGATCCGATGGTTCTTGGGGTTGTAGTCCGTCAGCTTTACCAGGGTATCGCCCACCATCACGTGGTAGTTCTGATACGCGCCCATGAAGCAGCTGAGAACCACGCGGCATTTCAGGTTCCCCTCCGGAACAAGCCCGGCGGACTCCGGCCGCAGAACGATGGTGTAATCCTCCCCTACCGCCATGTTCTCGGTGGCTGCTACCCGAACCTGGGTGTCCGCCAGCTGCAGCACGCCGCTGCCGCCCTCCAGCGCCACGCACTTGCCCCTCAGAAAGTTGGCTTCGCCGATAAAGTCGGCAACGAACTCGCTGTTGGGGTGATAGTAGATTTCCTGGGGGCTGCCGATCTGGGCGACCACGCCCTTGTTCATGATGATGATGGAATCCGACAGCGCCATGGCCTCGCTCTGGTCGTGGGTGACGTAGATGGCGGTGATGCCCGTAGCCTGCTGGATGCGGCGAATTTCGGTACGCATACTCACCCGAAGCTTTGCGTCCAGATTGGACAGCGGCTCGTCAAACAGCAGCACGCCCGGCTCCAATACCAGCGCCCGTGCCAGGGCGACACGCTGCTGCTGGCCGCCGGAAAGCTGGTTCGTCATCCGCGCCTCCATGCCGGACAGCTCCACCAGCTCCAGAATGCGGGTGACCCGCTCCTTGATTTCGTCCTTGGGAACCTTGCGCAGCTTCAGGCCGTAGGCCACGTTGTCAAACACGTTGTAGTGGGGCAGCAGAGCGTAGCTCTGGAACACCATTGCCGTGTCCCGCTTGTTGGGGGGCAGCGCATTGATGGCCTCGTTGCCCAGGTAAATTTCGCCCTCGTCGGGGCTTTCAAAGCCGGCAATCATCCGCAGGGTCGTCGTCTTGCCGCAGCCGGAGGGACCCAGCAGGGTTACGAAGGAACCGGGCCGGATCTCCAGGCAGGTGTCCTTCACCGCGTAAAAGTCCTTGCCGGTCTTGGGGTCTTTATAGATCTTGGAAATATGATCCAGGCGAACGCCTTTTTTCTCTTTTTCCATAACTCAAGCCTCCTTGATTTTTTTGCTGGTGCCGAAGAACTTCATGGCCAGATTCATCAGCAGCACCGAGCCGTAGGTGATCAGAATCAGGATCGTGGCAAAGGCGCAGGCAATGCTGTAGGAGCCTTTTTCGGCAAATTCGTTGATCTGTACGGTGATGAGCAGGAACTGGGGCGTGACCAGCAGAATAATGGCGGAAATTGCCGTGATGCTGCGGACAAACGCGGTGACAAGGCCGCTGAGGAAGGAATCCTTGATCAGCGGCAGCGTCACGGTCATGAAGACCCGGAAGCTGTTGGCGCCCATGTCGTAGGCGGATTCCTCGATGGATTTGTCAATCTGGCGCAGGGCGGAAATGCCGCTGCGGGTGCCGGTGGGCAGGCTGCGCACCACGAAGACAATGATAAGGATCGCCGCGCTTCCGTAAAGGCCGCTGAGCAGTCCCGTGTGGAACAGGCCGCCGGAGAAGCCCCGGATGTAGCCGACGCCCAGAACCGTACCGGGAACCGCCATGGCCAGCATGGAGACCGCCTCGATAAAGCCCTTGGCCTTGAATTTCTTCTTGACCACCAGATAGGAGATAATCATGGACAGCAGCGCCGTGATGGGTGCGGAGATCAGCGACAGGACAAAGGAGTCCTTAAAGGCCTTCAGGCCCTTATACTTGGTGAAGACCTGGGTAAACCATTTGAAGGTCAGGGGGCTGAACTTGTAGCCCCAGGTGGGGAACAGTGCGCCGATGGGGACGCACAGGTACATCATGACCACGAAAATCGCTGCCAGAGAGCAAAGCACCGTCAGCGGAACGGTCACCGACTTATCGGAAATCAGCATTCTCGCCCGGGACGCCTTGCCCGTCAGGGTCGCGGCGGTTTTGGCCTCCAGATAGTATTTCTGAACGGCGAACATCAGCAGCGTAATGCTCAGCAGCACCACGGCCATCGCCGCGGCGCCCTCTTTGTCATATGCGCCGGTGATCTGCAAGTAAATGGTCGTGGCCAGGGTATCGTAGGAGCCGCCGATGATCATGGGGTTGGCAAAATCGGCGATGGACTCGATGAAGGTCACCAGAAACGCATTGCCCAAGCCCGGAAGCATCAGCGGGAACGTAACGGTCGCGAACACCTTCCACCGGGAAGCGCCCATATCCCGGGCGGCTTCTTCCAAAGAGGGGTCGATGTTTTTCAGCAGCCCCTTGAGCATCATGTAGCACACCGGGAAAAAGGTCAGCGTCTGGACGATGGCGATGCCCCAGAAGCCGTATACGTTATTATCGTAAATTTTCAGCAGGAACCGGGTGATCAGTCCCGCCTTGCCGAACAGCATGATCATGGACAGCGACAGCACAAAGGGCGGCGAAACCACCGGCAGCATGGACACCACCTTGAACAGTCCGCCGGAGAATTTGCCCAGCTTCACGTAGACCTCCACATAGGCAAACAGCAGTCCCAGCAGCGTGGAAAGAATGCCCACCAGAAAGCCGACCTTCAGGGTATTGGCAATGGATGTACGGAAATTCGCCATGGCCAGAACCCGCTTGAAAATACCCAGGGTCAGGCCGTTTTTGCTGTAAAAACTATCCACCAGCAGGATCGCCAGAGGGTAGAGAATGAACAAGGTCAGAAAAGCAATCAGAACCACAATGGTCGTGACCATGATTGGATCCGCCAGCAGCTTTCTGCGATCCAAAGACGCGCTTTGTCTTTTTGTCTTAACTTCTGTCATAAGCAGTTCTCCTTTCAGGGAAATGGGAACGGAGCGCGGGAGAGAAATCCGGGAGCCGGCAAAATACCGCTGCTTTGGCACTTTGGCAGCTTTTTATACTGAACTCCAATTAAAATCTTTAGAAAAGATTTTAATTGCCCGAAGGGCAAGGAGTTCATATGAGACTTGTTTTGTGATTTCTTTCCTTATAAATCACAAAACTGGCAGCGCCATTAGGCGATGCCTTCCTGATTAAAATCTTTGATTTTAATCAGGAAATAGTATCAGATACGATTAAGGAGGATGGCGGATCGCGCCATCCTCCTTGGGAATTCGGAATTTAATGCTTACTCAGTCTTGAAACGGTCGTCGCCGCCGCCCAGAGCAGTCATGACCTCTTCAACATAGGTCTTGATGTTGTTCTTGGCGTCCTCGAAGTCGTAATCCATCACGTTCTCGGGATCCAGACCGAACTCGGAAGCCTGCTCAGGCTGCTTGGCGTTGTCGATCACCAGGAACTGATAGGAGCCGTGGCTGGCAGCCAGCTCAACGCACTCGGGGGACAGAGCGTACTCAACCCACAGCTTGGCAGCGTTGGGGTGCTTCGCGCCCTTGAAGATGGCGGTAGCGCCGATCTCGAAGGAGGTGCCGCTGGAGGGGATGATCAGCTGGACGTTGTCGTAGCCGTTGTCCACGATCTGGGTGATGCCGTCATGCAGGAAGCCGATGCCGATGACGCACTCACCGGTGCCGACGTTCTTGGAGGGGCCGGAGCCGGACTTGGTGTAAACCTGAATGTTCTTGTCCAGGTCGACCAGGTACTGGATGCCTTCGTCGTGGCCGTACTTCTGGATCATGGTGTTGATGACCAGCTTGGCGGTACCGGCGGTGTTGTAGTTGGACAGCCAGATCAGGCCCTTGTATTCGGGCTTCAGCAGATCCTGCCAGTCGGCGGGAGCTTCCAGGTTCATACGAGCCAGCTCATCCTTGTTGACCATGAAGCCCAGAATGCCCTTGTAAATGCCGTACCAGTAGCCGTCGGGATCCCGGTACTGGCTGCCCAGCAGGTGGGAAGCGTTCTCGGCTTCGTAGGCTTCCAGCAGACCCTCAGCAGCGACGACGTTGTAGGGGTCGGTGGTGCCGCCGAACCAGACGTCGGCGGAAGGATTGCCGTTCTCTTCCTCGATCTTGGCCTGAACCTCACCGGTGGACAGGCGCTGATACTGCACCTTGATGCCGTACAGCTCCTCGAAATGCTCGCAGGCGGCTGCCAGGTACTCTTCCTCACAGGAGCCGTAGACGACCAGTTCGCCCTCAGCCTTGGCGGCGTCGATCAGGGACTGCTCGGGAGCGGTGGTCTCCGCAGCCGCAGTGGTATTGTCGGCCGCGGGGGCGGGAGCCGCCTCGGTAGTAGGGGCAGACGTCTTGCCGCCGCAGGCTGCCAGAGAAGCAACCATCAAAACGGCCATCAAAACTGCAAGAATCTTTTTCATCGTTATGTTTCCTCCATTTGTTGATTTTGCCTGAGAAAGTCTGCATTTTTATGACAGGCTTCGTTCAAGATGCTGACATTATACACCGCTGATTTCGTCTTGTCAATAGGCGCGGCAACTTATTTTCTGCTTCCTTCTTCCGCAGTCAGCGAAAATCCGAGGAAAAGCATCTGATCGTTTTCCTTGCCGGGCAATTCCAAAATCCTAGCCCGTCCGCTCCGCTATACCTACAATAATATATAATTGAAGATGCACCCACCCCGCCGAATCGGCGCTTAGCTGATGTCTGCATATGCCCCTCTCCATTCCTGAATGGCAGCAGAAAACCGCCCCAGCCGACTGGCTGGGGCGGTTTTGATAAAGGCGGAATTACTTCTGAGCGCCGGCGATCTGGGCGGCGACCTCAGCGGCGAAGTCGTCGGCCTTCTTCTCGATGCCTTCACCCTTGACATAGTGAACGGCGTCAACGAAGGTGACCTTGCCGCCCAGCTTCTTGGCGGCGTCGGCAATGTAACCGGCCACATCGCCCTTATAGAGGTCGGAGCGGACGAATTCCTGCTGCAGCAGGCAGCTCTCCTTGTAGAAAGCGGCCATCTTGCCGGCGGCGATCTTCTCCTTCACGGCGGCGGGCTTGGAAGCCATCTTGGGGTCGTTGTCCATCAGGGCGACCTGCACGGCCAGCTCCTTGTCCACGTCGGCCTGAGGCACCTGGGACTTGTCCCAGTACTTGGGGCTCATAGCGGCGATCTGCATGGCCACGTTCTTGCCGATCTCGGTGGCGTCAATGCCGCCCTCCACGGCCAGATTCACCAGAACGCCGTGGGTGCCGCCTGCGTGAACGTAGGCAACGGAGGTGTTGTCGGCAAAACGGGCGAAGCGGCGGATCTGCATGTTCTCGCCGATGGACATGACCTTCTCCTGCATGATCTCGGTGACGGTCAGGTTGGAGTTGGGATATTTGCAGGCCTTGAGAGCGTCCACGTCGGCAGGGTTCTCGGTGGCGACGACGACGGCCAGGTTCTTTACCAGATCCATGAAGGCGTCGGTCTTGGCGGCAAAGTCGGTCTCGGAGTTGACCTCGATGACCACGCCGATGCCGTTTACGACGGTGGCGTAGGCGACGCCCTCGGCGGCAATGCGGTCGGCCTTCTTGGCGGCCTTGGCCAGACCCTTCTCACGCAGCCAATCCACGGCGGCGTCCATATCGCCGTCGGTGGCCTGGAGAGCCTTCTTGCAGTCCATCATGCCGACGTTGGTCATTTCACGGAGCTTCTTAACGTCCAGTGCGGTAAAAGCCATTTTCGTATCCTCCTAAGTGCTTATTTATTCAGCGGCGGTCTCGGCGGGCGCTTCGGCAGGAGCCTCGGCGGCGTCCTCACCCTGACGGCCTTCGATGGCGGCGCTCGCCATGGCGGAGGCGATCAGACGGATGGCGCGGATGGCGTCATCGTTGCCGGGAATGACGTAATCGATCTCATCGGGATCGCAGTTGGTGTCCACGATGGCCACGATGGGGATGTTCAGCTTGCGGGCCTCGGCAATGGCGTTGCGCTCCTTGCGGGGGTCAACAATGAACAGCGCGGCGGGCAGCTTCTTCATTTCCTTTACGCCGCCCAGGTACTTCTCCAGCTTCTCGATCTCGGCCTGGTGCTTGATGACTTCCTTCTTGGGCAGCATGGCGAAGGTGCCGTCCTCTTCCATCTTGCGCAGCTGTGCCAGGCGGTCGATACGGGTGCGCATGGTGCGGAAGTTGGTCAGCATGCCGCCCAGCCAGCGGGCGTTGACGTAGTAACCGCCGCAGCGGGTGGCCTCTTCCTTGATGGCGTCCTGCGCCTGCTTCTTGGTGCCGACGAACAGCACGTTGCCGCCGTTGGCGGACAGGTCACGGACGAAGGCGTAAGCCTCTTCCAGCTTCTTTACGGTCTTCTGCAGGTCGATGATGTAGATCCCGTTGCGCTCGGTGTAGATGTAGGGCGCCATTTTGGGGTTCCAGCGGCGGGTCTGGTGACCGAAGTGAACACCGGCCTCCAGCAGTTGCTTCATAGATACGACAGCCATTTTACAATTTCTCCTTTTGTTTTTCCTCCACCCCGATCATCCCGGCAGCCCGTCCTTTCGGACACGGGGGCGGCCGATCCCCGGGTGTGTGGTTTTGAAATGTCACGGGTCAAAGCCCATGCTGAGTCATTATATAGGATGGAGCGCGTAATTGCAAGCATTATTTCCCAAAAAACGCAAAAAAATTCCGGCGTCGGCGAAAAAATGCGTCGGGACTGCCGGTTATCTCGGCAGCCCCGGCTTTCCTCTCGGCACCCGGCAGTCGTCGGGCTTCGCCTCCACCAGTACAATGTCCGGACCGATGCGCCTGATGCAGTTCCAGGGAATGATAAAATCGTCCCGCCGCCCGAAGCCCCCGGGGAACCGTCCGGGACAGGGAACGACGATGGCGCAGACGTTCCCGCCGGGAATCTCCACCTGCACGTCCGTCACAAACCCCAGCCGTCGCCCGTCGCTGACGCAGATGACTTCCTTGCATTGCAGCTGGGTAAACCGTATCGACATGATCAACCCCTCCTTTTGGAAAGCCTATGCGGCTGAGGGGCGGAGTATGCCCGCTTTACGAAACGCTGACGGACTTGCGCATGGCGCCGATGGCGCCCTTTTCCAGCCGGGACACCTGCGCCTGGGAAATGCCCAGGGCGGAGGCCACCTCCATCTGGGTCTTCCCGTCGTAAAACCGCAGGGAAAGAATCTGCTTTTCCCGGTCGTTCAGGGCGCGGAAGGCGTTTTGCAGGGTGATATGCTCCATCCAGCCGTCCTCGGTGTTTTTGGTGTCCCGCACCTGATCCATCACCGTCAGCGCATCGCCGCCGTCGGAGTAGACGGGGTCGTACAGGCTGGCCGGGGCGCATACCGCGTCCAGCGCCCGGCTGACCTCCTCCAGGGGGATATCCAGCTCTTTGGAAATCTCCTCCAGGGTCGGTTCCCGCCCTAAGCGGGTGGTCAGGGCTTCCTTGCACTGAAGCACCCGGTAGGCCACGTCCCGGATGGAGCGGGAGACCCGGATGACGCTGTTGTCCCGGAGATACCGCCGCACCTCCCCCGCGATCATGGGGACACCGTAGGTGGAAAAGCGCACCTGCTTGTCCGGGTCAAAATTGGAGATGGCCTTAATGAGGCCGATGCACCCCACCTGAAACAGATCGTCGGGATTCTCTCCCCGCTTGTCAAAGCGCTGTATGACGCTGAGAACCAGGCGCAGATTCCCTTCAATGAGCTTTTCCCGGGCGTCCTCGTCCCCCGCCTGCGCCCGGCGAAGCAGGGCGTCCATTTCCACCTGAGATAAAACATGAAGTCTGGATGTGTTGACGCCGCATATCTCTACTTTTCCCTGCATGGCAGCCTCCTGTGTGGTGATAATGGGGAAAGAAAAGGCAGCGTTTTCCATTCCCGTTCCTCTCCAGTATTCCCCGGAAGCGCCAAATCATTCTTTGGCGGTTTTTCACAAATTTTTCACAGTTGAGAGAAAGTGCCAAGGGCTTTCGACAGCGTTTTTTGACAGGAAGACAACTTTTTCCCGATGTTTACCCGGTAACGGCTCCCAGCTGACGGTGACGTAACACGGTCTCTATTTCGGCGTGAAAGGGAATATACATGGATATATGCAGACTTTTCCACAAGAAGGGGACAAAACGGAAAGAGCAAAAATTCCTGTTGATAACTCATAGTTTTCCACAATCTCCACAGGTTTTTCCACAGGGGTTTTCCACAGGCGGGGTGTGTTGTGGATATTCAGTTTTGGTTCACATAAAAAGATTCGCCCGCTTTCGACGGATTTCCCACTTTTGGGCGGGTCGTGGATTTTACCATGAACATTTTTTTGTGCAAAAATTAGGACTTGACAATCCTTCCCCCGAACCCCGGCGAACCGCTGCCGGGACGGGGCGGCCGGAGGGAAGCTTCTCCCGACCGGAACGGCAAAAAATTTTGAAAAAAGGGTTGATTTTATCGCGCCAAGGCGTTATAATGCGTATCTGTATGGAAAACGAACAGAAGGAGGTGGAATCCATGCCCAATATCAAGTCCTCTAAGAAGGATGTCATTTCTTCCAAGATTGCTTACGAGAAGAACAAGGCTGACAAGTCCGAGCTGAAGACCAACCTGAAGAAGTTCGACGCCGCCCTGGTGTCCGGTGACAAGGCTGCCGCCGACGTCGCTTACAAGACCGCCGTCAAGGCCGTCGATCAGGCTGTCAACAAGGGTCTCCTGCACAAGAACAACGCTGCCCGGAAGAAGAGCAGCATGACTCTGAAGCTGAACAAGCTGGCCTGATTTCTCTGAAAATATCTCCTTCCGAGCAGTGCTTGGAGGGAGTTTTTTCATTTTTGCTGGGGAAACTCCGAACAAATTGCCGATTGTTGGTTTTCGTCAACGTATTCCAGATTTTTACCCCGGGAGGTGCAACCATGGCAAAACTCTCTGACCCCGTCACGATGCTTAAGGGCGTGGGGGAAGTGCGATCAAAGCAGCTTGCCCAGCTGAATATTTTCACCCTCCGGGATCTCGTCTGCCACTTCCCCAGAGGGTACGAGGACCGGACGAAGCTGGTTCCCATCGAAAAGCTGGAGCCGGACGTCCCCGCCTGCTTCCGCGCCATGGTGATGAACACCCCCCGTACCAACCACATCCGCAAGGGGCTGGATTTGACCAAGGTGCAGCTTGCGGACACCACCGGGCGGCTGAACGTGACGTTTTTCAACAACCGCTTCGCCGCCCAGCAGCTGGAATACGGACGGGAATACATTTTCTACGGCGCGGTGAGCGGGGATTTTATCGGCTACAGCATGACGAATCCCGTGTTCGAGACGCCGGAGTCCCAGCCTGTGACCACCCGGCGGATTCTGCCCATTTACCCCCTGACCGCGGGGCTGACCAACGCGGCGCTGCTTCGTCTGGTGCAGCAGGCGCTGGCGGTGTGCGACCCGCCGGAGGAGGTTCTTCCCGCCGGGGTGCGGGAGAAATACGGCATTTTACCGGCAGAACGGGCGTATTTCGCCATCCACGAGCCGAATTCCATGGCAGAGGCGGAGCTGGCGAAGAAGCGGATGATCTTCGAGGAATTTTTCGTATTCTCCGCCGGCCTTTCCCTGATGCGTGCCGCCCGGAAGGAAAAGAAAACGGAGCCCTATAGGGATTTTGACATGGCGCCTTTTTATAATCGTCTGCCCTTTTCCCTCACCGGCGCCCAGAACCGGGCGGTGGGGGAAATTCTGGAGGATTTCCGCAGGGGTGTCCCCATGAACCGGCTGGTGCAGGGAGACGTGGGCAGCGGCAAGACCATGGTGGCGGCGGCCGCCGCCTACTGCGCCGCGAGGAATGGCAGGCAGACCGCTCTGATGGCGCCCACGGAGATTCTTGCCGAGCAGCATTTTGCCTCTCTGAGCGCCCTGTTCGCCCCCCTGGGGGTGTCCGCGGCGCTGCTCACCGGCTCCATGACGGGAAAGCAGAAAAAGGACGTGCGGGAGCGCGTCGCCGCCGGGGAGGTTCAGGTGGTGATCGGCACCCACGCCCTATTGTCGGAGTCCACCCGGTTTGACAATCTGGGGCTGGTCATCACCGACGAGCAGCACCGCTTCGGCGTGGGGCAGCGCAGCCGCCTTTCCGCCAAGGGGGAGGACCCCCATCTGCTGGTGATGTCGGCGACGCCCATCCCCCGGACGCTGGCGCTGATCCTCTACGGCGATCTGGACGTGTCCGTTCTGGACGAGCTGCCCCCGGGACGGGAGCCGGTGGGTACCTTCCTGGTGGGAGAGAGCTACCGCCCCCGGATCAACGCCTTCATCCGAAAGCAGGTGTCGGAGGGACATCAGTGCTTCGTGGTCTGTCCGGCGGTGGAGGAAAACGAGGAGCTGGGCATCAAGGCCGCCTCCGTCTGGGCGGACACGCTACAGCAGACGGTTTTCCCCGACCTGTGCATCGCCCTGCTCCACGGGCAGATGAAGGGTGCGGAGAAGGAAGCCGCCATGGCGTCCTTCGCCCGGGGAGAGGCGGACGTGATGGTGGCGACCACGGTCATCGAGGTGGGGGTGGACGTTCCCAACGCCACGCTGATGGTCATTGAGGACGCCGACCGGTTCGGCCTGAGTCAGCTGCACCAGCTTCGCGGCCGGGTAGGCCGGGGCAAGGCGAAGAGCTACTGCATCCTCACCACCCACAATCGCAATCCCGAGACGCTTCAGCGGCTGAAAGCCCTGTGCAAAACCGCCGACGGCTTCAAAATCGCGGAAGAAGACCTGCGCCTGCGGGGCCCCGGAGATTTTTTCGGCTCCCGGCAATCCGGCCTGCCCGCCTTCCGGGTGGCGGACCTGGGCTGCGACCTTACCGCTATGAAGGACGCCCAGCAGGCGTCGGCGGATTGGATCGACGCCTACGGCACGTCGGATACGCCCGAGGCGAACGCCCTGAGACAGCGGATCGGCGACCTCTTCGCCCGCTCCGAGGGAACGATGAATTGAACGAACAAAGCAGGGCACACTTCTGTGCCCTGCTTTTTGCTGGATTATTCCGTCTGCGTGACATTGCTTTCCCGCCTTGCAGTTACGCCTGTTTTGCACTGTCCAGGGACTTGCCGAAGACGAAAAACCGCTGATAGAGAAACTCCGTGGAGAAATTCAGCAGCATGTTTATAATCGTTACCAGGTATTCGTTCCACGCCAGGCTGCCGGCCAGGTAATTCCCCAGAAGGGTGGACAGGGGCGTGAAGACCACGTAGTAGGCGGCAACCTTTGCCATGGCCACGGGTACGTTGGCAGCGGATTGGAAGGTAAACTTTCGGTTCAGAGTAAAGTTCCAGAGTACACTCAGGCACAGGGCAATCAGGTAGCAGGGCCAGTATGGAAGATAGGTAAATTCATTCAGCAGAGCGAAACTGCCCATTTCGATGAGACCGGCGCTGATGGAGAAAAAGGTGAATTTCAGGACACGGACAAATTCTTTCATGAGTACCTCCAAAATCATTGCGTATGGTCTTTGCGGCGGAAGCGGAAACGCTTGCCCGCAGCATTATTTCTGCCCTTCCCAGAAGGGTTCCGGCTTGGGGCAGGAATCGCAGTTGCCCTCGCAGTTCCGGGGCTTGAATTGCAGCTCCTGACTCTTGACGCTCACCGTGGTGCAGGGGGGAATGGAGTGGGTGATGAAGACGTTGGAGCCGATGACGCTGTCCCGGCCGATCACCGTGCCGCCGCCTAAGATGGATGCGCCGGCGTAGATGGTCACGTTGTCCTCAATGGTTGGGTGGCGCTTCTTTCCCCGCAGACTCTGTCCGCCCCGGGTGGTCAGCGCGCCCAGGGTCACGCCCTGGTAGACCTTCACATGGTCGCCGATGACCGTGGTCTCGCCCACCACAATACCCGTGCCGTGGTCGATGAAGAAGTACCGGCCGATGGTGGCGCCGGGGTTGATGTCGATGCCCGTGACGCTGTGGGCGTGCTCCGTCATGATCCTCGGCAGCATGGGAACCTTCAGCATATACAGCACATGCGCCAGCCGGTACACCGTGATGGCAAACAGCCCGGGATAGCAGAAGACGATCTCGTCCGTGCTGAAGGCGGCGGGGTCGCCGTCGTAAAAGGCTTCCACGTCGGTCTGGGCGATTGCCCGGATGCCGGGGATTGCCCGGAAGAACTGCAAGCTCAGCTCCTGGGCTTTTTCCTGGGCTTCCTGCTCCGTCCTGTCGACCCGCAGGGCGATGGCAATCTGCTTGTTCAGATTGTACATCACATCCTCAATGAGCATGGAGAGGTTGTGCTTCGTGTTGTAGATGCGGTAAGCCTTATCCCGGGAGGCGCCCGGGTAGACGATGCGCAGGAGCTTGCCGATCATGTCGATGACCACGGCCTTGTCCGGGTGCTGGAAAGGGTCGAGCTTGTCGATGTCCCGGCCGTGGCGGTAATCCTCCAGAATGCCGTCCACAATGCCTTCGATTTCCTTTTCAATGGGGGTCATAGGGATTCCTCCTTGTATTCGTAATTTCAGTTTAACATATGCGAGAACCAAAGTCAATGAATCACTCCGGCACATTCCTCTTGCATTTCCCGGCCGTATCAGGTATAATCATCCCAAAATCAATCCCAATATCAGGAGGGACTCTTTATGGAAAACGAAAACCTGGAGCAGGAAGAAAGCATCCTGACCCTGACCGATGAAAACGGGCAGGATATGGACTTTGAATATCTGGACTGCCTGCCCTACGAGGGCAAGGAATATCTGGTGCTGATGCCCGCGGACGAGCCGTCCACCGAGATCGTGATTCTCGAGGTGGAGCCGGTGGACGAGGAAAATGAAAATTACCTCGCCGTGGAGGACGAGGCAATTCTGGACGCGGTCTACGGCCTGTTCAAGGAAAAGTACAAGGACATTCTGACCTTCGAGGAAGAGTAAGCCGGGGCAGCGCTGCCCGCCCGGAAAAAAGCAGCCGTTTTGGCTGCTTTTTCAAATCTCCGGCGCACCCGATGCGATGTCCCGCACCACTTCTCCCGCCAGAATCAGCCCCGCCGTCCCCGGCACAAAGGCCGAGCTGCCGGGAATCTGACGTTTGCCCAGGGCGGCGGCTTCCGCCTCCCAGCCGGTGGGGGAGATGGCTTCCTCCTTGGAATAGACAACCTTCAAGTGGCGGATGCCCCGCTTGCCCAGCTCCCGGCGCATGACCCGCGCCAGAGGACACATGGAGGTCTTGGTGATGTCCGCCACCTCAAACGCGGAGGCATCCAGCTTGTTGCCGGTACCCATGCAGCTGATGATGGGCGTCCCGGCGTCGTGGGCGTTCTGCACCAGCGCCAGCTTGCCGGTGACGGTGTCGATGGCGTCCACAATGTAGTCGTATTGGGTAAAATCGAACTGCCCCGCGGTCTCGGGAGTATAAAAGACGGCGTAAGTCCGCACGATGCACTCCGGGTTGATGGAAAGCACCCGCTGCTTTGCCGCGTCTACCTTCCGCATTCCTACGGTATCGTAGGTCGCAAGAATCTGCCGGTTCAGATTGGACAGGCTGACGGTGTCGTTGTCGATGAGATCCAGCTGCCCCACCCCGCTGCGGGCCAGGGCTTCCAGGGTATAGCCGCCCACGCCGCCCAGGCCGAACAGGGCGACCCGGGCATTTTGCAGCCGCGCCAGCGCCTCGGCGCCCAGCAGCATTTCGGTACGGATAAATTGTTCGCGCATGTTTGTTTCCTCCCCCAAAGTCTGATCGTTTTATACCATGTCCCAAAAGCAAAGTCAATGGAGATACGTCAGCCGGGAGGAGAATCATACTATTTCTCGATAAAATGGTTAACACCATTTTATCCTGCGAATTCTTCGCAGGCCGCCGGTGGCGGCGAGAAATGTATGGACTTACGTTTTTTGCGGCTACGCCGCTGGCTGCTGAAACAGCAGCCAAATAAAACGGTTTTTAACCGTTTTATTGAAAACTAGTATCAGAAAGGAATCTGGGTATGAAAAGAAACAGAACGAGATACCTGGCAGCAGTCCTGTGTGCCGTCATGCTTTTGCAGGGGCTGACGGGCTGCGGGAAAAAGCCCCCCGTGAAGGAGACCACCGTCCCGGCCACGGCGGAGACCACCCAGCCCACCGTCCCGGCCACGGTGCCACGGGACGGCAACCCCGGCGACGTGACCTGCAAGGGCAGCTATACGGCGGATTCCGTGAACGCCTCCGCCGTGGTAGCCACTCTGGGAGACGAAAAGCTGACAAACGGCCAGCTTCAGGTTTTCTACTGGATGGAGGTCGCCTCCTACCGTCAGGCGGCGAAGGAGGTTTCCCCGGACTTTGATAAGCCTCTGGACACCCAGCCCTGCGAAATTGACGATAGCGTCGCCAGCTGGCAGCAGTATTTCCTGAAGCGGGCGCTTCTCAGCTGGCACAGCGCCCAGGCGCTGTCGCTGCAAAGCGTGGACGAGGGCATCCCCACAGAGGAAGCCTATCAGCCCAACATGAAGAACCACGAGATCTACATGTCCGGCAAGCCCGCCACGGCCTACCTCTACGGCTACAATAAAAATTACCGCCTCAATACGCTGCACGAGCAGTACCTGAATGACATTCCCCAGACGCTGTCCGCCCTGGCGCAGGAGAACGGCTTTGCCGACGTTTCCGCCCTGGCAAAGGACATCGCCGGGGCTTCGGCGGAGGACCTGACCGCCTGCATGGAGCTGTACAACCGGGGGTATATGTACGATACCGCCCTGAGCTATTACATCGCGCCCACCGGGGAAGAGGTGGAGGCCTACTTTGCGGAGCATGAGTCGGACTACGCCGCGTCCGGCATTACCCGGAGCAGCGGCAAACTGGTGGACATCCGCCACATTCTGCTGATTCCCCAGGCGCCGGAGGACGGGACGGAGACCGTCACCGTGGCGCCGGACGGCACCGTCACCTGTTCCGAAGAACTGTGGGACGCCTGCCTGACCTCCGCCCAAACGCTGGTGGAGAATTACGAAAAGGCTCTGAAAAAAGACAGTATGCGGGGCAACAACAAATCCACCGATGACGCAATCTTTGCGGATTTTGCCAACAAAAATTCCGCCGACACCGGTTCCGCCCTGAACGGCGGATTGTACCAGAAGCTGCGTAAGGGGCAGCTGACCCCCGTGCTGGACGCCTGGTGCTTTGACGACGCCCGTCAGAGCGGGGACGTGGACATCCTCCGCTCGGATCTGGGCTATCACGTGATCTTTTTCAAGGGCAGCACCGACATCTGGTACGACGCCGCCCGGAAAGACCTGACCGCCGCCCTTGGCGGGGAAAAGATTGCTCAGGCGCGGGAAAAATACCCCGCCGAAATCGACTACAGCGCCATCACCCTGGGTACGGCGGCGCAGACCGCCCCGGTCACCGCCTCCGATCTGCTTTATCCCGATGTGGGACACCAGCGCTACCCGGAAGCCCAGCTTTACCTCCAGCAGGACTACCCCACCACCATGTACGGCGGGTATAAGATCACCACCCACGGCTGCGGCATCACCACCATGGCCATGCTGGCGACCTACATGTCCGACACCGAGCTGACGCCGCCGGAGATGTGCCGCCGCTACGGCGGCTACTGCTTCCAGAACGGCACCGACGGCACCCTGTTCGTCGTCGCCCCGGCGCAGATGGGCTTTTACCTGAAGGAAAAGACCTACGAGTGGCGGAAAGCCAGAGACGCCATGCGGGAGGGGTACGTGGTGGTCTGCGTCCAGACCAAGGGCTACTGGACGCGAGGCGGACACTATCTGCTGCTGGAAAAGATGTTCGAGGACGATGTGATTCAGGTACGGGACTCCAACATTTACAATTACGGAAAGCTGGAAGGCCACAAGACCGACCGCTTCGACTTTTCCACGGTGGTACCCTCGGGGACGGCCTACTGGATATTTGAAAACAAGGTAGTAACGATCCCCGCCTGCACCCGCTGCGGCGGAACAGCGGAGGGCGCACCGGAAGCGCTGCTCACGGAAGACTACCTCTGCGAAAAATGCGCCGCCGCCCTGGCTCGTCGGGGTACATATTTGGAGTACAGCGGCATTTGAATGATGAAAAAACTCCCAACCGGGTGAAATCGGTTGGGAGTTTTTTGTATGGTGGCTTTTAAGGGAGAACAATCGTGAAAATGTCGTCGCACATCTTAAACTAAGGTAAGCTGTTTGCATTGATTACTTTGTAGTCAATGACATCAGTCACCATTCCAGCTATACATTATGCGTCCTTTTATGATTTCTTTCTTTATCATACCTGAATCAATTCCGGAACTCATAAACCCTCTGGTTTCAGAAGAGGTTTCAGTGCCAACTGCTTCCCCTATGTCTGTTAGCGTAGCTGGTCTGCCTATTTCCTTCAGATAGTCGTTAATTCTATCTTCCATGCTTTCGTTTTTTGTATTTTCTGAATTGTTGAAAAACGCTTTCCGGCGGTTGTAGTCTTCTTCGTCGAAGCTTGACAGATGCTTTTCATTACATTGGTCAACGGTTTCACCTGGCCGGTATTGCTGAAAGAAGCGCTCTACATCTTTGACAGAATTTTCGCTTGCGGATTCCATAATCCATAGGTTCTGCTTTTCCTGTACTTGAATGGAGTATCTGCCTTCATCACTGCTATAACCTACGGAGTTATCAAATATGCCCCTTAAGGTTATGGCTGCCGGTTCATCACAGGGCATTCCAAAAACAGGGAGCAGGAATATAACTTCACCGATCTTTTTACCATCGTGCAACACGTCTGCGACAATGGTTCCGTCAATAACCATTTTCACATTGCTGGGCAAATCCGGATTGACGGGCAGCTTCAACCGGATGTCCATAGAAATATTCAGCTTACCAGACGTATCTTCGAGAATAAATGAGTCACGGTCTGCTGCTATTATATTTTGCCAAAGAACGTCAGCATTGGGATTCGACAACGCAATTTTACCTTTTGCTTCCTCAATACACTTTTCAAGATGATTGCGCATGACTGTTACCGTGGCTTGTGCATCCAGTGCTTTTACGGCTTGCCCAATATATCCGTGGGTGGTTTCCTGAACACCGTGGTTATATTCCCGGATTTTTTCGTTTTCCTGCATTACTTCCAATGCAGTCATTGCGCCAGCCACCGGTCCGGCAATCCCATGTGCGGCACCAGCCCGGATGGACCAGTCTTTTTCTTTCTGCTTCTGCATTCCGTAGACAGTGGCTAATTGCTTCCATGCTTCTGCTTCATTCTTTTTTCCTTGATATTCTGCGTTGCAATCCTCCAGAAAGTCGCTGAGCAGTTTCACACGCTTTTGATTTCCGGTCAGATTCCTTGCTTCATAGACACGCTTGAGGAAAGTCGCCTCTTTGGGGGTAAGTTTTGCACTTCGAGCCACACTATTCCGGGTCGCTTCCACCCGCGCTCCTTTCTGTGCCTTCAGTTTTCCAAGATTCAGGAAACTTTGAAGCTTTTCTTTTTCCAGGTAATCATTGAAAGCTGACATATCCGCTAATGGGTTCTCTCTTGCAATCAGTTGCTTCGCATAATTTGTTGCTTTGACAAAACTATATTCATTACTTAAATCGGTAGCATTTTCTTTTGCGCACATATTGTAGAATTCTTCAGCAGGAAATAACCAGCTATGGTCTTTGCCACGCTGATTCTGCTGCTGACGCTGTTCGGCCTGTTTCCTAAGCTTCTCAGCCTGTTCCTTCTCATGTCGTATTTCCTCTTCAACCGCCTCGTTAAGTTTAATGTTTGAGCGATAGACTCGATAAAAACTACCGAATGCCACAAGAAATAATCCGATTATTACTAAGCTTCCTGCGCCTAAGCAAGCAGACAGAAGTCCTATAATGAAGAAAACAACTCCTATTGCAATGAACGTACCATTTCCTTGATATCCTTTATTCTCTCTTTTAAGTCTTTCGCGAATTTCATTGCGTTCAGCATCATTTTTCATGGTTATTCCTCCGTAAGTTGAATTTTTCAGATTTGCTTGCAGTTCAGATTACCATATGTAAACTTTCCTCAGCAAGAGCGCTCTCGCCTTTCAGGCTCAGCATCACCTTCCGGCCGCAATGCTGCTCTTTGCTGACAATCAGTAATCTGAGTTCATCATTGCTTTCGCATCCTTTCTCGTATTCTATCCTCAAGCGGATAAATCCATTATAATTCTAAAATAATCTATTGTCAAGTTGAATATTCCGCTTATGAATTGTTCTTCTGCCATTGGATAACCTGTACAATGACAGGCAGGAGGCGATTTTATGGAACTGGATTATTCACAAATTGGAAAGCGCATTGCCGCACGCCGAAAAGAACTGGGCTTGAAGCAGACGGAGGTCTGCGAGAAGGCCGGTATCAACGACAAATATCTTTCCTGCATCGAGCGCGCCACCTCCATTCCCTCTCTGGAAGTTGTCATGCGTCTGGCTCTGGCACTGGAAACGACACCGGATTCCTTTCTTGTGGGCAGTATCCGCTATAAAGATGAAGCATGGCAGGACACCGCAGAATTGCTTCGCAACATGAACGACAAAAAACTGGAGCTTGCCAATAGCTTCCTCATGTGGCTCGCTGATCAGAACTTGTAATATAATAGAAATCCCCGGATTTTCACGCTTTTGAAACGGAAAATCCGGGGGATTTGCGTTTGTTAATACTGCGCCGCCTCGGCGGACTTGAGCTGCAATTGAAGCCTATCCGCAATCAGCGCAATAAACTCACTATTGGTAGGTTTCCCCTTGGTATTGCTCACCGTATACCCAAAGAACCGTTGCAGGGTGTCCAGATCGCCCCGATCCCAGGCTACCTCGATGGCGTGACGGATGGCACGCTCCACCCGGCTGGGGGTCGTGCCGAAGGTTTTCGCTACCTGGGGATACAGCACCTTCGTGATGGCGTTGATCACGTCCATGTCGTTTACCGCGATGATAATGGCCTCCCGCAGGTACTGGTAGCCCTTGATGTGGGCGGGAACGCCGATCTCGTGGATGATGCCCGTGACCATGGACTCGATGCTGGTCTTGTCCGGGCGGCGCTTTTCCGCGGCCTTCTGGCCGTCTCCGCCCCGAATTTCCTCAAGCCGCTCCACCAGTGCGGTCATATCGCAGGGCTTCAGCATCAGATACCGCACCCCCAGATTGGCCGCCGCCGCAGACACGTACTGCGTCACGAAGACGGAGGTCGCCAGGGTGATGGGGCGGCGCTCCATGCCGGATACGGCTTTCAGAACGCTGATGCCGTCCTTCTTGCTCAGCATCAGATCCAGCACCAGCACGTCGGGCTTCCGCTCTTCGACCATGCGAATGGCCTGTTCCCCGTCGTTGGCCGTTCCAACGACCTGGAAACCGTCGGCGTGCTGCAATGCGGCGGTCAGGGCGGTGCAGAAGTCGTCCGCGCTGTCCGCAATCAATACGGTTGTTACATGTTCCATATACAGTCCTCTCCTGTCATGTAAAAGATTAGATTTTGCTCCCCAATGCCACGAATCACGAAAACCCGTGTGCGACAAATAAAGAATACCATGAAGCACGCGGTTTTGCAAGGAAAAACAAAAATAATCGCTCGTCAAAAACGGCGCATTTTCGACAATTACGACATATTTTTAGAACTTTTCTACAATTTTCGACAAAATGGGACAGCTCCCGCAGGCAGTTGACGGAAGGAGTAGACTGGTGTAAAATGAGTAAAAATATTGTCAGGAGGGACAAATCATGAACGAAGTATGGAATCTGGACGTCATTTACCGCGGCTTTGACGACCCCGCCTTTGCCGCGGATATGGAAAAGCTGGAAAAGCTTGTAAAGGATTACGCGGCCTTCGCCGGGGAACTGGACAGGCAGACGCCCCTGGACGGCCTGAAAAAGGGCATTGCCCTGGAAGAAGCGCTGACGGTTTTGACCGCCAAGCTGGGAGAATACGCCTCCCTGCGCCAGTCGGTGAACACCCGGGACGCGGAGGCAGGCTCCCGTCTGGGGCAGGTGATGCAGCGGATCAGCGGCGCCGCCGGCGCACAGGCGGCGTGGCGGGAGTGGGTGTCGAAAATCCCCGATTTAATGGTATTGGTGGCCGGGGACGAGACGCTGAAGGACTACACCTTCCTGTTTGAACGCCTGCTGCGAAACAGCACCCATTTGCTTGGCAGTCTTGGCGAGCAGATCAGCGCCAAGCTGTCCATGTCCGGCTCCAACGCCTGGAGCGATTTGCAGGGATATCTGACCAGCACCGTGCCGGTCAGCTACAACGGCGGAACCATCAATCTGTCCGCCATCCGCAATCTGGCCTACGACCCCGACCCCGCCGTGCGGAAGGCGGCCTACGAGGCGGAGCTGAGCTGCTACGACCGAATCAAGGATTCCGTGGCCTTTGCCCTGAACTCCATCAAGCTGGAAACCATCTCGGACTGCCAGCTCCGGGGCTACGGGTCCCCCCTTGACCGGACGCTGGAGCAGTCCGACATGAAGCGGCAGACCCTGGACGCCATGCTGGGGGCGATGGAGGAATACATGCCCAAATTCCGGCAGTACCTCCGCGCCAAGGGAAAGGCGCTGGGGCATGAGAATGGCCTGCCCTGGTACGACCTGTTCGCGCCCATGGGCAAATCCGCGGCGCAGTATACCGCGGAGGACGCCAAGAGGATTCTGGTGGAGCTGTTCTCCACCTTCGATCAGGAATTGGCGGACATGGTGGCGCGCGCCTTTGACGAAAGCTGGATCGACTTCTATCCCCGGGACGGAAAAACCGGCGGTGCCTTCTGCGCCGGGGTGGAGAGCATCGGCCAGAGCCGCATCCTGACCAATTTCGACGGCACCTTCGGCAGCATCGTGACCCTCGCCCATGAGCTGGGACACGCCTTCCACAACCAGTGCATCCGCACCCACCGTCCGCTGAACCGGGATTACTCCATGCCCGTGGCGGAGACCGCGTCCACCTTCAACGAGTGCGTGGTCATGGCGGCGGCCATCCGGCAGGCAAAATCCCATGACGAGGAGCTGGCGCTTATCGAGTCCCAGCTTCAGGACGTCACCCAGATCATCTGCGACATCTACTCCCGGTACCTGTTTGAAAGCATGGTGCTGGAAAACCGGGAGCAGCAGTTCATGGACGCGGATACCCTGTGCGGCATGATGCTGAAAGCCCAGGAGCAGTCCTACGGCGACGGCCTTGCCCCCGATTTCCGTCATCCCTATATGTGGATCTGCAAGAGCCATTATTACGGTGCTACCTTCTATAACTTCCCCTACGCCTTCGGCGGCCTGTTTGCCCGGGGGCTGTACGCCCAGTACCAGCGGGAGGGCGCGGCCTTCGTGCCGAAGTACAAGAAGCTGCTGCGCACCACCACCGTCGCCACGGCGGAGGACGTCGCCCAGGTGGCGGGCATTGACCTGACAGACAAGGAATTCTGGCGCAGCGCCTTGCAGACCGTCGCTCAGCAGATCGATCTGGTCTGCGGACTTCTTGAGGGAGGAAACCAGTGATGGACAGCCGGACAAAAGCATTGTGTGATTTTCTGGATGCGTCCCACAGCGTGTATCACGCCCAGGCGTATCTGGCCGAAACGCTGAAAAACGCCGGTTATACCCGGCTGTACGAGCAGGACGAATGGGCGCTCATCCCCGGCGGGAAGTATTTCCTGACCCGGGGCGGCTCCGCCCTCGTGGCCTTCCGGGTGCCGAAGGAAAGCCCCAAGGGCTTCCTCATGAGCGCCAGCCATTCCGACCGCCCCACCTTTAAGGTCAAGGAGAACTTTGAGCTGGCCGCCGCCTACACCCGCATGGCGGTGGAGCGCTACGGCGGGATGCTGATCGCCCCCTGGCTGGATCGCCCCCTGTCCGTCGCGGGACGGGTGACGGTGGAGACGGAAACCGGCGTGGAAACGAAGCTGCTGGACATAGACAGAGACCTGCTGCTCATCCCCAACGTCGCCATCCACATGAACCGTCAGGCAAACGAGGGCTATAAATGGAATCCTGCGGTGGACACCCTGCCCCTCGTCGGCGGCGCGGGGGCGGCGGGCAAGCTCCCGGCGCTGCTGGAGCAGGAAGCGGGCGGAAAGATTCTGGGGCACGACCTGTACCTGTACATCCGGCAGAAGGCGTCGGTCTGGGGCGTTGACGAGGAGTACATTTCCGCCGCCGCCCTGGACGATCTGGAATGCGCCTGGGGCTGCACCCAGGGCTTCCTCAAGAGCGGGGACAGCGCGTCCGTCCCGGTTCTGTGCGTTTTCGACAGCGAGGAGGTCGGCTCCGTTTCCCCCCAGGGCGCGGGATCGTCCCTGCTGGAGGACACCCTGGGCAGAATCTGCGACAGCCTGGAACTGCACCGGGGGCGGATGCTGGCGCAGTCCTTCCTGGTGTCGGCGGACAATGCCCATGCCGTTCACCCCAACCACCCGGAGTACGCCGACCCGGGCAACGCCCCGGTCATGGGCGGGGGGCTGGTGATCAAGTACAACGCCAACCTCAGCTACTGCACCGACAGCGTCAGCGCCGGGGTGTTCCGGAAGATCTGCGGCAGAGCGGGGGTCAGGGTGCAAACCTACCACAACCGGGCTGACCTTCCCGGCGGCTCCACCCTGGGCAGGATCTCTCTTGCCCACGTGAGCGTCCCCACGGTGGACATCGGCCTTGCCCAGCTGGCCATGCACTCGTGCTACGAGACAGCCGCCGTGTCCGATGCCATCGACCTGGAAAATGCCATGGCGGCGTACTACGGTGCGACCCTGGAAGCGACGCAGACCGGCTTTGTCATCCGGTAATCGGCCAGACCGGCAAACTGCCTAAAAATTTTTATCCAAAATTGTAGAAACCAACCATTGCAGGTTCTTGCGGAATATGGTAACATCTATTTATCCAGGTGGATTCTGCCTACTCCACATAATAGACAGAATACCGCTAAAATAAAGGAGGATAAACCCGTCTGACGCACGGTGCGGCAGTGTGGAGACCTGTCGTAATGCTCCCGGAAGATTGCTTTCCGGTCAGCGAGAACGCACGCGAAAATGGTAGGTGCGTTCGGCGTCGAAACAGTATGGCAAGTGTAACCCTGAAGAACGTAAAGAAGATCTACCCCTTCAACGGCGACGACGCAAAGAAGAAGAAAAAGAAGAAGGGCGAGGAGGCTCCCGAGAAGAAGGTGAACCTTCAGATCACCGACAAGGGTGTCGTGGCTGTGCAGGAGTTCAGCGTGGACATCAAGGACAAGGAATTCATCGTCCTGGTCGGTCCCTCCGGCTGTGGTAAGTCCACCACGCTTCGTATGATCGCCGGTCTGGAAGAGATCTCCGAAGGCGAGCTGTACATCGGCGACCGCCTGGTCAACGACGTTGCACCCAAGGATCGCGACATCGCCATGGTTTTCCAGAACTACGCTCTGTACCCCCACATGACCGTTTACGAGAACATGGCCTTTGCTCTGAAGCTGCGTCATGCTCCCAAGGACGAGATCGACAAGAAGGTCAAGGAAGCTGCTGAGATCCTGGACATCACCCAGTACCTGGGCCGTAAGCCCAAGGCTCTGTCCGGCGGTCAGCGTCAGCGTGTTGCCATCGGCCGCGCCATCGTTCGTGACCCCCAGGTCATGCTGATGGATGAGCCTCTGAGTAACCTGGACGCCAAGCTGCGTAACCAGATGCGTGCCGAGCTCATCAAGCTGCGCGAGCGCATCAATACCACCTTTATCTATGTTACCCACGACCAGACCGAGGCCATGACTCTGGGCGACCGGATCGTCATCATGAAGGACGGCTTCATCCAGCAGATCGGCACGCCTCAGGAGGTCTTCAACCATCCCTACAACCTGTTCGTCGCCACCTTCATCGGTACGCCTCAGATGAACATGTTTGAGAACGCCAAGCTGATCAAGGTTGACGGCAAGTACGCCGTGCAGCTGGACAACCAGACCGTGGTTCTCTCCGACGAGAAGCAGGTCAAGCTCGCCGCCAGCAACGTTGCGGAGCAGGATATCGTTCTGGGCGTTCGTCCCGAGCACATTGAGCTGACCGCCGGCGGCATCGAGGGCAAGGTCGACGTGTCCGAAATGATGGGCTCCACCGTCCACCTGCATGTTACCTCCATGGGTCGTGACGTGGTTCTGGTTGTTTCCACCATGAACATGACCGGCGCAGAGGTTGCTGCTCTGTCCAGCGGTTCCACCGTTCACTTCTCCTTCCCCGGCCACGTATGCCACGTCTTCTCCAAGGAGACCGGCATCAACCTGGAAGCCTGATTTTAACAAACGGGTCTGCCCTAACCGGCCAATGTCACTAAGGTAAGAACTGCTGTGGCTCGCAGAAATGCGAGCCACAGTTTTTTCAGCAATTTCAAATTATACTTGACAAACAGGGGAAACTGTGCGGCCTTTTTGCTAACTGCGGTTAGCAAAAAGGCCCTTGGAATTAGAAGTGTCCCCACCGCTCAATTACAAGGAGGTCTCCCATGTCAAATTATACGAGTTTTTAATAAAACGCCTTCCGGAAAAAATGTGCGTATTCTATTCCGTCCACATCCGTCCGGATTTGCGCTGCAACCTTTGCCGCGAGCTGCTCATCGGAATCGTTGGTCAGGCATGCGTATTCCTATAAAGCCGCGGCAGGGTTTTCGAGAAAGTAAGCCCGGACTTTATTGGATATTTCAAGGTCATCCGGATTTAGTGAGTTGAACCTTCCGCCGAAAAAAAGAGTGGCCAGAGGTTTGTTTTCGCAGCCGATTTTCAGGAACAGATAGGTCTTGATCGCACCGATCTGCGCATCCCGGAGGTTTCCTTGCCGGGTCATATAATCGATAATATTCCCGATGGTGCAGTCCGGGGAGGCATACCACTGATCCCTTGCACGTTCAATCATTTTGTAAAACATGGTTCCCTCTGCCTCCCATGCCGCTTCGTCAGCCATACCCCTGGCAGTCGCAATAAGCCGTCCCTTGGTCGTTTGTTTGCAATATTTTTCCCATATTCGGCAGATAATGTCCATTGAAAATCAGAATTATTTCGCTGTGCTATGTTTCCGGAACTTCCCCGATGCGCTGTTTTCAGCAAAATCCGGTGCATCCGAATGAGAAGAATGCCTCGGTATCCATACATAATTCCCCTTTTCCTGCAAATACTTCTACAGGAGAAAACCGCGCGTCACGCGCTTCAAAGGAGAAGAGAATTATGAAAGCAACAGGCATCGTACGACGGGTGGACGATCTGGGCAGAATCGTCATTCCAAAGGAGATCAGAAGAACCCTACGCATCCGCGAGGGCGACCCGTTGCAGACATCATTGACACTGTGGGAGAAATACTGCTTTTCTATGTTGGATTTGGCTAAAAGGCGGGGGTGGTAATAGTACATAACAACGAAAACGGCGACTGTCGGTATCCGAGAGGAATGAATCATGTAGAGGACGGCCCGAATCCATTGCATTGCAATAGATTCGGGCGGTTCTATCTGTGCCAGTAAGGGCAACACATGTTGCCTTATTCTATACCAAATGCTTCGGGACGCCAGATGCCGAGTTTGTAATTTGTAAATACATTTACGCCGCAGCGTTCGCATTGACCCTCTCAATCACCTGTCGAATGCCTGCCCACACAGACAGGTCTGTGAACACTTCCACGATGCTGCCGTAGTCGGTAAACGGTGCTTCCTGCAAAACGGACATATCTTTCATCATGCCGTTATGAACAATGTACTCCACAATCTGGTTTACGAAGTAAATCTGCCTGCTGTCCAAGCTGGCATCGTTCAGATACTGCGCAAACGCCTCCTTTGCCGCGTTCATGTCAACCCCGACGATTTCTCGCACGAACTCGCCCAGCGGCTTTTGCCCATACTCGGCCTCATAGTCCTGCTTGGTGCCGACTTCACTCCAAAGAATTTTCTCCAGCGCCTGTACATCTTCCGCGGTCAGGGGGACATTGCTTTTGAGTTTGGCAATCACCACATTGTCCATGTGCTGCCGCACATAGAATTCTGCTTTAGCCTTGTAGTTCTTAAGGTCATCATTTTCCAAATCTGATTCATTCCAGTCTACAGAGAGAATCTCATCATCAAAATTCGTATCATAGCGCACGCTGGTTTGCGCGATATACTTCATAAGGTCTCGCAGATTTTCCCGGATATGCTCAAATTCGTTGATTCCGGCATTCTCTACATAGTCCGTATGCAGAATTTTGTCGATCAATTCGGCTTGAGCCATGATTTCTGGGATGTTCGCCACAGATGCAACGGCGGAAACTTTCTTGAACAGGTCGCTGCGGGCTTTGCCGTATTTCTTTCCGGCGAGATAGGCAAGCTCAATGCCGTATATCAGCGCATCGAACCGCAGCGCCTTAGCATCGTCCTCTTCCGGCGTGATGAGCGGTGCAAGCTCCTGCCCCATGAGCAGCGTGTCCTCATAGGTCAAGGCATTGTAACTGTCCGGTTCGGCATACCGCTCCACATATTTCAGGTGCTGTCGAACCGCAAAATTATCCTTGTTCAACTCCTGCACCTTGCGCACCATGTCCTCCACCAGCGTCTTGCGGAAGGCAATCAAGTCCGTCGTCTGATACGCCAAGTCTTGCAATTTGAACGCAATTTGGGCCTTCAGATGGAAGATCGCTCCTTGTAAGGCAATCATATTGGCAGTGGGCCGTCCCTTGTTCATGCGAAAGAACTCAAAGTTGCCGCAAAAGTCAAAGATGTAGAATTTGTCCTTATCCTTACCGTCCATCAGCCCCGGACACAGACGGGTGCCGCGCCCGATCATCTGCCAGAACTTCGCCTTGCTCATGACCTTCTTGAAAAACACCAGATTCAGCACCTCCGGCACGTCAATGCCGGTGTCCAGCATATCCACGGAAATGGCGATTTGAGGCAGTTTCTTCGGGTCAGAAAATTCGTCGATGGCGCTTTGCGCATAGGTCATATAGTTGTCGATCACCTTGGCAAAGCCGGGAAGGTGTGGGTATTCCTGATTGAAAACCCCGAGGATTTTCTCTGCATGGGTGTGATTTTTCGCAAAAATGATGGTCTTGCCCAGTTTATTGCCATAGTCGATGGTCAGACCGTAGGTCATCAGCATATTCAGTACCTGTCGGATGGTGTCTTCATTAAAAATCCATTCGTTCAGTGCCGAGGACGCAATACGCTCCGGTAATTCTCCGTTTTCATCCTCAAAGGTGTCCTCATAGATTTGCTTGTCCTCGTCGGAAAGCTCATCGTAGACGATGCCCTGCTCAATAAATTTCAGCTTCGTCTCTACCGACAGGAAATCCACCAGATACCCGTCCTTCACCGCCTGTGCCAGCTCATAGCCATAGGTGGGGACGCCGTTTTCCAGCTCAAATATCTCATAGGTATTCTTGTCAATCTCGTCCTTGGGCGTGGCCGTCAGTCCCACCAACGGCGCATCGAAATAGTTGAAAATATCCCGGTATTTGTTATACACCGAGCGGTGGGCTTCGTCGCAGATCACAAGGTCAAAGTGCCCGCAGGTAAAGAGCTTGCCCTCCTCATCCTGCACGCTGTCAATGACATTGTACATGGTCTGATAGGTAGAAAAGACGCAGTGAGCGGTGTAGTTATCCTTCTCTTCGCAGAGGTTGGTGACGGAGAGATCAGGCAGCAGATTCCCGAAATTGCGCTTTGCCTGCGTGACCAGACTGTTGCGGTCGGCAAGAAACAGGATGTTTTTCACCCAGCCATGCTGAAGCAGCACGTCACACAGGGCAATGACCGTCCTCGTCTTGCCGGAGCCGGTAGCCATGACCAGCAACGCCTTGCGGCGATTCCGGGCAAAGGCGTCGCAGACAGCCTTGATTGCGCCCTCCTGATAGTATCGCCCGGCGATCTTATGGTCCACCATGATATTTTTGAGACTCGTCCGCATGGTTTGAAGATTGAAGAGCTTCTCCAGATCGCGCTTGGAGTAAATAGCTGCACATTTGCGCTCAGGGTACAGATTGTCCGTGATGTGGGTTTCAAAGCCATTGGTCAGGAAGATAACCGGGCGGCGGTGGTACTTTTTCTCCAACAGGTCGGCATAGAGCTTTGCCTGCTGGCGGCCTTTGGCCACATCTGTGCAGGTGCGCTTGGCCTCGATGACTGCCAACGGGCGGCCGTCGTCACCGTAGAGCACATAGTCCGCATAACCTACCTCGGACTTGTTGGGCATACCGGGCAGCTCGACTTCATTCAGCCAGTCCTTGCCCTCCGTCCAGCCTGCGTCTTCCAGCATGGTGTCGATATACAGCTTGCGGGTCTTGTATTCGGACAGGTCGAGGGGCTTGGGCACATAGGTCTGCTGCTGCCCGGCGCGGCGGGCGGTGAGTTCCTCCTTCAGCGCAGCATTCTCCGCCATCAGCGCGGCGAAATCAATGTCGGCCGCTCTCTTATCCCCTTGCGGAGCGGGTTCGGCGGGCTGCTGCAGCAGGCTGCGGTCAAACTGTCCCTCGGTGTAGTTCTCACCATAGCAGTACGCCACAAAGTCCAGAAAGACATAGAGATTTTCCAGACACAGCACCGCCTGCTCCTCGGTGATTTTCCTGCCGGTGTGGGCGGCGTTGTTGCCCATGCGGCGGATCAGATCCATCCGCCGCCAGATGTCCGCGCCCACGATGTCCCGGAAGTCCTCGGCATTCATGAGGCTCACCAGAGAGTCCTGATAAGGCATGACCAGGCCCTTGTCCACAGAGTACATCCACTTCACGGCAAACTCCATCGCCCTGCGGCAGTTCAGCACGCAGGCGGAGGGGTCAATCTGTAGAATCCGCTCGGCGGAGACGGCTACGGAGGCGAAAGGCTCAAACTGCGGGGTGGATGAGAAAATGTCAAAGTTGGTCATGGTCGATACCTCTTCAAAGCTATATTGCCAAAGATTTTTTTGCTCTATTTTATAGGCTCACGGAACTCAGGAACACGGGAGTCCTTACTTACACACAGATTAAAATGAGTTCTTAACCATAGATATTTCTCACGGACACGAGCATTTTGCTCAGTTGCAATTTTCATTTCAATTAGATTTTTCAACCTAGCTAATTCCGGTGAATAATCGAAATATTTTAATGTCTCTACCATTTTCAGGCCGTCGTCAGTATCGCACACATACATTATCTCTTCTCCACCATTCGACTGTGCTATTCCATCTTCGTAGGTGCCTCTTGTCATAATAATTCTTGGATATATGGCAAGACTTTCTTCCATTCGGTATGCATCAATCAGGCCTGGGCCAAACATTTCCGATCCGTTAATGTACATTTTCCCTTTAACAATGGCTCCTCTGAGCAGTACAGGCGACTCCTCCGAATATAAGTAGTGCTGAATCATCATACAGTGACTTGTAAGGGTTTCAAATGCTCCGTAAATTGACGTAGGAATGGCGCAAACTATTGTATCGGAGAAAAACAGAAATTTCGTATTTTGCTCTAATTCGGTTGCCGCATGACCATCAAATGCAGTACCTCGGGTTATCCTTTTCAGTGCTTTAATCCTTGTAAATATACCGTGGATAATGGTGGCATCTTCTTTCCCAATTTTACTAGAAAAGCCCAGAATATCAAGGAAGGCAATGTAGTATTCTTTGTAGTTTATCATCATATTCTCCCTATCCAAAATATTTCTGCATCAAACTGTCAAACAGCAGTTGAGTTTCGTCCAATGCCTTCTGTACGGCAGCTTTTGATTTGTTGGCCTGTTCATAGAATCCCACAAACCGATCTTGGAGGTTAATAGGCGGGATGTGGAAGGATAATCCCTTGATTATTGTTAAGTTCAGTCCATCCATAATGGCACCTTTGCACTGCTTTTGAAGTTGCGCACGAATGTCTGGATGAACCTGAAATGCACAAGACAAGAATTGTGCGTTGACCATTTTTGCATTCGGTGTAATACAAGCAAGATGCTTTGTGTTGATTGCTTTAGGCATATCAGCAGGAATAACGGCAGAACGCCCAACCGTACCCATAATGGTAATAATCACATCTCCGGGATACACGGTATATCGCTTTAACTCTTGATACTTTTCTGCTGTAATGTATCTCATACGGTTGTATGAAAATTTATTTTCTACTGCATTGTCTATACCTAACACAAACACACCGCTATCGACAAACTCGTCATGATGCAACGCACTTCCAAAAGGTCCAGTTCTCATATCGTTGGAAACATCGGCTATAGTGCAATATGGCCAATCGGAAGCCGCATCGGTTGCTACGAACATTTCGACAAATCGGGCTTTGATGAGGTCATCCAGTTTTTGAAGTTCCTTTTTGCGTAATCGTATAATTGATGAAACTCTTTCAAGATTTTCTACCGCCTGCATTTGCCGCTCCATGTCAGGCACGTTGATTTCAATAGATGCAACTATTTGCTTTGATATCTCCTTAAATGTTGCTCCACGTCCTAGAGAATTTAGATATTCTGTATTTCCTTTAAGAAACCAGTATAAGTACCGATTATATATCTTCTGCGAGCAGATTAAGTTCTTAAATCCCTGATTACAATACATCTCACAGCCTGCAATCGCCACTTTCCCTATCGGTGCTCTTGATGACAGAATGACAGTTCCCTCGGGAAAAGGCGAAAGTCCGGTTTTTTTCACACCGAGTGTCGTCAATTTACGCACACTATCCGTAATGATATATGTATCTTCATTTAGCTCTGCGGGTGTAATCCATTTTTCAGCACCATCCCAATACTCCGGAATACCGGTTTTAGGGGTACTGCCAGATACAATCTCGCAGATTTCACCAAGTTTTACTCTCATCCTTCATCCCCACAAATCCGAATCGATTTTCGCAGTTTTACAATACTCTGCCCACGATAATCCATATATTGTTTTACAACATACATTTCTCACTGCTTCCGTCAATGCAAATAGATAACCGATGTCGCAAGACACTCGCGAAGCCTCATAACTATAGCGCCATTTTTGGAAAGCATCTGAAACAGTATTTATAAGCGGTATGCCAAAAGGGTTTATCAAAGTTCCGTATTTTTCTTCGACTGCCTCAAAAATTTGTTTTTTCATCTCATATGGGAGCAAATCAATCAGTTCATTTAGCTTATGACCTCTTTTTTCTCTCTCTCCCCAATAGTCAAGAAGTGTCTTAATATATACCTCACAAGCAAATGACAAATTTACAATCATCGGCGTGGCGTATATATCAAAGCGGCCTTCAAACTTCTTCATTTTACTCTCGCACAATTTTGCGCAAATATAAAAACAGTTTGCCTGGTCAAGCATGACTTGAAAGCCCATTTATTCCAACATTCCTTCCAGTTCATCCATCGCCGTGCCAATTTCCTTCTCCAGCTCCCGCAGCTGAGCCATAATCTCACTGGTAGGCGGATACTCCACAGGCTTGTACTCGGTTTCCTTGTACTTGTTGATGGACAGGTCATAGCCGTTGTCCACGATCTCCGCCTTGGGTACGAAGAAGGATTTTTCCGTGCGCGGGCGGTCTTTTTCTGCCTCCAGATTGCGGAAGCGGGCGATGATGTCGGGAATATCATTGTCCGTCACTGGGCTGCGCTTATCATCCAGACTAAAGCCGTCAGCGGTCATGTCGTAGAACCACACATTATCCGTGCCGCCGTGGCCGGTTCTGGTGAAAATCAGGATGGCAGTGGACACGCCGGCGTAGGGCTTGAACACGCCGGAAGGCATGGAGATCACGGCCTCCAGCCGGTTGCCGTCCACCAGCTCCTTGCGGATAGCCTTGTGCGCGGTGGACGAACCGAACAGCACGCCGTCGGGGACGATACAGGCACAGCGCCCGCCGATGCGCAGCATCCGCAGGAACAGGGCCAGAAACAGCAGCTCGGTTTTCTTGGTCTTGCAGATCTTCAGCAAATCCGCCGACACGGTATCGGCATCCAGACTGCCTTTGAATGGCGGGTTGGCAAGAATCAGAGAGTATTTCTCCTTGTCCGGATTCTGGTCGGACAGGCTGTCCCGATACTCGATAAAGGGACTCGCAATGCCGTGGGTCATCATGTTCATCGCGCCGATCCGGAGCATGGTGCGATCCATGTCGTAGCCGAAGAACATATGGTTCATATAATGGTCTTTCTTCTGGCGGTTGAAGAAGATTTCTTCTTTCCGGGTTTCTTTCAGATACTCGCCCGCCGAAACAAGAAAACCGGAGGTGCCGCAGGCCGGGTCGCAGATGACGTCATCGGCTTTCGGGTCCATCAGCTCCACCATCATGCGGATGATATGGCGCGGGGTACGGAACTGACCGTTGAGGCCGGACTGGCTGATTTTGCTGAGCAGATATTCGTAGGTGTCGCCGCGCACGTCCACCGCCTGGGATTCGTTCATCAGGCGGTAAATCTCGTCCAGCGCATCCACCACCTTGGAAAGCAGCAGCGGTGTGGGCAGCTTGAAAATGGCGTCATCCATGTACTTGGAATAGGCGCTGTTTTTGTCGCCGTGGAGGTTCTTGATAAAGGGAAACACCCACTCCTGCACGACGGAGTACATTTTCCCCGCCGGGAAGTCATGAAATACACTCCATTTGAGCTGCTGGCCGTCGATGGTGCGCTCACCCACCTGCACCTCATCGGTGAAGATGCTGGTATAAGGCAGCCCCAGCATGGCGGCCTCTTTTGCCCGGAGATTGTCCGAATCATCCAAATCGTGAATGAACATCAGATAGGTGATCTGCTCGATCACGTCCAGCGGGTTCACCAGACCGCCCGCCGCAAAAATATCCCAAAGGCCGTCGATTTTATTTTTCAGTTCGCCTGTAATCATTTATTCTCTCTCCCTGTTCCAAGTGTAAGATGTGTAGCGGCCACCGCCGAGTTTGATGATCTCGCCAGATTTCAGCAGCTCTGCCAGTGCCCGCTGGACGGTGATCTGACTGATATCCGGGCATGCGGCCATGATTTCGCTTTTGGTGATCTTTCCGAGGTGATTTTTGATGATCTCCCGCACCCGGTCGGGCTTGGAAAGCCCCTTTGCCGTCAGCAGCTCGATCCGGCTTTCAAAATCCCGGTATGCAGCCACCAGAGCGCCCAGCATATAGGTGACAAAGGGCGCATAATCATTCGTCCCTTCGTGCCAGTTATAGGAGCTGGCTTGCAGGGCTTCGTAATAGGTCTCCTTGGTGTCGGAGATCAGCTTTTCGATACTGATATATTTGCCAACGATATAGCCAGAACGGTATAAAAGCAGCAGCGTCAGAAGCCTGCTCATGCGGCCGTTGCCGTCGTTGAATGGGTGGATACAGAGGAAGTCCAGTATAAAAATGGGAATCAGCAGCAGCGGGTCAAGCTCTGCATCCTGCATTGCCGCTTCAAAAGCATTGCACAATGCAGCAATGGTCTCCGGTGTTTCCCATGCTGGTACAGGCTCAAACCGAACGATTTGCTGGCCGTCCGGCAATTCCTCAGTGATCACATTGTCCGAGTTTTTGAAGCTGCCGCCGATGGACTTACCGCTGTACTTGTACAGATCCCGATGAAGCTGCAAAATGATAGACGGCTTTGGCGGGATAAAGTCATGACTTTCATGAATTGTTGCAAGTACATCGCGGTATCCGGCGATCTCTTTTTCGCTGCGGTTCCGGGGGATGGTCTTCTCACGAACGATTTTTTTCAGACGTTCGTTTGTTGTAACAATGCCCTCGATGCAGTTGGAGGCTTCGGTGCTCTGTATCTTTGCAACCTCCAAGAAATCAGACAGTTCATCCGCCTTTGTCTCAATAAAAAGGTTTTGCTGCCCTTTGTATTCGTGAATTTGCGTCAGGTAGGCCACAACCTCTGGCGTCAGGAGCTTTTTATATTCTGCTTTGAAGTTGAAATCTCTCATTCAATTTCCTCACTTGACTTTCAATTTTATCATATTCCCGTCAATGATACAATTATAGTATATATACAAATTTCTTCTTTGTCAACCTCATCTTTATCATCGTTTCAATAATGAATAAATTGAAAATACTTTAGCTGTAATTGCCGAACTTAGATGCAGTACGGTGCTTCCTTTCCTGTTCAGCAAAGGAAGCCCGCACCGATCAATGATGCAGGCTTCCTATGTGCTGGTAAAGGGTTTGCGGCATATTCACAACATGAGCTTTTTCGCGGTGTCAATGATAGAAAGCGCTGATTTTGCCGCTTCAAACAGATTTCCTGCAGTAAGCAGTCCCAACCCATCGAATATGATCGATGGAACAGGTGCGTTTTCTTTGGTTAACTGCGCAGTGCAATCTACCGCAGAGTGGAACACACGACGGAGTTCTTCCTGGTTCGGCATAGGGGCACCAGATTGCACAGCGGATTGTGTGGAAGCAGACCAGTAATTGACAAAGTTGTCCTGATACGCCGGATAAGAGGCGCTCCACTGCATTGGACGAACCGGAGTCGTCTCCCGATAAGGGAGCTGATTAGCGTATCCCAGCATTCTTTGCCGTCTATAGGTTGCCTCTGCATCTAACTGTGCCTGCTCCACACGTAACTGCTGCCGCAGGCGAGCGGCCTCTTGTTCGTTTTCTAACATGCGGTCTACAAGATCGCGATAAAATGGATCCTCTTGATACAATTTCCAATCGATTCCCTGCATATTTGCCCTCCTTTTTCATGGGAAATACTCCTATATGTTCCAAGTTCAATATAATCAAATATACAGTATGATGTCAATAGAATATCTGGCAAAAGTATCAGTACTATCGAAAAACGATTTCTTAGCAATTACGTGGTAAATGATACTATAAGCATCGTAAAGTAAATATAGCGAGCAGATACATACAATCCACATTGAATGGAATGCGTGTGCGACGTTTGAGGTGGCGAGATAAAACGCAGCACAGAAGGATTTTCTAAAACAGAAATGAAAAACCCCGGTAGATGTTCAGAAGGCATCCACCGGGTCGGTCTCTCATTGATCAGCGCTCTGATCCCGCAATAATCTGCTTGCAATACGTTTTCAGCTTTGGTATATCCTCCGTCAGGATTTCCCAAGTGATTTCCGGGTCAACAGTGCCATAGCAATAGCCCACAATATGCTCTAAAATGCTGATATTCCGCTCAAGAGGCTTCATACAGCAACACCTCGTCATCAGAAATAGAATTCAAAAACTTGCTGTCCAGGCTCCCGGTAGGAATCAAATCCACAGGGATTCCCAACGCGTCTTCCAAGTCAGCGGCTAGGCCGCCAAGCTGCAAGCCGCGGATGGCTCCTTTATCAATGCGCAGATCAATGTCGCTGTCCTCGTCAGCATCCCCTCTGGCATAGGAGCCGAACAGATAAATCCGGTCTGCCCCATATTGGGCCGCCAAAGCCGAAACGATTTCCTTGATTTCAGCTACAGTATATCGCATATCCGTTCCTCCTTACCGTGTATTCTACTACTATTCTACCATGATTATGCGAAAACGGCAACGACTATTTACAGGCATTGTAAGGCGGATGGATGACTCAAACCGCATCGTCATCTCCAAGGGAATCCACTGTCCCTCCGTATCCGCACTGATATTCCGTTGCAGATTTTATTGACGCAGTGGGAGAAATACTGTTTTTCTATGTTGGATTTGGCGAAAAGCTGGCGGTGGTAGTTGTACATAGTGACGGAGAAAGGCTTCGGATGTAAGATAGTTTGCGAAAGGCGAAAAGGCAGGGAAAACCTTGATTACTCATGTTGGCTTGGTAGATAGTCAAGGGTGCTATCATTCAGTCGGCATCTATGATCTCTCCAACATGGCATATATTGGTCTAAGATCGCCGTGAATTCAGGGCCATGGTTATGCACTTTCAGGTGCGCAAGTTCATGTAAGATTACATACTCTAAACATTCGATCGGCTTTTTTGCTAATTGAATGTTTAGCCAAATTTTCTTGCTGGTTGGGTTACAGGTTCCCCATTTGGTTGTCATATATTGGCTTTGCCAACTACTACAGTAAAGCCCCGTAGTTTTTTCCCACTTGGGAAGATATTTCGCTATGAATAGTGTTTTTACAACTTTCTTTGTCAACAATTCCTTGCTCAGCAACGAACAGGTCAATAAAGCTATCAATATTGTGTTTTTGTGCGTCAATGCAGTCTGTGTAAGCCTGTTGTGTAAGGCAGTAAGCTTTGCAATCATCCTTTGTTACGGATTGGAATACTCCCCGAGATTTCTTGATTATCGCATCAACTTCATCTTCGGAAATATGGTATTTATAGATATCCAGCAATTTAGCGATAATTTCATTCTTATCAAGGTATTCGTTACCTATTGCAGCAAACATACACTTTATAATTTGTAATTGGGCTTCTGCATCGGATACCACATCGCTTGTTTCTGAATAAATCGTTGCGGCAAGACGAAAAATATCCTTTTGAGAGGCAATCTCGTTTCTCAGCGGAGTGGATAATACACTCATTTGTTTCTCTCCTTTACACCAGCCTAATCTTACCCGTCAGAAGTTGTTGCATAAAGCATACGGAACAAATTCCATTCGCACTTACATCACAGAGCAGGGAGCAGCATATACGATCCCACCCAAAAGCAATGTGATCGAGCCTTGGTTTTGTGATTTCCACACTTATAAGGAACGCCACCTGATTGAGTGTTTCTTCAATAAACTCAAAGTTTTTCGCAGGGTCGCTACACGCTATGACAAGCTCGCTGTATCCTTTCTCGCGTTTGTCCATCTTGCTTCCATTTGGATTTTGTTGAAATAGTACAAGAATACTTTGTTTTCAGATAGGCTCTAATTGGAGTTCAGTACGAGCGATTACTTGGTTTCCAAGTTCAAGGACATTTTGTAAGACAAGCAAAAAATGCTCTGCCGAGTTCGTTTCAAAAACTCAGCAGAGCATTTTGCTCATTATCGGATTGGAAAGCAACCTGCAAGCCACCTGTCCCTTTTGATGGGAATGAGCAATTGGCTGAAAAGAGTTGCTATCATTTTGCTATCAAATCAGCTGTGGCAAATCAAAAAGTTGTGATTTCCCTAGGGCTTTTTTGCCACAAGTATCACGGATTTTTTATTCCCACTCGTTGCAGGGACTCGCATATTAAACAATTTTGTTTAGAAGATATTGTACCTGCTATTCTGATCCATCATAGCGATTGGATGGAACGCAAAAGCGCCGCAACGGCATCCATATCTACGCCGGACGGCAGCTTCATCTCTGTTCCCCGGTAGTGAATCTCAAGAATACTGTCTTCTGCCGGTGGTGGTTCCAGTTGCACCAGTTGTGGCGCGGCAGCCCCAACCATCTGCGTTCGCAGCTTCTTTAGCCAATAGTAAAAACTTTTCTCAGAAATCCCACGCTGTTGGCAGAATTCCCGCTTTGTCAATCCGCTGGCACTGCATTCTTGTATGAGCATTGCCCATTCCTGCGCCCGATACGCATCCCGTACAGCTAATACTTCTCCCATTTGACACCATCCCTGTTTCATTTCTCGAAAAACTCACCGTGAGTTTTTCAAGGTTTGGGAAATTATCTCATGGGTGTTAGGGAAATGCTAGGCGGCTGGTTATTAAGCGCTTACTGTCTTTACGCATTTTTCTTTCATGAAAAGAAAAATGTCGTTGCTTCTGTCCTCGTAAAAGGCGACAAGCAGCCGCTTAAACTCCGGCACCTCTTTTTCCGGGATAATCAGCATTCCTCCACCCTGCGAAATCAGGTAGTGATTCGCAAAAATCACGGAAGCACGTTTGTTGCCGTCGGTGAAAATTTGGGCCTTCATGCAGTAAAGGCATAGCTGAATCGCCGTTTCATCAGAGGGTTGCTCTCGTTTCAGAATCTCCTCAAGGTGCTCCTTGATTACAGTTTCAATCGGCAGCGGCGGAACATAGCTGGAACCACCAATCGTGACAGGAACCCCTCGGATACGTCCGCCGTCCTGAAAGAACCCCTCATTGACCAGCTTTGCAATGTGACACAGAATGGAATAGTCGCTGGGGTATGCGATCACATCCCGGTCAAGAATAAATTCCCAGGCGTGTTTCAGATTCAGTATTTTCTGTACATCCGATGCTGTCATGCCGTTGACAATGCCGTTGTCAATGATGTCCTCCGTCTGGGGGAAACTGGTGGCGACACCCTCCAGAATTGCCTGGTCATAGATGTTGGACTTCATGTTGGCCCGGGCGAAATCCAGGTTCAGCTGCACACGAGGGGAAATCTCCTGGTCCGTGTAGCCGAGCTGTGCCATTTCCTTGTCCAAACGCCGAATGTTCTTCCGATACTCTTTTGCGTCACGGGAATTGCGTAACAGCAGCTGGTACAGCGTGTCAGAGTACACATCCACATAGGTGGAACTCAATCTTGACCCGATGCGTTTACGAACATATAAATACTTCTTGCCGCCATCTTCCTTGATTTCCGGTGCCCCGTCATATGGCAGTAGGTTCAATCGTGCCTGGTAGTCAGCCTTTTGATGGAGCAGTTCTTGAATCTGGGGATAGTTGTTGTTCATGGGGCACCTCCTAGGGAATTTTTACTGCCTATATTATAACAAAAAGTTCCCTAGTTTGCAATCCCAATCCGTTCGCCTTTATATTCCAATTATAGCCCCATCATTTCCCGCACGACCCGGCCTGCTATCCTCATGGAACCAATGAGAATGACAAAATACGGACAAGCCGGTTTTTGATCTGCCAATGCCCCGGTGGAGTGCCTACTTTTCATCCAACAGCCAATCCAGCAGATTCAGAGATTTGATCCCATCGTAGGATTTGATGAAGTCCCGATCCATGGACAAAACGATTTTCTCGTAATTATCCGAAATCATTTGCAGGGGCCGCAGTTCCCGTTCCCGGGTTTCCGGAGAAAGCATACTCTCCGTTACCTGGATATACACCTTATCATCCGGCTTTTCCGCTACGAAGTCTACCTCCGTTTCGCCACCTTTCCGATGCAGACCCGATAGTCCCGGCGAAGCAGCTCCAGATAGACAATGTTTTCCAGTATATGCCCACGATCCGCGTCCCGGTAGCCCAGCAGCATATTCCGGAAGCCCATGTCGATGATCATACTGTTGTTAAACACGCCATTAGATTCCTCTATCGATTCACATTAACAGAGTATTCGATTCCTAGATAGTTCATGTTGCCTCCTTCCGGTTCATGCGCGCGCCTCGAGCTCGGTCATCATCTGGTCGAGCTGAATGAGGCAGCGCGGCAAATGGAACGGACCTTTGAACGTGCTGCCCTTGGTGGAAGGCATGGTAGGAAGTCCGTCGCGGCGCAGATAGCCATACCACTCGCCGTAGGCTGGATCGGAAAAATGCTCCTGGCAGTAATCGAGCGTTTTGAAGAACCAGTCAAGATCCTGCTCGTTTCCAGTGTCGCGGTAGAGCATCATGGAGGAAATGAGAATTTCGTTATGCGGCCACCAGAGCTTCATATCGTGCTCATATGATTCTGGAGGCAGTCCCTTGGCGTCGACAAAGTACAGAAGTCCGCCGTATTCCTCGTCCCAACCAGCGCGGATGGCATTATCGAAAATGGTCTGCGCCTTTTCGATGAGTTCGGGCTTGCCGAACTGCTTTGCATACTCCAGCAGGAACCAAACGCCCTCGATATCGTGACCGGGGTTGACAATACGGCCGTCCGTGAAGTCAAAGCGCGGCGTGCCGTCCGGGGCGACATTTTCCAGCGTGCAGCCAAGATCAAACTTAACGAAGTATTTGAAAATTTCCTCAACGCACTGTGTCGCGCGCGCGGCGTAAACATCCTTACGCTCCGGGTCGCAGCGCATGAGGATGAGCGCGACGTTGAGATAGATCATCGGAATGCCAAAGGCGCAGCCGCTGCGCGTCTCGGGAATAGTCTTGGGCCCCATGCCGACCGGGTCTTCCATGCCGTGATTGAGATCCCAATAGAGGTCTGCCATCTGCCGTGCGCGGGCAAGACAGCTTTCTTCGCCGGTAACAGCGTAATATTCCGCGTTCGCCATGGCGCAGAACGCCTCGGAGAAGCAATACCGACGCTGCCGCAACGGCCGACCGTCCTTCGTGACGGTAAAATACATACGGTTGCCTGCGGCGTGGTTGAAGCAGTGACGCTCCATAAAATCAAGGCAGCTGCGGCTGGCGTCGAGCCATTCCTGCTTCGTGCCGTAGACTGTGCACAAATGGGCAAATATCCAGCCGCACCGCCCCTGCATCCAGACGCTCTTATCCGTGGAATAGATTTTACCGGTTCGGTCGAGGCAGGTATAGACACCGCCGAATTCCGGATCCATGCCGTTTTTCAGCCAAAAATCCACGCAGCGATCCAATTCCGCACGCACCCATGTATGCGCCTCGGAGAGCTGCTGTTTTCTCATTTCATTCATGTATATGCACCTCTTGCTACAATTCAAAAACAGGTCTGTGATTTATGCCTTTACATATTTCTGGACAGCCTCCTCGATCATCTGCTTCGCACAGGCGACGGTGTCCATGTATTGATTCATTGATCCTTTCCGAATATACGCAAGGATCAATTATTGATGACGATTGGCCAATGCCCGCATAATTTTTTCTTTGTTCCGCGCAGATACTTCCGGGTTTTTACTGCAATACTCATGATACAGAATGTCCAGGACATAAAACTGCGCGATCTTTGCGGCAACCGAGCCTTGTTGCAGGGGGGATTCGTTCGCACCGCATTGCAGCACAATATCCGATTTTTCCGCTCCGGGAGATTTGCAGAATCTCGTCAGCATAATAATTGTTGCACCATTCTGCTTTGCTTGAGATAAAATATCCTCCATCTCAGTCGTCGCGCCGGAATAAGAAATAAAGAACAGAACGTCTTTCGCAGTCATGGTTGCCGCAGCAGAAATCTGCAAATGAGAATCATAAACGCTGAAAAACTTCGAGCTGACAGACGAAAACAGATGCGCCGCTTCCTCCGCCATCAGCATGGAGCCGCCCTGTCCCATGCAGTAGACGATCTCTGCCTGACTGAGCACCTCTACTGCGCGGATCACTTGCTCCTTTTTCAGCAATTCAGCAGTTTGTTTCATTGCGGCAGAGTATTCACCGTATAGCATTCCACCTACATTTTGGTGCACAGTGGAGTCTGTCATAGTTTCAGACTCCTGACTATCTAAAAAGGGCTCATAGCTCGGGTGGCTTAATTTCACAAGCTCAATTTTCAATGCCGTGTATCCACGCGAGTGAAACCGTTTGCAGAAGCGGGTAATTGTAGCTTCTCCGACGTGACACGCCTCCGCGAGCTCGCTGATCGACATCATCTGCACTTCATCCGTATGATCCAGAATGTATTCCGCAATCCGCTTTTCAGAAATTGTAAGTTCGTAGTAGACGCTACTCATTTCGCTCAGAATATCCATATGTTTGCTCCATTTCGTCGTTCTATTGCTTTGAAATCATCTTTCATGCGCAAGGATAATTTCCATATCTATATGCTACACCACACGAGGAAGCAATTTCAACCATCATATTAAACGAAAATCTCTTTCATTTTTTATGAAAATAAACGAGGCGTGATTCATGATTTATAACACGCTTGCCAATGCTCATCTGTACCAGGGAATCAGTGATTGGCTTCAAAAGGGCTTGGAGTCTCTGATCCATTCCAATTTTACAAGGAAGTTGAGTCACATTCTGAACATAATAAGATGTTCAAAGCTGCGCAAAATGCAGTTTCATCTACCGGTAATGCGATTTCCCCTCCCTTCCAACTGGATAGATATGCTCCGTGGATGATCTGCAATGATCTCAACCCTTCAGCTAATGTGCACTGCATCGTCTCACGGCCCTCGGCAGTCCATACAAAATTTTGTATGGTTGCTGCCTGTTGGACTTTGTTGTCACTATCATCAAATGTCCATGTCTGCACGGTATATGGTGCTTTTTCAAAGGGCAATGGGCACATTCTAGTGAATTCCCGCTCATCCTGTTCCAGCAGAAGCAGCTCCAGCGCACGGTCATTCTCAACCGTAATCCGTCCCCTTGTGCCGCAGATCTCCAGCATATTGCGTCCTGGGCACTCATGCGCCGAGGCGATGAAATGCCCGTGCGCGCCATTGGGATAAGTCAGAAACAGCTCTGCCTCGTTCTCCACCTTGATGGGTCTATTCTGTGTAGTGCAACGCGCCTGCACCGAAACGGGCATCCCACAGATCCACTGCATCAAATCCAGCTGGTGAGAAGCCTGCGTCATCAGAATACCGCCGCCCTCGCTCTGCCAGCTGCCGCGCCACGAATCGGAGGAATAGTAAGCATCAGTACGATACAAATCCGTGATGACCCAGGTGCAACGCACCAGTTCGCCGATCTGTCCCTGCTCCACTATCTGCTTCACAGTCCGGAAGCATCTCGATGCCCGCCGATTGTACATCACGCCGCACACAAGCTCCGGTCTCTTTTCCAGAGCAGCAAGTACCTGCTCCACCTCGTCGCAGTAGATACCCACCGGCTTTTCGACCAGAACATGAATCCCCGCGTTGACGGCCTGAATTGCCATCTCTGGATGCAAGCCGTGGGGCGTGGTGATGAGGACGGCATCCACCACATCAGAGTCCAGCATGGTCCGATAGTCCTGAAATACTTTGGCAGACAGGCTATACTGCGTCTGAAGTCTGTGCACGGACACATCGCTTCTGCTGCAAAGTGCTGTCAGCTCCACATCTTTAACACACCCCGCAGCAATGAGTCCAATATAGTCTCTCGCTATCGTGCCGATCCCGGCGATGCCTAACCGAATCATGGCTGTTCTCCTTAGAAATGCAGGAATTTCAGCAGCTCGTTTTCATAAAAGTTGATACGTTCATGGATATACTTTGGGTATCTTATCTGCCGCTTCTCTCCACTGGCACAACGGAATACTGCATCCTGCGTATCTGGCGGTGCGGCGGTATCCATCTCAGACGTACCGAGCAAAAGCTCACTTTTCAGCATTGGCACAAAATTAACGCAGTCGAGATAGTCCAACGTAGAAAACAGTTGCTCCTCCTGCGTGTGCTCCGGATCATGATTTCTGAAATAAGAGATCACGCCTGCATAAATGCTCTCATTGCAATTCTGCTCCCATGCCGTCCGAAAATCGGCGGGCACCGGATTCAATGCGGCACATTTTACCACCCTGGGGATCATCGCAGCCACATCGATGGCCAGACCAGCACCAAGTCCCTCACCCCATGTAATTAAGCGCGCGCAATCCGTGCGGGGCAGCTTGCGCGCAGCCTGCGCCATGGTCAGAGCATCGCTGACCATCTTCACTGCCGCAATGCCATCAGGACCAGCTTCAGCATCTGCCGTCACATCTATTTGAGTGAAACGGTTTTCCAATGCTACGACTGCATAGCCCAGCGCAACAAAACGTGTCATGTGATGCCAACCGCGAATACCACGACCATGATCATGGAACATCAGCATCGTCGGCACTTTCTTCTCACCTACGGGGCAGATATAGCGTGCATAGAGCACAGCACCATCCTCTGCCGTCAGATGCAGCTCATAGTACTCTGCCGCAGAATTGTGAAATGCTACCGGCTTCATCTCCATCGCACAGTCCGCAGCACGATCGGCGCGGGCTTTCCAGAATGCCTGAAAATCGGGCGGACAGATGGTTCTGCACTTCTTCTCTTCATACATCCTGCTCACGCCCCTTCCGAAAAGAAATCAATGATCTGATCATCAAACGCCTGTATTTCCTCATGTCCGAACTCCGGGAAGAAAACATGTTTCTTCGGACAAGTCAGGCGATTGTAGACGGAAAACTGTGTGATAGGCGGGCAGACACTGTCCGAAAGACCCGTACCAAACAACACTTCGCACTTCACGCGATGAGCAAAATTGTGCGCATCAATGTAGCCCAGTTTCGTGAACGTTTCTTTCTTTCGAGAGCCATCCGGGTCAAACCACCGGGAATAATACCGCAGTCCCTCATAGGCAATCTCATCCTTTCCAAGTTCAGAGACCTTCTGATAGTCACTGAGGAAGGGGTACAGGATCGCAGCCTTCTTCGCCAGGTCCGGATTCAGCGCCGCGCAGATAATACCCAGTCCACCGCCCTGAGAAGCACCGTTGATATACACCCGCTCCAAGTCGATTCCGTCCAGCTCCCGCACAATACGGCACAGAATGCAAATATTTTGCAGCAGCCGTACATAGTACATATCCTTTGGATCGCCGTCCAGACCGGCAACGATATGTCCTGTCACCGTAGTACCCTTGTAACCGCCAACATCCTGTCCCCGACCGCCCTGACCAGGGCAGTCCATCGCCAGCAGCGCACAACCCATACCGGCAAAGGATGCCTGTTCCAGCCAACTCCTGCTTGCACCGGGATAGCCATGAAACTGCAAGACCAGCGGCACAGGTTTGTTGCTGGCCGGGAGCAGATATTTTGCGTAGAGCTGTTCCCCGCGAATGCCTGTAAACTCAAGGTCCATAAACCGGCAGGTATCAAAGTCTGGGATCTCAGAAGCGCTCAGGTGATATTTCAGCGGGATCTGTCGTGCCTCCTCTACCCTGGCATCCCAGAACACATCAAAATCTTCCGGCATTGGATTTGTGCCCAAGTAAACCGAATACTGCTTCAATTCTTCTTTTGTGATCGGCATTCTTCCTGCCTCCTGTCAAATTGTGCATTCAGTCCGTTTTCTGTTTTTCGGATCATGATTTGCTTCACCAGCTCGACATTTTCTTCAGGATAGTCTGACCGGCAATGCGAACCTCGGCTTTCCTTTCGCAGCAACGCTGCTTGCACTACGCACTCTGCCGTGCAGAGCTGTCCGTACATCCGGCGTGTGCGGGCAATTTCCGCTCCATTCTCCGACGGATGCTCCTCCAATCGTTCTCGCAATTCATACACGGTATCCAACGCATTTTTTAGTCCCTGTTCCGAGCGCACGACCATTCCTTCCCGGGACATGACTGTGCGCAGCTCGCTCAGTGCCTCCTGACAGCCCGGCGCAGCTATTGCCGCAAATTCCACAGTCTGCGGCGGCTCCGGGATCTCTTCGCAGTACAGCGCCGCTGAACGTCCGGCAATTCCGCCAAACACAAGGCCATTGGCCGTAGACAAGCCGCCGATCCGGTCTGCGCCGTGCATCCCGCCAGTAACCTCTCCAGCTGCAAACAGTCCAGGAACTCCGGTAGAGGCATCCGGCGCAATACGAACGCCGCCGTTGGCGGCATGCGCAAAAATGCCGATGTGGATCGTGTCGTCCATCGTCACGCCGCGCGCACTCCTCAGCCAATTGAAATAGGTCTGAACGAACTCCGGCGGATCGCGCTTCATATCATCATTATATCGCACAACAACGCCCCGCTCATCCTTCTGGAACACGTTGAAAATCGCATAGTCAATCTCTCTTGAGGCAAGCCGGGATGTAAACGGTCCGTAGGTTGAGCGCTGCACCAGCAGTTTCTTCTGTTCCTCACGAAGCAGCGGTGTTCCGTCCGGGCAGGTCATCTCTGTAAATCGGAAAGTCTTTTCATTGAACACGGTCTGATAAGCCGGAGAAATATATCCCGGCATCATCTGCATGAACTCCATATTAACGAGCTCACAGCCTGCATTCAGCGCCAGCGTCTGCCCCAACCCGGAGACATCTTCTGTGCAGAGGTGGTATTTAAAAATACCACCGTAGCCGCCGGTAGCCAGCACTAGTGCCCGACAGCCAATGTATGCCAATCCTCCCGCCTGTGCAACGACAGCCCCGCAGACGCGGCCATCCCGCTGCACCAGCTCCAGGGTCTCGCACCTCGAGATCACATTGACCCCAAGCGTTTTCAGGCGCTCAGAAAAGATCGCTTTGGCACTGCTAAATTCGATACCATTCCAATCCCTGTGCTTATGGTCAAAGCACGGAATAAACTCTTTCTGAGCGCTGTTGTTGGCACGGCGGAGCTTTACCCCCAACGCCCGCACTTGTTCAATTGCAGGGCGTATCCCTTTTACAAAAGCATCCACTACAGCCAGATCAGTCATCCCGCGTCCGACGCTTTGGATTGTGGCTGCAAGCTCCGCGCAGTCCGCATCATCCGCAGGTCCGATCAATCCCAAACCCCAAGTTCCCGGATAAAAGCTCGACCCAGAAAACAGGTTTCCAGCGCAAACCAGCGTAACGCTGCAGCCAGCCTTCGCGGCGTTCATAGCCGCGGAGACACCTGCAATGCCGGAACCCAAGACTAATACATCACTGTTTCGTGCTCGCTCCAACCGCATAACGTATTTCACTTCATCCTTTCGTCGAAGTCACTTGCTCCTCCGGGGCGTCATACAGATGGCAGGCACAGAAATGCTCCTCCCCGTTCACCATATGCTTGACCAGCGGCGGGCTGTCGTGCCTGCATATCTCCATGCAGTTGGGACATCTGGGATGGAAATGGCAGCCCTCCGGCGGATGCACCGGGTTTGGCACGTCGCCCTCCAGAACGATGCGACTGTGCTTGCTGTCTGGATCCACAATGGGAATTGCAGACAGCAACGCCTCCGTATAGGGATGCATGGTGTTCTCAAAAATCTGCTCCGTTGAGGCCAGCTCCACGATGCGACCCAGATACATGACTGCAATACGATCAGAAATATACTCCACCACGGAGAGATTATGGGTAATAAAGATGTAGGTCAGATTACGCTCTTTCTTCAGCTTTATCAGAAGGTTGAGTACCTGCGCCTGAATGGAAACGTCCAATGCAGAGACCGCCTCATCGCAGATCACCATCTCCGGATCGACGCACAATGCACGGGCAATGCCAACACGCTGACGCTGACCGCCAGAGAACTCATGGGGATAGCGATCCATGTACTCCCGGCGCATATTGACCGCTTCCAGCAGATCGCCGATGATTTTGCGCTGCTTCTCCTTGTCCTTGATGCCGTAATGGCTCAAAGGATCGGCAAGAGACTGGAAAATCGTAAAGGATGGATTCAGAGATGAGTATGGATCCTGAAACACGATCTGCACCTTCTGATGCAGGAGCTGCTCGTCCTGCTTGGACAGCTTGCGCAGATCTTTCTTGCCGCCCTCCTCGCCGAAGTCGTACATCATTGTACCATTCGTGGCGTGGACCAACTGGATAATGGACTTGCCCAGCGTTGTCTTGCCACAGCCAGACTCGCCAACAAGACCCAGTGTCTCACCGCGATAGATGTCCAGATCAACGTTGTTCACTGCCTGAACATAATCTGTGACTTTGTTGAAAAATCCACTGCGAACCGGAAAAAACGTCTTGATGCCTCTCAGCTCAAGCAAAACTTCCTTCTTTTCTTCGCTCATATCGACACCTCACTGTTCTGTGCTGGGCGCTTCATCCGAAGGTGCGTTTACCTTTTCTGAGCCAGCATACACCTGTGCCGCATTCCAGCAGCGGACTGCATGACCACCGTAGAGGATCATCTCCGGCGGCATCTGCTTGCACTTATCGCAGCAGTAATCGCAGCGCGGCGCAAACTGACAACCCACCGGACGGTCATATGGGTCAGGAGTAGAACCCCGGATTGGCTCGAGCGTCTGATTCTTACCCTTGTGCAGCACGGGAATGGAACGGAGCAGCGCCGCCGTATACGGATGAGCCGGATATTTCAGAACATCTCTTGCGCTGCCGCGCTCAACGATGCTGCCCATATACATGACGGCAACGTCATCGGCCAGTTCACTTACGACTCCCATATCATGCGTGATAAGCATAACGGCGGTATTGTATTCGGACTTCAGCTTTTCGATCAGTTCAAATATCTGCGCCTGAATGGTCACATCCAGCGCGGTGGTTGGCTCGTCTGCAATCAGTACCTTTGGATTGCAGCTCATGGCCATAGCGATCATAGCACGCTGGCGCATACCGCCAGAAAACTCATGCGGATACTGGTCGATGCGCTTCTCCGGGGTGGAGATGCCCATGTGCATCAACAGCTTGAGAGACTTAGATCGTCGCTGCTTCTTGTCCAGCTTGGTGTGATACCTCAGATTCTCACCGATCTGAAAACCGATGGTATACACGGGATTCAGCGCCGTCATCGGATCCTGAAAGATCATCGCCATGTCGTGCCCACGCAAAGAACGCATCTTTTTCCCATTGCGCTCCAGCTGATCGATTCGAATATCGCCCTCGTCACTGTGATAAGTGATGGAGCCGCTCTCAATGCGGGACAGCTCCGGCAAAAGCTGCATGATACAGGAGGCCGTCACGCTCTTGCCGCAGCCGGACTCGCCGACGATACATAGGGTACGGCCTTTATATAGCTCAAAGGAAATGCCATTGAGCACCTTATTGCAACGCTTATTGGAATAAAAATAGGTATAAAGGTCTTTTACAGTAATAATTGCTTTTTGCTCCATGTCTCTGCCCCCCTTAACCCATCTGGGTAGGATCGGTGGAATCCCGCAGACCGTCGCCGATGCAGTTAATGCTGATGACGAACAGGGAGACCACAATGCCGACCGGCAGCCACTGCCACCAATAATTCTGCATCGTAAAGACATCCTGTGCGGCGTTGAGGATATTTCCCCAAGTGGCGATCTCTGGCGGAACACCCAGCCCCAGGAAGCTCATGGCTGCCTCGTCCAAAATGAACATTGCGGTGGACAACGTCAGATTGACCACGATGGGGCCAATGGCGTTGGGCAGCATATGCTTGTAGGCGATCACAAAATCATTGATGCCAAATGCTTTCATCGACTGCACATACTCTTCTTCACGCAAGGACAACATTCTGGCGCGGGCTTGGCGATAAACGCCACCCCAGCCGGTCAGCACAAAGATGAAAATCAGGTTACCCAGGCCACGGCCAAAGATCATGCCCAGCATCATAACGAGGATCAGCTGAGGGAAAGACATGAACACCTCGGACAGACGAAGCACGACCTTATCGAAGATGCCGCCCTTATAGCCGCCGTAGCAGCCCAGCAGCACGCCGATGACTGCCGCGATCAGTGCAGAGCCGAGACCGATCAGCATGGACAGGCGCCCGCCGTACAGGGTGCGGGTAAATACGTCGCGTCCCAACTTGTCTGTGCCGAAAATGTGCTGCAAAGATGGCGGCTGATTGATGGAACGCAGATCCGGTGCAACGGGATCATAGGCAGCGATCAACGGCGCAAGGAGGCAGGTCAGAAGGATACCGCCAAAAACCATAAGGCCGATCACAGCCAGACGGTTCTGGAACATTTTCTGCACAGACCGGCTCATTTTGCTTTTCCTGATGCGGCCTTCTTCCTCCGCTTTCAATATCCTATCAAACTTACGGTCATTCTTAGTACGCTTTCTCTTCATTGCTTCAGTTGTAGCCATAATATCCTCCCTTAGTCCAGCTTGACGCGCGGGTCAAGAATTGCCGTCAGGATGTCCACCAGGAAGCTGGCTATCAGCACAGCGATGACGGAAAACAGGGCGATCATCATAACCAGCGGATAGTTCTGACCAGTCACAGCATTCTTAAATGCGTTGCCGACGCCGGGCCACTGGAAAATAGACTCGATCACGACGGAGCCGCTGATCAGAGTCGGCAGACGAAAGCCGATCAGAACAACAACAGGGGTGACGGCTACGCGGAAGCCGTGCACCAGATTCACGCGCCACTCAGGCAGCCCCTTTGCCCGTGCAGTGCGGATGTAGTCCTTGTTCATCGTGTCCAGCATACTGGAACGGGCGTAACGCATAACGCCAGCCGTCAGAGAGATACCCAACACACAGGCAGGCATGACGAGGAACTTCAGCCGTCCAATAAAGGATGTGATGCCCGGTGCGGTTCGCCCGCCGATGGGAAGAACGCCGAGATGGATGGCAAAAACCAGAACGCAGACCATGCCAAAGAAGAACTGCGGGATAGAGACACCGATCATACCAGCGACCGTCAGGACGTTATCACCAATGGAACCCTTCTTCAGAGCGCTGAGAATCCCGAGGATGCTACCCAGCACGGAGGAGATGATCAGCGCTGCCAGAGACAGCTCCAGCGTTGCCGGGAAGTACTGCTTCAGCAGGGAAGAGATTGGCTGACCATTGGTCAGCGAATAGCCAAAGTTCCCGCAAAGCAGCTGCCACAGCCACTTAAAGTACTGCACGAAGAACGGATCGTTCAAGCCGTACAGCTCACGCAGTTCCTCCAGCTTTGCCGGGTCAATGTTTGCCAGCTGATCCGGCGAGAACATATAGGAGATCGCATCTCCCGGGGTCAGATACAATCCCAGGTAGATCAGGAAGGTGATAAAAAGCACCATTGGGATCATAAACAGGAGCTTTTTTAAGATATACTGTAATGTGTTACGCATAGCTCGGCCTCCCGGTAACGGAATTAGCAAAAGGGGCGGCGTATGCCGCTCCTTTGCCGTTGGTATTCGTTGAAGCGCATCTTTCAGATCTGGGCATATGCGAAGCCGAAAGACGATGTGCTTCGAGCGCGTTAGGACACGGTCCAGTTCTGGATGTCCCAATCGATGCAGTACTGAGGAGTACCGACTTTCATGCCGCTGATGCGGTCGCTGGTGATCAGGAAGATGGGCTGATAGTACAGAGCCATGCAGAACAGATTCTCGTTCTCATACTCGATCAGAGCGCGGAATGCCTCATTCTGGACATTGACATCGGCGGAAGCACTGGTGGCGTCGATCAGAGCATTCAGCTCAGGATCCTCAGGCGTGTGAGAATTGGTGGCAGAACCGGTGCGATAGCGGTCGTAATACTCATGCAGGGACAGGGCGGCGTTAGCAGCATAGCAGATATCCCATCCAACAGCGCTAGGACCGTTGGTCTGGTCAGCGGGAGCAGTCCACAGGATGGAGGCTAGGTCGCCTTCCACCAGCTCGGCCTTGAAGGTAATGCCGACATCTGCCAGGTACGCCTGAATGGCGCTCATCAGATCAACGGTGGCCTGATCGGTGTAGTAGTACACGCACTTCAGGGTGACGGATCCATCCCAGCCAGCTTCTTCCAGCAATTCTCTTGCCTTCTCAGGATCGTAGCTATAATTGTTCAGCTTGTCGGACTTCAGGTTTTCATCGGGAGCCAGACTGTTGGCAGGAACAGCACCGCCGTTCATCAGAGTATCACAGATGGTCTGCATATCGATGGCATAGTGGATTGCCTGACGCACACGGACATCCGCCAGAGGAGAGGGGGTGCCGTCAGCTCTGTCGAACTTGTTCAGGTAGAACAGCCGGGTATAGCGGACATTAATATCCTGAACATGGATGCCGGAAGTGCCTTCAATGGCCTGCACGTCGGCGATCATCTTGGTGTAACCATAATCCAGCTGACCGGACATAGCTCGGGTAGCCAGATTGGGGTCAGAGTCTCCGGCGGAGGGCAGCATCTGGATCTTGAAGCCAGCAACGCCGTTGTAGTACTTGTCAAAGGGTGCCAGAATGGTGTAGTTGCTCATCTGGACATCCTCGACCACGAACGGACCGGAGCCGATGGGATGCTGGAAGTAGTCAGCCTGCTGGACCTGAAGAGGATCAACGCCGGTGAAATACTTCTGAGGAACAGGAGCAAACTGAGTGAAGGTCAGCAGTGCGTCGGGTGCGATTCCTGCAAAGCTGATCACGATCTTCTGTCCGTCGATAACAATACCGGAAAAGGTGTCGTTGATGTTACCGTCGGCGTCCACAGCGCCCTCAATGGCCTTGAACGTAGACAGGAACACGGAGTTGATGACGGAGGTCTTGGAGACGTACTCGATGCTCCACTTGATATCTTCGGGAGTGACCTTCTCACCATCGTGCCAATAGGCATCGTCGCGCAGTGTGAAGGTCAACGTCTTGCCATCCTCGCTGTACTCATAAGTTGCCAGAGCGTCGGGGTGATCCTGAATGGGGTTCAGGTCAGCGTCAGCCACTATGAGGTGTGCATAGACCGTCTTGTTATACATATAGGTGCCGGGATTCAGCCAGGGAGTTTCGAAGAACTCTCCGGGGCCGCCATTGGTGTAGATGATCTTCTCACCATCAGTGCTGGGAGCCGGAGCGGAGCTGTCACTGCTGCTGTCAGCGGGTTGACTGGTGCCGTCAGGGGTAGTTCCGCCACCGCTGCACGCAGCCAAAGCAAGTACCATAGCCAAACTGAGCAGCAGGCAAAGCGTTCTCTTCAGATGTTTTTTCATTTTGTTCTCCTTGTATTATAGAGTAGTAGTTATTAAAGCCCCTCTCCAAGGGCTGTGCTACAATGTAAGGGATGCTGTGGATTGGTTTGGTTCTCCTACCGCAAGACGGTTCCTGAATGGAGAAATCCCGGCAGCCATATAACACAGCCGCATAACTCTGTTCTTTCATATGCTCACCCAGGCGTCCAACCGGGCGTCTGCTTTGCTATGCCTTTTTTGAGCCGTCTACTTTTTTGCCATTCCTCGCATTTTAGGCTTGACATCTAATAGTTCGTCTTTCATTTTTGGGTCTCTGACAGGTCTCGACGTTATACTCGCCATTCTGCACAAGTCCTCTCTCCTGCCCAGCACGCTTACTTGTGCATATTTTACACCGATAAAAAACAATTTTCAATTGTAAATTATAATGAAAATTTGTTCCATCTTTTGTGTATATAAACGAACTTTTCAAAATCCATCATTTTCTTGTTGTCAACTCTGCTGAAGCACGTTATATTTTAAGCAGAAACTACTTATATCTGGATGCAAAATGAACGTAATGGAGATTCCCATATGCAAGGCGGACATCATCAGTCAAATTGTAAGTGCTAGGTGCTCTCTCCTCAGAGATCCAGCTGACGGGCTATTTGCTGGATCATTGTTCCGACCCGCACCAGACACTCCTGATTCGTGACCTCACTTTCAGCTGTGGTGATGCTGACACCGTCCCCGAAGAAATGGTCAAGAAATATTACAGCAGTGCTCACGCGCTTGCCCCAATTCAACTATTATTCAGAAGGAGGTGGTAATGTGATCTACGATACACTGCGAAACCTCTCCCGCTACGAGACACTATCCCCCGATTTTGCCACGGCCGTTCAATATCTGCGTGCCACTGACCTTTTCCAGCTTCCTCATGGATGCACAGGCATCGCCGGTGATCGCGTGTTTCTGAACCGCTTTGACTACACCACCGCAGTAAGAGCACCAAAAACGCTCTTTGAGGCGCATGAGCGGTATCTCGACCTGCACATCGTCCTGAATGGTCAGGAGGGGATCGCTCTCGCCCCCACTGAGTTGCTCACTGAATGGAAACACGAAGAGGACGATTCCATTCTATACACCGGTGATGAAGCTTATCGCCTGTCTCTGCACGTGGGTCAGTTTGCCCTGCTCTATCCCGGAGAGGGGCATATGCCCAAGTTAGTCTGTGGGATTCCATCCCATGTCGATAAAATTGTTGTGAAGATCGCAATTAAATAACAGATTGGAGTGTGTTACGATGGACACCAAAAAGTATGAGGGCGTGATTCCTGCATTCTATGCCTGCTATGATGACGAAGGCAAAATCAGCCCAAAGCGCGTTAGAGCATTCACACGGTATCTGATTGGCAAGGGCGTCAACGGTCTCTATGTCGGCGGTTCCTCCGGTGAATGCATCTATCACAGCGTGGCAGAACGGAAGATTGTGCTGGAAAATGTAATGGTGGAGGCTGCTGGCAAAATTACAGTCATTGCACACGTTGCTTGCAACAACACTGCGGACAGTCAGGATTTGGCCGCCCATGCGGAGTCAGTCCATGTGGATGCCATCGCGGCCATTCCTCCTATCTATTTCCACCTGCCGCCCTATGGGATCGCGGATTACTGGAATGACATCTCCGCCGCCGCACCCAATACTGACTTCATCATCTACAACATTCCGCAGCTGGCCGGTGTGGCTCTGACCATGCCTCTGCTGAAGGAGATGCGAAAGAATCCTCGTGTTATCGGCGTCAAAAACTCCTCCGCTGCCACACAGGACATCCAGATGTGGAAAGACGAGGGCGGCGCAGATTTTGTCGTGATGAATGGTCCTGACGAGCAGTTTGTCTCCGGTCTGGCTATGGGCGCGACCGGAGGCATTGGAGGCACCTATGCAGTCATGCCCGAGCTATTCATCAAGGCGCGCAAGCTGTTTTACGACGGGAAGGTGAAGGATGCCTATCTGGTGCAGAATGAGATCTGCCGCATCATCTACAAGATATGCGAGGCGCACGGCAACCTCTACGCTGTCCAGAAGTCCATTCTAGCTAGGAAAGGCATTTTCTGCGGCGGTGTCCGTAAGCCTCTGCCCGCGCTGATTGAGTCTGACCTGCCTATCGTTAACGAGGCTGCCGCGATGATTGACGCTGCGATTGAAAAGTATTGCTGATTTTATCCCCCCTATAGGTGGTCTGCGACCGCCATTGCACATTGGCACCCGGCCTTATCGGCCGGGTGCCTCAGTCTGTCGAAAAAGTTCAGCAAGGGCTGGGCTTTTTCTTATTTATAGCAATTCAATAAATTAACGCGAATAACCACAAGTGCGAAACCAGCCGGAACAGTCAGATGGTGTCACCGCCCGAAAAGCACGCTGAATCGCATCTGGAAGGGTCTCCAAGGTTCTGGCTTTGAATTTGCGCAAAAGTGCCTTCACCTTCGACCAGAGATTTTCAATGGGATTCAGGTCAGGGCTATACGGAGGAAGAAAAATATATCGGACCTTTGCTTCCTCCAGCAGCTGCTTTATCGCTTTGGCATGGTGTGACTTCATATTATCCATCACAAGCACGGAATCAGGGTTCAGGTACGGCAGCAAGTCGTTCTCCAGGTACTGTTTGAATTTCTCTACCGTTGTGCCGCCTGAGAAAGTCGTGTAGTGTAAACTTCCGTCCAATTGGATGGAGGACAAAATCGTTGTGTTTTTTGGCTTGGAAAGCGGCGCGGAATCAACCGCTCTGCTTCCGCCTTGCACATAGGCATACCGCCTCGTCATGTCGATATTGCAGCCGCTTTCATCCAGAAATACAAGGTTATTTGCGCTGAACCCGGAGATAATGCCGTTCCGTGCTTTCCGCTTCTCCGCCACATCGGGGACGCTCCTGTTCGCTGGCATGAAACGCTTTCTTCTTCCGTCGGTATCCCAACTTCAGTAACGCCTTTCGAACCGTCTCGATGCTGACGGTGAGATGCAATGTGTCAACAATCTCCTGCAGCGTGACATCGGGTTTGTCTTTTACCAGCTGATCGATGCTGGCGAGCTTCTCCGGGCTTAAAGCCGGTTTTCTTCCCCGAAGAAACGTTCGCGTTTCAAAGGAACCGGTTTCTTTCCAACGCTTTTTCAAACGATATACGGTGCTTCGATTTACCGAATAACAATCTGCGACTTCCTGTACCTTGCGCTTTTTCCCCAATGCCTCAATTAGCAGTTTTCTGGCTTCATTGTGCAACATGCTCAACCAGTCATATCCGGGGTAGGCGAGCGGGGAGAATACCACCATGGCTGCGTAAGAAAGCAAACTGATTATTCCAAATGCGCCGAGACGCTTCATACGCTGGCCTTGCGCAGCGCAGCGAAAAAGGCGTTTGATGCTTATAAGAAAGAGAACGGCTCTGACAAAAAGCTCCCG